>Ga0193702_1000022_pt1 | contig 70500 bp, 74 predicted proteins | sample U3a1metaG_FD_143060 | JGI IMG/M metagenome (GOLD analysis project Ga0193702, IMG submission 143060) | Soil microbial communities from a riparian zone of the East river system, Colorado, United States - U3a1 | ecosystem: Environmental > Terrestrial > Soil > Riparian zone | place: USA: East River... | reverse complement strand
ACAGGAATAAAGGCTTGCCCTGCGCATATTCCTGTGTAAATATCTTGCCTTCGCGCTCAACAACCGTTTTCATGTGGATGGATAGCGCATTAACGCAGCTTACACCCACACCATGCAAACCGCCCGATACCTTGTAAGTATCTTTATCAAACTTACCGCCGGCGTGCAGTACGGTCATTACAATTTGCAATGCCGACACTTGTTCCTTGGTAGTTATCCCGGTTGGTATGCCCCGGCCGTTATCTACAACGGTAATTGAATTATTTTGATGTATAGTAACATTTATGGTATCGCAGTAACCGGCCAACGCCTCATCGATAGAGTTATCGACAACTTCATATACTAAATGGTGCAACCCTTTAAATCCGGTATCACCAATGTACATGGACGGGCGTTTACGTACCGCCTCTAACCCTTCTAAAACCTGTATATTATCTGCTGAGTAATTTGATTTGTCCTGATTTTCTTCGCTCATATTTGGTTTAAAAAACAACTCACAAAAGTACGCATTTTAAGCCGGATTATTGCCATTGTGGATAAAAATGAATGGATATTAACATGGTTTATCTAATAGCATGATGGCTATTACTCACCCGGACTTTGCTTCGCTCGTCCACCCTCTCTTCACCTACGGTGGAAAGAGGGAATTTTAGTGCTCCCTACCCTCTTTACGCGTAGCGAAGAGAGGGTCGACAAGCGGTTTAGCGATGTCGGGGTGAGTTAAATTGTACGATTTGCTAAGTTATAAATTGAGTTTATTTGATCAATATTAACATGCCTTCTTAAGCATTAGGATACTTGTATCGAAAGTTTATCTTTGTGAAATTTTTTTTCGATAAATTATTGAAAATTTTCTGTTATGATTGTATAATGATCCGGCAGGAAAAAAAACCAATTACCATAACTATTAACGGGAGCTGTAACCTCCCATCCAACAAAATAAAACACGATAAAAACAATTTAAATGAAAACTACGAATTCGATTTTTACAAGGATCACCTTAGGTTTATTAATTGCCGGGAGCATCGCGGCTTGTAAAAGCAACAGTGCGGGAAGCACTACCGCCGCCAGCGCTACTCCGCCTTCGGCAGATAAGGAGCCAATTGTATATATAAATTCTGATACGTTGTACAACAAGTATGAGTATGCAAAGGATATGGTAAAACGTTTGACCGATAAAGAAGGTACTGTAAAAAACGACGTTCAATCAAAAGGGCAGGCTTTCCAACGCGAGGTTGCCGATTATCAAAAAACAATGAATACGTTGTCGGCAGATGAGCGCCAGAAAACCGAGCAGCGCCTTGGACGTGAAAAACAAGAATTTGACGCTTATCAACAAAATGCAGGCGCTCAACTTCAGCAGGAACAAGGTGCCGAACAAAACAAGCTATACGACAGAATAACAGATTTTGCAAAAACTTATGCGAAAGAAAAAGGTTATAAACTGGTATTAACTTATTCAAAAGCTAACCCAACCATTTTATTTGGTGATGCCAGCCTGGATGTTACAGCCGATGTAGTAAAAAAGCTGAATGACATTTACGCGAAAGATAAAAAGTAAATGTGCAGATGCGGGTATGTGTCCCGATAGCTATCGGGACAGATGCCTGTAATCAAATATTTAATTAGGATATTGAAAACCCCAGCCTGATGTTGGGGTTTTCCTTTTAAGATCAAAATTATGAGCAATGAAGACTTCATGCAGATGGCTATTGACCTGTCTGAATACAACGTTAAACAAGGCCAGGGCGGCCCGTTTGGCGCGGTAATAGTAAAAGACGGGATGGTTGTAGCGCGCAGCGCAAATAAAGTTGTGCCGACCAATGACCCGACCGCCCATGCGGAAGTGTCCGTTATCCGCCTGGCCTGCCAGGAATTAAACACTTATAGTTTAGCCGGCTGCGAAATATACACCAGTTGCGAACCCTGCCCCATGTGCCTGGGTGCCATCTATTGGGCGCGTATCGACAAAATTTATTATGCCAATACCAAGGCAGATGCCGCAAAAATTGGCTTTGACGACCATTTTATTTATGATGAAATTGACTTGCCGATGGAAAAACGCAAACTGCCTCATGTACAATTAATGCGCGATGAAGCGCTGAATGCGTTCAAGCTGTGGGAAGAGGCAGAAAATCGGACAGACTATTGAGTTTTTAATAATATCGAATAATGAATTTTGAATGTCGAATATCGAAGTCACTACTTCATTATTCGACATTCGGCATTCATTGTTATTCTTCCTCCGTTTTTTTCACAAAGAAGTCTGCCTGTAGATCATCGATCTCCCTTCTATCCCTTTTGGTAGGCCGGCCGGTACCACGGTCGCGTTTTAATACCGGGGCTTGGAACATGGATTTAAAGGCAGGCGTTTGCTCTACCGGGGTAATATCTTCATAATAACCGACCGCCGTTTTAGCATCAACCCGGCTTTCGAGCAGGCCGGTTACGGTTATTATTTTACGGTCGGGGCCTTTGGATATTTGGTAAACCTCGCCCAAACGCACCTCATGCGATGGCTTAATATTATTGCCATCCAGCTTTACCCGGCCCGCCTTGCAGGCATCAGAGGCCAGTGTACGCGTTTTAAACTGGCGGATGGCCCACAGGTATTTATCTATTCGCAGCTTTTCTTTTTCGGGCATGGTAATTAAATATGAAATCCTCTGGTTTTGGCTTGCCAAATTATGAATATCAGGTAAACAATAAACACAACAACACCTATGATTTTATACATTTTTATTGTTGTCGCAGTTTTATCTCCTAACCCATTAAGTATTTGATTTGAATTAAATATAAAAGGCAGTATAATTGGTGATAAGGCCCACATGATTGAATTACCTTTTGAATATAATAAGCTGTCACCTCCTTCTCCTAATAACAACATCGACAAAACAGGATACAAGTCGAAAATTATAAATCCCAAACCTATCTGAATTATAGAAACAATAACAACTTTACTCCAAAAATTTAGTGATTCCTTAAATATTGCCATATCCTAATCTACACACAATTAATCTAAGCAAACAAATCTCCTCAAAAATTCTTTAATTTGTCAAAAGTTTAAATACCGATGCAAGATCAAAAGAAATTAATTGAACAAGCCTGGGAAGACAGGAAATTGTTGGAGTATAACGAATACACTACCGCCATTGATACCGTTATTGAACGGCTGGACAAAGGCGAGATACGCGTTGCCGAACTGATAGGCGGCCGCTGGCACACAAACGACTGGATAAAGAAAGCCGTAATATTATATTTCCCCATTCGCCAAATGGAAGAAATTGAGGTTGGCCCCTTTACGTTTCATGATAAAATGAAGCTAAAAACCAACTTTAAGGGAGCCGGCGTACGCGTTGTGCCATTGGCTACTGCCCGTTATGGCGCCTATTTGGCCAAAGGTGTTATTATGATGCCGTCTTATGTAAACATTGGCGCTTATGTTGATGAAGGCACCATGGTTGATACCTGGGCTACTGTAGGCTCATGCGCGCAAATTGGCAAGCATGTACATTTAAGCGGCGGCGTAGGTATTGGCGGTGTTTTAGAACCCGTACAGGCCGCCCCGGTTATTATTGAAGATAACTGCTTTTTAGGTTCGCGCGCTATTGTGGTTGAAGGCGTGCATGTTGGCCATGAAGCTGTATTGGGCGCTAACGTTGTTTTAACCGCGTCAACAAAAATTATTGATGTTACCGGTTCAAGCCCGGTTGAATATAAGAGCCATGTACCGCCAAGATCGGTAGTTATTCCCGGCTCATACACCAAAAAATTCCCAGCCGGTGATTACCAGGTACCGTGCGCGCTTATAATAGGCAAACGCAAGGAATCAACCGATAAAAAGACATCGTTAAATGATGCTTTGCGGGAGAATAACGTGGCGGTTTAGTATAGGGAGGTTGTAAATGTTGTAGTGGTTGTAAAGGTTAGAAAAGTTAAAACCTCTACAACTCTTACAACTTCTACAACCCTTACAACCAACAAATGAAAATACTGATAAGACTCCCTAACTGGCTTGGCGATGTGGTGATGAGCACCGCCTTTGTAGCGGGGGTTAAGCAGCTTTACCCCGATGCTGAGGTTGATGTTATTATCAAAAAAGATTTTGCCGCCATCGCGGGCTTAATTCCGGGTATCAATCAAATCCATCCATTTTCAAAACAGGAGTTTAAAGGGCTACCTGGTGTTTACCGTTTCGGCAAACGCCTTAAGGCCGAAAAATATGACATCTTCTTTTCGCTGCCCAGTTCTATTTCAGCCGCGGTTATGGGGTGGGCAACCGGTGCCAAAAAACGTGTTGGTTATGGCAAGGAAGGTGGGTTTTTCCTGCTGACCAAAATCGGCAAAAAGCCAAAAAACGTACACCGGGTTGAGGAATACATTTCCTTACTGGAACAGTTTACCGGCAAGGTTATTACCGATAAACAGGTAAAGCTGAATATAAATGAACCTATTGACGCGAATAACCTGGTATTGGTCAACTTTAATTCAGAGGCCGAATCGCGCAGGATGCCGGCCGATAAAGGCATCAATATGATCAACCAGCTAACCAGTGCTTTTAAAGAGGCTACCTTTGCATTTATTGGTTCGCCAAAAGAAGCCGGGTATATTGAGCAGTTTATAACTAATGCCGAACACCCGCATCAAATAAAAAACTACGCCGGCAAAACAGATCTGTTAGGTTTAGCTAAATTAATGGCCGGTGCAAAAGTGTTATTGACCACAGATTCCGGCCCGGCGCATTTAGCCAATAGCTTAGGCACCCCTGTTATTGCGTTGTTCGGTGCAGGTAATGAGCATAATACCGCGCCGTATAACAAGGCCAACTTAACCGTGCTGCGCGCCAACAAATTAGATTGTGAACCTTGCGTAAGAAACACCTGCGCTTTATATGGCACACCCAAATGTATGCAGTTGCTGGACGAGGTTGAAATCATTAATGCGTTAAGCCTTTGCCTGTAATAGGGTTAGTTCTACAAAATATTGACCCGTTAGGGTCTACCCCTTTGTAGAATAAAGGCACATGCTCCATAGGAGCAAAATGTCTGTAGAAAAACACAATGGAGAATTTAGCGTGCCGTCGGTACGCAACTTAGTCCGGTACCTACGGCACCGAATGTATAATTTAATATCTTTTCTACCGACATTTCGTCCCGCTGGGACTTGAAACGCTTATCTTAATGGCATTTATCCTAAAGTAGGACCTCCTTACCGGTTTATCTCAATCTTCGGCTTAATAAAGTTTAACAGGTCTTCAATAAGTTTTTCTTTTGGCAGTTCAGCTGTTTTAAGTATGAGGTCGGGGTTTTCCGGGATCTCAAAAGGCGAGCTTATCCCTGTAAAATTTCTGATCTCGCCTGCCCTGGCTTTTTTATAAAGGCCCTTTGTATCCCGTTGCTCGCAAACATCAATAGGGCAATCAACAAATACTTTTACAAAATCGGCCTCGCCTACCAGGTTCTTAACCATTTCCCTGTCCGTTTCAAATGGGGAAATAAATGCCGCCAAAACAATAATGCCCGAACCAATCATTAATTTGGCGACCTCGCCTACCCGCCTTATGTTTTCAATCCTGTCCTCTTCAGAAAAACCCAGGTCCTTACATAAACCGCCTCGCAAATTATCGCCATCCAAAATAAAGGTTTTAAAGCCCGATTGATATAACGCCATTTCTAAACCATTAGCCAATGTTGTTTTCCCCGACCCGGACAAACCCGTAAACCAAATAACAATTCCCTTTTGATTTAATAATTTCTGTTTATCCTCTTTATCAACGGCATAGGTTTGCGGAACAATAAATGCCGATTTAGCGGCAGCGTTTTTTATTGCTCTTGAGCTTCTTTCAGCAAGCCCGAAGTTTATCCGGTACCATATCCGTTCATGAAAGTAATAAAGGATAATTTTACCCACCACCTCTAAGGCGCCTATCTTTAAACCCGTTACCGGGTTGCCGGTAACCAACCAGGCCAATAGCGTGGTTCCTATGGTCCCTCCCAACCGCCAGGTTATTGCTTTTGCTAAATGCCGTGCATTGCTCGAATACATATAAAAAACTTAATTGATCATGAAGTTAGCTCATTAAACCATAAATGATATTTTTTATCCAGTTCCCGGTAAATAGAATTGCATTCTGCCACCAGGTTTTCATTATAACCGGCTACCATTTTAGCCGATGGCTTAAAAGGCTCTAATTGTATTGGCAAAGAAGGCACGTCTATCCTTTCAAACAGCTCATCCATTACCAATTGCGGATGCCGGCAAAAGTCATCGTAGTTAAAAAAAAGCATATTTCCGGCGAACTGCTCATTTACATATTTATAGTAATTTTTCCAGTTTGCCAGCCAGAAATTGATGTCGGTTTTATCGTAATCCAACATTTCTTTAAAAGCTTCTTCATCACCTAAATAGAATGATTTCTGGTTCAATCCAAATTCAAAATGCCCCAGCCAGTTCATATACTTTAAGGAGAATTTATCTTCCGATTGCTTTTTGCAGAAATGATTGTGCTGGGTCAATAACGAAAATGCTTGCTGCAGGGGATCTCGAAAAGGTATAATGATCTGCGCGTTGGGCATCGCCTTTTGCAGGGAGCTGAACCGCAATACATTGTTATTGTTCTTGGAAATATACCGGCCTTGGTTAGCCCTATCACTACTTAGTAATATATTGTTAACGTAGGCCTTAAACTTTTCTAAAATATCATCATCAGCCTCATGTAATTGCAGCTTGTCTTTATCAATGTATTGTTCGCCGCAAAACACCCGCCAAAACACCTCTTCAAATGCTTCCGGGCTGTCAAACCCAATCATAATTCCGTCCTGGTGCGCCCGTTCCTTAACTTCGGTTGATGGCTTTTTATAGGATATTTTCTTCCATATATTGGGCATCAGCACAAAAGGCATATCCAAATAAGTTAACGACTTGAATACGCCGGTTTGGTGCAAATATCGCAACAGGATGGTAGTTCCTGACCTCGCCAAACCTGATACAAATACATGGTTATCAGCAAACTGCTTACCTTTTTTTTGGATCAACACATTTTCTATATCAAAAGAAACTTCTGCCACCGGCTTTTGCAATGCAATTTGATGAAGCCGCCGCGCCGTGAAATTATAATCGGATTTTGACATACAGTTTCTTTATTAAAAAGTATGAGAAAAAAGCGGCCACGGATATAATTAAGCCATTAACTGAAATTGTGTAATCAATTAAAAAACCAAAACTCACTGATCTATAAAAAGCACTTATTATAAGTATAAGTAAGGCCCCGCATGCTACAACAAGTAATATAAAGGCTATAATTTTTAAAGACTGCATAAACATACCGAGCGAGTTTGCCAGTAATATCTTTTCTTTTTTAATATCCTCCATATCTTTCGACCTGATCGTTTCAAAAGAGCTGGCTCCCGATTGTAAAATTTCCTTTATGGCGGTCAAAAAAGGCAGGTTGTCTGCTATTACCGCCAGTAGGGAAAAAACAATAAATAGGGCAATCTTCATTTGTTTTTCTTGCGCCTGAATTTACCGATCAGCCTTTTTATAGGGTACCATATAATGGCAACCAATGCCAGTACAATTGATGTAAGGATACCCAGTACAGCGGCAATTACGCCCCCGTCTAACCCCGGCCCGATATAATTAAGAATGAACATCTACTTTAAAAATTTGAATTTGTTAAACTCATCTTTGGTAATAAACCGTGTCCATGACAATACCGACACCGATTGTTTATCGATATTGTTTACAAACTGCCATTTAATATTTTTTGTATCGCCCATTAACAGCCTGAATCTTCCGGTTTCTTCAACAAACAGATCGCCATTGGGCAAAATATCCGATCGGCCCTCAAGGGGAGTTGAAACCTTCGCTTTCTGTAGGAATTGAGTATAAGGCGTTGTAATTTTATCCGTTTCAAAATCATAAATATACTGTTCGTTATAATTATTTAAAATTTTGGTACTTACTTCTTTTTGCATGGTATTGTTGCCAAATATGCCGATACGGGTATTGTCTATAAAATCAACATCGTGCTGCCTAAGCCACGGACCAGTTTTAAGCCATAAAATTTTATTGGTAGATGGGCGGTATAAAAGCACGGTACTTATATTTCGTAAACTCAAAAACAAATCATCCTTCATCCAGTATTTACCCGTTGATAAAGCAGGCTGAATATCATTAATATGAATAATATCTTTTTGGTATCCGCCTACACCCAGCAATAAGCCGCGATAACCATTGTCGAGCAAAATTTCAGCAACTGATCTTTTGAATATCACCTGTCCTGCGGGCGAAATTTCTGTGATGGCATTATCATCATAATCAGCCAAAAAGCTGTATTTTTTTGAAGGCCCAATTGGAGATGGCACCCAAATATTACCGGCGGCATCAAACTCTAACGAATGATTATACCCCCCATTAATTACCCATACTGTTTTTGAGTTTTTATCGATTTTTACAAGGGCAGCTTGACGTGTATGAAAAACAATGGAGCCATCATAGGCAATTAACGGATGGGTTATATTAAAGTGGTTTTTAGGAAGGCTTTGCCAAGTGTTGTTTTCTTTAAAAGGGTAGTTTTTTAGCTGGCCGAAATCCGGTGTCCATTGATACACTGTTTTTTGGTCGGAAAGTCTTAGCAGTTTTACAATCCATTGATCTGCTTTTTTATCGTAAACAGGCAACAACATATAATTGCTGTCTATATAATTACCCTCGGCTTTAAGACCGTTAACCGATGGAAAAGAATTGTGTTTAACGAATGGTTTCGAGTCGTTAAGTTGTCTAAAACTCTCTAATACCAAATGCGGGAATGAAGCGATATGTATGCTGATGGATGCTTCTTTTTGTTGAGTTGTACGGTAATTTGATATGCGCCACACCTGCCAGCCAAATAATACGGTTATAACGCAGCCAATCCACAAAAGCAACAATACAAACCAAACAGATACTTTTTTATTCATGTGCTTAACCGGGGAATTATTTTACGTTATAAATACGGGTAATAATGACCGTGCGTTGCCCCTGTAAATAATGAGTTATACATTATTAGCTGATTGCCTATATTTACACCATGCTTAAAGACGAAGTTGCCAAAGCTTTTAAAGTAATACAGGATGGCGGTATTATCCTCTATCCTACCGATACTATTTGGGGAATAGGCTGTGACGCTACCAATACCGAAGCCGTTAAAAAGATATATCATTTAAAGCAGCGCGATGAAGCTAAAAGCATGATCATTTTATTGGATACCGATAATAAACTGCAAAGCTATATACAGGACGTCCCCGATATTGCTTACGACCTGGTGCAATACGCCGAAAACCCATTGACCTTGGTAATGCCCGCCGCTAAAAACATATCGCCTGCCTTAATAAGCAGTGATGGCAGCGTGGGTATACGCGTTTCATCCCATCCGTTTTGCCAGCAGCTCATACAGCGCATGCGCAGGCCGCTGGTATCTACATCAGCCAATATCAGCGGGAAACCATCACCGCAATACTTTTCACAGATCGACCCGGAAATAATTGACGGGGTTGATTATGTAGTGGATATTGACCAGCATAGCATGGAAATAAAAAATCCATCGACCATTATGCGGCTTGAACCGAATGGCCGGTTTGAATTTATACGCCGATAATTGAGATTTAAGATACAAGATTCCAGAATCAAGATTAGCTTTGCAAATTAATGAAGGAGCATTTAAAACACCGCGTATTTTCTGTTATAACAAAGCTTGCAGGCGAACATAACCTGCAGGTTTATGCTATAGGCGGCTTTGTGCGCGATATTTTTTTAAACCGGCCTTCAAAAGACATTGATATTGTAGTGATCGGCAACGGCATTGCCTTTGCCGAAACGGTAGCCAAAGAGTTAAAAGTAAAGTTAGCCGTGTTTAAAAACTTTGGCACCGCATCGCTCAAATACCAGGACCTGGAGATAGAGTTTGTTGGCGCACGCAAGGAGTCGTACCGCCTTGATTCACGTAAGCCTATTGTTGAGGACGGGACTTTGGAAGATGACCAGCAACGCCGGGATTTCACTATTAATGCTTTAGCAATTTCGTTACATCCCGATACCCTTGGTCAATTGCTCGATCCGTTTAACGGGATAGCCGACCTTGAACAAAAACTAATAAGGACCCCCCTTAACCCGGTTGAGACTTTTTCCGACGATCCGCTACGTATGCTCCGCGCTATCCGATTTGCAACGCAATTGAATTTTAAAATTGACGAAGTTGCCGTTGATGCCATAAAAAATAATGTGGAACGTATCCGTATTATTTCGCAGGAACGTATTACCGATGAACTGAATAAAATTATTTTATCGCCGAAACCATCTATTGGTTTTAATTATTTGTTTGATACAGGGTTACTTCATAAGATCTTCCCGCAAATGACCGATCTATATGGGGTAGATTATATTGACGGCAAGGGCCATAAAGATAATTTTTATCATACCTTACAGGTGCTGGATAACATCAGTGAAACCACCGGTGATCTTTGGTTACGCTGGGCAGCTATTTTGCATGACATAGCTAAGCCTGCCACCAAACGTTTTGAAGCGGGCCACGGCTGGACATTTCACGGGCACGAAGACAGGGGCGCACGCATGGTGCCAAAGATATTCGCGCAGCTAAAATTACCGCTGAACGAAAAAATGAAGCAAGTACAAAAATTGGTATTGCTGCATTTAAGGCCAATTGTATTATCGCAATCCATAGTGACAGATTCGGCAGTACGCAGGCTGCTATTTGAAGCCGGGGATGATATTGAAGGGCTAATGTTGTTGTGTAAAGCAGACATTACGACAAAAAATGAATATAAGGTTAAAAAATACCGTAACAATTTTGAAGCCGTTCAGCAAAAATTAAAAGATGTGGAGGAGCGCGATAACATCCGTAACTGGCAGCCACCTATAACCGGGATTGATATTATGAACTTATTTGGTATAAAAGAAGGCCGTGAAGTAGGAATTATTAAGAACCAGATACGCGAAGCGATACTGGAAGGCGAAATTCCGAACTCGCGCGAGGCGGCAATTAATTATACAATTTTAAAAGGCGAAGAAATTGGCTTAAAAGTTGTGGCAAACACAAATTAAATTAAAACATTATTTTTACAAAAAAATTCTACTTACAAAAAAATGGCACTATACAGATTCAGGGTTACTTTTGAAGATTACGATGATGTAACAAGAGAGATCGATATTAAATCGAATCAAAATTTCGAAGATCTTCATAAAGCAATTCATCAATCAACAGGTTATAACCCCGAGTTTCCATCTTCATTCTATATCAGTAATGACCAATGGATAAAGGGCGAAGAAATAACTTACCTGCCCAACCAAAAGCGGATTGACCGCGGTGTGTCATTAATGGACAAGGTAAAGCTAAGCAGCTTTATTGATGACCCGCACCAGAAATTTTACTACACTTTTAATTTCGACCGTCCATTTGATTTTCATGTGGAATTGATGAAGATCATATTAGATGAAACACCGGGCGTTACCTATCCAACAGTTATAAAATCAACCGGCGAAGCTCCAAGGCAATTTATAATTGGCGCAAACCCAACTATCATTACTGAGAATGATGAGTTTGATTTCCTGAACGAAATGGCCTTTAACCCGGAAGATGCCGAAGACTTTTCGGAAGTGAATGAAGAAGGTGAGCATGTAGAAAAAGCAGAGGAGAGCGAAGAGGGGGAGGAAGATGAATTCGGCAGCGAGTTTTCTGATGATGAGGGATTTGAGGACGACGCTAAAGCGCATGATGATTATTGAGTAGTTCTTAGTTGATGGTTCATAGTTCATGGCTATTGTGACTCTTGATAATAAATACCATGAACTATCAACTATGAACCATCAACTAAACAAAACCCTTATCGTAATTGCCGGTCCTACGGCGATAGGAAAAACTGCGGCGGCTATTGAGCTGGCCAAACATTTTAACACGGTTATTATTTCGGCAGATTCAAGGCAGTTTTATAGGGAAATGTCTATCGGCACCGCCAAGCCCACAACGGAAGAATTAGCAGCCGTTAAACACTATTTTATTAATTCGCATTCTATAGCTGATTCTTTTACTGTTGCCGATTTTGAAAAGCAGGTGTTGGAACTACTGGACGAGCTTTTTAAAGCCAGGGATGTGGTGCTATTGGTCGGCGGATCCGGGTTATATATCAAGGCAATTTGCGAGGGGTTTGATGATATACCCTCGGCAGAGCCGGGAATAAGGGAAAAGCTAAACCTTGAATTTGATGAACATGGCATAACCTATTTACAGGAAAAACTAAAGGCGGCCGATCCGGAATACTATGCAGAGGTTGATATTAATAACCCGCAACGGGTAATTCGCGCTTTGGAGGTATTTGAAAGTACAGGCAAGCCTTTTTCCTCTTACCGCATAGCTAATACAAATAAACGCCCGTTCAATATTATAAAGATAGGGCTGGATATGCCAAGGGCTAATTTATACGAACGAATTAACCATCGTGTTGATAATATGATACAGCAAGGATTGATTGATGAGGTTAAAACGTTGCTGCCCCAGCACCATTTAAACGCATTAAACACGGTGGGCTATAATGAATTATTTGATTATTTTGATGGTAAGGCCAGCCTCGATTCGGCAATTGAATCTATCAAACAAAATACCAGGCGATTTGCCAAACGGCAACTCACCTGGTTTAGAAAGGATAAAGACATTCGCTGGTTTGAAGCCAATGAGCTTGTATCTAAAAACCTGATTTATTTTCTACTTGAGCAGCTTTAGCAGGTATTGGCCGTAACCGCTTTTAATGTATTTATGAGCCAATCCTTCCAACTGTTGTTTATTGATAAAGCCCATACGGTAAGCAATTTCTTCTATACAGCCAATTTTGGTATCCTGGCGTTTTTCAATTACCCTTACAAACTCGCTTGCATCGCTCAATGAATCAAATGTGCCGGTATCTAACCATGCTGTACCCCTATCCATTACACCAACCTGCAAAGTACCTTGCTCCAAATAATATTTGTTTACGTCAGTAATTTCATACTCACCGCGCGGCGAAGGCTTTAAATTCTTGGCGATCTCAATAACCTTGTTATCATAAAAATATAATCCCGGCACTGCAAAATGCGATTTAGGATGAGCCGGTTTTTCCTCGATGGATAAAGCTTTGAAATTTTCATCAAACTCTACAACACCATAACGTTCGGGGTCTGACACCGGGTAAGCAAAGATAGCCGCACCATCTACATCATTAAAGCTTTGTATCAATTTGCTAAAACCGCTTCCATAAAATATGTTATCGCCTAATACAAGTGCAGCTTTTTCCTTACCTATAAATTTTTCGCCTATTACAAATGCTTGTGCCAAACCATTCGGTTTTTCCTGGATGGCAAATTCAAAGTTGCAACCTACTTCGCTTCCATCGCCCAATAAACGTTTAAAGCTGTCACTATCTTCAGGGGTCGTAATAATTAAAATATCTTTAATGCCTGCCAGCATTAATACCGACAGCGGGTAATAGATCATTGGCTTATCATAAATGGGCATTAATTGTTTACTTATGGCCTTTGTTATTGGATAAAGCCGTGTGCCCGAGCCTCCTGCTAAAATAATTCCTTTCATATATTTATTATTCTTGTAGTTTGTTAATGCAGCTAATTAAACTATCACGCCAATAGGGTATTTCTATACCAAATTCGCTTTTTATTTTGCTTTTATCCATTACAGAGTAAGCCGGGCGGGTAGCCCTGGTTACATATTCTGATGTTTTAATTGGTATTACCTTTACTTTAGTCCCTGCAATATCAAAAATAGCCCGGGCAAAATCATACCATGAGGTTATCCCTTCGTTGCTATAATGATAAAGGCCGTATGCGGTGCTTTTACTGTTAATTATTTGCATAATGCAGGTTGCAAGGTCAATAGCATAGGTTGGCGTACCCACCTGGTCGGCAATAACTTTTAGCTCATCTCTCTCTTCGCCAAGCTTTAACATCGTTTTAACAAAGTTATTTGCATACTCAGAGTAAAGCCATCCTGTACGGATAATAAAATATCTTTCCAGCAAATTCTCTATCACCTTTTCACCATCCAGTTTTGTCTGCCCGTAAACGCTTATCGGGTTAGCTGCATCGGTTTCTGTTCGCGGTGTAGGCTCATTGCCCTTAAATACAAAATCAGTTGAGATATGAATAAGCGTTGAACCATATTCTTCACAAAGCCGGGCTAAGTTTTCAACCCCGGTTTTATTAATTTTCAGGGCCATTTCTGCATCGTCTTCCGCCTTATCAACAGCAGTATATGCAGCACAGTTTATACAGTAAGCCGGTTTATAAGCCTCAAAAATGTTTTTCAGGGCAACGGTATCTAATATATTGGCTTCCCCTTCATTCGGAAAATAAACCGAAGTATCACCTTCATCTTCCACTACTTTTTTAAAACACTGGCCTAATTGCCCCGAAGCGCCAAATACAATAACGTTTACCATCAATTAAATTTTATTAAGGGGATATAAATTACCCGCTAAAATACTAAATAAAGCCATTGTAAGTTGCCAAAATCAAAATGCGTTCTCATCGCCTTTAACAACATTCCAAACGGTAAGAAAAATAATTTTAAGGTCGAGCAAAAACGACCAGTTTTCCAGGTACCATACATCGGCTTCCACACGTAGCATCATTGCTTCAGTGGTTTTAGTTTCCCCTCTTAAACCATTAACCTGGGCGTATCCTGTTATGCCGGGTTTAAGAAATTGCCTCACCATAAATTTATCAATAAGCTGCGCGTATTGTTGGGTATGGCTAATCATGTGTGGCCGGGGCCCAACTACAGACATATTGCCTATTAAAACATTAAAAAATTGCGGCAGTTCATCCAGGCTTGTCCGCCTCAAAAATGCGCCCAGTTTTGTGATCCGGTAATCATTGCGTATAGCCTGTTTTTCATGGGCGTCACCGTTAAGGCGCATGCTTCTAAACTTGTAACATTTAAAAGGTTTATTGTCTCGGCCCGATCTGACCTGGCTAAAGAAAACCGGCCCTTTTGATCCTAATTTTATCAAAATTGCCAGTATGGGGAAAACCCAGGTACAAATAAATAAGATAACAAATAAAGAAAACCCACAGTCAAACAATCGCTTTACAAACCGGTTTAGCATATTTTCAAGAGGCTCGGGGCGCACGGAAATTACCGGTATATGCCCGAAGTTTTCGATATAAGTTGGCCTTTTTTCAAAATCAAAATATTCAGGTACAAATTTAAACCTGATCAGGTTTTTATCAGCTGCGAGCATCAGCTTCTCAATTCTTTCTGATTCTGAATTGGGTAGCGTGCAAAATATTTCATCAATTTTATTTGATATAACATATTCCATACAGTCTGTTGTAAAGCCAATATGTATATTTTTATAATCAACCGATTGAGGGTCATCATCAAAAAAGCCCATTAGCTTATAACCTAACTCCGGGTTATTATCAAAAAAATTATACAAGTCGCGGCCAATACGGCCACCTCCAATTATAACAAACGTGCGGGTGCCACGTAACGAGGCACGTTCGGTTTTGCGTAACCCCAAAAAAACAAGTTTCCATAAGCCTAACAGGAAGCCGAATAAAAAAAGGGAATAAAATAAATATTCGCGCGTAATAAAGGTTGCTTTAGCGCCCAGTAATATAATAATGGTAAAACATACAATGCTTATAAAAAGCAGGTAAGTTTGTATTAAGCCGCGATAGGTTATGATGGAATCTTTAACCAAAACCTGTTTATATAAACCGGTTATGTTGGTTGCCAAAAGCCATATTAAATTAAAAACCAATATGATTGACAGGTAATGATTTGTTTCGAATAAATAGGATCTATCTACAATATAATAGGCCATTATCATGCTTATATTCAGCATGATGTAATCAATGGTGAGATTGATAGCCTTTATAAAAGTAGTATATCTATGAATCATTTATAAATTATTCAATATAAAATATTCATTAAGTGGCCACGCAATAATTTATTTATTGAAGCTGTTTATTTCATCCAAAGTAGCGGTCGCGCTTCCTACCTTGGCAACAACAACTGCCGCTGCATGGTTTGCAAAATCACATGCCTGTATCAGGCTCAGATCATTCAATAATGCAAAGGCAATTGCCGCAACAACAGTATCTCCCGCGCCGGTAACATCAAATATGGCTAAAGCTTTTGTAGGTATTTTAGTAAGAATATTTTCATGAAAAATTGCCATTCCTTCTTCCGAAAGTGTTACCACTACGCTTTCGCAGTTTGTTTCTTTTGCTATCTTCCTGCAGGCATCAGTCAATGTTTTATCGTCAATAATTTTAATACCGGTAGCAATAGATGCCTCTTTTTTATTAGGTTTTATAATATCGGCATTTAAGTATTTTGATAATACCGGGTCCTTCGAGTCAACTATAGTTTTTACACCATGCTCGCGGCAAAGATTGATTATGGCACTAATGGCCCTTTCACTCAATACGCCCTTGCAATAATCAGAGATGATCAATATCTTGATATTAGCTATTTTAGCTTTAAGTTCTGCTATTACCTGATCTGCAATAGCATCATCAATATAATGCTTGTTTTCCCTGTCAATTCTTAATAATTGGTGTTTGCTTGAAACTACACGGGTTTTTATGGTTGTTTTTCTTGTAGTGTCAATTACCAGTTTATGATCTGATACATTTAATTCTGCTAAGCCTTTATTAATAATTTGCAATCCGTCGTCCTGGCCACATACCGTTATTATTCCCGTGTTTGCACCAAATGCAACCAGGTTCTTAATAACATTGCCGGCACCGCCAAGGGTATATTCTTCCTGTTTAACATCTACAACCGGTACCGGCGCCTCGGGCGATATCCTGTCACAACTCCCATAGATATAATGATCTATCATTATATCGCCAATAACATATATATAATCGGTATCCGGGTTTTTAAACTGATACATTCTCTTTTAAATTTTTATTATAACCTGGCATCAACCAATTCCCTTTTTATAAAAGATTTAGTATCAAATATTACCGAACCTCTTCCCTTTACCAGTTTTGGATAATCTAAATTACTATATTCTTTATGTGCTACTGCTAAAACAATAGCATCATAAGTTTTATTTAATTTTTTAACCAGTTCAATATGATGTTCCCGCTTTACTTCAACAGGGTCGGCATGCGAGTCATGAACATCAACATCCATACCTAATTGCTTAAAGTGATTGTAAATATCAACCACCTTCGTATTTCGTGTATCAGGGCAATTCTCTTTAAATGCAATACCTAATATCAATACTTTGGCCCCGGCAATCTTATTGTTTTTGGTGATAAGTAGCTTTACTACCTTATCGGCTACAAATATACCCATATTATCATTTACACTGCGGCCAGACAGGATCACCTGCGGATAGTACCCCAATGACTCCGCTTTATGCGCTAAATAATATGGGTCGACACCAATACAATGGCCGCCAACTAATCCCGGCTTATAGGTTAGAAAATTCCACTTTGTACCCGCTGCCTCCAAAACATCGGCGGTGTCAATTCCCATACGGTCAAATATCAGGGCCAGTTCATTTACAAAAGAAATATTTACATCCCGTTGCGCATTTTCAATGGCTTTTGATGCCTCTGCAACTTTTATACTTGGCGCTTTATGTGTACCGGCTGTGATGATGGATGAATATAAGGCATCTATAAAGTCCGCAGCTTGCGGACTTGAACCGGAAGTTACCTTTTTTATGGTAGTCAGGGTATTTATTTTATCCCCCGGATTAATTCGCTCAGGAGAATATCCCACAAAAAAATCCTGGTTGAATTTTAATGCTGATGCTTTCTCTAACACAGGCACACAATCTTCTTCTGTACATCCGGGATATACAGTAGATTCATAAATAACAATATCATTGGGTTTTAACACCGCCCCTACCGTTACCGAAGCTTGTAATAAATAATTTAGATCGGGCGATTTAAATTGATTAACCGGGGTTGGTACGGTTACGATAAAAATAGTGCAATCCTTAATATCATCAGGGTTTGTCGTAAAACGCAATCCAATAGCTTTATTAGCCGGTTTAGTTACTTTATCCAGGTCATCTAAATGGGCCTCGCCGGTGCTGTCTTTACCATTTTTTAGATCAGCAATTCTTTCTTCATCAATATCAAACCCTAATACTTCGTATTTTTTTGCAAACTCAATGGCTAATGGCAAGCCCACATACCCCAAACCAATAACAGCGATTTTTGAATGCTCAATATTTGATAATGATAAAGGGCCCGCAGTTTTTGACATAATTGATTAACAGTAAAGTAATTGACAAATATATTAATCAACCTTGCTTAAAAAATCGCCGTATGCCAAAGCAATGCCTTCTTCCAGTTCAATTTTATGTTTCCAGCCTTTGCTATGCAGCTTGGTTACATCCATTAGCTTTCTTGGCGTACCATCAGGTTTGGAAGTATCAAAATTGATCTCCCCATCGTATCCAACTATCTTTTGTATAAGCAATGCCAGGTCTTTTATCGACAGATCTTGGCCCGTGCCTATATTAACCAAACCTTCTTCGTTATAGTTTTGCATTAAATAATAACAGGCTTCCGCCAAATCATCAGCAAATAAAAATTCGCGCTTTGGCGAGCCTGTTCCCCAAATAGTAACAGCTGAGAGTTTTTGAACCTTGGCTTCATGAAACCTGCGGATAAGCGCCGGTAACACGTGCGAATTTTGCGGATGATAATTATCATTATACCCGTAAAGGTTAGTAGGCATTACCGATATATAATTGCACCCATATTGTGCACGGTAAGCATCGCACATTTTAATACCCGCTATTTTTGCAATGGCATAAGGCTCATTTGTTGGCTCCAATAACCCCGTCAATAGATATTCCTCTTTTAAAGGTTGAGGCGCCATTTTAGGATAAATGCAGCTTGAACCTAAAAAAAGCAATTTCTTTACTTCGTTTATATACGAGGAATGAATGATATTGTTTTGGATCTGCAGGTTTTCATATAAAAAATCTGCACGATAGGTATCGTTAGCAATAATCCCACCTACTTTTGCTGCAGCTAAAAAAACGTATTCCGGTTTTTCGCTTGCAAAAAAGTCAGCAACGTCCTGTTGGTTACGCAAGTCAAGTTCTGACGATGTACGGGTAATAAAATTGGTAAAACCCTCTTTTTCCAGCTTACGGTAAATGGCCGAACCTACCATACCCCGATGGCCTGCAATATATATTTTGGAATTTTTCTCCATAAATGAATGATTAGTGGTATCCCACTAATTAACTAATCTCTAATTAACTAATCCCTATCCTACGCCTGCCCCATAGTGCCGCCAAAATTCATTGGGAAACCGGATGGGTCCTGCTGAATTTTAATGCGCCCGTTTATGGTTTCAAACTTCTCTAAGTTATCTTCTAATGCAGTTAACAAACGTTTAGCATGTTCGGGGGTTAATATGATCCTCGATCTTACTTTTGCCTTTGGCACGCCCGGCATTACGCGGATAAAATCAAGCACAAACTCCGAGCTTGAATGGGTAATTATGGCCAGGTTTGAATAGATACCTTCTGCTATTTCTTCAGAAAGTTCAATATTCAGCTGATTTTCATTTTGCTCTTCCATAGTACGAAAATAACAAAGCCTTCCGTTTAGTGGAAGGCTTTGTCAAAATTAATTATTTATCTGCAATAATCATCATCCCATTGCCTGTGTCTTCACAGGCAATATCCTGATAGTTGCCGGTGAGGACACCGACAACGGAAGCGGTATGTTGATTATGCTTCTACTTCTTCAGTTTTTGAAGCCATTAAGCGGTCAAATTCTTCTTGTGAACCTACGCGGATATTTTCATACTCACGTAAACCTGTTCCGGATGGAATTAAGTGACCAACGATAACGTTTTCTTTCAAACCAAGCATCATATCTTTTTTACCTGCTATGGCTGCTTCATTCAGAACCTTTGTAGTTTCCTGGAATGATGCGGCAGATATAAATGATTTGGTACCCAAAGATGCTCTTGTAATACCTTGCAGTATAGGGCTTGATGTTGCAGCAATAGCATCACGAACTTCAACCAGTTTTAAATCTTTACGTTTTAAAATTGAGTTTTCATCGCGCAGTTTTCTTACTGACAATATCTGGCCTGCTTTAACATTTTCAGAATCTCCCGGCTCAACAACAACTTTTTTGTCGAATATGTCGTCATTTTCCAGCATGAAATCCCAACTGTCAACAGCTTCGCGCTCTAAGAAACGGGTATCGCCCGCATCTTCAATTGCTACCTTCTGCATCATCTGGTGAACAATAACTTCAAAGTGCTTGTCGTTTATCTTCACACCTTGCAAACGGTAAACTTCCTGTATACCATTCACCAGGTATTCCTGTACTGCAGCCGGGCCTTTAATAGCCAGGATATCAGCAGGAGATATTGAACCATCAGATAAAGGCATACCTGCCTTCACGAAGTCATTATCCTGTACCAGGATGTGTTTAGACAATGGCACCAAATATTTCTTGATCTGTCCGTCTTTCGATTCGATAGACATTTCGCGGTTACCACGTTTAACACCACCTAAGGTTACTACACCGTCAATCTCGGTTACTACAGCCGGGTTTGATGGGTTACGTGCTTCAAACAACTCAGTTACACGTGGTAAACCACCTGTAATATCGCGGGTTTTACCTGTAGAACGAGGTATTTTAGCGATGATCTGTCCTGTTTGTAATTTTTCACCTTCATCAACCGCGATGTGGGCACCAACAGGAATGTTGTAGCCTTTTATCACGTTTCCTTTATTGTCTGCAACCTGGATAACCGGGTTCTTTGTTTTATCTCTTGTATCAATAATTACCTTTTCGCGGTGACCTGTTTGCTCGTCAGATTCTTCACGGAATGTTATTCCTTCTAAAACTGCTTCAAACTGGGTAACACCTGCAAATTCAGATATAATTACCGCGTTATACGGATCCCATGAACAGATACGGTCGCCACGTTTTATCTTGCTGCCATCCTTTACATACAGGTATGAACCGTATGGAATGTTATTGGTAACAATTATCTTGTTGCTTCCTTCTTCTACTATGCGGAACTCGCCAGAACGGCCTAATACCACATCTACCAAACCTTCTTCAGTTTTATATTCAACTGTACGAACGTTCTCAAATTCAATGATACCATCAAACCTTGCGTTGATCTGTGATTCAGCAGCGATGTTTGACGCGGTACCACCCACGTGGAATGTACGTAACGTTAACTGTGTTCCCGGCTCACCGATAGACTGTGCTGCAATTACACCAACAGCTTCGCCTTTTTGCACGCGTTTACCGCTTGCAAGATTACGCCCGTAGCATAATGCACAAACACCTCTCTTACTTTCGCAGGTTAATACCGAACGTATTTCGATACCTTCCAATGGAGAGTTTTCTATTGTTTTACCAATTTCTTCCGTAATGTCCTGTCCTGCCGATACTAATAATTCATTAGTGATAGGATCAAATACATCATGTAAAGAAGTACGGCCTAAAATACGGTCGTATAATGGTTCAACTATATCCTCGTTATCTTTCAATGCAGTTGTGTAGATACCTCTTAAAGTACCGCAATCAACCATACCAACGATCATATCCTGGGCAACGTCATGCAAACGACGGGTTAAGTAACCCGCATCGGCAGTCTTTAACGCTGTATCCGCCAAACCTTTACGCGCACCGTGGGTAGATATAAAGTACTCTAATACCGACAAACCTTCTTTAAAGTTTGAAAGGATAGGATTTTCAATAATTTCGCCACCCGAGCCTGATTTTTGAGGCTTAGCCATCAAACCACGCATACCTGCAAGCTGACGGATCTGCTCTTTAGAACCACGTGCGCCTGAATCCAACATCATATAAACAGAGTTGAAGCCCTGGTTATCTGTTGAAAGTATCTCCATTACATTAGCCGTTAAACGGTTGTTGATACGTGTCCAGATATCAATGATCTGGTTGTAACGCTCGTTATTGGTAATGAAACCCATGTTGTAGTTACCCATTACCTCTTCAACTTGTTTAGAAGCTGTTTGGATCAATGTAACTTTTTCTGCAGGGATGTTGATATCCTTCAGGTTAAATGATAAACCACCCTGGAACGCCATTCTGAAACCTAATTCCTTAATATCATCAAGGAATGCGGCTGCGCGTGCCATACCGGTGTTTTTTACTACCTCGCCAATAATATCACGTAATGATTTTTTGGTAAGCAGCTCATTTATATAACCTACTTCTTCCGGAACGTGCTGATTAAACAATACGCGGCCTACAGTAGTATCAATAATTTTAGTAACAATGCTGCCATCGCGCTCTTTAACTTTTGCTTTAACCTTTATAAAGGCATGCAGATCAAGTTTACGCTCATTATAAGCAATAATTACTTCTTCGGCAGAGTAGAAGGTTAAACCTTCACCTTTTATAGTGCGGTCTGCATCAGTTTTACGGCCTTTGGTTATGTAGTACAAACCAAGCACCATGTCCTGAGATGGAACGGTAATAGGTGTTCCGTTAGCAGGGTTTAAGATATTGTGTGATGCAAGCATTAAAACCTGGGCTTCCAAAATTGCCGCGTTACCCAGGGGTACGTGAACGGCCATCTGGTCACCGTCAAAATCCGCGTTAAAGGCGGTACAGGTTAACGGGTGCAACTGTATAGCTTTACCTTCAACCAGTTTTGGCTGGAACGACTGGATACCTAAACGGTGCAACGTAGGCGCACGGTTTAATAATACCGGGTGTCCTTTTAATACGTTTTCCAATATATCCCAAACTAACGGGTCCTTACGGTCAACAATCTTTTTGGCAGATTTTACTGTTTTAACCACACCACGCTCAATCATCTTGCGAATGATAAATGGTTTAAACAACTCGGCAGCCATATCTTTTGGTAAACCGCACTCGTGTAGTTTCAAATTTGGCCCTACAACAATTACAGAACGTGCCGAATAATCCACACGTTTACCTAATAAGTTTTGACGGAAACGGCCTTGTTTACCTTTCAATATATCCGAAAGAGATTTCAATGCACGGTTACCTTCGGTTTTTACCGCGTTTACTTTACGTGAGTTATCAAATAACGAATCTACAGCTTCCTGTAACATACGTTTTTCGTTACGTAAAATAACTTCCGGTGCTTTTATCTCTATCAAACGTTTTAAACGGTTGTTACGGATAATTACACGACGGTAAAGATCATTCAAATCGGATGTAGCAAAACGGCCACCTTCCAACGGCACTAACGGGCGCAACTCGGGCGGGATAACCGGAACGATCTTAACGATCATCCACTCAGGGTTATTTTCTATCCTTGTTTTTGCACCACGGAAAGCCTCAACAACTTGTAAACGTTTTAACGCTTCGTTTTTACGTTGTTGTGAAGTTTCTGTAGCTGCCTGGTGGCGTAAGCTGAATGATAATTCATCCAGGTCAATACGTTTTAATAATTCTTCCAAAGCTTCTGCACCCATTTTGGCTACAAATTTCTGAGGGTCCTTATCATCCAGGTACTGGTTTTCTTTTGGTAGGGTATCCAATATATCCAGGTATTCTTCTTCTGTCAGGAAATCCATTTTCTGGATGCCGTCAGTTTCTTTAATACCGGGTTGGATAACTACATATCTTTCATAATATATGATCAGATCGAGTCTTTTTGTTGGCAGGCCCAGTAAGTAACCAATTTTGTTTGGCAACGAACGGAAATACCAGATATGCGCAACCGGAACAACCAGATTAATGTGTCCCATACGCTCGCGGCGTACTTTTTTCTCGGTTACTTCAACACCGCAACGGTCGCAAACAATACCCTTGTAACGGATACGTTTGTATTTACCACAATGGCATTCGTAATCTTTAACGGGACCAAAAATACGCTCGCAGAATAAACCGTCACGCTCGGGCTTGTAGGTCCTGTAGTTGATGGTTTCCGGTTTTAAAACTTCACCGCTTGAACGCTCCAGTATAGATTCAGGCGAAGCTAAACTGATGGTAATTGTGGTGAAATTACTTTTGATTTTATTATCCTTTTTGTAAGACATAGTCTCCTTTGTTTTAATGTGTGAAGGAGTGATTGAGTGGATGAGTGAATGGATGATTTACTCACTCATTCGCTCATTCACTAATTCACTAATTATTCTAATGTGATATCCAAACCTAACCCTCTTAATTCATGAACCAATACGTTGAATGATTCAGGAACTGATGGTGTTGGCAGGTTCTCACCCTTAACAATAGCCTCGTAGGTTTTAGCACGGCCGATAACATCATCCGATTTAACGGTCAATATTTCCTGCAGTATGTTTGATGCGCCAAATGCTTCCAGTGCCCAAACTTCCATCTCACCAAAACGCTGACCACCAAACTGGGCTTTACCACCCAATGGTTGTTGTGTAATTAATGAGTATGGCCCTATTGAACGTGCGTGCATCTTGTCATCAACCATGTGCCCTAATTTCAGCATGTAGATAATACCTACAGTAGTCTGCTGATCAAAGCGGTCGCCGGTTAAACCATTGTATAAATAGGTACGGCCCGATTCTGGTAAGTTGGCCTTTTTAACCCACTCTTCCACTTCATCATGGCTTGCACCATCAAAAATTGGAGTAGCAAATTTAATGCCCAGTTCTTTACCGGCCCATCCTAATACGGTTTCATATATCTGGCCCAGGTTCATACGTGATGGTACACCCAGCGGGTTCAACACAATATCAACCGGTGTTCCGTCTTCTAAGAAAGGCATGTCTTCGTCACGTACAATACGCGCAACAATACCCTTATTACCGTGACGGCCCGCCATTTTATCACCCACTTTAAGCTTACGCTTTTTGGCGATGTAAACTTTAGCCATTTGTACAATACCTGATGGCAATTCATCACCCACACTGATAGCGAATTTATCACGACGATAAGCACCCAGTTCCTCATTAACCTTAATATTGTAGTTATGAAGTAAGATCTTTATCTGGTCATTCTTCTCATCATCAGTTGTCCATTTTGTTGGGTTGATGTTTTCGTAGCTTAACTCAGTTAATATCTTTTGAGTGAACTTAACACCTTTAGGCACATGCAGCTCTTTGTAAACGTTAAATACACCTTGTGATGTTTTTCCGTTCACGATCTCAAATAACTTTTCGATCAAAGTATTTTTAAGATCTTTTACTGCCTTATCATGCTTGGTATCCAGTTTCTCTAACTGTGCTTTTTCTTCTGCCTTGGTAGTTTTCTTGGCACGTGAGAATAGTTTGGTATCAATAACCACACCCGCGATAGACGGCGGAGTTTTTAAAGATGCGTCTTTTACATCACCTGCTTTATCACCAAATATGGCACGCAACAATTTTTCTTCCGGTGAAGGATCAGATTCGCCTTTCGGAGTAATCTTACCTATCAGGATATCGCCTTCCTTAACTTCGGCGCCAACACGGATAATTCCGTCTTCGTCCAAATCTTTAGTAGCTTCTTCTGATACGTTAGGGATATCCGGTGTCAATTCTTCCTCACCACGTTTGGTATCACGTACTTCCAGCTCAAACTCTTCAACGTGAAGAGAAGTGAAGATATCCTGTGAAACCACGCGTTCAGAAATTACTATCGCATCCTCAAAGTTATAACCCTGCCAAGGCATGAAAGCCACTTTAAGGTTACGCCCTAAGGCAAGCTCACCATTTTGGGTAGCATAACCTTCGCAAAGCACCTGTCCTTTAGTAACACGTTCGCCTTTTTTAACAATCGGCTTCAGGTTAATGGTAGTGCTTTGGTTAGTCTTTTTAAACTTGGTTAATATATAGCTTTGGGTATCGCCGTCAAAAGAGATCAAACGATCCATTTCGGTACGGTCATACTTAATTCTTATTTCGGTTGCATCCACATATTCCACTACACCATCGCCTTCGGCGTTGATAAGCGTACGTGAATCTTTTGCCACACGGCCTTCCAAACCTGTACCTACAATTGGCGCTTCGGGGCGCAATAATGGTACGGCCTGGCGTTGCATGTTAGATCCCATCAATGCACGGTTAGCATCATCATGCTCCAAAAACGGAATTAACGAAGCCGCGATAGAAGTGATCTGGTTAGGCGCAATGTCCATCAAATCCAGCTTATCCGGATCAATGATCGGGAAGTCACCTTCAAAACGTGCCTTCACCTTTGGCAATGCAAATACACCCTTGTCATCATAATGCGCGTTGGCCTGTCCAATGGTTTTACCATCTTCATCCTCGGCTGATAAGTATATTACATCTTCCTGAACCTGTACCTTACCGTCAACAACACGTTTGTATGGTGTTTCGATAAAGCCTAAGTTGTTGATCTTGGCATGTACGCAAAGCGATGATATCAAACCAATGTTCGGTCCTTCCGGAGTTTCGATAGTACATAACCTACCGTAGTGGGTATAGTGTACGTCACGAACTTCGAAACCGGCACGCTCACGCGATAAACCACCGGGCCCTAAGGCTGACAGACGACGCTTGTGCGTGATCTCTGCCAGTGGATTGGTTTGGTCCATAAACTGCGACAACTGGTTTGTTCCGAAGAACGAGTTGATCACAGATGATAGGGTACGTGCATTAATTAAATCGGTTGGTGTGAACACTTCGTTATCACGGATGTTCATACGCTCGCGAATTGTACGGGCCATACGTGCTAAACCTACACCAAACTGGGCGTATAGCTGCTCACCTACAGTACGTACACGACGGTTTGACAAGTGATCAATATCATCCACCTCAGCTTTTGAGTTGATCAATTTGATCAGGTATTTCACTATCGCGATAATGTCCTGCTTGGTTAAAACCTTAGTCTCATCGCTGGTACTCAATTTTAACTTACGGTTGATGCGGTAACGCCCCACATCGCCCAGGTCATATCTTTTATCAGAAAAGAATAAACGATCGATGATACCACGTGCTGTTTCTTCATCAGGTGGTTCAGCGTTACGTAATTGACGGTAGATATGCTCAACCGCTTCTTTTTCTGAGTTTGAAGTATCTTTTTGTAAAGTGTTATATATAATGGTATAATCACCGCTGGTAGAAGCATCTTCCTTGTTAAGGATAATGGTTTTCACACCCGCGTCAATGATCATATCAATGTGGTCATCTTCCAGCATGGTTTCACGCTCAAGGATGATCTCGTTACGGTCTATAGAAACAACTTCACCGGTATCTTCATCCACAAAGTCTTCAACCCATTTCTTTAAAACCCTTGCAGCCAGTTTACGGCCAATGAATTTTTTAAGACCTGATTTGCTAACTTTAACTTCATCGGCCAATTCAAACAACTCTAATATATCTTTATCAGAGTCATAACCAATTGCACGAAGCAGCGTAGTTACCGGGAATTTCTTTTTACGGTCGATGTAAGCATACATCACGTTGTTAACGTCTGTTGCAAACTCTATCCATGATCCCTTAAACGGAATTACACGGGCAGAGTACAATTTTGTACCGTTAGTGTGGCGGCTTTGGCCGAAGAATACGCCCGGAGAACGGTGTAACTGGGATACAATTACGCGTTCGGCGCCATTGATAACAAAAGTACCTTTAGGAGTCATGTACGGGATAGTTCCCAAATACACGTCCTGTACAATCGTTTCAAAATCTTCGTGCTCGGCATCGTTACATGATAAGCGAAGCTTTGCTTTTAAAGGCACACTGTAAGTTAACCCGCGTTCGATACACTCGCGTATATCATAACGTGGCGGATCAATGAAATAATCAAGAAACTCTAAAACAAAGATGTTTCTTGAATCTGAGATCGGAAAGTTTTCTGCAAACACTTTAAACAGCCCTTCTTTATAACGGTTGTCTGAAGTAGTTTCTAATTGAAAAAATTCCTGGAAAGATTGCAACTGCACATCCAGAAAATCAGGGTAATCAAGTACCTTTCTGCTGGTTGCGAAGTTTATTCTTTGATTATTTTGGTTTGCCAAGGTATTATAATTTTAGTTTATTAATAAACTGATGTAGATGCGTGTATTGATGTTATGAGATTTGAGACATAACTCAATACTCATATCTGGTCATTATAAACGGCAATAGACCCCGACCAAAAAAGGTCGGAGTCTGATGCTATTTAGAGTAGTATGGTTAAATTACTTAACCTCAACTACTGCTCCGGCTTCTTCTAATTGTTTTTTCAGAGACTCAGCTTCTTCTTTAGTAACACCTGTTTTTACTTCTTTAGGTGCTGCGTCAACAAGATCCTTTGCTTCTTTCAAACCAAGACCGGTTAAATCTTTAACTAATTTCACAACAGCTAATTTAGCGCCACCTGCTTCTTTCAGGATAACGTCAAATGCTGTTTGTACAGCTTCAGCAGCAGGAGCGTCATCGCCACCGCCAGCAGAAGGGCCAGCAACTGCAACTGCAGCAGCAGCAGGCTCAATACCATACTCGTCTTTTAAGATCTGAGCTAATTCGTTTACTTCTTTTACTGTTAAGTTTACCAACTGCTCAGCAAACGTTTTTAAATCCGCCATTTTATTTAATTTTTACTTTAATGCTTTGTGTTTTAAATCGAACTCTAAGGTGTCCGTTAACCTCTTTCCTGTAATGTTTTTACAACACCTGCCAGTATATTTCCGCCTGATTGTAATGCAGAAATAACGTTTTTGGCTGGTGATTGCAGTAATCCGATGATCTCTCCGATCAGTTGTTCCTTTGATTTTAAATTGATCAAAGTATCGATCTGATTGTCGCCAATAAATATGGCCGAGTCAATGTATGCTGCTTTTAAAACCGGTTTGTCACCTTGTTTCCTTAACTGTTTGATCAGCTTTGCCGGGGCAGTTGCCGATTTGGAGAAAAGAATTGATGAAGACCCTTTTAATACATCATAAATTGGGCTATAATCACCTGTAGAAGCTTCCATAGCTTTTTTAATCAAGCTATTTTTTGCTACCTGCATCGTAATGTCGCTTTCGAAACATTTACGACGGATGTTGTTGATCTTGGCAACCGTTAAATTTGAGGTATCGGTAATATAAAAATTACCGTACTCTTTCATTTGTTCAGTAAGGGCAAGAACAAGGTCGTGTTTTTCTTCTTTATTCATGATTAGATCCCCGCTACTGTTTTGGTTTCAATTTCAATTCCTGGTGACATAGTTGAAGAGATATGAATACTCTTAAAATATGTTCCTTTAGCTGATGATGGTTTTAATTTAGAGATAGTTTGCAATACTTCTAAAGCATTCTCATAAATTTTATCAGCAGTAAAGGATGCTTTTCCTATTGAGGTATGGATGATACCGGTTTTATCAACCTTGAAATCGATCTTACCACCTTTTACCTCAGTTACAGCCTTACCAACGTCGGTAGTTACTGTTCCTGATTTAGGGTTAGGCATTAGGTTACGCGGACCGAGAATACGACCCAAACGACCTACCTTAGCCATAACACTTGGCATAGTGATGATAATATCAACATCAGTCCACCCACCTTCAATTTTGGCAATATAATCATCCAATCCAACGAAATCTGCACCTGCATCCTTTGCTTCCTGCTCTTTGTCAGGTGTGCAAAGCACTAAAACACGTACAGTTTTGCCGGTTCCATGAGGCAATGTTGCTATACCGCGTACCATTTGATTGGCTTTACGGGGGTCAACACCTAAACGAACATCAATATCAACAGATGAATCAAATTTGGTGTTGGTTAAATCTTTAACCAACGATGATGCATCCTGTAATGTGTATGCTTTATTAGCCTCAATTTTGGAGAGTGCCACTTTTTGATTTTTTGTTAATCTAGCCACTGTCTTAAACTGATTTGTATAAATTCTGTTAATTTGATCTCGAATTTCGGATGTGGGATTTCGGATTTACTCCTTTCTCCTTTTCTTAGTTCGAAATATTCATAATCTCATCAATTCGTTCTTTCAATTTCTAAATCCGAAATTGAAAATCCGAAATCCGAAATTGTTTAGTTCCAGGGAGCCGTACCTGATACGGTAATCCCCATACTGCGAGCCGTTCCGGCTACCATCTTCATGGCTGATTCAACTGTGAACGCGTTCAAATCAGTCATTTTATCCTTGGCTATGTTCTCAACCTGGTCCCAGTTTACACTGGCTACCTTTTTACGGTTGGGCTCTGCCGAACCACCTTTTAAACCTGATACTTCCAATAACTGGATTGCAACAGGAGGGGTTTTGATGATAAAATCGAAAGACTTGTCGACATAAACAGTAATAACTACAGGTAACACTTTACCAGGTTTATCCTGGGTACGTGCGTTGAACTGCTTGCAAAACTCCATAATATTCACCCCTTTTGCACCCAATGCTGGGCCAATTGGAGGAGATGGATTTGCAGCACCGCCCTTCACTTGTAGTTTCACCATCGCACCGACTTCTTTTGCCATTTTGCTTTTTATTTAATTATTCAATGTTATAAAGTGGAAGCTATGTAACATTTTTTATCGGGTATAAACCCAATCTCTTTGTTTATATAAATCCGAAATCGAAAATCCGATATCCGAAATATTAATTACTCTTTCTCTACCTGCATGTAATTCAATTCAAGCGGCGTACGGCGCCCAAATATCTTTACCATAACTTTTAATTTCTTCTTCTCTTCGTTAACCTCTTCAATTACGCCGCTAAAGCCATTGAAAGGGCCGTCCATCACCTTGACATTTTCGCCAACATAGTATGGCACGTTCATGGTTTCGCCCTGCGCGCTCATCTCGTCAACCTTACCTAAAATGCGGTTAACTTCGGCCTGGCGCAAAGGGATAGCATTACCTTGCTTATCGCCCAAAAAACCAATTACGCTGTTAACGTTTTTGATGATGTGCTCTATCTCGCCATTTAAATTGGCTTCCATCAACACATAACCCGGGAAGAAGTTACGCTCTTTAGCTATCTTCTTTCCATCGCGCATCTGGTAATATTTTTCGGTTGGTATTAAAACCTGGGGTACCAAATGTGTAGCGCCTAAACGATTGATCTCGGCATCTATATATTGCTTTACCTTTTTTTCTTTACCGCTAATGGCTCTCACCACATACCATTTTAATTCACTCATCTCTGTTTATAAATAATTAAGCAAGTGAATTATAAAATTTACCAAGTACAAAACTTATACTCTGGTCCATAACAAATATTAGCATCGCAATAATTATTGCTGCTATTAACACTAAAACCGCACTGTTTTGTAGTTCTCTCCAGGTTGGCCAGGTTACTTTCTGGGTCAACTCTATATAAGACTCTTTAATATATTCACTTACGTTAGCCATTTTCTATTTGCTATATAATCTATATAAGCACGGGAACAAGGATTCGAACCCTGATCAAAGGTTTTGGAGACCTCTATTCTACCGTTGAACTATTCCCGTGTATTCCCCAAGCCTTAAACCCCAAAAAGGGACTTTGCTTTTTATACTAACAAAGTACTTAGCTAAATTAGCTAAGTACTTTGCAATAAATTAACCAACCTCTTTCTTCGCCAACAGGCGAAGCAGGGGGCTTATTTTAAAATTTCAGTTACCTGGCCGGCACCTACTGTTCTGCCACCTTCACGGATAGCGAAACGTAAGCCTTTTTCCATTGCGATAGCGTTGATCAACTTTACAGTGATGGTAACGTTATCACCAGGCATAACCATTTCTACACCATCAGCCAGTGAAATTTCACCGGTAACGTCTGTTGTGCGGAAATAGAATTGCGGGCGGTATTTGTTAAAGAATGGCGTGTGACGGCCACCTTCTGCTTTTGATAATACGTAAACTTCTGCTTTGAAATCGGTATGCGGGGTTACTGAACCTGGTTTGCAAATAACCATACCACGACGGATATCAGTTTTTTCAATACCACGTAACAATAAACCTACGTTATCACCGGCTTCGCCGCGGTCAAGGATCTTACGGAACATCTCAACACCTGTTACGGTTGATTTTAAGTTCTCGGCACCCATACCTAATATATCAACCTGCTCGCCTGAGTTAATTACACCACGCTCGATACGACCGGTTGCAACAGTACCACGACCAGTGATCGAGAATACATCTTCAACTGGCATCAGGAAAGGCAACTCAGTTAAACGCGGAGGAATAGGGATGTTGTTATCAACCGCATCCATCAATTCCATAATTTTTCCAACCCATTTCGGATCGCCGTTAAGGCCACCCAAAGCAGAACCTTGAATTACAGGGATATCATCACCAGGATATTCGTAGAATGATAATAATTCGCGAATTTCCATTTCAACAAGTTCCAATAATTCCGGATCGTCAACCATGTCAACTTTATTCATAAACACAACCAATGAAGGCACACCTACCTGGCGGGCTAACAAGATGTGCTCACGAGTTTGAGGCATTGGGCCGTCTGTAGCAGCAACAACAATAATTGCACCGTCCATTTGAGCCGCACCTGTAACCATGTTCTTCACATAATCCGCGTGACCAGGACAGTCAACGTGAGCATAGTGACGGCTAGCAGTTGAATACTCAACGTGAGCTGTGTTAATAGTAATACCACGTTCTTTCTCTTCAGGAGCTGAGTCGATCGAATCGAATGAACGAGCTTCTGAAAAACCAGCATCAGCTAATACTTTAGTGATAGCTGCTGTAAGGGTTGTTTTGCCGTGGTCAACGTGACCGATTGTACCGATGTTTAAGTGCGGTTTACTGCGGTCAAACTTTTCTTTTGCCATGATTTATTTTATTATTTGTAGGTTAATTTATATTTAAAAACTATTATTATATACTATTATAAAAGTTGAGCCAACAATGGGATTTGAACCCATGACCTCTTCCTTACCAAGGAAGTGCTCTACCCCTGAGCTACGTCGGCTTTTGTTCAGTTCACAGTTTTTAGTTCCCAGTTTGCAGTTACCGAATCTAAACTGCCAACTGCTTACCGCCAACTGCCTACTTAGTCCAAGAGCGGAAGACGAGGTTCGAACTCGCGACCTATAGCTTGGAAGGCTATCGCTCTACCAACTGAGCTACTTCCGCTTTTTATTAATTAGTGAATGAATGAATTAGTGAATGTTGGAATGTTTTTTAATTATCATTCGCTCAATCACTCATTCAAACCTTCACTCATTAATCCCGTGTGGGGGGAGAAGGATTCGAACCTTCGTAGCCGAAGCAACGGATTTACAGTCCGTCCCATTTGACCGCTCTGGTATCCCCCCGGTTGTTTAATTTTGAATGAGTGAATGTTCTAAATGAGCTAATATCAACATTCACTCATTCAATAATTCACTCCCTCACTCATTAAACAGAGCCTCCTATCGGGATCGAACCAATGACCTACTGATTACAAGTCAGTCGCTCTACCAGCTGAGCTAAGGAGGCTTAATATTTATCCTTCTTTTTCTCTGCCGGCTTTGTTACAGCCGAGCGGAATTTATCGGTTAAATTAATAAGGTTTTATTTTAAAGAACCACCCGTTCCACTAAAGGACATGCCTTTCTGAAAGGGATTGCAAATTTACAAATAAAAAACGCTGTACAAAATTTTTTATCAAAAAAAACTTTAGGGGGTTTTAAGGGGAGATTTTGGGGGATTTTTCAAGCAAATTATAGTGGAGAAAAGGGAAGGATAATGATGGATAGGAAACCGGTTGGACATCAAAATTATAATATTTTGGAAGGAGTAATTGTGATAGATGGCATGAGTATGCCTTATTTATTTTTATAAATCTTCCAAAACCCTTTTAAAGTCAGTTGTTTTTATAGCATTAACGGATGGAAAGGGAATATGCTTTAATATATTGAAATGTTTATCTTCCGAAACGATATAATCTGCATTCGCCGCGACAGCGCAATCAAAAAATTTGTTATCATCGGGATCCTTTTCCATTATGTTCCATTCAAAATAGCGAATGGTGTAAACCACGTTTCTCTGTAGTACAATTTGCGCTAAGGTATATTCTGCATCCTTTACCGAAAAGTACCTTTCAATTATTTCGGCATATTCGTCTAAATATCTGTTGTGATACATAACTCATACCTACCTTGCAAAAATGATTGCCAAACCCAGTGATAGGGCGATTGACGGGAAATACTTGCAACCAATACATTGGTATCTAAAACTACCCGGATCATCTTAATGCGTTTTGCGCAGATGACCGGTCAAAATGTTTTCAAAATCAGCTTTACCGTAACCTTTTTGGGCAATGGTTTCATCCAGGTGCTGCTGCATTTTATTATTGTTGAAATCTACCAGTAATTTATGCAGGTCTTCTATATCCTGCTCATTATACTGCTCATTAACTACCTGCAAAACCATTAGTTGGGCATCATTTAAAGGCCTGGCTTTTATAGCATTTTTCATAGTAAGAATAATTGATAAGCAAATATAACGAAATGTATTATAAGCTCAAGCTATAATATGCAATGCCTGTGCCACAACACCAACAAAACCAAAAGCCCCTGATCTCACCGACCAAAGGCTTTCGCTTTGAATAACAGCACAGTTAATTACGCTTTGGTTTCGGTAACCTTGGTTACTTCAATGGTATCGTTAGTTATCTTACCATCAATAGTTACGTTTTTGCCTGCATATTTTGCAACGGCTTTTTGGTTTGATATTTTATAGATCTTATCGCCTACAACCAATACGGCTACTGCGCCTGTTTTCATACACATTTTGGCACAATTAACGCGGGTTGCTTCGCTGCAGGTAGCGGTTTTGCTGCCGGCACAATGCGAATCGTCTATATAACCTTTTAAGTGGGTGTCAATAACTTTGCCTGCAAACGTGGTGCTTACCGCAAATGCGAGAGCAATTAATAATACATACTTCTTCATATTTTTTGTTTTAGTTAATGGTTTGATAATCAAATGTAACCAAAGTATTAATTGCTTTGGGCGGTATAAAAAAAAGGAATAAGGGGCACGCATGTTCACGCTACGCACATACACCAAACATGAACATGCTGACAAACAGCGCTTTAACTCAAAAATTGCTTTATAAATATTGTAATATACTCAATATTAAGCAATTGTGGTAACCGATAAAAGACGATAGCCCCCTTTTCTGGATGGAACATTACGGATGATAAGGTATATCAGGCCCAAAGCAAAAGGCCGGAATTTCTTCCGGCCTTTTGTTCTTTTATTAATTGCTTACTTTTTTAATTGATCTGGCAATGGGTGCTTTTGCAAAAACGCTTTTCTGGCGCGAGAATGCAGCGCCGGAAAGTGGGCCGAGTTCTCGTGACGTTTTATTAGTCCACGGTTACACTATCATTGGTTCAACCATCATAATTTCGAGCAGGCTCTTTAATCCATAATAATCTTTAGCACTACTATATAAGTATTCTTCCGGATTTTCAACTACGCCCGATAATACCGGATTATTATGAATATAATCCAACTTTTGATGCAATATTTTCTGATCGAACAATTCTATCGGGTGGTTATCCTGTTGCCATAGCTGAAAGTTTAAATTCTGGCTGTTGTGTTTACCTGCCTTTTCCATCATAGCTAACAACCATTCCCTGCGGCTTTCTGCCGGATGATTTTTTATTGCCGCCTTTAATGCTGCCGAAGTATGTTTTTTCATATCGCGCATAATATCTTCCAGTTTATCGTTGTGGCTGCCTATAATCATATGCACATGGCTTGTCATAATGCACCAGCCAAATATTTCAAGTCCTTTATGCTTTTGGCAATATCGCCATGAATCAAGCATGATGTCTTTATATTCATTACGTATAAAAAGATCTATCCAGTTAACAACAGCAAAGGTTACAAAATACAGTTGAGCCTGGTTTTTAAACTTATATTTGGTACTCATTATAGTTTAAAAGTACATTATGGGATACTATAATGCAACTGTTTTAAAATAAAGGCACGAGTACACCGCGCTTTTGACCAACGCTGCATACTCGCGCCAGATTGGGTTACTCTTCGGTGGTTTGAGCGGCTCGATAGAAAGGTTATTGCCTAAAACAAAACGGGCAATACTTTCATACTACCCACTTTTCATTTTTTTACAACTTAAAATATTAATTATAATTGTAAATCAATAGATTGCATAGCCGTCATTGGTTTGTTACACTACCTAACTACACCAACGTACTTAATATAAGTATCAGGATGTTGTTTCGACACTAATATTTTTACTTTGTCATTTACACGCAAACCTTTCCAATTATATGTACTAAATGCAGCTTTTATCGATTTACCATTATAGTCGAATTGAACTTCTATTGTTTCGGGTCCGCGTGTGTTATACATATCCGTTATAGTTGCAACTTCTAAAACAGTATCTGTTAATGCTTTATCTCGTTTGCTTTGGTTCATTATGCCTATTATCAATAATATAATAAAAATTATTCCCGCGATAATATACGTGTTTCTTTTTTCGTTCATTATTTAAATATTTGATCTACGGCAGCGTTTGTACCTGCCTTGCCCGCAGTGTTTAAAAAATAATTTCCATAAATATTTCCACCATGTTCAGCAATACCACCGAATAGGAAATTCGCACCGGTTTCAAAACCGACCTGATTTATCGATTTTCCACCGTATATTCCACCAACACCAAAGATATTCCCTTGCACTCTAAATGGTTGGAAATCAAATTCGGCTCCTAAGAATGCTGATGCGTATGGACTTGTGAAGGCATCAAAGCCAACATCCGCATAATCCACATTGCTTAACCCATTTGCTGATGCTTGTGAAAGAAAACTAATGCCGCCCTTTAGTGCAGCACCTCTGGCGGTAACACTTAATAATTTGGCCCCTCCAAAAAATTCACCACCAACAACCATGGATAACCCCCAAGCCACATTTCCCCAAAACTTATCCACGTTAGCACTATTAAACTCGTAAGGATTAGGGCCGGGACCACTATTACCAGGATCAACATGAAACAGACTATGATTAATTTTAAATATACTATTCAAAATGCCCCCGTTACCACCATCTAAAAACAATTGGCTATTACCCCACCAAGATGGTAAGTTTCCCGATTCCAAATCTCTGATATTAATTGAAGGCAAGGTAATGCCCATTTGAGAGTCATACAAATCTCTAAGTTCTGCTCCGGAAAAGTGACTATCTACGCTAAGATCAATATTCGCAACTGCATTCTGAAACCAGGCGGAATAGTCAGCATCCAGGCCATGTTTTTTGATACTGCCGCCATTTTGATTTGAATAATTTTCAGGATCTTGATAATTCCCTTGCGCTTCTGCAGCGATGCGGTCCTGCCAGTAAAAAGGATTATCTGTTCTTGATTGATCCACAGGAGTATTAACATTCCAGAAATTACCCAACGGGTCATTTCCCATGATCGGGTTGTTCCCCGCGTACTGGTACACGCTCATGCTTTCCGCACTTTCCGCCTGTGGGTCAACTCCTATCCACCTGCCTAATGCGGCATCGTAGTTGCGGAAGAATGTTTGCATCAGATCAGGCAGGTTGTTAAAGTCGTTCTGTATCTCGCTTTGTCCGTTGTACAGGTTTTTGTTAGGTGGGGTTGGTAAGCCAACCGCGCTGCCCGGCATCACCATGCCAAAGCCGTAATAGCTGTTTTCCTGCAACACTTTGGCGGTGTGCCCCGCGCCCGAGTCATCAAGCGTTATTCTTGCATTGCCTTGCTGGTCGGTTATCACATATTGTGGTTTAAGCTTGCCGCCCTCGTTCACCATCCTACCCTCCGGCATCGGGAAGTAGGACAGCGTGCTGTTTACATAGACAAAGCCGTCTATGTAGTCGGTGGTGGTCACCGCACCGCCTGTTGCCGCTGTAGCTATTTTGCGTATCATACTTCCTGAAGCGTCGTAAATATAGGCAATATTTTGTCCCGCAACCGCATTCATCGTAATTACATCCGTTTTGTTCAGCACATTAAACGTAGTACCGATGTTTTTAAACGGGTCGCTTGTCAGGTTGCCATTATTGTCATAGCCATAGTGCCCCGAACTGCTGCCGCCGGCGTAGATGCCAAACCCTGTTTGTACACCTGTCGCATCCGTTACCTGGTCAAGCTGGTTTGCATTGTTTGTTTTGTAGGTATAAGTAAGGTTGTCGATCGCGCTCCCTGTGACACCTGCGGTAGCAGCATTACGTGTCAGGCTTTTGATATTACCGTTCTCGTCATATCCGGTAACAGCCTCATTCCATCCCTGCGAATGTACAAACGACCCCGAACCCGAACGCTCGTAATAATCGGCAAGGGTGTACCTGTCCAGATCATCATAGCTGTATAGATAAGCCTGCTCATACCCGTTTGTACCGCTGCCGTTCCCTCGCTGGCGCGAGAATGTCGGGCTGGGCTTTGCGTAAAGGCTTCTCGTGCCTAATCTATGCATTCAAACCGAACGGACTACCTGGCGTGTAGAGATTGCCACTCCGCCAAGGGGCGGATCGCAACGACGTGGCGCGGGGAATTAGGTGAGTGCTTTGCTACCGGGGCAAAAAAAATCGGCGGGCTAAAAATAACCCGCCGATCCGTTACCCAATTTTATGGGTGCTATAAGTGCTATATATCAATATTCGTCCTCTGTTGAGGCTAAAACCGCTTTTTTGACTTGTTCGGCAGCTATCTCGTTTTTCCTTTTATGTTTGTCAATTTGCTTGCGCAGGCTCTCTACCACCAGGTCGGTAGCTTCTTCAAAAGTTTTGCACTGTTCCTTCGCAAATATCTGGTTACCCGGCAACAGCAATTTTATCTCCGTCACCTTATTCGCCTCGTCTTCCACGTTCTCCAGCCTTAAATAAACCTCACCGTTTATAATATTATCATAAAAGGTTTCCAACTTGTCCACTTTCTTCTGGATAAACTCTAATAATCCTTTGTCTGCATTAAAATGAATTGATTGCACTGTAATTTTCATGATTCCTCCTTGTTATGCCTTTGGATGGGCTTGTTTATAAATAGACTTTAGCCTTTCGACTGAATTATGCGTATAAATTTGGGTGGCGCTTAAATTGGCATGGCCCAGCAATTCTTTAATTGCGTTTAAGTCGGCACCATTATTTAATAAGCTGGTTGCAAAGGTGTGCCTCAACACGTGGGGGCTCCTTTTATTTTGGGTGGATATGTGAGATAAATATTGCTGCACAATTAAATAGATAAGCTTTGGATACGCGTTAGCTCCTTTATTGGTAACGATTAATGTTAATGAATTGTTATCAAAATTTTCACTTTTCTTTAAGTCGTTGTAAGTCAATAGCAATTGTTTCAGCTCATTATTTAAAGGGATAATACGTTGCTTGTTGCGCTTGCCCAAAACCTTAACCGTGCCTTCGTAAACGTTAATATCCGGCTCTTTAATGCCTAATAATTCAGACAAACGCATACCGGTGCCAAACAGCATCTCTACCACCAGCTTATCGCGCACGCCTTTAAAGTCGGTGCCAAAAACTTCGCTGTCATCCAGCATCCGGGTTAGTTTGGCATCCTCAACAACAGTGGGTAAATGTTTAGGGATCTTTGGTGCAATGATCTTCGAGGTGGGGTTAATGGTTATCAAACCCTCCTGCAATAAAAATTTAAAGTATTTGCGCAGCGTAGCTATTTTGCGGTTGATGGAACGGGCAGTTAAGTGCTGGTTCATCAGCTCTACCATCCAGTTACGTATCTGGTAATGCGTAATTTCTGATGGATGGGTAATGGTTTGATCGGGATGATTCAGGAAATGGACAAACTGGTCCAGGTCACCCTGGTATGCAGAAACAGTATGGGGTGAGTACCTTTTTTCGAATTTGATGTATTGGATAAACTTGTCTAAAAACATAAAAACTATTTATACACCCATAAGAATAATGAATGTACAAATAGTTTTTTATATGCTGTCAAGAAAATCTGAAATTTCTTTTTGGCTAACTCTAAAAACTCGTTTTGCTTATTAGCCTCACCTTAATCCTCTCCAAAGGAGAGGAATGGAGAGTTTTTAGAGTAACCTCTGCCAGAAATTAAACAGTAGTTTCCAGGTTCATGTTTTGCTTGTAGATGGCATGTTTAACCACGTGACGACGGGTTACAGATTTTTTTTCAAATGCCTGGCGACTGCGTAGTTCGCGTAAAACTCCGGTTTTTTCAAACTTCTTTTTAAAGCGTTTTAACGCTTTGTCTAATGATTCGCCGTCTTTAATGTTAATAATGATCATAATTTCCTACATACCTCCTTTCGTGGGACGGCAAAGATAACAACAATGTTTTAATTATGAAAGAGTTGATTGAGTTTATTTAGTTGTGCGTTCGCTTGGAAAGTGAGTAAGGTGTCAAAGCCTTCAGGTGAATGGTTTATTTAGGTTGAGGATTTTATAAATATTTAATAATGAAATATTTACACCGATTATTTGTTTTTATATTTTAGTTTAGGGTTACGGCTTGTATGGAAAACATGCAGGATATTGATAATATGATCTTTTGTTATCAGCTCATAAACAATAATATATGGGAAATCATCCACTACAAATTCCCTGTATTTGGTTCTTTTATTTGAATAGGCCTCTGGGTTTGAACAAATTGAAACTAAGGAATTGTCAATAACAACTACAAATCGCTCACCTAATCCGGCAGTTTTCTTTTCATACCAATTAAAGGATTCTTCTAATTCTTTCTCCGCTGTAGTTGAAAATACGATCTTAAAAGTCGTCATTTTTTAACCTTATCCAACAAACGTGCTTTTATCTCATCCCAGGAAACACCCTTATCTTTTCCGCTTGCCAAATCGGCCGAGCGGCGATCTAATTCAGCTATCAACTCGTCATCTTTCCACCATTCATAAGGTGTATTAACATCTTCTTTAATGCTGGAATACATTGCTTCAACTTTTTTGTCATCGGCAAACCTTATATAGTCATATAATTTTTGCCTGATTATTAAGGTGTCCATACCAATTGCATTTATACAAAAATAACGAATTAAGTTGATTAGTTATATGGGGTTAAAGTAAATGATTTTTTTACTTCGAAATTCGATATTCAAAATTCATTATTCGGTATTCAAATTCTTAAGCCCTCTTCAATCTGAACGACACCCTCGGGTCCTCCCGGGTAATAAACATTTCGGGCTGTTCTGTATAGTCTACATACCAGGCCAGCGCAAAAGCCACCAGCTCGGCATCGTAATCATGGATATTAATCGTTTCAAATGCCAGCAAATTATCGCGGCCAATGCCATATAATAGCATCGCGTTGTTGTTTGAAACAAATAACCCCTCGCCTAAATGATGTATTTTGACCTGTAACAGTGTTTTGTGATCGCGGATAACTTCCTGTCCGTTAGTTTTGACGATATAAAAATTAACTGATTGCATAAACGGTTATTCCATAGGTACAATTTACTACGCAAACTTTGTTCCAATTTTTTTACAATCCCTTCACCTGCTCCCATATTTGCTCATCCACCCAAACACCTTCTTTCAGGCTTTTCTCGCGGGTTTTTAACGTGTTCTCTCCCGGATAGGAAATTGATTGGCTGTTATTTACGGGCGTACTCGTTTTGGTGTAATTGATAATCTCCTCAATTAAAATATCTGTTTGCTCATTATTAGATGGCTTAATACAAATAAATATCTGCGACGCGCCCGATTCCTTTTCGCTGGCGGTCATCTTTGCAGTTGAATTGCCGCCACTTAGCACTGTAGCCAGCAAATCAAGCACCATTGATAATCCCGAGCCTTTCCAAAATCCAATGGGCAACATTCGTTTAGATTCAATAATTGCAGCGGCATCTGTACTCAAATTGCCATGACTGTCATATCCGCCCGGTAAAGGCAATGCTTCCTTCTGTGCCTTATATTGCTGCAGTTTGCCATAAGCATATTGCGAAATGGCCATATCCAATACCACATGCCCTCCTTTCCTCGGCACTGCAATAACCAGCGGGTTGTTACCCAGCCTTGGGTCAAGGCCACCCCATGGCGGCAGGTTGGCAATAGTATTGGTAAAGCTAATGCTGATATAACCGGCTTCGGCAGCCTGCCAGCCGTAGGTTCCGCCGCGCATCCAGTGGTTGGTGTTTTTTAAAGCTACGCAACCTATTCCGTTTTCACCGGCCAGTTCCATAGCCCGGCTCATGCAAAAACGCGCGTTTAATATACCGGGGCCAAAATTGCCATTCCATTGTTCAATAGCGCCTAAACCACCTTCTTTTGTTGGTTCGGCTGCGGGGTTAACCAGGCCCTCGTTTATATATTCAATAAACGTCGGAAAGCGGTTTAGGCCATGCGTATAAACCCCGTCCCGGCTGTTCTCTGCAAAGGTTTGGGCGCAGATGTCAGCCTTGTTTTCGGTAAAATTGAGTTGAATTAATATCCGTTTAAATTCGGCTTTTAGTTCTTCAAAAGGTACACGCATGGCACAATATAATTAATGCAGTTGCCAACAAGTGTAGTGTTTTAACGTTCTGTTAAAATAATAGTCGTATAAAACAGTTATTATTACCTGCTGTTACCTTGCAATAGCCGGGAATTTTTAATTTTGTGGCGATATACTGAATGAAAAATAAGATACCTCTCCTTTTTGTATTAGGATTAGTGCTGATCAATCTTTTAAGCAACTCGTGCAAAAAGGATACGCAAGGCACCATCACCTCAATTTTGACCACCGGCAAATGGCAGCTGGCATCTGTCCTGGTTACCACTACCGATAGCCTTATAACAAAAACGGATACTTTAAATACCAAATGCGGCTTAGCGCAGGTGTTTACTTTTAATACGGATAATACCTGCACCTATACTAATTTTGACTGTGTTACACAAACTGCAACCGGGCATTGGTCGTTATCATCAGACCAGATCACGCTAAACGCGGATATGACCTGTTCGGACACTACAAAGGCCGGCAGCTCAAAACCATTTGCAGGCGCGCAGATCTTTAATGCAGGGCAATATTCGCTGGTGCTGCAAATGGGTAATTATAATGTGATACCAACCGCCATCAACAAAACAAAGGTTATACGATATGGGTTTATTCGTCAAACCACTTCAATTAAGTAGTATTAAAATAAGTATTATTTTATATTTGGGCAATTAACATAGTCTGTCATATACTTTGAAAAAACGAATAGCCATTTTTGCTTCAGGTTCCGGATCAAATGCCCAAAAAATAATGGAGCATTTTAAACGCAATGCCGATGCCGAAGTTGTGCTGGTATTAACCAATAACCCGCAGGCATTTGTATTGCAAAGGGCTGATAACTTTGAAATACCCTCGCACATATTTACCCGGCATGAGTTTTATGATACGGATGATGTGATAAGATTACTAAAAATGCTGCAGGTTGACCTGATCGTACTTGCCGGATTTTTGTGGCTGGTGCCGCCAATGCTTTTAAAAAGCTTCCCCAATAAGATCATTAATTTACACCCGGCATTGTTGCCCAAATATGGCGGCAAAGGCATGTTCGGCGATCATGTGCACAATGCCGTTTTAGCTAACAATGAAGATGAATCGGGCATTACCATCCACTTTGTTAATGAGAACTTTGATGAAGGTGAGATCATCCACCAATCAAAATTCAAGATCGAACCGGGCGATAATTTAGAAATGCTGAAATTTAAAGGGCAACAGTTAGAGCATCAGCATTTCCCAAAAGTAATAGAAAGTTTGTTGAAGAAAATGAAGAGTTGAGGTTAGTGATTAGTTAATTAGTGATTGGGTATTAGTTAATTAGGCGCATAAACAAAATTAATTCTGGTTAATGAAAGGATTTATGGACCTTGATGCATGGAAAAAGTCAAGGATTTTAAGGAATAATATTTCAGATCTGGTTAAAAAATTTCCACCTGAAGAAAAATATCGATTATCCGATCAGATTATTCGCTCTTCAAGATCAATTGGAAACAATATTGCTGAAGGCCATGGCCGATTTCATTATGTTGACTCTTCAAAGTTTTTCGTAAATGCCCGGGGCTCGGCTGCTGAAACTATTGATCATCTTATAATAGCCTTAGACGAAAAATATATCCAACAGGAAAGCTTCGAAAAATTAAAGTTTGAGTGCGAAGAATGCATGAAATTAATAAATGGATATATTACTTTTTTAAGACAACAGGCAGCGAATCAGTAATTATAAATTAATTAGCTATTAGCTGACAACTAATAACTAATTAACTAAACACTAATTAACTAAATCACTACCTTTGCGGCTCAAAAAAACACTTTCTGAATGAGTCATCCCGTTAGCATTAAAAACGCGTTAATTTCTGTTTACTATAAAGACAACCTGAAGCCTATAATCCACGAATTGAATCGCTTAGGTGTAAAAATTTACACAACGGGCGGCACGGAAACCTTTATACGCGGGCTTGGCGTTGATGTGATTGCTGTTGAAGACCTTACCTCCTACCCATCTATATTGGGCGGGCGGGTAAAAACATTGCATCCAAAGGTATTTGGCGGCATACTGGCACGCCGGGGTTTTGAAGGCGATGAGCAGCAATTGACGCAATATGAAATACCCGAAATAGACCTGGTTATTGTAGACCTTTATCCGTTTGAAGAAACCGTTAACTCCGGTGCATCGCAGGAAGATATCATTGAGAAAATAGACATTGGCGGTATATCCCTTATCCGCGCAGCGGCAAAGAATTATAAAGACGTAGTTATTGTTGCAAGCAAGGACGATTATACCGAACTGGAAATGATCCTAAAAGCGCAAAACGGACAAACTACTATTGACCAGCGCAAAAAATTTGCACATAAGGCATTTAATATAACCTCGCATTACGATACGGCAATATTCCAATATTTTAACCGCGAGGAACCATTGCCGGTATTTAAGCAAAGCATTCAAACCAGCCAGGTTTTAAGATATGGCGAAAACCCGCATCAAAAAGGCACATTTTATGGCAATTTGGATGCTATGTTTACCAAACTGCATGGCAAGGAGCTTTCTTACAACAACCTGGTTGATGTTGACGCGGCAGTTGCCCTGATAGATGAGTTTACAGAGCCAACTGTGGCCATTTTAAAGCATACAAACGCTTGCGGAATTGCCAGCCGGTCGTTTATAAAAGAGGCGTGGATTGACGCGCTGGCCTGCGATCCCGTGTCGGCTTTTGGCGGTGTAATTATCGCTAACGATGAGATCAATGCCGAAACAGCAACCGAGATCAGCAAGATATTTTACGAAGTATTGATAGCCCCGGCTTATACAGATGAAGCCATTCAAATATTACAGGGGAAAAAGAACCGCATTATATTAATTCGTCAACCTGTTGAGCTGCCTGTTAAACAATTTAAAACATTGTTAAACGGTGTAATTGAGCAAGATAAGGACATGGTAGTTGAAGGACCTGAACTGATGAAAGCGGTTACGAACAGACACCCCACTACGCATGAATTGCGCGATCTTTATTTCGCCAATAAAGTGGTAAAACATACCAAATCAAATACCATTGTTTTTGCCAAAAACAACCAGTTAATGGCAAGCGGCGTGGGGCAAACATCAAGGGTCGATTCATTAAAGCAGGCTATCATAAAAGCAGAAAGCTTTGGATTTGATCTCAACGGCGCGGTAATGGCATCAGATGCATTCTTCCCGTTCCCGGATTGTGTTGAGTTAGCGGCAGATGCCGGCATATTGGCGGTATTACAACCGGGCGGTTCCATAAAGGACCAAGATTCTATCGATAAATGCAACGAAATGAATATTTCGATGGTAACAACCGGGATACGTCATTTTAAACATTAAAACTTAATGATCTACAGGTGGTTAAACAAACCATTTTACAAGATCAACGTAAAACACAATAAACATTAATTTTTAACGCTTTAAATAGCAACATAATAGTTTATTAAACATATTTTTATAAAATTTACATCTTAATTTGAAGCAAACACCATAATGGGTTTATTTAATTTTTTCACACAAGAGATCGCAATTGATCTGGGTACGGCCAATACCCTCATCATACATAATGATAAAGTAGTAGTTGACGAGCCATCAATAGTGGCCTTTGACCGCACCACAAATAAAGTAATTGCCATTGGCAAGCAGGCCATGCAAATGGAAGGCAAAACCCATGACAACATCCGCACCGTAAGGCCGCTAAAAGATGGCGTAATTGCCGACTTTAACGCTGCCGAGCACATGATACGCGGCATGATCAAAATGATTAACCAGGGCAAGGGATGGTTCTTTCCATCGTTGCGTATGGTTATCTGCATACCATCCGGCATCACCGAAGTTGAAAAACGCGCGGTGCGTGACTCTGCCGAAATTGCGGGCGCTAAAGAAGTTTATTTGATACATGAGCCAATGGCTGCCGCGGTAGGTATTGGTATTGATGTGGAAGAACCAATGGGCAACATGATCATAGATATTGGTGGTGGTACTACAGAGATCGCGGTTATCGCATTATCGGGTATCGTATGCGACCAGTCTATACGTGTTGCAGGTGATAACTTCGACTCGGATATAGTTCAGTACATCCGCCGCCAGCATAATATTATGATAGGCGACCGTACAGCAGAGAAAATTAAAATTGAAGTAGGCGCGGCTTTACCTGAACTGGCCGACCCGCCGGCTGACTTTGCCGTGCAGGGCCGCGACCTGATGACCGGTGTACCTAAACAGATCATGGTATCGTATACAGAAATTGCGCATTGTTTGGATAAATCCATATCAAAAATTGAAGAAGCGATATTAAAGGCGCTGGAAATTACCCCGCCCGAACTTTCTGCTGATATTTATCAAACAGGTATCTACTTAACCGGTGGCGGTGCATTATTGCGCGGTTTGGATAAACGTATTGCGGCAAAAACCAAGTTGCCGGTTCATGTTGCCGAAGACCCGTTACGTGCCGTAGTACGCGGGACAGGTACAGCGCTTAAAAATATTGGTCATTTTAAATTTTTAATGCAATAGTTTAGATTTGAGATATGAGAACTGAGATTTGAGAAAAATTTAATTCCAGGTCTCAAATCTCATATCTCACGTCTCAAATCTAATCACTAACCAATGCGTAACTTATTAATATTCATTACCAAATACAACGCATTTTTCCTGTTCGTGATATTTGAGATAAGCTCGCTTGTTATCTACGTTAAATACAACTCTTTTCAAAAAGCCACTTTTATAAACAGTACCAACCAGGTAACCGGTAATTTATACGCGCAGGCAGATCAGCTTAAGGGATATTTATCATTAAAAGAAGTTAATGATAGCCTGGCACGCGAAAATGCCAGCTTAAGAAACCAGCTTAAATCATCCTATTTTGTTGATACCATAACCAAACACAAGGTTAAAGACACTATTTACAAGCAGCAATATGAATATGTTGAAGCCAAGGTGATCAAAAATTCTATTAACCTGCGTAATAACCATATAACTATTAATATGGGGAGTAATGCCGGTATTGAGAAAGGGCAGGGTGTTATTTGCAGTTCGGGAATAGTGGGAAAAGTGCTTTATGTCGATAAACATTTTTCAATTGTTCAGTCGTTGCTGCATAAAGACTCTCAGTTCAGCGCCATGCTGGCTAATGATAAAGTGATAGGCTCTTTTGGCTGGGGTGATAATCTTGACCCGCATAAGGGATTGTTATACGATGTATCAAATAATGCGACACCTAAAATTGGCGAACTCGTAGTAACTTCCGACCGTTCCTTATTTCCGGCTGGGGTACCAATAGGTAAAATATCAAGCTTAAGTGCCAAAAACGGCAAGGGTGCATTTTTAAGTATGGATGTAATGCTGGCGGTTGATTTTGGCAAGCTGGACTACGTATACGTAGTGACTAATAGACTATCCAAAGAACAATTGGGACTGGAGGCCCAGGAGAAATAAAAATGGGCAGATCTATTATTGTAAATATTCTCCGGTTTGTAGTATTGGTTTTTATACAGGTATTCCTGTTAAAAAACATTACGCTATATAGTTTTTCTACACCGTACCTGTATATCCTGTTTATCTTACTGCTCCCTTTCGAAACGCCCAATTTACTGCTGTTTCCCTTAGCTTTTATATTAGGGCTAACCATTGATGCCTTTTATGATACACCAGGCCTACACGCGGCATCCTGCGTTTTGCTGGCGTTTGTACGCGTTTTGTTCATCAGTATAACCGTACAAAAAGATGGCTTTGATAACGAGCCCGAACCAACCTTAAGCATGATGGGTTTCCGGTGGTTTTTAACCTATGCAACCACCCTTACCCTGTTTCATCATTTCTTCTTGTTTAACCTGGAGGTTTTTCGCTTTTCCGAAATACAATATACTTTAACCAGGATCGTATTGAGTTCTATATTTACTGTATTTTTGATGTTGATTTCGGGGCTGTTATTTTACAGGAGTAAGGAGCGTAAATGAATAACTTTTTTGAGCGGCGCTACATCGTTGCCGGCATATTTATCACCGTATTTCTTATCCTGCTGGCGCGGCTGTTTTATGTACAGATAATTGACGACCATTACCGCATATACGCCGACAAGCAGGCCATCCGTAAGTTTCCCCAATATGCAGCCCGCGGGCCTATATTTGACCGTAACGGAAAACCCCTTGTTCAAAACGAATTGCTTTATGATATTAACGTAATTCCTAAACAGGTTAAGCCTTTTGATACCTTAGAGTTTTGCAAACTGATAGGAATGGAGAAAACGGAGTTTGACGCGCGTTTTGCAAAAGCGTTAAAGCTGTATCCTAATACCGAATCGCCTTTTGATAAACAATTATCCCCTGAGTTATATGCGTCCTTACAGGAACGGCTTTCAGAATTCCCCGGGTTTTCTGTACAGCAGCACCCGGTACGTACTTATCCTGACTCGGTAGCGGCACAATTTTTAGGTTATATAAGCGAGGTACAGGATGACGATATCGCTAAATCCGGCGGCTATTATCATTTGGGCGATTATTGGGGATTTACCGGCGTTGAAAAGGCCTATGAAAAGGAATTACGCGGCCAGCGTGGTGTAAAAATGATGATGGTAGATGCGCGTAATAATCCCCAGGGCCCCTACGCTAATGGCGCATTTGATACCGTCGCCGTTGCAGGTGAGCGGCTAACGTCTTCCCTCGATTTAAACATACAAAAATTGGGTGAGGAATTGATGAAGAATAAGGTTGGCAGCATCGTGGCCATCGACCCAACAACCGGCGAAATACTTTGTTTTGTGAGCAGCCCAACCTACGACCCCAATTTGCTTGTGGGCCATAACCGTGGCAATAATGTGGCTGCTTTATACGCCAATCCATACAGCCCATTGCTGGTAAGGCCCATACAAGCTTACTATCCTCCGGGATCATCTTTTAAACCCATTGATGCGCTTATCGCATTGCATGAAGGATTGATCACTCCCCAAACCACCTACAACTGTCCCGGCTATTATATATCGGGAAATAGAAAGGTACAGTGTTTTCACGGCGAACGGCATGGTATTGTAAATCTATCTTCGGCAGTAGCCGAATCATGCAATGGCTTCTTTTTTATGGTGTTTGAGAAGTTGATGAATGCACACGGCGCCAAGAATATAGCACCAACATTTACCAGCTGGCGCGATAATGTAATTAAGTTTGGCTTATCTTCTAAACTGGACCTGGATTTTCCCGGTGAAAAACCAGGCCGCCTGGCATCTGTTAAAACGTATGATAAAATATATCATCAGGGTGGCTGGCGCTCAAGTACTATTTTATCGCTGGCCATTGGCCAGGGCGAAGTGGATGCCACGCCTTTACAATTGGCTAATATTGAAGCTACCATTGCCAACCATGGTTATTATTATACACCGCATCTAATAAAAAGCATTGGCTCGAAAACGATAACCCGCCCCCAGGATACCGTAAAACATTATGTAGGTGTTGAGAGCCAATATTTTGAGCCGGTTATTGACGGGATGCAGGCTGTAGTAGACCATGGTACAGCGGTAACTTCAAAAATACCGGGAATTGTGATGTGCGGAAAAACGGGTACCGCTCAAAAAACGCATGGCGAGGATAATTCGGTTTTTGTGGCCTATGCCCCGCGCGAGAACCCTAAAATAGCTATTGCGGTGATAGTTGAAAGTGCCGGGCAAGGTGCCAAATACGCCGCACCTATTGCCAGTTTCATTGTCGAAAAGTACCTGAAAGGAAGTATTTCGCAACGCGAATCGGGCATAACGCCAGAATACTTCATGAATCAAAACACATTGCCTGACCCGTCTATTTATACAAAGGGAAAAAAACCGACTACAGACAGTGCTAAAAATGCAAAGAAATTATCGGTAAAAAGTGTATCGAATATTAATAAACCCACATCTAATAAATATTTAGCACCAAAATGAACCAGCAGCGCAGCTTCTTTTTTAATGTGGATTGGGTAACGGTGCTGATATTTCTTGCCCTGTGTACCATTGGTATATTAAACATCCATTCGGCTGTATATGATGTGAAGCACCTGGGCATTCTTGACATGGATTCTAACTATAGCAAGCAATTTATTTATATGTTGTCGGCTATAGTAATTGCTATAATTATTTTGCTGCTCGAAAGCCGTTTCCTGTCGGCATTAGCCCCTGCCATTTATACTATAACAACCTTTATGCTGTTGCTGGTATTAATTATTGGGCGCAACGTAGGGGGCAACCAGGCATGGATATCATTGGGGGGCGGTTTCAGGCTGCAGCCGTCAGAGTTTGCAAAGTTTGCCACCTGTTTGCTACTGGCCCGTTATTTAAGCGGCACCAATGTAAAAATAACAGAACTAAAAGCTTTTTTAATAGCCGCCGCAATTATTGGGGTGCCTATGTTACTTATTTTACGCCAGCCCGACGTAGGTTCGACGCTGGTATTTTGTTCATTTATTTTTGTTTTATACCGCGAGGGCTTATCGCCATATTTTCTCGTCATCATTGCTTTGTTTATATTCTTGTTTGTAGTGTCCATTTTATATAATCCGTTATATATAATAGCCGCATTAATTGTATTTACTTTATTAACAGCATTGATATTTAAAAGAAACAAAAAATTAGTAGTTACACTTTTAGTGGGGCTGGTAATGTCGGTCGCATTTATTTTTAGTGTTAAAATTATTTATAATAATGTATTGCAGCCACACCAAAAAGACCGCATCGGCATTATATTAGGTACCACAAAAGACAATAAAGGCAAGGGGTATAATTTAAATCAATCATTAATAGCCATTGGGTCGGGCAAAATGTGGGGCAAGGGCTATTTGCATGGCACACAAACCAAATATGCATTTGTACCCGAGCAAAGTACCGATTTCATTTTCTGCACTGTTGGCGAAGAGTGGGGCTTCGCCGGTTCAATAGTGGTCTTAGGCTTGTATTTGTTTTTGCTACTGCGATTATTAATGATAGCCGAGCGGCAACGGGCGCCATTCTCACGAATATATGGCTATGGGGTGGCCTCTATTATCTTTTTCCATGTGATGATCAATATCGGTATGACCATTGGTTTAGTGCCGGTTATCGGTATCCCATTGCCTTTTATAAGCTACGGCGGGTCTTCGTTGTGGAGTTTTACTATCCTGCTGTTTATATTACTGAAGCTGGATTCTAATAGAATGGGGATGAACTACGCGTAGGGTAACCTTTTTTGTCATACTGAGCGATAGCGAAGTATCTTGAATGGACAAGTCGCCGTTACGCCGATCATGTGTATACATTGCATATTTAAGATCCTTCGCTCCCGCTCAGGATGACAGCTCATTTATATTTAATACTGCCACTAAGCATACCTTCTCCTCAGCAACGCATAAAACTTCTCGCTTGCGTCCGGTTTACCCTCCCACTTATTTTTAGCGGCATAATTGCTTTTTAAATAATTATCGGCTTCTTCAAAAGTTTTAAAGCGGTTCAATATATCTATAACTTCACTGTAAGCAAGGCTATAACCGTTAAAAAGCTCTTTTACATACAACAGCTTATCATTTAAGGTAATGGCCGATTTCAGATCGTTAATTGGCTGCTTAACCGGTTCGCTGCCCGCTGCTTTATGACCTAATTGGGCCGACATTTTTTGATTAACCGTAACCACATCCTCATCGTGCTTTACCTGTGGTTTTTCTGCGATAGATTTTGCGGATATATATTTTGGCCGAACCGGCTCTTTTGGAACAACACTTTCCGCCGGTTCGTTTAGCTCTTCATCCTCATCATCTGCCCAACTTTCGTCTATCTCCAGTTCATGCCTTATAATTTCCGGCTCCTGCCTTATATAAGAATAATCATCTCTGGGTGTATCTGATGAGAGGTCAATATCCGGCACCGGACTATCACTTACCGAATCCTCCGGTTGCTGAACAAACGGTTCAAAATATTTTTCATCAGTTTTAATTTCCTCTTTTTCTTCGGTTTTAGCAGGCGGGGCCTGGGTGTTTAATTTGCGCAGCACTTCTGCATGATTGGCCAGGAAATGGGTATTGGCCACAAATAATTCCAGTTCCAGTTCGTTTATTTTACCGGGATCAGCCTCCAGGTATTTAAACTGGTCATTCAGCTCTTTTATAATTCCGCCTATCTTATTAAATACCTCCTGTTGCTTCATGGCTGTGTTATTTAGAAAAATGCTTATCAAAAATAAGTATTATTGCTGATATTAGACCCGTGTAATAATATAACATGCAGCTTACTGAAGATGTTTTTAAAAGAAGAAATGAGAGTGGCGGGAGCATTGAGGTAATTTGCGGTTCCATGTTTTCGGGCAAAACCGAAGAGTTGATAAGACGGATAAACCGCGTGCGCATAGCTAAATTAAGCTACCAGATATTTAAGCCCAAAACCGATACCCGCTATGATGAAAAAGCAGTGGTATCGCATAACTCAAACGCCATCAATTCAATACCGGTAGCTAAATCAGGGGCTATACTGTTGCAGGCCGGCCATTCGCAGGTTGTTGGGATAGATGAAGCGCAGTTTTTTGATGATAAGCTGCCCGATGTTTGCAACATACTGGCCAATAAAGGTGTACGCGTAATAATAGCCGGCCTTGATATGGATTTCAAGGGCCGCCCTTTTGGCCCCATGCCCGCCCTGATGGCCATTGCCGAATCGGTAACCAAAGTACACGCGGTATGCGTAATATGCGGTAACCCGGCATTATATTCTTACCGTAAGGTGCCCGGTAAAAACCGCATTTTGCTTGGTGAAACAGAAAGCTATGAGCCACGTTGCCGCATTTGTTATAATTTAATAATTCCTTAATTGCAATCATCAATGTTTATAGCTATATTCAACACATAATCGTTGTAACAATTATTTAATATAGTCCGGACATGATTATCAGTGTAATTGCCACCTTAGTTTGCAGAAGGGATGCGGATGCCGCCTTCCAGGTAGAATTAAAAAAACTGCTCAGGGCTACCCTCGAGGAAGATGGGTGCCTATCCTATGAAATTTATGAGTGCAATGGTGAAAGGGGTAAGTATATCGTTATAGACCAATGGGAAAGTGAAGAGGCATTAACGCTACACAAAGCCTCACCTCATTATAAGTATTTTATGCATATAGCGCCTGCTTTGCTTACAGAGCCCATCGAGATAAGGTCTTTAAACCGACTGGTATAACAAAGTTTGGTATTCTTACGGTAAATTTTTTCTTAAAAAGAATAATAGCTAAAACAAAAGGCATACCATTGGTTGTTATGAGTGATATTATAAATCTATATGGCTAAGAAGATCCTGGTAATTGAAGATGATAAAGACATCAGGGATACCATTGTTTATGTATTGGAAGATCAGGGATATGAGGTAATTTCTTCGGAAGATGCCAAAATTCTTAAATCCATTGACCAGCATGATCCCGACATGATATTATTGGATAACTGGCTCACCGAATGGAAGAGCGATGCCAATGGCCAGCAATTAAGTAAGGAGTTGAAATCAAACCCCGCAACCAAACATATCCCGGTCATTATTATATCTGCCGTTAGCGATGTAAGGGAAATTGCCAAAGCCGGCCTGGCAGATGGTTATTTGAGAAAGCCTTTTGGCGTAGATGAATTGGTAGGTATAGTTAAGCAACATTTAAAATAATTACTTTCCGCCCGGGTTTTTCAATACTCTCTTTTTATCCTGTATGGCCTCAGCAGATTTTAAACTATCTATAGAAATTGTATTGGCTGTTTTTACTTCCTGTATTGCCGCGCTTGCCTTCTTCCAGCCGGAAGCATCTTTTGTATTCAAAGCGGTAGTATCTGCCTTACCATAAAAAGAAATGATGTTTTGTTTTAAAGGATCGGTTAAATAACTGAATTTGTTTTCCTGTAATTTGACCACCAATTCACCGTAAGTTTCATCAGCTAATCCATACTCTTCCGGGGCAATTTTTTTGCCGGTATCAAAATCAAGATTGGGCAAACTTATTTTTTCATAACTCAACTTAGCTAAAGCTGCTGTATAATGAACCATCACGGTATCAAAGCTTTTCACAAACTGCTTTTCGCCTTCTGGGCCAACTTCCTTAAACCTGAATGTCCTTAACGGACCTACTTTAGGGGCCATTTCTATAAGGAATGCGATCAGCCACTCTTTAAACTTAGGTTTATCATGATCACTTCCATATTCTTTATAATATTTTTTTCGTTCCATTCTATAATGGAACTTACGTGCGGTAATGCCGGGTTGCATTTCTGTTATTTCACTCTTCTTTAGTATCCACGCACTCCTGGTCACAGTCGGCATTAAGCTGTTAACCGCCCACCTGAAATTAGATACCGAGTGGTCAATATTACCAAACACCTCGTTTATATCCTGTCCGTAGGTTTTAAAAAAGGCCCTTTCAAGCACAGGCACTGCTACATTAAACCCGATAAGGTCATGAAACTCCTGCGATGCATAATTGCCCCGGGCCAATTGCAATACGTCAAATGCTATCTCTACCCGGCTATGTGCTTTATGATCTTCTTCATAGGTAACCACCTTACCATATTTTTCGCCTAATTTGGGGTATACCATAGGCACAACCAGGTTAGTGCCAACTGAATGGCCGTAGGCATCTGCCATATAATGGCATAACGCGCCTAAAGCATAGGCATATTCATTAACATTTTGAGCTTCGGATAGTAAATTCTCTACAAAATCGCCTGTGCGTACGTAATGGATAAGATTGGTAAAGTAGGTACTTCCATAAGGTGAATAACCTATGTCGGTCATTAAACTACCGCCATAAGCATAAGAATGGGCCAGCTTCAGGTCAGCATCTGTAGCTTGCGGGAATTTCTTCCTTAATAAAGGTTTGATAGATTTTTCCCAGCTGGCATCAATTATAGCCTCGTGGGTTAAAATGGAATACGCTTTAGACGATAGCGGTATAAATAAGGCTATGATTAACAGTATCCATAAAGATTTATATAATTGTGGCAACTTCATCTAATTTAGGGCAGAACCTATGTATAAGAACTAAATGAAGAAATTGTTTTGGTGCAAATAAAAAACGCCATTGCCGGAAATGAGCAATGATGTATTAAGTGGTTACAAAAAGATTTGACAACTTTTAAAAAGTTGTCAAATCTAATTCATTAGGTTGTGCCGGTTACCAAACTTTCACCCTTTCATTTTCAGGGATGTACATTTTATCGCCCGGCTTGATGTCAAATGCGGTATAAAACCCCGGGTTATTAGATAACGGCCCCAACACGCGAAACATAGCCGGCGAGTGCGGATCAGTATTGATCTGCATACGGGTAGACTCGTCCGTTCTTTTTGACCGCCATACCTGCGCGCACGACAGGAAGAAACGTTGATCGGGCGTAAAGCCATCTATCTTCTTATCGCTTTTGCCCTGCGGGGTGTTTTTAAATGCTTCATAAGCAATCATCAACCCCCCAACATCTGCCAGGTTCTCGCCTTGTGTAAGCTTGCCGTTTACATGCACATTATTTAATACCGTGAACTTATCATATTGATTGATGAGCACCTGCACACGCTTTTTAAACCCTTCCGCATCGGCTTTTGTCCACCAATCCTTAAGGTTGCCATCCTTATCATACTGGCGGCCCTGGTCGTCAAAACCGTGGGTCATTTCGTGGCCTATTACCAAACCAATAGCACCGTAATTGATAGCATCGTCGGCATTCTTATCAAAGAAAGGATATTGCAATATCCCGGCAGGGAAAACGATCTCGTTAAAGGTAGGGTTTGAATACGCGTCAACAGTTGGCGGGGTCATTTGCCACTCGCTCCTGTCCACCGGTTTACCAATTTTATTGATCATATAGCTATAATCATGATGCGCTACAGATTGCATATTGGCATAAAAAGCATCCTTGCTGATAGTTACATCATCATAATTTCTCCATTTATCGGGGTAGCCTATCTTTTTGGTAAACGCATCCAGTTTGGCAAGCGCACGTTTTTTAGTTTCTGGGCTCATCCAGTCCAGTTTTTCAATACGGCTACGGTACACCGTTTGCAGGTTATTCACCAAATCAAGCATCCGCTTTTTCGCATCAGGTGTAAAGTATTTTTCTACATAAAGCTGGCCCAGCAATTCGCCCAAACCGCCATCTACCCTTGTAGCTATTATTTTCCAGCGCTCTTTTTGCTGTTTTTGCCCGCTCAGCACTTTACCAAAGAAATCAAAATGTGCGTCCCTGAAATCCTTACTTAACGTGGTTGCCGCGCCATTCAATGCGCCGAAAACCATATAGTCTTTCCAAACCTCAATAGGCTCTGTTTTTAACAGGTTATCCAGTCCTTTATAATAGCCGGGCTGGCCAACTAAAATGGTATCGGTTTTCAGGTCCATCCGTTTAAACGCATCGCTTAGGTCAATATCAGGTACTTGTTTTTGAAAATCAGCCTCTGCAAATTTGTTATAGTTTTTCACAGGGTCGCGCAATTCAACCGGCGACAGGCTGGTATTGGCTATTTCGGTTTCCAGCTTTAAAACATTGGCGGCTTTTACATCAGCAGCTTTTGCATCAACACCGGTTAGCGTAAATATCTTGGCAATGTATTTAACAAAAGCATCACGAATCTTTTTAGATGCAGAATCTGTCTTTATATAGTAGCCTTTTTCGGGCAGGGTCATACCGGCCTGGTCAAAGTGGGCCGCGTTTTTGGTGCTTATCCTATCATCCGGCGATACATAAAATCCCAATAAAAACCCATCGCCCGTTTTAAAGCCATCGGCCGCTAATCTTACTACGTCTTTATAATCTTTTACCGCGTTAATTTTGGCAAGTAATGGCTTAACGGGTTCGTAGCCCAGCTTATCAATGGTTACGGTATCCATGCCGCTTTTGTACAGGTCGCCTACTTTTTGTTCCTTACTCCCCACAGGGTTATCCTTGGCAGATACGTCTTCCAATATACCGCGCAGTTGTTTTTGGTTATTATTATACAGGATGTTTGCCAAACCCCAGCCGGTTTCGGTACCGGGAATTTTAGTGTCTTTTACCCATTTGCCATTGGCATATAAAAAGAAGTTATCACCGGGCTTTACGGTAGTATCCATACCGCTTTTATCAAAAAACACGGTACGCTCCGGTTCGGCAGCCGCATCTTCTTTGGGTTTGTGAGTGCAGGCAGATACCGTAACAGCCAATACCGCCAGCCATGATAAGTTTGTTAATTTCATTTGTGGTTTATTTAGATTTAAGTAAATGTAGTGATTGCTAACTCATTATCACAAAATGTCCAGGCGTCATGCCGAATTTATTTCGGCATCCCACGGACAGATAAGCTGTAAGCAGATCACTTTGCAGATGAGATACCGAAACAAGTTCGGCATGACATCATATTATTGTTATCAAGACAGCTTCAACGGAATAACCTGCGCGTTATGTTGCGCTTTTAGGGCGATCTCGGTCGCCAAAAAGCAATGCTCTTGCGTCATGGCGGTTTCGGTGCGGTTAACCACATCATCAACAAACAAGCCGCCAAACGGTAACGGACCTTTGCTGGCATCGATAACCTGTACGCCCTTTTGATTAGCCATATAAACATGGTTACCGGCATGATCGGGCAGGCCAACATCGATATTCTTCCTGACCTCAATATAGCCTTCTGTCCCCAAAATAGTTAAGCGGCCATCGCCCCACGAGCCTAAACCATCAGGCGTGAACCAGTCGTTGCGCACATAACCCATGCCGCCGTTACCGCGTACCACCACATCGCCAAAATCTTCAAACAGCGGATAGTTTGGATGAAAAACATTACCCACTTGCGAGGATACCACCTGCGCGCTGGTGCTACCGGTGAAGAACAAAAACTGATCAAACTGGTGCGAGCCAATATCGCAGATTATACCGCCGTAGCGTTTTTTATCCCAAAACCAATCGGGCCGGGTTTTGGGGTTTACCTGGTGCGGGCCAATGCCAATGGTTTGAATTACTTTGCCTATTTCGCCGGCCTTTACCAGCTCGCCTGCTTTAACCGTTCCGGCGTTTTCAAAACGCTCGCTGTACATGATAGAGTAGATGCGCTTGGTTTCCTTTTGCACCTTGCGCACTTCGGCCAATTCATCCAGTTTAATAATGCCGGGTTTATCAACCAAATAATCTTTACCGTGGCGCATTACTTTCAGTCCCAAAGAGGCACGTTCATCCGGGATGCCCGAACTTAAAATAACCTGTATAGAAGGGTCTTCCAATACCTGGTTCTCACCTGCCGCAAGTTTAACCTGCGGATATTTTTTAGAAAATGCCGCTGCAAGATCTGGCTCTTTAGCATAAAATGAAACCAGTTCGCCCCCGCCCCTTATTATCGAATCAACCATACCATATATATGCGAATGGTTAATATTGATCACTCCAAACCTTATCTTCGGCGCTATGGGATTGGCTATAATATTACCTTCCGGATTGGTATAGATCGTTTTATTAGGCAGATGCTCATAAGCGGCAAGGGTTTCTTTAGGCAATCCAGCCAATAAACCCAGCCCGGCAACTACTGCCGATCCTTTAATAAACTTACGACGGTCAAATTCAGGTATTTTCATTTTCTTATATTTTTATAGTTGGTAATCAAAAGTAGTTATAAAAATAAAAGAAAAATGCAAGACATGTAATCGATTACGAAAAGAGATTTGCCATTGTAAATCAGCCGGATTTGTAAGCCCTGCAATTTATTTTTATATTTGTTACACAGTAAGGAGGAAATACCATGAAATCGAATATTTCTAACAAAGGTTTATTCAAAACCCACCAATCATACACCCCCGAAGAAGTATTTGCTGCGGGTGGGACTACTGCCTTTGCCCTTAAAAATGGAAAAACCAACGAAAAACTAATACAAGCCCTTAAAAATGCCCCCCCGATAGAACCTTTTACCCAGGACGAGTGGGATAGCCTGATGACCCAGGTGGAAAACGATAAATAATGAACCTCTTATTAGATACCAATGTTATTCTTAACATAATAAGAGCGAAGGACGTTGCTGCGATAACAAACTTCATTAATCCTCATGGCTCATTAATATATATTTCCGTTGTATCAGAGGCTGAAGCTAAGTCACTGGCGATAAGAAACAAATGGGGAACAAACAGGCTGAACCATCTAAACAACTTTTTAGACACAGTAACTATAATCGATGTCAATCAATTATCTGTTAATATCTATGCTGATATAGACGCGTATTCTCAGCGATTGAATCCGGCTTTTGAAAATTACCCTTTTGAAACTCCGCGTAATATGGGCAAAAATGACTTGTGGATAGCCTCACTTGCAGCTCTATTGGGTTTAAGGCTTATAACTACAGACGCAGATTTTGACCATCTTAACAATGTATTTTTTGAGGTTAGGAAAATAAGCGCCGTAGATTTTCTTCCTTTTTTTAGATAACCCTACCCCATCATCTCCTCAAACTTTTCCCAAAAACCATCTTTGGGTACAGGCGCGATAATTAAAACAGGTTCGTTTTTTACTGGATGGATAAATTGTAATCTACGGGCATGAAGGCAGATACTTTTACGCAGGCTGCCACGGGGATAGCCATACTTGTTATCGCCCACAATAGGGCTGCCTAAACTTGCTATTTGCACCCTTATCTGGTGTGGGCGACCGGTTATAGGGTCAACCTCAATTAAATAATAGCCGTTAAGTTCGCCAACCAGCTTATAGTTTAGCTCTGCCCGCTGGCTGCCAACAACTTCTTTATCATGCGCCTTGGTTACATTTTTCTGCGGGTTTTTAACCAGCCAGTGCACCAAATTACCTGCCTCAGGATAGGGCTTTTTGCGGACCACAGCATAATAGGTTTTGTGCATTTCGCGGCCCTTAAAAAGCTGATTTATACGTTCAAGCGCCTTACTGGTTTTGGCAAACAGGATGACACCGCTAACGGGTCTGTCCAGCCTATGCACCACGCCTAAAAAAGCGCCATTGGGTTTATTATATTTTTTGGCGATATACTTCTTTACCTTTTCATCCAGCGGCTCATCCCCTGTCTCATCCACCTGCACAATATCGCCCGCGCGTTTATTTACCGCGATAAGGTGATTATCCTCGTAAAGGATATCCTTATCGGTAATATCGTAAGGTGTATATTTAAATTCAGGTCGGGCCATTGTTAGTTCATAGATCATGGTTGATAGTTCATAGTAATTGACGGCTATGAACCATCAACTATGAACTATCAGCTATTAATACTGCTCCTTCTCGTCAGGGAAGCTTTTGGATTTTACATCCCCGATATAATTCATAATAGCGCCGTTCATTACCTCATACAAATCGGCATACTGGCGTAAAAAGCGGGGTTTAAAGCCTTTATTTATGCCCAGCATATCATGGATCACCAATACCTGGCCATCACAATATTGCCCGGCGCCAATGCCAATGGTTGGTATATGCAGGCTTTCGGTAACTTCTTTAGCCAGTTTAGCGGGTATCTTTTCAAGCACAATGCCAAAGCAGCCCAGCTCTTCCAGTTTCAAGGCATCTTCCCGTAATTTTTGAGCTTCGCCATCCTGTTTGGCCCTTACGGTATAAGTGCCAAATTTATAGATAGATTGCGGTGTTAACCCCAAATGCCCCATAACCGGGATACCTGCGGTAAGTATACGGGTAACAGATTCTGCAATCTCCACCCCACCCTCCAGTTTCACCGCGTGTGCGCCCGATTCCTTCATGATACGGATGGCAGAGTTCAACGCCTCTTTTGAGTTACCCTGGTAAGTACCAAAAGGCAGATCGACAACTACCAGGGCCCTTTTTGCGGCCCTTACAACCGATGAAGCATGATAGATCATCTGATCGAGCGTAATAGGCAGCGTGGTTTCATGCCCCGCCATAACGTTTGAGGCCGAATCGCCTACGAGTATAATATCGGTGCCGGCAACATCCACAATGGTTGCCATAGAAAAATCATACGCGGTAAGCATGGCTATCTTCTCGCCACGGTTCTTCATTTCCTGCAACGTATTTGTGGTGATCCTTTTAACTTCTTTATGTACAGACATGGGAGGAGTGTTTTTATACAGGGCAAAGTTATGATATTTTTATTTCGGATTTCGGATGTTCGATTTCGGATTTATAACATATATTAGACAGTACAATAATCTAACCTTATCATGGAAAAATCAATCGAACAATTAAGTCTAATGTTTAACGAACTTCAAAATAGTTCGCTAAAAACTTTTGAAGAAGTAAAAGAGATGAGAAAACTAATGGGCGTCTATCTCATATATTCTCATAAAGGTGATATTTTATATATAGGAAGTACAAATAATTTCTTTGTTAGATTTGGAACTGATTTAAAATATGCGTCCACTCATACGCTTATCAACAAATTAATTAAAGCGACTATACATGAAACCTCAGATGAGGTTCGTGATTATTTTACAAATCATTATAAATACAAAATACATCTATGTGATAATAAAAGAGAAGCAGAAGCATTAGAGCATCTTGCAATTTGGATATTAAACCCGAAATATAATCATAATTATTTACCTGAATAAAACAATAAATCCGAAATCGAAGATCCGAAATCCGAAATTTCTTCTTATTTTTGCACCGTGAAAAAAGCAGTCTTCTTCGACTCTTCTTTAACCAGTTTTCACGGCGCACCGCACCAGTCAAGCCGTTATTTTAACCATTCAATTTTTTTAAACAATGACTTATTTCACCCAATTACCGGCTGTATTATTATTAGCTGACGGCACTGTATTTCATGGTAAAGCCGCCGGAAAGATAGGAACCACATCCGGCGAGATTTGCTTTAATACCGGCATGACCGGCTACCAGGAGATATTTACCGACCCTTCTTATTTCGGGCAGATCATGGTGGCTACCAATGCGCATATTGGTAATTATGGTATTAAAAATGATGAAGTGGAGTCGGGCCGGATACAAATTGCGGGGCTGGTTTGCAAAAATTATAACATCGCCTACAGCCGTAAACAGGCAAATGAATCTATACAGGATTATTTCCAGGAGCAGAACATTGTAGGTATATCTGATATTGATACCCGCCAGCTGGTTCGCCATATAAGAGATAAGGGCGCTATGAATGCCATTATATCATCAGAGATACTGGATATTGATAAACTAAAAGCCGAACTGGACAAAGTACCGTCTATGGATGGTTTGGAGCTTTCTTCACAAGTTTCTACTACCGAAACCTATACATTTGGCGATGAAAACGCACCTTACCGTGTGGCTGTTTTAGACTTAGGTGTAAAAAAGAACATCCTGCGCAATTTTGATAACCGCGATGTATATGCCAAAGTATATCCGGCAAAAACCACTTATGCAGAAATGGAAAAGGATTTTGCCCCAACCGGCTATTTCATCTCCAACGGCCCTGGCGACCCATCTGCCATGCCTTATGCAATTGATACGGTAAAAGAAATTTTAGCTGCGGATAAACCGATGTTTGGTATCTGTTTAGGCCACCAGTTGTTAGCTTTGGCCAATGATATCCCCACCAAAAAAATGTTTAACGGCCACCGCGGACTGAACCACCCGGTAAAGAATATCATCATTAACCATTGCGAGGTTACTTCGCAAAATCATGGTTTTGGTGTTGTGCCTGAAGCTGTAAGGGCGTCTGACAAGGTAGAGATCACCCACGTTAACCTGAATGACCAATCCATCGAAGGCATCAGGGTGAAAGATAAAAAAGCATTTTCTGTACAATATCACCCCGAATCATCCCCCGGCCCGCATGACAGCCGGTATTTGTTTGATGATTTTATTGAGTTGATGAGGTAAATATTGTATATTCGGGTTAATAAACATAAGCATTATGTCATCAGCATTAAAATATATTGTGGACGATGAAGGGCATAAAACAAGCGTTTTGGTGCCTGTTAAAACCTGGGAGGATATGTCTGAAAGGTATGAAAAGTTGAAAAAGAAGTTAGTTATTTTGACTGGGATACAAGAAGGCATCCTTGAAGTTAAGGAAAGCAGGAAAGCGGGTAAAAGCTTGCAAACTTTGTCGGATTTTTTAAGTGAAAGTAACAGTTAAAATTACTGACAGCTTTAAAAAAGAAGCTAAACCATTACTCAAAAAACACAAGTCGCTTGCTGCCGATCTCAAAGGCCTTGAAAAAGATTTGTTGTCAAATCCTACGCTTGGTACACCACTCGGCAATAATACTTTTAAAATAAGGTTAAAGATTGCCAGTAAAGGCAAAGGTAAAAGCGGTGGTGCAAGGGTTATATCCTACCTTGAAACTGAACTAATAGCCAAACTGGCTACCGAGGATTCAGAAACCACGGTTAATCTTATTTCGATTTATGATAAATCAGAAACTGCGACAATTACTGAAAGAGAATTGAAAAGATTAATAGCTAACCTAAAATAGCCCATAACTTTGGCTGATTTTATTTTTAATAAGCCGCACTCACAACAGCCGGTATTTGTTTGATGATTTTATTAAGTTGATGAAATAAGACTTATCTGATTTGTCATTCTGAGCTACAGCGAAGAATCTATACACTGTACATTCACTCAGGACAGGAATAGCAGCGACCTATCTATTCAGGATTCTTCGCTATCGCTCAGAATGACAACATGCCGTCTTCATCCTCCCCTCCGCTTATTTCACCGACAAAATCCCCCATTTCGCCTAATAGCCGTAACTATCAGCTGTGCTAACAAGCATTTTTGTTGTGTAAAACAACGCACAACAATGGAAACTTTATTATTCATACCCTTATTAGTAGTCGCTAAATTTTTGGCCCATGCTGCTTTAGCCATCCACCTGATTGGCCACCTGGTAAAATAATAGCCTATACAGCGGCGTCACAATATTTATCGGGATGTCGCTGTATAAAATTTACATACATTTAGCAAAAACATTGCTGTAAATTCAAAATTGTACCCGACTTTAGCGACATGACAAAACAACCTATTATAACAGTAAGCAACCTGGTTAAAAACTACGGCGATTTCAGCGCCGTAAAGGGAATTAGTTTTGAAGTATATGAGGGCGAGATATTCGGCCTGTTGGGCCCAAACGGCGCCGGCAAGACTACCACGCTCGAAATTATTGAAACCCTGCGCGACAAAACATCGGGCAGCATAACCGTTGATGGTTTTAATGTAGAAACGGATGCCGACAGCATTAAACAACGCATAGGCGTACAGTTGCAGGCGGCCGGCTATTATCCTAACCTGAACCTGTCAGAATTAATAGAATTGTTTTGCGGCCTGTACGGCATAGATAAAACCCCTATGGAAATGCTGGCTAAAGTAGCATTGACCGATAAAGCAAAATCAAAATACAAAGAATTATCCGGCGGGCAAAAACAACGTTTTTCTATAGCGACTACACTCATCAATAACCCGCGCATCATATTTTTAGATGAGCCTACAACCGGCCTCGACCCACAAGCCCGCCGTAACCTATGGGACCTGATACGCGAAATTCGCGACAGCGGTACAACGGTTGTTATCACCACTCATTATATGGATGAAGCCGAAGAACTTTGCGACCGCGTAGCCTTTGTTGACGGTGGCCATATCATCGGCATTGATACACCCGACCATTTTATTGATGAGCTGGTAGCATCCGGTTTCGAACGCAAAAAGCAGGTAAAACTGGCCAATTTGGAGGATGTATTTATAACCAAAACAGGCAAGGAATGGCGGGAGGAGTAGTTTGCAGTGGGCGGTTTGCAGTTAGCAGATTTACCACACCTATAAACACTGCAAACTGCTTACTACAAACTGCCAACTAATTGATGATCATTAATTACTGATAAATTAAAAATGAAACCATACAACAACTTCCGTGCAACAATGGCGATAGCCAAGGCGAGCTTTCGTTCTATTATCCGCAGCCCGTCGGCAGTGGTGTTTAGTTTGGCGTTCCCGCTTATATTTATTGTTGTATTTGCAAATATTGGCGGTGGCGGCGTAACCGTGGATGTTGGCGTAGCTAAAACCTGCGATACCACCTCCCCTATTTACCAGGCGCTGAAAAGAATCCCCGTGGTGCATTTAATAACAAACCAATCCACCGCCGATATGGATAAAAACCTGTCCAAAGGCAATATTGATGTTATTATTAACGCGCAAAAAAATAAAGGCATGCCTCCCTTTACATTAAATGCACAATACACTAATTCATCGCCGCAAAAGGGCGAGATATTTAAATCGTTATTGCAGAGTGTTTTTTATAAGATAAACAGCTACGGCAATGCCGGGCCGCCGCCGCTTACCGAGTTGAAGGAAACTACGGTTAAGGGCCGCGAGTATAAATATATCGACTTTATATTGCCGGGCATGCTTGGTTTTTCGCTGTTAAGCGCAGGCGTTTTTGGTACGGCATTCGTTTTTTTAAGCCTAAGGATAACCTTGGTTATTAAACGTTTTTTTGCTACACCTGTAAAAAAATACAGCATTGTTTTGGGCGAGGCATTAGCCAGGTTAGCGTTCTCTTTAATGGGTGCTTTATTCATAATTATGGTAGGGCATTACGGATTTGGCTTCACGCTGATACACGGCGTAACCACGGTATTGAATATGCTGATATTGGCAGCTATCGGGTTAATTATATTTATGGGTTTTGGCTTTATCATATCGGGCATAGCCAAAAACGAAAGCACTATACCACCGTTATCCAACATCATAACCATGCCGCAATTTTTATTGTCGGGCACTTTCTTTTCCGCAACGGCTTTCCCAAAATGGCTGCAATCAATAAGCGCGGTATTACCGTTAACCCACCTCAACAACGCTATGCGCGAAGTTGCTTTTGAAGGCGCAGGTTTGGGTGATGTGACGCACCAGTTATTGATATTGCTGGCCTGGTTTGTAGGTATCTATGCTATTGCGGTGAAGACATTTAAATGGGAATAGGTATTAATTTGAAGATGAGCTAATTTGAAGATTTGAAAATGAACGCGCATCCTACTAAATCCTCAAATCCCACAAATCAAGGTTCAGACAATTTGTTGTCACCATTAAATTACGGTTAACTTTCAACTATTTACTCACTTATTTATTTGAAATTGTATCTTTGAAACCGAAAACGTTATAGTGTACTACCTACACTACTTGATACAACCTAATAAAAGATACAAAAGATGAGTTTAATAATTGATGTCCATGCCCGCCAGATACTTGATTCGCGCGGAAACCCCACTATTGAAGTTGATGTTTTAACCGAAAATGGCTTTATCGGCCGTGCCGCTGTTCCGTCAGGAGCATCTACCGGCGTGCATGAGGCTGTCGAGCTGCGCGATAATGACAAAGCTGTTTACATGGGCAAAGGCGTATTAAAAGCCGTTGCAAATGTGAATGATATATTGGCAAAAGAGCTGCAGGGCGTTGATGTTTTTGAACAAAACACCATCGATAAAATAATGATCGAACTGGATGGTACGCCAAACAAAGGTAACTTAGGTGCCAATGCAATATTGGGTGTTTCCTTAGCCGCTGCCAAAGCTGCCGCGCAGGAAAGCCGCCAGCCTTTATACCGCTACATTGGTGGTGTAAATGCCAATACACTGCCAATCCCGATGATGAATATTGTGAATGGCGGTTCGCACTCTGATGCGCCTATCGCGTTCCAGGAGTTTATGATCATGCCGGTTGGCGCGACATCATTCTCTGAAGCCTTACGCTGGGGAACAGAAGTATTTCATAACCTAAAGAAGATATTACACGACCGCGGGCTTACCACAACCGTAGGTGACGAAGGCGGTTTTGCACCAACCTTTGACGGCACCGAAGATGGCGTTGAAACCATTTTGAAGGCTATTGAAAAAGCAGGCTATAAACCGGGTGTTGATATTTGTTTAGCATTTGACTGTGCCGCGTCTGAATTTTACAAGGACGGCAAATACGATTATACCAAATTTGAAGGTGCAAAAGGCGCCATCCGCACCAGTGCCGAGCAGGCAGAATATTTGGCACAATTAGCCGAAAAATATCCTATTATTTCTATTGAAGACGGCATGGCCGAGGACGATTGGGCAGGCTGGAAAATGCTGACCGACCGTATTGGTGATAAAATACAATTAGTAGGTGATGATTTGTTTGTAACCAATGTAACCCGTTTACAAAGAGGCATTAACGAGCATACGGCCAACTCTATTCTTGTAAAAGTTAACCAGATAGGCAGCTTGACCGAAACGATTAACGCGGTAACTTTAGCGCAAACCAATGGCTATACCTCGGTAATGAGCCACCGCTCGGGCGAAACAGAAGACAGCACTATTGCCGATTTGGCCGTAGCCTTAAACTGCGGACAAATAAAAACAGGGTCCCTATCCCGTTCAGACAGGATCGCTAAATACAACCAGCTGCTGCGCATTGAAGAAGAACTGGGCGAAAACGCTAAGTTTATAGGTAAGGATTTTAAGTATTTTAATAAGAAGTAATTAGCACGAATTATTCTAATTAAGACGAATTTCACAAATTATAAGCCGGCCCTGGGGTCGGCTTTTTTGTTAGATCGTTTGCCGTTTTAGTTCCCTCCCCACGGGAGGGGTGCGACTGGCTGCGCGCAATGGCAGGGAGGGGTTTCGCCGCCATGCTTCCTCGCGAAACCCCTCCCTCCACCCTCCCAGGGGAGGGAATCGCACAAGCCTGGCTTTTTTTGACTGCATCTGCTATAAACCATCCAACTAATCACTAATCTCCAATCACTAATCTCTATATTTGCCCCCATGAAAACAAACCCATATACCCGGGCCATAATTATATTGCTTATTCTCGCTTTTACTATTTTCTGCGATCAGCTTTCAAAATCCATCGTGCGCAAAAAGGTAACTGATTTTCAAACTATCAGCGTATTACACAACCATATAACCATAGAAAAAGTGGAAAATACCGGCGCGTTTTTAAGCTTGGGCGATTCTGTTTCCAAACCGGTACGTATCATCTTTTTAAACGCCATTCCGCTGCTATTGATACTGGGAAGTTTGGGTTACGTATTTATAAAAACTACTTTAAATAATACTACTGCGCTTGCCATTATATTGATGATAGGCGGCGGTATCGGTAATATTTACGACCGTATCCTGCACGGCTCGGTAACCGATTTTATTTATATCGACCTCGGTGGCATATTCCATACCGGCGTTTTTAACGTGGCCGATCTTTGTATAACCATCGGCATATCAATTATCCTGTTGCAATCGTGGTTTAAGAAGAAACCGGCGGTGGAAGTAAGCAATGAAAATATTGAACCTGAACATATTAATGACTCCCAGGTTTAACCTTCCTCATCCAACTGAAACAAAACCTCAACCGTAGTTTCAAAAACCTTAGCCATCCGCAAAGCAAGCATGGTTGAGGGGATAAACTTCCCGGTTTCTATAGAATTAAGTCCCTGCCTTGATATGCCGATATGTTTGGCCAAATCAGCCTGGGTCCAGTTCTTTTTTGCGCGTTCAACTTTTATGGTGTTTTTCATACCCCGTACTTTTTTTTCGAAATGAACCAACCAATAAAATAAAATAACCAGCAATAGCATACCAGGTACGCATAGCCAAACCAGTCTAAAACGGCTACATCGCACATACTTAGCAAAAACAAGATCATTATCAACATTGCTGTCAATGAAAAACCAATAACAACGGCTTCCAATTGCACCCGTTGCTTCACCTCGTCCATCCCGGCAAAGGATTTAATGTATTTAAAAATAAAGATGGCGAACGTAATAATTGGCACTATAGCAATGATTATTGAAACAGGCTGACTAAATACACGATGCTTTAATAGCCATGTTGCGGGCACATAAGTGGCTCCGTAGATGAGGGCGAAGATAATAGATTGTTTGTTCAAAGTTTTTTTAGATCGTTCCATGATTTTAATTGTTTAATGGAAACAAAGATAAGTAAACATTTCATAATGTCAAGTATTGTTGACAAAAAGATAATAATACAGGCTATTTATATTGTGAAAGCAACGATGTTGGCTTGCACACAAATTCAATTAAAATAAAAACCGTATATTTGTAAAAATTAATACCCGTTTCGCTTAAGGTTGATCGCCGATTGAAATACTTCAGATCCCCGCTTATGCTTCGCGTTAGCACACATTACAAACAATTACATGTCATTCGAAAATTTAAATTTAATTGAGCCTATACTCAGGGCTTTAAAAACAGAGGGATATACTACACCCACTCCTATACAGGAACAAGCCATACCTATCGTATTACGTCACCAGGATCTGCTGGGCTGCGCACAAACCGGAACCGGTAAAACAGCCGCCTTCGCCATCCCTATATTACAGTTATTATACCAGGACAGGCTGCAGCATAAAGAGCAAAAGACCATAAAGGCCTTAATATTAACGCCTACGCGTGAGCTGGCCATACAAATAAACGAAAGCTTTGCCGCTTATGGCAAGCATACCGGGTTAAAACATTTGGTAATATTCGGTGGTGTTTCACAGGGCCCGCAAACAGATGCCCTGCGCCGTGGCGTGGACATTTTAGTAGCCACACCCGGCCGTTTACTCGATTTGATGAACCAGAAATATGTTCACCTCGACCACATTAAAATGCTGGTTTTAGATGAAGCCGATCGTATGCTGGACATGGGTTTTGTGCATGATGTTAAAAAGATAATAGCTAAAGTGCCGCAGAAAAGGCAAACGCTGTTCTTCTCGGCCACCATGCCAAACGAGATACAAAACCTTGCCAATACCATACTAACCAACCCCGAAAAGGTGGAGGTTACCCCGGTATCGTCAACTGCCGATACGATACAACAAGAACTGTATTATGTAGAAAAGAACGATAAACGTTCATTACTCGCCCATATATTAAAGGATAAGAATATCAAAACCGCCCTTGTATTTACCCGCACCAAACACGGTGCAGACAAGGTGGTAAAGGACCTGGTACGCATAGGAATCACTGCCGAAGCTATCCACGGTAACAAATCACAAAACGCGCGTCAAAGGGCGTTGACTAACTTTAAGAACCGTACTACACGTGTCTTAATAGCTACCGATATCGCTGCCCGTGGTATTGATATTGATGATCTGACGCACGTTATCAACTACGAGATACCCAACATTCCCGAAACCTACGTACACCGTATTGGCCGTACAGGCCGCGCGGGTGCCAGCGGTATAGCATTATCATTTTGCGACCAGGAAGAGTTGGATTTCTTAAAAGACATCCACAAACTTATAGCCAAACAAATACCTGTTAACGAGGAACATCCATACCCAATGAGCCCGCAAAGCATAGTTGT
>Ga0193702_1000021_pt1 | contig 72726 bp, 52 predicted proteins | sample U3a1metaG_FD_143060 | JGI IMG/M metagenome (GOLD analysis project Ga0193702, IMG submission 143060) | Soil microbial communities from a riparian zone of the East river system, Colorado, United States - U3a1 | ecosystem: Environmental > Terrestrial > Soil > Riparian zone | place: USA: East River... | reverse complement strand
ACAGGTTGTCAAAGTCGCTGAGGTTTGAGGTAAACTTTTTAACAACATAAGCACTTGGCGATGTGTTATTGCCACTCGCATAATAATCAGGCGATGACGGGCTCATTGGGTCATAGTATGTGTTTGCTGCGGCCCCTGCCTGTTTAAACGGTGCACCCGGATATAAAATGGTAGCTGCGAGGCGTGGGTCACGGTGCGCATAAGGATTAGATGCATCATAACCGGAGGTAGGATCTGTTATTGGTTTACCATTGTCCATATCGTATGCATCTACCAGGTTTTGTGTAGGGTCAATAGATGACCAGCCTCCGGAAGAGTTTGACGGCATAACGCCCAATACCCCGTTTGAGTTAGCAGAAGGGTTTTCCACATACTGAACCGATGCAATTATTTCAGGGTTATTGAACTGAGCTGTCATTCTGAACAGGTCGGAATAACTTGGATACAACGAATAGCCCAATTTGGTTACTTCCTGGCAGTCGGTAACGCAATCTGCATAGTTCCCGTTAAATAGATCAACCCTTGCCTTTAGTGCGAAAGCAGCCCCTTTGGTTATGTGGCCATCGCCTGAATTATTGGTTGCCAGCAGATCTGCAGCTGCGGCAGTAAGCTCACTCAATATAAATTTAATTACATCTGCCTTTGGAGTTCTTACTGACGCGATAGCCTCAGTGGGGGTAAGCAGGGTTGTTACCAGCGGAACATCGCCATATAACTGGCTCATTAAAAAATATTGATAGGCGCGGATAAACCGCACCTGTGCTATCATATTTGCTTTGGCTGTTGCATCCATAGGTGTTTTACCAATGTTGGCCAAAAAGAAGTTAGCCCTGGTTATCCCGGTATAATTATAAGCTGAGGCATCACCCGTTGAAGGATTAACAGAGCCATTTCCATAAGCCTGGAAACCTTCCCACGGGTACTGGTTGTAACCATTATCTGAAACGCAATCAAGATAAACAATCCAGGTAGCATCGGCCCAGCCGCTGCCTTCATCAGCATAAGTAACGGATTGGCCATTATAAACACCAGCCAATGCCGCGCTGGCATCGCTTGCAGATGTCCATAAACTGGCGTTGCTGTACGCATCCTGTGGTTCCCTGCTTAAAAAGTCTTTTTTACAGGCGGTGAATAACAGCGATACAGCTAATATATTTAAAACGAATTTCTTTTTCATGATCTTAAAGTTTTTGGAAGTCTTAAAAAGTTACATTTAAGCCTAGAGAATTAATTTTTACCTGAGGGAAATCATACCCGCTTTCTCCCTGAGGAGCCTCCGGATCTATCCACTTGTAAAAGCTGGTAAACGTCAGGATATTCTGTCCGCTGTAATATACTCTGAGCTTTTTCACACCAATCTTTTGTGCCCATGCAGCCGGCAGTGAGTACCCAAATTGAACATTTTTTAAGCGCAGGTAACTGGCGTTCCTGATCCAGAACGATGAATAGGTTGAAGCAGGGTCGTTTTGGGTATATGTTAACCACAGCCGCGGAAATGAGGCGCCTGTATTAGTTGCCGACCAGCTATCAAGCATTGCCGATGTAGGTTTTCCTGTTGCAATTCCATTGGTGCCCAAAGCAATACCTGATATGTAATTTTTAACACCGGCTGCGCCCTGGAAAAAGCCTGTAAGATCAAATTGTTTCCAGTTTACGTTTAAATTTAAACCAAATGTTACTTTAGGAAAACGGGAGCCTAAAACAACCCGGTCTGAAGCATCTATTTTATTATCGCCGTTCTGGTCCTTGTAAATTATGTCACCGGGAGCCGTGTTGGGGCTTATTCCTGTCTGGCTTGCATGTGCGCTTACCTGTGCAGCATTTTGGAAGATCCCCTCGGCCTGGTAACCATAAAAAGATCCCTGCGGCTGCCCAACTTCGTTTATAGTTGCGCCGCTTATTTGCGGTGCATTAGTGCTTCCCAATTGGGTTATCTTATTTTTTATAAACGCAGCGTTTCCTGTAACGTTCCAGCTAAAGTCTCCTGCCTTATCATGATAAGTTAAAGCTACTTCCCAGCCTTTATTTTGGTACGTAGAGCCGTTTACATAGGGTGCGGTAAGGCCATAAGTTGCCGGAAGTGTTACCTGATATAAAACATCACTTGTTTTTTTAATAAAATAATCGGCGCTAAGGCTAAACACATTTAAAAAATCAGCATCTAAACCAAGATCTGTTTGTGTGGTTTTTTCCCATACTATGCCGGCGTCAACACCGGTAGTAGGGGCTACACCACCTACAACAATACCACCGAACGGGTAGTTTAAACCTGAACCTACTGTGGGGATAGTAGGATAGTACGCCGCGTTTGTATTGTTATTATTTACCAGATCCTGGTTGCCCAATTTTCCCCATGATGCCCGCAGTTTCAGATTGGAAACAGAAGATTTTAAATTCTTAAAGAAATCCTCTTCGGATACACGCCAGCCGGCTGACGCCCCGGGAAACACACCCCAGCGATTTGCCGGAGCAAAGCGTGATGACCCATCGTCACGAATATCGCCCTCTAAAAGATACTTGCCTTTATAATCGTAGTTAACCCTGCCAAAAAACGACCGCTGGGCTACATTGTAAGTATTGTTAGATGTGGTTTGGCCGGTTGTGGGCGCTGCATTCAGGTTACTTAAAGAGTTATTTAAAAAACCTTGCCTGTAGCCCGATAGGTTATAATAGCCATTATATTCCTGCGAAACGCCTGCTAAAGCCTTAATGGCATGATCACCTATTTTGGTGCTGTATTCTAACAATGCCTGCGGCGCAACATAGGTGTGGTTGGCATAGCTGTCTGTTGCATTACTGATGTTTGGCACTCCGCTAAGTGTGCCATCGGCATTGTAGTATTGAATAGCTGAAACAAAATTATCGTTTTGGTTTGAGTTGAATTTGTAGTTTAACGACGGTTTAAAGTGCAGGCCTTTGAATATTTCCCAATCGCCACCAAAGCTACCCTGGAAATTATACGCTTTTTGATCAGCAAATGATGGTGAATTAAGCCATGCCAACGGGCTGCCGTCTGCAATATGCCCATATTGACCATTTGCATAATAGGCTGGTATAATTGGAGAGATGCGGTTAAACTGGCGGATAACCTGGTCAAAACCCTGATCGGCAGATAATGAGCTCTGCGGCTGGGTAAGCGGTTGGTAGGTATAGGACAGGTAACCAAAAACAGACAGATTATCTTTTATCTGGCTGTTCAGATTAAGCCGAGCAGTATAGCGCTGTGTATTGGTTTTTGGTGTGATACCATCCTCATCAAAATAACCAATAGAAAGCGCATAAGTTGTTTTATCACTGCCACCGTTTACGCCTACATAATGATTTTGCTGGAAACCGTTGCCACTGTAAAATAGCTTTAACCAATCTGTGTTCGGGTAGTTAAACGGGTCTGAGCCATCTTTAAACTTTTGGATCTGATCATCGGTGTAGACAGCAGTTTTTCCTTCATTGATCCTCGCTTCATCATACATGGATGCTGCTTGCCATGATGGCAAATAGTCAGGTAACGCCACTGCCTTATTCTTACCAAAGTAATTGCTGTAAGTTATTTGCGCAGTGCCTTTTTTGCCTTTTTTGGTTGTAATAACAATAACGCCACCGGCAGCCCGGTTTCCGTAAATTGACGCTGATGCTGCATCCTTTAGCACCGAGATATTGTCAATATCATCAGCATTTATGGCGTTCATATCGCCGGTGCTTGAAATAACGCCATCAATAACTACCAACACCGCGGTGCTGTTTAATGATTGCCCCCTAATGTTAATGCTGCCGGCATCAAAACCCGGCTGGCCACTACCGGACGTAATGGTAACCCCTGGCACGGTGCCCTGTAAGGCATTGGTAACGCCTGTAACCGGCCGGTTCTCTAACTGTGCCGCGCTAACTACCGATACGGCACCGGTAAGGTTTACTTTTTTCTGGGTACCGTAGCCAACTACCACAACTTCATTCAATGCTTTTGATGCAGTAGCCATCACTACAGTCAGGTCGGTTTTACCATCAATGGCTACTTCTTTTGTTTCGTAGCCGATAAATGAAAATCGTAAAGTACTGTTTGCAGGCGCATCAATGGTAAATTTACCATCATTTGTAGTGCTCACTGCATTTGTGGTGCCCTTTATGGCAACAGTAACCCCGGGCATTGTTTGCCCTTCTGTGTCCTTAACAACGCCTGTTACCTTTACCTGGGCAATGGCCATTACTGAGAACATTAGTAACAAGCAAGTTAAAAACGCTTGTCTTTTGTAAAATTTGTTCATAGTGTATCAATTTGGTTACAAAAAATTGGTGAATAATATAAACCAGCTGGCTGCTAATTCGATGTCAAGGTAGGAAGGTGCTAAATGAATGCCTAATGGCTAAGGCCTTTAAGTCAGCGCAAACGTTTGTTTGACAGTTATTAAAAGGAGGGTTATGGTAACTGTAAATATCTGTTAGTAAGACATTTAATATTTAAAACGAACGCGATTTCTGTTAGTTTTGAAAGATGCGTGAATAAATGTCACGCAAACGTTTGTTAGCGGGGCGAAAAGCTATTATCCCAAGGTTTTCGGTTGTAAAAAATATAGGTTAGTGTATTGTAATTGATGTTTTTTATAAAAAAATAGAACTGAAGCTCATCCAATCGTCAATAAAAAAAAACCGCCTCATAATATCTATGAGACGGTCTGTTTTTAGGTGGTTTTATGGGTTTTGGGTAAGTTTTGGATTAATTGCTATTTCTGTTTGCGGTATATAAAACACCACCCTTGGATCTGTAGGTAAAACAGTTTGCATAATGTTTGTTGTTGGCACATTGTTTAAGGCATGTGTACCCGGATAATTCCTTACTAAAGGTAAATTATTCCTGAAAAGATCGTATGAACGTTGTCCTTCAAAAGCAAACTCCATCCTGCGTTCCTGGAGCACCGCGCTGAGCACATTTCCTGTGCCCACACTACCCAGTGTAAGGGCCGGGATGCTGGCGCGTATGCGGATGATATTCACATCGTCAATTGCTGCCTGATAGTTTCCTAACTTGGCATTAGCTTCTGCCCTGTTCAAATACATTTCGGCCAGGCGCAGGTAAACCGGCGAGCTTAAGGTTACAATACCTTCCTGGAAACTGTATTTTGTAATATAGTTCATTGGCGTATTTGGCGTAAGCTTTTTATTCATCTGCAAAACGCCTCCAATGGTATAGGGCGCAATAAAGCTATGACGAAGATCGCCAGGATTTTTATCAAGGTCGGCTACATAAGTTTGTGACGCATAAATTTCACCCCAACCAGTATTTCCCTGTCCACCAGGGGTAGTTAATGAGCTGGTTCCATCGGGGCCAAGGCCGCTGTAGTACATGGAGCCGATGGCGCTAAAACCCTGGTCCTGCGTTTTTGTATGCCTGATGCAAAATATGGTTTCCGTATTATCCTCAGGTACGCCGCTAAAATAATTTTGGTAGGCGCTTCCCTGTAACAAGGTATAACGGCCTGAATTGATCACCAGGTCGGCATATTTAATTGCGTTTGCATTATCATTCATGTACAGGTAAACGCGTGATAATAAAGCCAGGGCTACTTCTTTTGAAGCAAAAATATCACTCTTTGGGATGGCAGTGGCCGGTATTGTCATTAAGTCAGCAGCTTTTAAAAGGTCTGCAATAACTGAAGTGTACACGTCTTTTACAGAGCTTCTTGCCGGTGCGGTGTCTTTATTGTTTTCAGTTATTAAGGGTACACCCGGATTATTGCCATCGCCCTGTGTATATGGCCTGCCAAAAATCCGCACCAAATTAAAATCAGCCATTGCCCTGAGATATAAGTTCTCACCTTTCAATAGCTTTAAATCCGCAGTTGCGTTATCAGGAATTGCTCCTATGATATTGTTGGCAGCATATATTAAGTGATATGCTTTGACCCAAAAATTAGTAGCATGAGCCCCTGTAGGAATTTGGGTAGCATACCTGTAACACCTGGAAAGATCATCAGACGATGGTTGCCCCTGGGCTATGTCATCGGTCGGGTATTCCATCAAGAAATGCCCGCTCCTGGTATAATTAGGGTCTCTTAGCTCAGAGTAATTTCCTATTGTAGCCGTATAAATATCTGCAGGGTTTGTTAATGCCGACCGTTCATCAATTGCTGTAGAAGGCTCAACTTTTTTACATGCGCTAAACAGCATTGCCGCAATACACATGGTAACTAATAATTTTATATATTTTATATTTTTCATGTCTGTTTAATTAAAATCCAACATTTATACCAAACAATAACTTTCTGCTGATAGGATACTTGAAGCTTGATCCTCCTCCTGCTACCCTGTTTCCCGCACCGTTAGGTGGAGGGCTGAGATCAACTTCCGGATCAACCCCTGAGAATTTTGTGAACGTTACCAAATTATCGCCACTAATAAAGATCCTGGCGCTTCTTATTTTTAAGCTGCTAATCCAGTTTGTTGGCAGCTGATAGCCAAATGTTGCATTCCGCAGGCGCAAATAGCTACCATTTTCAAGATAACGGGTTGATTGTTGGTTTGAATTATTATTGCCACCCTGTACCGCTTTAGGCTCGGTAGCTATATCACCTGGTTTTGTCCAGCGTGTCCAGTCACTTAGTGGTACCTGGGCATTATAACTGTCATATAAGCCATCATTATCAAAGTATGCACGGCTATCATTATATACCTTGTTTCCGTAAACAAAATTAAAGAAGGTGCTTAACGAGAATCCTTTATAAGAAAAAGTATTGGTTATACCGCCGGTAAACTTTGGTGATGCCGAGTTCCCGGTAAATTCTTTTGTTGCGTTCGCATATGAATTGGTTAATTGTTTAGTAACCTTGCCATTGGCATCTGTTACTAACTGCTCCCACTGCGGATCGCCATTAGCTGGGTTAACACCTGCCCAAATAGGCATATACCAGTCGTTAATGTCATGGCCTACGGCAACCGGTTGACTGGCGCCTGCACTAGCCACTGCTTCTCCTGACTCTAATGAAATTACCTTGTTACGGTTAAAGGCTATGTTAAAATTAGTTTCCCATTTAAACTCGCCCACCAGGTTTTTTGAGGTTACATTGATCTCAAGCCCCCTGTTGCGTACTGAACCCAGGTTTTCAAATTCGTAATCATAGCCCGAAGTTGCCGGCAATGGAACCTGGAACAATAATGCGCTTGATGTTTTTTGATAAATATCAAGGCTTACATCTATCCTTTTGAATAAACCAAAGTCAAGCCCGATGTTGGCTGTCTTTATTTTTTCCCAGGTTAAATTCGGATTAGCTTTTTGCGATGGATATGCACCGGGGATGCCACCATAGTTGGCAGACTGATCAATAAGATATAAACCTAAAGCCTGGTAATTGCCAATTTCGGCGTTACCTGTTGTGCCATAGCTGGCGCGTAATTTTAAAAAGCTAATCGGCTTTATATTATCCATGAAGGCTTCTTTGGTCAGGATCCATGACGCACCGGCCTGGAAGAAATTACCACTTGGGTTATTGCTCCCAAAGCGTGAGGAGTATTCATGTACATATGAACCTACAACAAAGTATTTGCCGGCATAATTGTAATCAGCCTGGCCCAGGTACTTTCTAAAATTATAATCATCAGTACCACCACTCGGGTTGCTTATAATATCGCTTGCGGTCGACATTACAGGGCGACCCGGAGGCAAACCTTTACCGTTTAGCAGCGCATCATCAAAATGAGAGCTTTGACCTTCGCCTACAGCCAGGATACTTAAATTATGCTGACCAAAGCTATTATCATATTTTAACCTGTTTGAAGTTAATAAGGTGCTGTTGTAATCATCCTGGTTGTATAATTCACCGGAATTTGCTCCGCCAGATTTGGTACGGGCGTCATAATAGCTTATGTACTTATCATTATACAAAGTTATCCTGTTGTATGTGGCAAAACTTAAATGTTTGGTTATGGTATAGTCCAGGTTTAAATCGCCATTATTAGTAATACTCCGGCTGTTTGAGAAATTATACTGCAGGCCTTGCAAAGGATTTTCCTTGTCGCGCCCCTGCCATCCGGGATATGTACGACCATCGGTCGGGGTGCCGTCTGCATTAAATGCGGGGTCGTAAGGCAGGTTTAAATAAGCATCGTAAAGTAAATTATCGGTTGGATAAGTTTGCTGGCTAAATTGGGTATTTAACAGAACGCTCAGCTTTAACTTGTCATTTAGTTTAGTGATAATATTTGAACGGAGGTTATAATTCCTGTTACTGTTATCAATTAAAGTTCCCTGCTCGTTATAGTAATTGCCTGAAATATAATACTGTGTTTTATCGGTACCACCTGAAACAGAGAGTGTATGGTTTTGTGTAACACCTCTTCTGAATGCAACGTCGAACCAGTTTGTGTTGTTGTCAAGGTCAGACGGAACCACTGTTTCAAAAGTTTTTTGATAATCATACAATTGTTGTGAATTCATCAAATGGAAATTGCCGGTTGTTTTGGTGTTGAAGCCAACAACGGAGCTCATATCAATTTTTGTTTGACCGGCTTTACCCATTTTGGTGGTAATAATAATAACACCATTTGCAGCCCTTGAGCCATATAAGCCTGTTGCTGCTGCATCTTTCAATACAGTTACTGATTCAACGTCTGATGCATTGTAGGTGCCTCCTATGTTACCATCAACAACAATTAACGGGCTGGTGCTGGCATTGATACTGCTGGCCCCGCGGATGAGGATGCTTGAGCTTGATGTTGGATCACCGGATCCGGTAGAGACCAGTACCCCTGCAGCCTTACCCTGCAACAGGCTTGCAACATCATTAGAAGTTACATCGCGAAGCTTATCGCCACTGATCACCGATACTGAGCTTGATAATTGCGATACCTGTTTTGAGGTATAACCAACAACCACAACTTCATTTAAGGTTTTTAATGCTGATGATAATACAACATCAATGCTTGTTTTACCATCAATACTGACCTCTTTTGTGGTGTAGCCAATAAATGAAAATGTTAAAACGCCATTGGCAGGCGCACTAATGCTAAATTTACCGTCGACCGAAGTACTTACGGCATTGGTGGTGCCCTTTATGGCAACTGTAACCGCGGGCATTGGCTGCCCTTCTGTATCCTTAACAACACCTGTAACCCTTACCTGGGCTATAGCCATTATTGAGAACATTAACAACAAGCTGGTTAAAAACACTTGTCTTTTGTAAAATTTGTTCATAGTGTATGAATTTGGTTGGTTAATGAGGTGAATAACATAAATCAGCGACTGCTAATTCGATCTCAAGTTAAGAAGGTGTTAAAGGAATGCCTAATTATTAGGGCGTTTAACTTAACGCAAACGTTTGTTTGGGATTAGCCCGAAAATTGATTGTTTATAATATAAATACCTGATATAAAGCATTTTAATATATAAAAACAAAAAGATTGAAATTGATTTGAATTGTGCTATGAGTAAATATAACGCAAACGTTTGCTTATAAATTAAAAAGTGATTTCAGATGGGATTATAAGGCGGGAAAATGGGATAGTGTATTTTTGCAGATATTTTACAAAGTAAAAAAAGGCGCTGTTAAGTGGTATGAACGAACTCAGATCACTCATTAAATTGATGTAGAAATTTACCGTGCCGATTAAATTGAAATAATCAAAGATTTATTGGTTTGGATGCTTACCGGTTTTAGCAGGGTTATTGAAATAGTGGTATCTTCCTGTGAAAAATTTGCGGGAATCTTTTGCCCGTCCATTATTACAGAGATGTGCTTTACGTTTTTTAAATCTATTTTTTCAAGGCTAATTTTCTGTAACAGCAGCGAACCATTTTTCAATTCAAAATAATGTATTTGTTTGCCGCCGGTTTTCTTTTGCGAATAAGTGCCCCAGCCCAGTGCTGTTGTAAACGGCGCTTTAAAGTTTTCTTTATCCCATTTAGGTGCAAAACGGATAGATGCTTTGGGGCCATGATATTCAAAACCACAGGCTGTAATAAATGTACCATAGCTAGCCATTGCCCGGCCGTAATGGTCGCTGCACTCAATTTCATTAAACGGGTTTCTTTTAAATGCGCTGTACCTGTCATGAATTGCCCTCGTTAATATCAAAGCTTCGTCTGTCATTTCTTCGGCCATCAGGTGGCTTGCTACCTGGTGCTCAAAGCCAGTCATGCATTCATAAAAATAGCCCATTTGCCATGTGTCCGATTCGCCAAAGGGATGGAGTTCGTTTTTAGGATTGGTATTCATTACCATTCCGCTTTCGCCGGGTAAGGCATAGGGGCGCCAGCCGGAGTGCTGCTCTTCAAAAGGGCCCACGTCTTTCATGAAGTTGTGTTTCCAGAGCGATCTTAAGGCGGTTAAAGTTTTTTCTTTGTTGTTGATCCTGCCCATTCCAACCTGCCATGCCCAACTTTGACCCAGCAGCTGGTCGATATGGCAGGTGTTGTACGAACCTATCCCTTTCCTGCCTTTTATGGCATCCGGGCGATGGATATAATACTCTCCATTGAATAAAAGTTCATCCATATTCTTAGTCCCCTTTGCCACATATTCTTTACACCTGGCGGCAAAAATGGTATCGTTCATTTCTTCTGCCATTACAGCTCCGGCTTTTACAGCGGCAATACACAGCCCAACTATCCACGCAATTTCCCCGTCCCACACTGCGTCCAGCGTGTTTTCCATGGGGGTATCTGTCATACCATCACCATTCTTATCCTGGTTGATGATGAATTGAGTGGCCTTTTTAATATTTGTCCAGTTGGTTTTTAGGAATGTGTTATCAGCGCTCATCTGGTGTTCACGCAAGCAGCCCAAAACCCTGCCTGCCTGGCCGTCAATTGCCGGCCGTTTATCATATTCGCCCCTGAACCAGATCCCGCCGTCTTCCTGTAGTGAGATCCCCAAATCAACCCGCTGGCGGTTATCCCGCTCAATGCCAGGGAAGATCCTGCCGATAGCTTGTGCATATTGCCATACATGTGTGCAATTACCCTCACAGGCGCCGACACCTTCCCATGCCCATGAACGCCCGGTTTTAAATCGATGAGACGTAGTAGTTGCCAATGCCGAGATGTTTAAAAAAGTCCTTTCTAAAAACCACCAGGGCAAGCTTGAATCATACCAGGTGTCTTTCCACAGCTTTGTTTGCGATGTAAGGTGTTGAAAGTGCCCGGCAACATAATCAGCAACGGCTAGGGCATCTGAAAACTTATTCAAATAATAATGCCCGGTTCTGGCATCGGGGATATCAATCCTTTTACCAACATTGGGAAAATGCCAGCTGATTACAAACTCTTTTTTTATGGTTTTTCCGGGTAGTAGTTTTTGGGATGAAACTATCCCGGCTATCAATTTTTCATTTGTATTTACAGCAACTTCATTGCGGTCTGTTGAAGTAAATGACGCCTCCGAAAAAGGAAGTTGAAATGATGTGATTCCTTTAGCGTTTGCCCCGATGAACGATAAACACATAGATCCGGTATCACCAGCATCTGCATATTTTGCTTTATCCTCCGGTTTAAATGTGGCGAACACAGAAACATGATCCTTTTGGTTAATTACGGCATTTATCCTTTTCCCATCTTGGCTTGCGGTGGCTGAGAATTTATTTGCAGCATTTTCAAGCCAGCCAGCTATTTCTATTTCAACGGGTTCTTTCCCGGTATTTTTTATTTCAAATGATTGAATTGTAGCGGGAATATTTGAATTATCTTCATCCAAAGGAATAAACGGGGAAAATGCAGTCAACGTAATCTCCAACGGCAGTTTTGTATCTATGTAATGAACAACGGCTACAGGGTAGGTTGCCTCAAATTTGATCTCGTTCCAATCGTCGTAATGAAACCGTTTTACTATGGTAGTTTCCCGGTGTTTGATTTTAATAGCAAAGCCCTGTTCAATCGGGCGAAGATCTTTTGATGGCTGGATATAACAGGCACCATCGCGCGAGCGTACTTTTTTCCCCTGGTCCTGAACACCTTTATTCCATTCAACAACTTTGGGTTCAATTCCTTCCTGATTTTTGTTAAAGATATCCCAAAGCCATAACCGCCCGTCGCCGCCTAAGTACACGGTACCACAATTAATACCACCTACCGGCATGCCAATATATTGCAGCTCGTTTTTACTTTTGAGATAGGTTGTAACAGCGCCTCTGTTGTATAACGATCTCACCCAATCAGGGTGCATCTCATTGTCAGGCACTATTTTTCCGTTTCTTGGTTTATTCCACGCAAATGGACCTGCAATGGCGGGGATCCGAGAACCTAATAATCCGGCAGTAACTATGCCCGTGTTTCTTATAAAATTCCGGCGGTTTATTTTTTTTGGTTGCTGCATGTAGTTAAATATCGTTATTCATTCTCGCTTTTTAAAACCAAGGTAACTCCGGGCTTAAAGTATGATCGTGAGAATTGTTAGGGTAACCTGAGTTCGATATAAAGCTGGTAGTACAACGCATTATTATCTGTTGTTTGATTATCCTAAAAAGTAAAGTATTTGATAATTAGCATGTTTCACAGCGTTCCGGGTGTTCCGCGTGTAAAAATGGAACGCTTTGCCGGCTGGATATACGATTCGCAATTACAGATTATTATAGAGATTAAAAAAAACCGGAGGACTCCTCCTCCGGGCGGCGTTACACAAGGTAACTCAATCAACTAAACTTAACTCTTCTCCGTATTATTAAAAACCGCTGTCATCAAGCGCGAATGTGTTTTTACGATCTTTCCATTTTCCTTTTGTAAAATCAGGAAACTCCTGCACGGCATTACCCTCTTTTATTGATTTTGTAGATAAAGGGGCTATCACGCTCATGGTCATGGAGTCATAAACATCAATAGGTGTTTGTTTCTTTTGTTTAACCGATTCAACAAAGGCATTAAAAACAAACCAGTCCATACCGCCATGCCCTGCGCCTTCGGCATATTTTTCAAATTTTTTCCAAAGCGGGTGGTCGTATTTTTCAAACCATTGCTGTGCCGGGTCCCAGCTATCATCCTCTTTTGATTTATGATCAATATAAATGCTTTGATTAACATCCATCCAAAGCCCTTTTGTGCCCTGCACCCTGAAGCCTAATGAGTATGGGCGGGGCAAATGGGTATCATGGGTTAATAGCACAGTTTCGCCATTGGCGCAGTTTATCATGGTTTGTACTATATCACCTTCTTTATAATTGATCTTCGCATTTTTATTTCCGGGTGCTTTTTCTTCCACATAGGCGGCAAGCCCGCGCGCCTTTGAGCTGAATGATGATAAGCTGATAAAGCGGTTACCTGCGTTAATGTCAATATAATGCATGCATGGGCCGGCACCGTGGGTTGGATATAAGTCGCCGTCCCTGTCGATATTAAACTGGGTGCGCCATTGTGCTTCGCTGGTTGCATCCGGTCCGAATGTAACGCCGTCCGGTCCGTTAAATAAAACACCGCGCAGGTTATGCTGGTAACCGCCCTCTACGTGCAGCAACTCGCCAAATAAACCCTGTCTTGACATATTTAATGCAGCCATTACATCGCGGCGATAGCACACGTTCTCTAAAGTCATGTAGGGAATGCCTGTTTTTTCAGATGTATGTACAATATCCCAATGCTCATCAACTGTTAAACCGGCTATCACCTCACAGCCTACATATTTACCGGCTTTCATGGCATCAATAGATTGCGGGTGGTGAAACTGCCATGGTGTGGCAATGATTACAGCGTCGATATCTTTTCTGTCCAGAAGTTTTTTATATGCATCCAGGCCGCCTGTATATTCAGTGGCTGCGGGTTTACCTTTTTTGGCGATATACTCGCGGCATCTTTTTAATGATCTTTCCTGGATATCGCAAATGGCTACTATTTCTACGTCATCACGTAACAAGCCTTCTGCTATATGGCTCATGCCGCGGGCGCCCACGCCAATATAACCCAGTCGTACTTTTCCGTTTGATTTTGCAAAAAGGCTGCCCGAGGGTAAAATTGTAAACCCTGCTGCGGCAATTGCGCCTGCTCTTATAAATTCTCTTCTTTCCATATTAGTTATTAGTTTTAGATAGTTTTTGGTTTTAGTTTGTGCCCCGCAATAGCGAAATATGCTATTATTATATAGCATGGCACCAGGATCCAGTAGCCTTCAGTAGCAGCTATGTTCTTTAAGTGCCCGCCTGTAGTAAGCTTGTCAACAATATATCCGTACAATAAAGGAATAACTGCACCGCCCGCGATCCCCATGATCATTAATGATGAGCCGATCTTGGTGAACTTGCCTAATCCGTGTATAGCAAGAGGCCATAAGGCGGGCCACATTAACGCATTGGCAATGCCGAGTAATGATACAAATGATACAGAGGTATAGCCAGAAGTGAAAATTGCCCCAAAAGAGCATAACAGGCCAATAAACGCCGATACCTTCAAAGCCTTCTCCTGTGTAAAGTATTTGGGGATACATATAATGCCCACAATGTAACCGGCTATCATACAAAACAACGTGCAGGTGGTAAAATATTTAGCTATTGTTAAAGGAATGCCCTGGCTGGATGCATAACTGATAACAGAATCGCCGGCCATAACTTCAACGCCTACATATACGAACAAGGCAACTACGCCAACCAGCAAATGCGGAAACTGGAATATGCTGGTTTGCCGGCTCTCTGCAGGTGTAACGGTATCTTCATCTTTTTCAGCGTCAACTTCGGGCAGGGTTGAGTAATAAACAAACACCGCCAGCAGCACCAGTACAATTAATATAACTACGTAAGGTAAAATAACCCTGTGACTAAGCATGTTAAGCTCAACGTCTTTTTGGGCCGGCGTCATGGTGAGCAGGCGTGCTTTTATTCCGTCGGCATTTGTCAGGATCAGTGCCCCCAGTATAATTGGCGCTATAGCGCCTGCTATCTTATTACAGATCCCCATAATACTGATGCGTTTGGCTGCGCTTTCAATGGGGCCTAAAATAGTTATATAAGGGTTTGACGCTGTTTGAAGTATGGTAAGGCCGGTCCCCAGCACAAATAAACCGGTTAAAAAAAGCGGGTACATCCGGGTTAAGGCAGCAGGGATAAAGAGCAGCGCGCCAACGGCCATAATAAGCAAACCCACCGCCATGCCGTTTTTAAAGCCTGTTTTGGCCAATACCTTTGATGCCGGTACACCCATAACCAGGTAAGCAATATAAAAGGCAAACACCACCAGGTACGATTCAAAATTATTAAGCTGGCAGGCAATTTTTAAATAAAGTATCAATACTGAATTTAGCCAGGTAACAAAGCCAAAAACAAAAAACAAGGCGCCAATAATATAAATAGGGCTGATGCCTTTAGCCGGCTGAATACTTCCTGATGTGGTTTGTACTGTTTTATTCATCTTTTTAAAAGTTTAATTGTTTTTAACTAATTTATAATGATGAATTTATGAATACTATCCGACAAAATACCATCCGGGTGTAATTAGCTTTCTGCAAATGTTTGATAATTGATGCCATTTATTTACTTATACCAAATTCAAAAATTGTTTTGCTTTTAAATACCTCACCTTGCCGTAAAACCGTATTTGGAAAATGCGGCTGATTGGGTGAATCAGGGTATTGCTGTGTTTCGAGGCAAAAGCCGCTCCTTCGGGTGTATATAGTCCCGTTCTTACCTGCAACCCCATCGAGTGCATTACCCGGATAAAGGTGTACGGCAGGTTCAGTAGTATACACTGTTACAACCCGGCCACTGCCAGTCTCGGTTACCTGCGCCGCCAGTTTTAATTCGTCAGAGTTTTCACGCTTAATTACCCAGCTATGATCGTATCCATCGCTTAAGATCAGTTGCTCGTCGCCCGCATTAATGTCTCTACCAATAGCTTTTGGTTTTTTAAAGTCAAAAGGGGTATCTGTAACAGGTGCAATTTCACCGTGCGGCACCTGGCTTTTATTTACGGGTAAATAATTGTTTAGTGGCATCATCAGCTCATGCTCAAGTATGCTGCCGTTTGCATGCCCGGCCAGGTTAAAATAAGTATGCTGGGTTAAATTAAGCAGCGTGGTTTTATCTGTTTTTGCTGAAAAATCAACAATCAGCTGATTTTGGTCGTTTAAAGTATAAGTTACCGTCACCAACAAATTTCCCGGGAACCCTTCCTCGCCATCAGGGCTTAAATATTCCATTTTTACTGCAGGAGAACCATCATTCATTATAAAAGCGGGTTTCCATACTTTTTTATTAAAGCCAACCGCACCGCCATGGTGATGGTACCCGCCCGGCTTAACCGTTAACTGATGAAATTTTCCATCCAGTTCAACTAATCCGCCGTTTATGCGGTTTGCAAAACGGCCAACAATTGCACCTATATAATGATCATCGCTTATATAGCCTTGTAAATCATCATACCCAAAAGCAATATCATCAAAATTACCTGCCTTGTCGGGTGTTGTAATTGCTGTTACAGTTGCGCCAAAATTGGTAATATCAACCTCAATACCGTTTGCATTTTGCAAATGATACAGGTAAATGTCCTGGCCATCTATAACGCCCCAATGTTCTAAAGCAGGTTTAATTTTATCCATATGGTTTTATCGGTACTGTGGTTTCAATGTTTGAATTTAGAAATTATGATGCATGAAATATTATTTTAGACAGCGCAAACGTTTGATTAATTTCTATGTTGCATAAAAAGGGTTGTTGTTTACAAAAAGTACGCAAACGTTTGCTTAAACTTAATGATTAAGTATATTAATCCTAATTTTACTAAATTCATAATTAAGTACTTATGCCGATACGATCAAAGCCAGCCACGATAAAGGAAATTGCGCAGTTATTAAATATATCTGTGTCAACAGTTTCCCGGGCGTTGCATGATCACCCGAGCATTGGGCTTACTACCCGGCAAAAAGTAAAGAAGCTGGCAGGTGAGCTTAATTACGAGCCTAACCAAACCGCTATTTTTTTGCAGCAGGGCCGTACGCTTACTATCGGCGTAATATTACCTGAGCTTTCCGAATCGTTTTTTTCATCGGCTATAAGCGCTATTGAAGATAGTGCCTATAAAAGAAACTATACCGTTTTGCTTGCCCAATCACACGACGATGAGCAAAAGGAAAAGCAACTGGTGGAGAAAATGAAAAACCACCGGGTTGACGGGCTTTTGGTTTCCGTAAGTAAAAATACCTCTTCCTACCAGCATTTTGAAAACCTGAAGCAGTACAATATCCCGGTTGTTTTCTTTGACCGGATCCCCGCCATGCAAAATATTCATTATGTGGCCTGTAATATGGAAATAGGCACTATTGAGGCGGTAAGTTACCTGTTGAAAAAAGGACACCGCTCCATCGGCATGATCAATGGGCCGGCTACTTTATTCGCAAGTGGCGAAAGAAAGGAGGGTTATATTAAAGCCATGATAAAAAACCGGTTGAAGTTTGATCCCTCGCTGATTGTGACGTGCGATTTAACGGAAACCGGAACGAAACATGCATTGAATGAGCTGCTTGCCAGCAAAAGAAAGCCTACTGCCGTTGTAACTTTTAATGATTATGTGGCACTTTTTGCTATTAAACATGCCACAGATTTGAAATTAAAAATAAACCAGGACCTTGAGTTTGTAAGTTACGCTAATTTGCCCCTTATTAATTACATGGAAAGCATCCCTGCTGCTTCGGTTGAACAATTTCCGTACCTGCAGGGCCAGAAAGCTGCCGACATATTACTCGACCTGCTGGCACATAAACACCAGGGCGTTGCTGAACAAACAGCCTATTACAAAATTATTATAGAATCGCAGTTGATTGAAAACCGCAGCACGACTGATATAAAAACCAAATAAAAACAGACAAACGTTTGCGCATGGTTATGAGTTGGCTATTGATTAAGTTTGGGCTTTTGTAATTCCTTATGATGGATAATATCCTAAACGCTTTTGGCTTAGAGCCCAATAACCACCATGTTGCACCATTTGGTTCGGGGTTAATAAATTATACCTGGAAAATTACGGGCGCAGGCCAGCAATACATATTACAGCGCATTAATAAAAACGTATTTAAAGCGCCGCAGGATATTGCAAATAATTTGGTTGAGTTAGAGAATTACCTAAAAAAAACTGCTCCTGAATATCTTTTTGCGGCACCATTGTCAACAGTAAACGGAAGGAATTTGGTTGAAGATGAAGGTGATTATTACAGGTTATCGGCATTTATAAAAAACTCGCATACGGTTGATTTTATTGAACAGGATAAACAAGCTTACGAGGCAGCTAAACAATTTGGTAAGTTTACCAGGCTGTTAAAAGATTTTGATCTGCGAAAATTAAAATACACGCTTACAGATTTTCATAACCTGACGCTCAGGGTTGAACAATTTAAAGCCGCTTTGGCCAACGCCGATAAGGAAAGATTAAATAACGCCGCTGCAGAGATTTTACAGGTTGAGGCCAATAGCGATATTGCACTGATCTACGAGCAATTGGTGAGTGGTCAACAGATCCCGAAGCGGGTTATTCATCATGATACCAAGATTAACAATATATTATTTGATGATAATAATTGCGGCCTTTGCGTAATAGACCTTGACACCGTGATGCCGGGCTATTTTATCAGTGACGTTGGCGATATGATGCGCACCTACCTTTCGCCCGCTAACGAAGAAGAGCAGGATTTGGACAAAGTGCAGATAAATGACAACTACTTTATAGCCGTATATAAAGGTTATATGGAAGAAATGGGAAATGCACTAACGCCCGCAGAAAAAAGCCTGTTCATTTATTCGGGCAAGTTTATGATCTATATGCAAGCCATCCGCTTTTTAGCCGACTATTTGAACGGCGACATTTATTACCACACCCAATACCCGGGCCATAACCTGGTAAGAACGCAAAATCAATTAACCTTGCTTAACAGGTACCTGCAATCTGAAGAAAAATTCCAGGGATATATTAAAGAAATGGAGAAAGCCATTGTTAGCCCTATTTAATGGCGCTGGTGGTCATCGCTATTAATACATTACAAAGTTCCTCTATTTCTTCTTCGGTATTGTAATAATGAACTGATGCTCTAACTATGCTGCTAAGCTGGTTTTTATTCATGTAGATAAGGGTTGAGATAGCTTTGCCCACAGATACGTTAATTTGATTTGCTGCCAGTTCTTCTTTTACCAGAACACTATCCAATCCATCTACCGAAAAGGTTACAATTCCGCATTGCTGGTCGCCGCTGTCGTGAAGGGTTATACCTTCAATATCTGCAAGCAGCTTGCGCATCAGGCCTGCTAAATGTTGGATTCGCTGCCAAATCCTTTCAATCCCTATATTTAATGCATATTCAACAGCCTTACCCAAACCCAGGGTTAATGCCCGGTTTTTTTCATAAAGCTCAAACCGCCGGGCATCGTTCCTTACTTTGAAATCGGTCTCACTAACCGAAGGTGCGCTAAAGCCATCCATAAAAATAAGCTTCAACTTGTCCTGCACCTCTTTTTTTACGTATAAAAAGCCTGTCCCCCGTGGCGCACGCAAATATTTGCGCCCGGTTACCGACAGCATATCGCAGCCAATTTCTTTTACATCTACCGGCACTTGTCCGGCGCTTTGGCAGGCGTCCACCAGGTATAAAATATTATGCTTACGGGCTATTTTACCAATTTCAACTATCGGGATCATAGCACCTGCAGTTGAGGGGATCTGCGTAATAGCTATCAGTTTGGTTTTCGGCGAAATGGCGGCTTCCAAAGCAGTTAATGAAAAGTTACCATGATCATCGTTAGGGATCACCTTTAATTCAATGCCATGCGTTTTTTGAGCGTTCAAAAATCCTATCAAATTGGTTACGTACTCCATTTCTGAGGTAATAACTACATCACCGGCTTTAAAATCTATCCCGTTAAATGCAAGGTGCCATGCCATGCTTGCATTTTCTACAACGGCAATTTCATCTTTATCAGCATTTATCAGGCGGGCAATTTGGGTATAGGTGTCCTCCAGCTGATCTTTATACTTATATTCCGTTTCATATCCCCCATAAATTGCCTCTTCATTTAAGTAGCTTACAACAGTTTCAACTATTACATCAGGGGGCAGTGAGGCGCCGGCATTATTAAAGTGGATCCTTTTGCTTGTTCCTTTGGTTTCGGCTCTTAATTGTTGTACCTCTTGCGGGCTTAACGGTATAATTTCCATCGTATTTATCCTGAATTATTACTCAGGACAAATTAAAGACTTAATAGGATATTAAAACAGATGCAGTTTTAGCAATTTTGGCCATAACAGATTGTTGCCGGCGCTGACCTTATTTAGCTAACCGTTCATGTTCATCTATCAGCTTCTTTGGTGCGCGGTTGTGCCAGGCGATTAACAACAGATTTTTAAGATCGTTTGGCGATACGGTTTTCAGATCAACAAGCATATAATCGGTATTCAGGTAATGGTCTGTAATGTAAAAAGTAAGCGGCGCTGTTTCCATCCATTTATCGCGCTCAAGGCTTTGTACAACAAAAGTTTCGCAATCTTCCCGCAACCTGCAAAAGATCTTTTTATTTACATAAAAAGCGGGCGTACTGTAACACATCTTTTCAGTAACGCCGGGTAAAGGCATTAATATTTTACGGATAAACTCCAAAAAAGCTACGGTACCCGGCTCCATTAACCGCTGACTAACATTAAACCGCCACTGATGCCTGTTATTCATTTTCTATATGGATTGGGATTCTAATTTACTGATAGTTATTCCGTTTTTAAAATAATCTGCAACCTATGTCCAATTCAATAAAACCCATTTGATATGTAGGTAGTTGATTAATTAAATAACCATTAAAATAAAAAGTGATGAGAAAATTAAGTGTGTTTAACCATGTAACGCTGGATGGATATTTTACAGGCGAAAATGGTGATATGAGCTGGGCTCATAATGGCAGTGATGATGCCGAATACCAGGCATTTGTGGCCGGCAATGCGAGTGGCGATTCCGAGCTGTTATTTGGAAGAGTAACCTATGATATGATGGCGAGTTACTGGCCAACCCCCGTTGCAAGTCAGCAGGCACCTGTTGTTGCAGAAAAGATGAACTGTGGCAAAAAGATAGTATTTTCAAAAACGATGGATAAAGCGCTGTGGAACAATACCAAACTGATAAAAGGCGATTTGGTAGAAGAAGTAAGAAAACTGAAACAGGAAAAAGGCCCGGACATGGTAATACTTGGAAGCGGCAGTATTGTTGCCCAATTAGCTGCGGCAAATTTATTTGATAGCTATCAAATAGTGGTTAACCCGGTTGCCCTTGGAAAAGGCCGCACCTTGTTTGAAGGCTTGCCCCAAATGTTATCGCTCAGGCTTACTAACTCAAGAGCATTTAAAAATGGTAAGGTATTTTTGAGTTATGAGGCAGTTGCTTAACAACATAAAAGCGGATTGATAGTCAAAACTAATCCGCTTTTGTTATAAAATTAAAGGCGTAAGTTTATTCAATATTTAATTATCGCTTTCAATTTTCCCCAAAGCTCGTTGTCAAAATCAGAGCCTGCCGGTTTAACGCCGCCTGCTGTATTTCCCATCCGGATGATCACCAGTTTTTGAGAGGGCACAACGTAGATCTTCTGATCATTTTTGCCAAGTGCAGCATAAAGATCCGCCGGCGCATTGGGGATTATGGAGCCGGAGAACACAATTTGCGATTGCGGCAGCATGTTGCTGCTTTTGCCATTTAGCCAGGTTAAATAACCATAGCTCAAATTTAAATTTTGCGATGTATTTACCTGGCTTTTAAAATAAGCGGTATCGCTTAATAGGGTAGTGTTGTCCCATTTACCTTTGTTCAGCATCAGCAGGCCAAACTTTGCCATGCTGCGGGCATTACTGTAAAATATATTATTTGAATTTGGTGTTTTTATCCATAACCCGTTCATCCCGATTACATTCCTGATCTTTTGCTGAAAATAAGTGTTGTATGAAACTCCGCTTGCCTTTTCAACTACGGCATCCAATAGGGTATAGGCTGCATTGTGGTAGGCCCAGCGGGTACCGGCATCTGCCTTAAATACCAGGCAACCGGGTAAAGTACAATCGGCATCTGAAACACCATCATCCAGGCCCGTCGTCATGGTTAATTGGTTTTTTATGGTGATCAAATTTTCCTTTGCAAGCGGTTCTGATGTCCAGCCGGTACCCAGGTATTTCGAGGTGCGGTCGTTTATGTTTATCAATTTTTCCTGCTGGGCAATGCCAACCAGGAAGCCGGTCATGGTTTTACCCGCCGATGCCCAATACCAGAGGCTATCCGCAGTAAAGGTTCCGAAATATTTTTCAGTAACTATTTTTCCGTTTTTAAGAATGATGAATGCTTTTGTGTCCTTGCTTTGCAGGTATGGATAAAGATTGTTTAATGCTGTTTCGTCCCAACCTAAAGATGCCGCCGTGGTAGTCTGCCAGGTGCTGCCACTGGTGGGCGGAAAATAAAGCTGCTGATCTGCAGCATTAGGATTTGGGGCGGCGCTTTTTTTACAGGATGCAAGCAGGGTAAAGCTTAAAAGGATGATAAAGCAGGGGTATATATTTTTCATAGCTTGTTATACGGGTTTAGCTTTAGAAAGTTAAATGCTTACTTCGATGCAGAAGCATAAGCATTTTTTTTCAAAAAAACACTGACACTAGTTTGTCAGCACTTTTCGCATTTTTTACCGTAGCAGATAAGGAAAAAAGTGCATTATCAGTGCAGAAACGCGGTTTTTAACAGCGCGGGGCGACGGATTACTGTTACACCCTGTTAACACTATTTTAGTGTAACAGCAGCATAAAACTATACTATAATACAGGTATAGTTTATAATGACATCGGTTTGGGTCTACTCCGCGCCGGCAAAATGTTAAACGCGATTTCCCCGGGTAATTGGTTTAATGTTGGCATTAAATAAAACCAATGAGTACTTTAGTCGTTTTATTAATAAAATTAAATAGCATGCCCGAATTACCCGACCTGCAGGTTTTTAGCCATAACCTCACCAAATTGTTCAAAGGAAAGAAGCTGGAAAAGGTAACCGTTAAGGTAGCCCAAAAGTTAAATGTGCCCGAAAATAAATTGCAGGAAACTTTGGAAGGGCAAACACTTGCAAAAGTAATCAGGGTAGGTAAGGAGCTGCAATTTGAGTTTGATAACAACCATGTTTTGGCTACCCACCTGATGTTGCATGGGCAACTGCAGTTGTTCGATAAAACCAACGAACATAAATTTACTATTGTTGAACTGCTTTTTGAAGGAGACAAAGGCCTTGCCCTTACCGATTTTCAGAAAGCCGCCACACCTACCCTCGACCCGGAAAAATTAGACACCCCCGATGCTTTGGATTTTGATGAGAAATATCTTGAGACCAAACTAAGCGCTACCCGCACCCCGGTTAAAACGGTGTTAATGGATCAAAAGGTGCTTCGCGGTATTGGCAATGCTTATGCCGATGAGATCTTGTATGATGCCAAATTATCTCCGTTCTCACCGTCAAACAAAATTCCTGCTGGCAAAGTAAAACAGCTGGCGAAATCAATTAAGCATGTTTTGGAGGATGCCGAAAAACAGATCTTAAAAAACACGCCGGATATTATCAGCGGCGAGTTCAGGGATTTTATGCAGGTGCATCATTCTAAAAAGAAACAAACGCCCACCGGTGAAACTATTCACCAGGAGGTATTAAGCTCCAGGAAAACTTACTATACTGATTCGCAGGAATTATTCAGTTAGGCCGACTTTAAACGCCTGCTACTGTCGCGGATTCCCCACTCAGCCATTGCGTTTAATACGATGGTCAGGTCTTCGCCTGCCTCACTCAAAAAGTAAGTTACGAAGGGCGGCACTACATTTTCTGCTTTTCGGATCACCAGGTCATCATCCTGTAATTGTTTTAAATGCTGGATCAGCATTTTTTCAGTGACGGCGGGGATGGCCCTCTTTAATTCGCTGTAGCGTTTTGGTCCGCTCATTAACTGGTATAGTATAATGGGTTTCCAGTGACCGCCAATTTTGTTGATGGCATAGGTAACCGGGCATGATGAAGCCAGTTTATTAAAATTCCGCGTTGAGTTTTCTTTGATCTGTGTCATGGTACATACTTTGGGGTAAGTACTTGTATAAAAGTAAGTACAAATATACCTTTGTTTCCAACAAATCAAAACACAAAATGAAAATTACAATCACAGGATCATTAGGAAATATTAGCGGTCCATTAACCGCGCAGTTAGTTAAAGCTGGCCACCAGGTAACTGTAGTAAGCAGCAGCGAAAATAGAAAAGCAGATATTGAAGCTTTGGGTGCAAAAGCGGCAATAGGCTCGGTTGAGGATGTTGACTTTTTAACCAAAGCATTTACCGGAGCCGATGTAGTTTATACCATGATACCACAGCAGGCACAATCAAACGATTATAAAGCGTTTATCAGGAAAATCGGCCAAAATCTTGCAACTGCCCTTAAAACAGCAGGCGTAAAAAATGTTGTAAACTTAAGCAGTATTGGTGCGCATTTACCGTCAGGCACCGGGCCTATTACAGGCATGCATGATGCAGAAGAGATTCTAAATAAACTGGAAGGCGTGAATATCAAACACCTGCGCCCGGCATCATTCTATTATAACTATAACCACAATATCGACATGATTAAACACATGGGGATCCTTGGCGGAAATTATGATGCAGCTACCCGCCAGGTTTTAGTTCATCCAAAGGATATTGCTGATGCCGCATTTGAAGAAATTACACAGCGATTTTCAGGGACAACCGTCCGCTATATTGCCAGTGATGACAAAACAGCGGGCGAGGTAGCGGCTATTTTAGGCGCAGCAATAGGCAAGCCTGAACTGCCATGGGTTGAATTTACCGACGAACAATCTGTAGCCGGAATGCAGCAGGGCGGTTTATCAGAAGATGTATCAAAAAATTTAACAGAAATGGGTACAGCCGTAAGGAGTCGCATATTATGGGAAGATTATGATAAGCACAAACCTGTTTTAGGCAAAAGAAAATTTGAAGAATTTGCAAAGGAGTTTGCAGAGAATTATAATGGGTAAGTATTACTAATGCGTTCCGTGTTATGCGGAACGCATTAGTTTAAATTTTAAAGGATGCTTTTTCGAAAACAAACCCTAAATCTTTCCAATCGCTCTTTTCCGGAAGTTGGTTGGGGTTAATCCGGTTTTTTCCTTGAATAGTTTAGAGAAATAAAAGTAGCTGCCAAATTTCAGGTCGTAAGCAATTTCTTTTATGGGGATCTCAGGATTGTTTAGCAGGTCCTTTGCTTTTTCAACTTTAAGCTGGATGTAATACTGGCCCGGGGAGAGCCCTGTATATTTTTTAAACACCTTTCTGAACCATGAGTAACCAACCTGTAACTCGCATGCAGCTTGCTCAGGCGAAAAATAGCTTAATATATTCTCGCGGAATAATAAGCGTGCCTTGTTAATGATAACTTCCTTTTCTTCGCCTTCAAGCGCATTTTGTTTTATAATTGAATGAAAGGTGCCCATTAAATGCAGGGCTGCTCCTGATATTAATGGCTGATAGCCGGTGGTTTCTTTTTTAGTTTTCTCAATAATGCTGTTAAACAGGTTAAGCACCCCTTCGTTAAAACCGATATAAAGGCAGGGGTTATCGGGTCTCAGAAAGTGCCGCTTAACTAAATTGTCAGCTATCTCTCCTTTTAAACCTACCCAATATTCATCCCAGCCGGTTTCTGTATAAGGTTTATAGCGATGCCGCTCGCCGGGGAAAAGTATAATAATGGTGCCTGCCTTAACTTCGTAATACCTGCAGCTGTCTGATTCAAAAACGCCTTTACCCCTGGTTATGTAAATGAGTTGGTATTCGTTTAAAACGCGCCCCGTTTTCCAGTTAAAATAGTGATGGGCCGGGTGAGTTTTTACCGGGTATGATCCAAATGCTTCAACATGGGTGCAACCGGCGTTTAATACGCAGAGACCCCAGCTTTCATCTTCTTTACTTACCGGCAGATATTTATAATAATTAACCATCATGATAAAATTGCAGTGTGAAGCTTATGAAATTAAAAGTATCAAGAAATTGCCGGGTTGCAAATTATTTATGCCGTATTGAAGCCTTAAATTTTAATGTCCTGTTGCTTTCTGTTGTAAATGTTATCCCGGCATCGTTGCTATAGCCTGAAGCGCCTGTCCTCAAATCACTATAGGCAAATCCATAGCAACCGGTTGTAGTTGCCGATTTAATAACCAGGCAATAAACAGCGCCTTTTATAACTTTTATACCCGGATGAATAACCACATTCCTGGCAGACCAGCCGATAGAGCCCGGCGGGATCAATTCTGATTTTAATGCCTGGCCTGTTGGGTGTGATGCGCTGTCGGCCCTGAAAATTTCAAACATTAATCCGGCATCCGGGTACTTTGTTTTAAATGTAGTAAAGCTGATGGTACTTAATATCCCTGTATCTTCAGCTTTGAACGACTGAAACCTTTGCACGGATTTACTAATATCGCACAATGTTTTGAATTCGGTTTTCACGATATTATTACCACCGGGCTTAAGGGCCGGAACTTTAACAGATGGCAGGCAGGACATAGGGGAGATGGAGCCATCATTATTAAAAGTAAGCGGCGCCCAGTAATAATTTGCAAGGGCTTCATTTTTCGCGGCATTGTTCCATAGATCGCTCCCAAACAGAAATATTGAACCCCCGGCTAACTTTATTGTAGATACGAACGATGGCTGCCCGCCGCATGAATTATCGCTGATCTTAATCCCATCAGACCATGGCCCCAATGGCGACTTTGCCGTACGGTAGGATGCACCTGTTCCGGAGCAATACCCGCAGTTGGGATCAGAATAAACTACGTAATAAATGCCATTACGTTTGAATAAAGCAGGCGCTTCTGTAGTGCCATTAGTAACTCCTTTAACACAAATACCTGTACCCGATGTATAATCAGCATTAAGTTTTTCAATAACAATGCTGCCTTTGGTGCGCCAGTCGGTATAAGCTAAATAAGCGGTTCCATCGTCATCCACAAAAGTATCATGGTCGCCATTGTTTAAACCTGCAGCCGGGGCATCGCTGTTTACCGCCAGTTTGGGTTCAGCGGTTTCAATAAACGGTCCGGTAGGTTTTTTACTGGTAAATACCCGGTAACCAGGTACATTATCATAAACATTTATCCATAATACATACAAACTATTTTTTTTGTTGAAGACCACATGCGGGCGGAAACAGCCATAAGTACTGCCATTACAACGTGATTGCCATACCGGTGTACTGGCATCGAACAGCATGCCGCGGTCAGTCCAGTTAACCAGGTCGGTTGAGGAGTATGCCTTAAAGCCACAGAAGGGGGCTTGTTTGTTGCCCCATTCAAAGCCGCAATCGTAACTGGTGCCATATAAATAATAGACACCGTTAAATAAAGTAATTTCACCATCATGTGCATCAATCGCATCACCAACAGTGCTGAACCGGGTTAGCTGTTCTCCTTTTTTATTGAGGTTGGTAAGGGTATTGTATGATAATTTGTGTTTAGCCTTTTGTACTTGCGAAATGGCAATTCCGGGGATTGCTAAAAAACAGATCAGTACTAATAAAAACGTAGAATAACGCCGTGGCAATTCTGTAAATTTCATAAAGATGGCTTATAAATTGGGTGATATTATTGGCTAATTTAATCAATCCAAATTTTCCAATTTTGTTAATATCAAATACTATAAAACAAATATCAATTAAGCTATGCAATTGAAAATGTATTAAAATAGATTTGTACATCTCACTTTTGACCATGTATAAACCAAAATTAAAAATCAGGCTATTTATTATTTGCTTTTTAACGGGCGTTATGTGCAATCTGCAGCCGGTGCTTGCCCAGGTGAACAATTTAAAAAAAGGATTTCTTGACCCTCCGGCCAATGCAAAGCCAGGCGTTTACTGGTATTTTATGGATGGCAACATGACCGCCGTTTCAATTACAAAGGACCTTGAAGCCATGAAAAAGGCGGGAATTGGTAACCTGATCTTTTTGGAAGTAAACGTAGGGATCCCGCGCGGGAAAGTTGATTTTTTGAGCGATGAATGGCAGGACCTGTTTAAACATGCCGTAAAGGAAGCAGAGCGGCTTGGTATAGAAATAACATTAGGAATAGGACCAGGCTGGACGGGGAGCGGTGGCCCTTGGGTGCCGGTAAAGCAATCTATGCAGCATTTGGTATCAAGCGCGGTAAATGTAACAGATGGTGATAAACAAAAAATAATCCTCCCTGTACCTGCACCCATGAAGCCTTATTTTGGAGAAGGTGCATTTACACCTGAACTAAAGAAGCAATGGGATGATTTTTATGAGGATGTAGCAGTATTGGCATATCCAACACCATCCACTAGTAAAAAAATAGAAGATATTAACGAAAAAGCACTGTATTACCGTGCTCCGTATTCATCGGTAAAAGGAGTTAAACAGCTCCTGCCTTCGTTGCAGGTATATGAACAGTTGCCTCCGGAGGCTATCATCCAACAAAATAAAATACTTAACCTTACCGGTAAGCTGCAGCCCGATGGAACGCTAAACTGGACGCCGCCACCTGGCAACTGGACGATAATAAGATTTGGCAGCCGTAATAACGGCGCAATAACACGCCCTGCCCCGGTGCCGGGGTTAGGTTTTGAAAGCGATAAATTTGATACCGTTGCCCTGAATGCTCATCTTGATAATTATGTAGGCAAGCTGCTGCGCAAAACAGGCAGGCCAAATGGCAAACTGACTGGTGGCTTAAAACGCCTGCATATGGATAGCTGGGAAATGGGTGCGCAAAACTGGACGCCGCATTTCAGGGCTGAATTTATGAAACGCAGGGGATACGATCCTTTACCATTTTACCCGGTTTATGCTGGTAATATTGTTGAAGGCCTTGAAATAAGCGAACGTTTTTTGTGGGATCTGCGCCAAACATCGCAGGAACTGGTGCTTGAATACCACGCCGCTGCGGTTAAAAAGTACGGGCATAAAAATGGCCTTGGCCTCTCCATTGAGCCTTACGATATGAATCCAACTGCCGACCTGGAGCTTGGCAATATTGCTGACGTACCGATGGCGGAGTTTTGGAGCAAAGGCTACGGCTTTAACTCATCGTTCAGCTGTTTTGAGGCAACCTCTATTGCTCATGTAAACGGTAAATCATTGGTGCCGGCAGAGGCTTTTACGGCACAGGATAACGAAGGTTGGAAGCAATACCCGGGAGCAATGAAAAACCAGGGCGATTGGGCTTTTGCCACCGGAATAAACAGATTTGCGTTCCATACTTTTCAAAACCAGGTACTGGCGGATTCATTGAGGCCGGGAATGACAATGGGCCCCTACGGTGTGCATTGGGACAGGAATCAAACCTGGTGGCCTATGGTTGGCAGCTATCATCAATATGTTTCAAGGTGTTCTTACCTGTTGCAGCAAGGCAATACCGTTGCCGATGTCTTGTACTTAACCCCTGAAGGCTCGCCGCATGTATTTCGCCCGCCATTTTCAGCAATAGAGGGAGACGCGGTTATCCCGGACCGGAAGGGATATAATTTTGACGGATGCGCGCCGGGCCAATTATATAACGCAAGCGTAAAAAATGGCCAGGTCGTTTTTCCGGGTGGCGCCAGCTACAGGATCCTGGTATTGCCCCATGTAAAAACCATGACACCTGCATTGCTTAAAAAAATAGGTGAGCTGGTAAAAGACGGCGCTGTTGTGGTTGGCGCACCACCGGTTAAATCACCCAGCTTATCCGGTTACCCGGTTTGCGATGAAAAGGTAGGTGAATTAGCAAAGGTTATATGGGGTGATGATCAGCAGGCGGGAGAGCAGACCATACATCCCTATGGAAAAGGGAAAGTAATTTGGGGCGGAGAGCTTGAGGAAAAGATCGATAACCTTTATCCTGAATATGATCTCACTGCCGCTTTGCTAAAATCAATGAATGTTAAACCTGATTTTGAAACTGACGGGCAAATAAGATATACTCACCGTACATCTCCCAACTGGGACATGTATTTTGTAGCTAACCGTACGGGCAGAGATGTAAAGGCCAATGCAACATTCAGAAGTGTTAGAGGCACGCCACAGCTTTGGGATCCCATAACCGGTAAAATCAGGCCGTTGCCAGCGTACAAAGTAAATGGTTCGCAAACTACTATACCTATGCAGTTTTATGCTTATCAAAGTTTTTTTGTTGTGTTTGAAAAGGGAACCGGCGCAAAATCATCAAACAATAAAAACTTTTTTTCACCCAAAAACATCAGTACAATAAGTGGCCCATGGCAAGTTAAATTTGACCCTAAATGGGGCGGACCGGCAAGTATCACTTTTAATAAATTACAGGATTGGACAACAAGACCGGAAGATGGCATAAAATATTATTCAGGAACTGCGGTATATAAAAAAGTGTTTGATCTGCCTGATCATATCAATCCGGGTAAAGCAGGCCGGATCTATATTGATTTGGGCGAAATAAATAACCTTGCCCGCATAAAACTTAATGGTAAAGATTTGGGTGTGGTGTGGACAGCGCCATGGCATGTTGATATCACAGCCGCTGTATTAAAAAAACAAAATCGCTTGGAAATTGAAGTAGTAAACCTTTGGCCCAACCGACTGACAGGCGACTCAAAATTTCCGGATGATGGGGTAAAAGATGAGCGTTGGCCCGACTGGCTGGTAAAAGGATTGCCACGGAACAGCAAGCGGCTGACTTTTGCCACATATAATTTTTACAATGAAAAATCGCCCCTGTTAAAATCGGGTCTGGTTGGGCCTGTCACCATTCAGTATAGTGAGCATTAACCAATATAAATAATGGGAAATACTTTTAAACCGGCGCTTAAAGTTGGCCTTTTCGGGATAGGCCTGCAAGCTTATTGGGAACAATTTGAAGGGTTGGAGCAGCGCCTTAAGGGTTACGTTGATATTGTAAGCGATAGGCTGCAAGGCTACGGTGCTGATATTGTTAACCTGGGCTTGGTTGATACCCCCGAAAAAGCATTTGAATCGGGCAGCCGTTTCCGGCGCGAGGAGGTTGACCTGATATTTTTATATGTTACTACCTATGCTTTATCATCAACAGTGCTGCCCGTAGTGAATAAAGCCAAAGTACCGGTTATTGTGCTGAACCTTGCCCCGGAAGCTGCAATTGATTACAAGGTGTTTAACCAAATGAATAACCGCACAGCCATGACCGGTGAGTGGCTTGCCTATTGTTCGGCATGCCCTGTGCCCGAGATTGCCAGTGTGTTTAAGCGCTCAAACATCCCATTTTATCAAATTACGGGCATGTTGCATAATGATCCTGTTGTTTGGAATGAAGTTGAAGAATGGATAACAGCGGCTAAAGTTGCCCACGCTATGTATTATAACAGGCTGGGTATTATGGGCAACTATTATGGGGGTATGTTGGATATTTATTCGAACCTTACACTGCACCTGGGTACATTTGGCGGACATGTTGAAATTATTGAAGTTGATGAGCTTTCCGGAATAAGGGCTGGAGTAAATGAGGGTGAGATAAACGAAAAGATAAAAACATTTTACGAGCGTTTTGACATACAGGAAGATTGCCCGCCCGAAGAAATAAAACGGGCTGCCTTAACTGCGGTTGCGCTTGATAAAATGGTTGAAAAGCATAAATTGGGTTCGCTGGCTTATTATCACAAAGGGACAGGTAATCCTCAAAATGAAGATACCATGAGTTCGGTTATATTGGGTAATTCGCTGTTGACAGCAAACGGAATTCCTGTTGCAGGTGAGTATGAGATAAAGAACGCACAGGCCATGAAGATAATGGACAGCTTTGGCGCCGGCGGTTCATTTACCGAATATTATGCAATGGATTTTACGGATGATGTTGTATTGATGGGGCACGATGGCCCGTGCCACCCGGCAATTGCCGAAGGTAAAATAAAGGTAAGGCCGCTGCAGGTTTATCATGGCAAGGTGGGAAGCGGCTTATCGGTAGAGATGTCTGTTAAGCATGGCCCGGTAACTTTATTATCAGTTGTGGAAACGGTTGACGGGAAACTGCAGCTGCTTGTTGCCGAAGCGGAATCAGTTGCAGGGCCAATACTTGAAATAGGCAATACCAATAGCCGCTACAGGTTCCCGATAGGGGCAAGAGGCTTTGTTGAAGCATGGAACTCCTATGGTCCAGCCCATCATTGTGCAGTAGGTAAAGGGCACATCGCTTCAAAAATTGAAAAGTTAGGGAAGCTGCTGGGGATTCAAGTTATAAAAGTTTGTTAAAAAATCGGGAAGCTAAGAAACACAATGGAAAAGATAGCCTTTAAAATGAAACTGAAGCCGGGCTTTAAGGATGAGTACCGGAAAAGGCATAACGAGATCTGGCCGGAGCTGCAATTGCTGTTAAAAGAAAGTGGTGTAAGCGATTACAGTATTTTTTTTGACGAGGAAACCAATATTTTATTCGCAGTGCAGAAACTGAACAGTGAAACTTCATCACAGAACCTGGGCAATAACTACATTGTTAAAAAATGGTGGGATTATATGGCAGATATAATGGATGTGAATGAAGATAATTCGCCGGTGGTGGTAAATTTGGAAAAGGTCTTTCATTTGGAATAATGAACTATTGTCATCAAATAGTAACATAAATTTTTTATTTTGAAACGATCGTTTCAAAATGTTTATCTTTGACCTATCAAAACAAAAAAGTAAAACAGTAACCAATTTTGAAACGATTGTTTCAAAATAAAAATCAAAAAGAAAATGATAAACTTAACAAACAAAGTAGCCGTAGTTACAGGTGGTAACAGCGGTATTGGATATGCATCAGCAAAAGAATTAGCTGCACAGGGTGCTAAAGTAATTATAACAGGCCGCAATAGGGAAGCAGTGGAAAAAGCTGCGAATGAGCTTGGCGTAACCGGCATAGTATCTGACCAGGGCGAGTTGCAGCAGATTGATAGTTTAGTAGCTGAAGTAAAAGAAAAATTTGGCAAAGTTGATGTGCTGTTTTTAAATGCCGGCGTAGCCAACTTTAGTCCGGTTGAAACCGCAACAGAAGCACATTATGATACCATAATGGATTTAAATGTTAAAGGCGTGTATTTTACCGTTCAAAAATTTATCCCAATATTAAATGATGGCGCTTCCGTTATATTCAATACTTCGGTAAATGCATCATTAGGAATGCCCAATAGCGGTGTTTATGCAGCAAGCAAAGCAGCTTTGATCTCATTAAACAGGGTATTGGCCCAGGAACTTGCTCCACGCCAAATCCGTGTTAATGCGGTATCTCCCGGTCCGGTTGCTACACCTTTATATGGCAAAATTGGTTTAACAGAAGAAGAAGTTAACGGCTTTGGTACGGTGCTTGGCGAAAAGATCTTGCTTAAACGTTTTGGAAAACCTGAAGAGATTGCCAATGTGGTAAGGTTCCTTGCTTCTGATGATGCCTCATTTATAACCGGAACAGAAATTACTGTTGACGGCGGCCTAACTGTAAATGCGGTAATTTATTAATCTATTTTTTTCTACTTATCTGAAACAATCGTTTCAGATAAGTAGTTTTGTTAATTAATTTTTAATGATATGGCACGCAAAAAGGAATTTGATGAAGATGAATTGCTGGAGAAAGCGGTAGGCTTGTTCTGGCTAAAAGGGTACAACGCCACCTCTGCACAAGACCTGGTTGACTGCCTGGGTATAAACCGGTCAAGTATTTATAATACCTATACAGATAAAAGAACGCTGTTTAAGAAATCATTGAATCATTACCAGGTAAAGCAAACCAATGCAATGATAGCCATGCTTGGCAGGGCTGAGAATGCGAAGAAAGTATTAAAACAGATCTTTAGTGATTTGATACAGGAAAGTGACGCGGATCCGCTTTTGAAAGGATGCTTTATGGTAAACACTGCAGTTGAGCTGGCGGGGCATGATGCAGAAATTGGCGACATCGTTAACAAAAACAATAAAAGTGTTGAAGATGCTCTAACCAAATTAATTGAAAAAGGACAGCATGACGGTCAGTTTTCAACAAAGAGCGATGCGCGCGCTTTTGCAAGGTTTATTTTCGGCAATATTACAGCAATAAAGGTGGCTGCCCGCTCAGGAACACCAAAAAAAGCCCTGGAAGACATGGCTGAAATTGCGCTATCGGCATTGAAATAATTATACCTGGGCTGCCTAAAATATACTGATGCCTACCGTCCACCCAATCCATCGGGTATAGTGCGGGTTATTGGTTGGGTGATGATTGGGCAGGTTGGCGACAAAACGGTACCCGTTAACCGGATCTTTTTGATCGGTATAATAAAAATTTAGCGAGGGGCCTGCCATAATGCTGAATGACCCGCTAAGTTTGATATTTAACGTTTCATCTAACCGGTAAAGCAGGTTCAGGTACCTGCCGTTGCCCTGGTACAAATACCGTGCAGTAGCTTCGGTATTAAAAGCAAGGAATTTAAAAACGGATACTTCGTTACCATAACCTAAACCATAGGCGTAAAGCTTGTTTTTTGTCGAGAGATTTGTACCCGCAATAAAAATATTATAAAACCATGGTGTCCCTGTTTTGTATAAGAGGTTAACATCTGTTGTTTCATTACTGTTTAGGATTAGTTTATGATATCCATGTTGTACTAAATTTATCAGGCCGATACTTACACCCGACGAGGTATCAGAAGTATTGATAAGACCGAACTGCATCCCGCGTAAGTTTTGTGCGTAATTAAATAAGCCGCCAAGCTGAACCCCGCTGAATTTTTTTTGTGCAACATTCATAACCCCGGTTTGTACACCAGATGCATTGCCACCGGCAACATTAAGGGCTGCAACCTGTACGCCATCTAATTTATTTGACTGATTAAATCCTATAGCCAGCTGAACACCGCTAACATTACCCTGTACGGTATTAAAGCCCCCCGCCAGCTGAAAGGCACTTGTATTGGTTAGCACCTGGTTAAAAGCGCCTGCAATTTGGATGCCACCCACCGTACCACCAACCGTATTAAACAAAACGCCAAGCTGAAAAGATCTAACATCGCCTTTATCAAGGTTAAAGATGCCTATCTCAGTACCGTCGACGCCTGCGTTATAACCACCTATTAGATTAAGCGAAACAGCATTAACTACCTGCCCGCTTAATGATCCGTGTGTACCCAGCCCTGGTACCAGCGAGGCCTGGAACGGCGCCTGGGTAATGAGGCCGCCAAGATTTAACGATTGTATTTTTTGTTTGGACGAAACAAGAAAACGGCCCACGCCTGATTTTTCGAGCCTGGATGGATCGCCGGGCAGGTAACTGAAATTCTTATCGTTCCCGGCTTTATTGTCAACTACTTTTATATCCCACAAAAAGGTGATGGATGTATCTTTATAATTCTCCTTACTTACAGTTATCGTTACCGGCTGATTTTCGTTTTTAACCCTGATCTCGAAATGTCCACCGGCATCAGTAAGTGTCGATTCCAGCGTGCGCCGACTGTAAACGCTGGCATTCTCCAATTTTTGGCCATTGTGCTCATTAGCTATGTAGCCGCTAATGGTACAATACTGATCTTCATTTAAAAATTTGTCGGTAACCATTGCCAGTTGTGACGGGGCATAGCGCAGGATCACATAGTTTTCTGCTTCGCGGTATTCAAACCGATTTTTCAACAGTTGATCGAGCGCCTCCTTAACGGTTTGATTAGCTACATGGATATTTACCAGGCTATCTTTAGGGATCAGGTTACTGTTGTAGGAGAAGTTAAACTTGCCGCGCTCTTCCATCAGCTGTAACACATTGCCAAGCCGCTGGCCGTTTACATTCATAGTGACCATGCGGTTTAAAACCGGCTGCGCATAGCATGGCGAAAATGCAATGGCCAGCAATAAAAAGCAACATCCTTTAAGCCGTGCAATAAAATTGAAATACATCGCGGGCTATTTTAAAAGGATTTGGTTCCCATTTCTTTCAACTTTTATTTTAAAAGTTTCGGCAATAATATTTAACACCTGTGGCAGGGTTTGCCCTTTAAATACGGTAGTTATAGGCAGATTATTCAGTTGTTTGTTAGCAATTTGTATGTGGGCGCCGTAAACCTGGTTAAGTTTATCAACCAATTCAATTAAAGGCGTTTGGTCGCAAACCAGCGACCGGGTTATGTAATAATTATATAAGCTGCCCCTGGTTTCTCTGATAACAAGATCACTGGAGTTTTCATCTGCAATTACCTTTTGGCCCGGGTGCAGCAGCACCTGTTTGCCATGGGAATTAACTTTTACAATGCCTGTTTCAACTATCACTTCTGTTTTGCCTTTAATGTTCTTTACATTAAATGACGTTCCAACAACGGTTACCGTTACAGTTTTTATTTTTATTATGAAAGGTTTTGTTTTATCAGGCGTGATCTTAAAAAAACCTTCGCCGCTTAGCTGCACTAGTCTTTGATCACCCATAAAATGGTTTGGATAGCTGATCTGCGAGTTGCTGTTAAGCGTAACTGATGACCCATCAGGTAAATTCTGAGTTAGCGCTGACTCAGTAATATTATTAATAAGTTTTGTGCCGAAAAACTGATTGTATGCAAAATATCCTATCGCACTGATCAATAATAAAGAAGCGGCAATTTTTAGCCAGGTATATTTTGACGCAGGCTTTAAGGGCCGGGTTTGCTGTTCATTATTCTTACTGATCCGGTTTTGCAGGCGCATCCATGCTCCATCTTCATCAGGATTGCTGTTTTCGGCTATGCGTTCGCTTTCCTGCCAGATCAGTTTAAAATCGGCATAGTATTTCCGGTTGGCTTCATTTTCATTTATCCACTCCTCCGTTTCCCGGTTTTCTGCTGCATTAGTTTCCCCCAGCAGGTATTTTACCAGCAGATCATCATTTATATGTTCTTTATCTGCACTCATTTATATAACCAGGTTATCATGTATAAAACAATTGGTAAAAACTCAGCCAGCTTTAACCTTAATATTTTTAACGCTTTACCCATTTGGTTTTCAACTGTTTTTACCGACAGGTTAAGCTGATCGGCTATTTGTTTGTATTTTAAATTCTCAAATCTGCTCAATTGGAAGATGACACGGCATTGAAGCGGAAGCTCGTTTAATGCTTTTTGAATCTGGCCGTCCAGTTCAGCAGCCATTACCTTTTCTGACGCCTCGCCTGAGGTTTGATCCCCATTGCTGAAATGAACCTGGAAAGCTGTCCGCGTTTTTTGATGTTTCAAATAATTCACACTTTCATTATGAACGGACCGGTACAGGTAAGCTTTTAACGAGCCATCCGTTTTAAGCTGATCCCTTTTCTCCCAGATGCGGCAAAAAACGTTTTGAACAATCTCTTCCGCCTGTTCATCATCTTTCATAAATGTATAAGCATAAGCGTGCAGGCTTTTAAAATACTCCCTGAATATTTTTTCAAACGCCTGCGCATTCCCTTCCTTAATTAAATTAATGACGGTGCTTTCGCTGTTTTCCACTTCAAAAGGTTGATTATACCTTTCAAAGATAATGGCTTTCCTGTAAACACCAATTTATTCAACCAGGTGCCCTTTAGAGACAATTATCAGCTTGCATTGCCTCCGCCGGACGCCCGGCTGGTTATTCTAAATACTTAGCGCGATCCTTCACAACTTTACCACAGGCTTCAGCTTGCTTTTAATGATCATATCTTTTATAAATCCCGGTAAAATGGCATTCAGCACCACCATCAACTTGTTAACGCCACCTGGGATAATTTCTTTTTTACCTAAAAACATGCCGTGTATTGCTTCATAAGCCACCCTGTCGGGTTCGGTAATTGTAGCTTTAGCAATACCTTTTAGCGTGTGATTAAGCACCAGCAATTCCGGCTTGGTATTGATCCCACCGGGACTGAGCAGGCTGATGCTGATATTTGAGCGCTCCATCTCCAGCTGCAGGCATCGGGTGAAATAGTTAATGAACGATTTGGTAGCGCCATATACCTGTTTTTTTGGTACAACAAACCTGCCCGCAAGGCTGCCCACATTCAGTAAATATGCAGTGCGCTCCTCATCAAGCTGTGCTAAAAACAGGTGAGTAAGCAGTACCGGAGCAATAACATTTAACTCGATTTGTTTTTTGTAAAAGCCGATGTTCTTATCCTCAAACCACGACCAATTGCCCAAGCCCGCGTTATTGATCAAGATATGAGCGGTAAGCTCTTCACTTTTTAACAGGGCAAATAATGAGGTGCAGCTCTCTGCCAGGGTCAAATCAGCTTTAAATATAGTTACCTTAACTTCAAAGTTTTTACGGATAAAACCGGCTAGCTCCGGTAAACCGCTTGCAGGCAATGATACCAGCACCAAATCAATCTTGCGCGATGCCAGCTCAAGCGCTAAAGATTTACCCAAACCTTCGCTTGCACCTGTAACTATAGCGGTTAACGGGATCATAAGCTTTTAATATGATTGATGGTTTTGGCCATGCCTTCCTCAAAAGGAGTGATGCTGTAATTTAACTGCGTAATAGCTTTCTGACTGCTGTATTTCTGATCCTTTTTTAAGCGCGCAGCAAACTCAGGTAAAAACATAGGTGGTAACCCGGTAAGCGTAGTTTTAAGCTGCTCGAAGCGGCTATAGGCCTCAATTATCCTTTGCGGAAGTTTTACCATGCTGTATGTTTTGCCGGTAATACTTTGCAGGGTATTGAAAAAAGTATTGAAGCTGATATCCTCTCCGCCCAAAATATACCTGTTACCCGGTGTGCCTTGCTCCATGGCCGCTATATGTCCTTTTACAACATCATCCAAATAAGCATAGTTCGAGATCTGGGTTCCTTTACCCGGGATAATGCGCCATTTGCCTTTCAGGTAACCGCTAATCATTTTACCAACGGTATTGCTGTCGGTGATCGGCCCTTCGCCGTAAACCCGGGATGGATTAACCGTTACCACGTTGAGCCCCTTTGCTGAATAGATCCGCGTTTCAATTTCTGCAAGATATTTGGTGCGCTCATAGTCAATAGCAAAACCATCAATCCGCGGGTCGTTCTCGCTCATGGGGTGTTTTATTGTTGGTCCCCAAACGCCGCAGGTTGAGGTATAAACAACTTTATTTACGCCTGCTTCGCCCGCCAGTTCCAGCACATTACGGGTGCCGACTACGTTAATATTGTAGTAATCATTCTTATCGCGGCACCACATTTTAGCCAATGCTGCGGTATGATAAAGCTGCCCGCACCTGTTCATGGCTTTTGTTAAGCTTTCCTTGTCGAGGATGTCGCCTTTTACCGGAGTAATGTTTTTATGGGAGATGAGGTAGGGGTGGGCCGTATTGCGGCACAATGCCACTACATTATAACCCTGTTCAGCAAGATGAAGGCATAAATTGCGGCCTATAAAACCGGTGGCGCCTGTTACTAATACTTTCATGGTTATACAAGCTGAATTTGAATGGTATATAATGAATGGTGAATATCAACCTTGCTGCAAACGCCGTTGGTGTAGGTGTAGTAGTTATAATTACCATCGGGCAGGTTAATGCGGTAGGTGTGGCTTTCAACCTGTTTTACCTGTACAAATTGCTGGAAATTATCAGAGTAGATCTGCGACAGGCCTACCGGCTCCTGCAAATACATCATCGTAAGGTTGTTGTTGATCTGTTTTTGGTTGATGGAGCTGATCTTGCCATCATCGGTTAGCTGGTAGCAGTCGCCGTTGGCCCTGGTAAGCTTGTCGGCTTTCTGTTTACCATTTACCTTACGTGATACATGTGAGCAAAGCAGCTTCCCGTTACGGTAGTGTGAGTCCTCCTGGATATTTACCTGGATACTGAATACAAACCGCATTTTAACATCCGATGCGATCTTTAAAAATGTATCATCGCCATCCTTTACCTGCTGTAATTTCATGTGCCCAACGGTATTGCCGCTGTGCAGTACATTATAATTAAGCGTTTGCTCCTGTGCAAAAGCCAGCGAGCTGATTGCCAAAAACAAAATCGTTACCGATAGCTTTTTAACAGGCACCATTACCCTGTTAAATGTGATGTTATGTTTAGCTAAAAACGGCCTCCCATATTTTTTAAAGAGCCATATTGTTAATGCAGGTATCATATTGTTGTGTTTAAGTGTTATAATTTTTGTTTTATACATGTAATACATTTGATTTTAATTTTACCCCTATTCCGGGTTGTTGTTTTTTTATTACACTGCAAATCAAGCCTGATGTTTGCCCCGATTTTTAATTATTCGACAAGGCATAAAATTTTCACCACGAAAACATTCGCAATACTTTAGTAGGGCAAAAAGTGCATTTGGTCGGAAGCGCGTTATGTACATTCAGCAATACTACCACGCAGAATGAGTCGCATCTTCTCAATTCACGAATTGAGAAGAGATTATTATGGATTTGAGGGGGGAAGGGGATACTAACGTAGGACAAAGCGTTCCATGCGTTCCATTTTTGCACGGAACGGGTGGAACGTTACGGAACATGCTGATTATCAGATATTTAATTATTTGTCAGGAATTAAATATATGTAAGTATCTGATAGTCAATGTGTTTCACTTATCTTTATGTCGAACTCACATTAACTTAATGGCATTGATCAGACCTTTCAGGGTCAGAAGAATATAATCTGGAAAAACAAAAGGCCCTGAAAGGGCTAAATACATCAGCGCAGGGCTTCGCCCTGCACTGAATTTTGGATAGACAGATTAGCTTATTCGCTCCACGGAGAGCACAAGATACAATCGCAGAAATTTTTGCGCTGAAAGTTAGGGATCATAAAGGCACAAACATCGGCCTTGATATTACCAAAAGTAGTTTCAGTTTTATGCTCAAAGCCGCTAAAAAATGTGGGTATTATCTTCTTCTTAAAATCATTACGCGGAAAGGCGCTGATGATCTCTATCCTGTTTTCCTTGCTCAGGTTTTCATATCCTTCTCCCATTACATCAAGGCCAACGCCTGAGTACATCAGGGCAACTTCGGGCTCCTTATGCTCGGCTACACCGATGGTGGTATGCAGGGCAATGGTATCCCATACCAGCTGGAGCGATTCTTTTGGTAAGCCGTGGCTTTTAAGAAAATCGCGGGCAGCGTTTGCACCATCAACTTCAAAGCGAAGATCGGGGCTGCTGTATTTTTTTGTTAAGCCAAGGTCATGGAATACAGAACTTACATAAAGCAATTCGGCATCATACTGCAAATTATTGCGTTTGCCATTAAGTGATGCAAAAAGGAAAACCCTTAGGGAGTGATTATAAATGAATTCGGTTCCGTGTGTTAATAAAAGCTCCGTGGCTTGGGTGGCGATGGTGCTATCGGGGATATTGATCCCGGCTACTGTTTTTAATTTATTTACTGACATATTTGTTGATTTTGTATTAACAAAGGTAGAGGAGCTAAATGGCCTATGGAATGTTAAAACCCACCAATCACATGCCAATATTTACAAAATGATCGCGGTAATCATTTGGGGAGATCTGTGTGTTTTTCTTAAAAAAATGACTGAACTGATCAGGTGCCGGGAAGTTTAGCTGAAAGGCTATTTCCTTTACGGGTTTTGAAGAAAACAGCAGTGAACGTTTAGCCTCGGCAATCAGCTGCCCGTTAATAATGTCTTTTGCCCCTTTGCCGCTGCAACGTGTGCAGAGTCAGAAAGCTTTCTTGCTGCCAAACCGCTGGTTGTTGTAATGGATAATTGAAAAAGAATCTTTTATTTCCTTATCCAGCAGCATATTTAAAAAACCTTCTATCATTTTAACATGTTAAACGTTTAAAAAATAACTCAATTTTAAACCGGCATCCCTAAAAGGCATTTATTTGATAACTGAAATTTCACCTTTTTTCTAACTAAAATTATTGACGTATATTTATTGCTGAGTGATAAAACCTGGAATTCAGCAGATAACCCCTGATTGTGCCTGGAAACAAACAGATCATTCATTACAATTACCACGCTGCTATGAGAAAAAGCTTTACGCTATTATTGATATTATTACTTTTTTATACTGCCGGCAATGCACAACAAGTAAAAACAGATAGCATCCGCATAGCTGTTGAACCTGAATATAACCAGGTTGGTAAAGCACACCGCTTTTGGTTTGGCGACAACTACCGTGCTTTGTGGGCCGCGCCGGTAAAATTGCGGGTATTCAGACTGGAGGATGAAAAGGGAGGATTAAAGATCTTACAAAAAGGCGGCGGCTTACAAACCATGTCGCTGAGGCTACAGGATTCAACCGGGCAGCAATGGGTGTTACGTACCATCCAGAAATACCCGGAGCGGGGTTTGCCGCCAAAACTGCGCCCAACAGTAGCCAAAGATATATTGCAGGACCAGGTATCGGCAGCTCATCCTTTTGCTGCGCTTACCGTGCCGCCGTTGGCACAGGCATTAGGCATTCCCCATTCAAACCCGCAGATAGTATATGTAAAGGATGACCCGGCGTTGGGTAAATATGCTAAGGACTTTGCTAACAAGGTTTTTTTGTTTGAAGAGCGTGAGCCGCTGGACGCAGAGAAAACCGATAATACCGAAAAAGTACAGCGCAAACTGAAAGACGATAACGATAACCGCGTTGACGAAAAAACGGTACTGAAAGCGCGCCTGCTGGATATGCTTCTTGGCGACTGGGACCGGCACGAAGACCAGTGGCGCTGGGAAAAGATTGATGAAAAGAAAGGATCGGTTTATGAACCTGTGCCCCGCGACCGCGACCAGGTATATTACAGAACAGCAGGTGTATTCCCATGGATAGTATCGCATCAATGGCTTAAATCAAAGTTCCAGGGGTATAGCGATGAGATCAGGGACGTTGAAGGCTGGAATTTTAACGCACGCTATTTTGACCGTTATTTTTTAAATCAACTGAGTGAAGATGACTGGCGCGAACAGGTTACTTACGTTCAAAAAACACTAACCGATAGCGTAATCAGAGCAGCGGTTAAATTAATGCCGGATACTATTTTTAAACTTTCGGGCAATGTCATCATAAAAAAAATGAAGGCCCGGCGAGATAACTTGTTGAAACAGGCACTGGAATATTATCGCTTTATCTCTATTTATGTAGAGATCCCCGCTTCAGACAAACGTGATAATTTCAGTATTAAAGAGCAAAGCGGCGGCAACCTGGAAGTAACGGTTAAAAAAATAAGTAAAAGCGGAGATATCGATAAAACAACCTACCACCGCATATTTAACCCCGGCATTACCAAAGAGGTAAGGCTTTATGGTTTTGATGGCAATGATGTGTTTTCTGTAAGCGGCGATACCGCGTCCCCTATAAAAGTACGGATGATTGGCGGGGCAGGTGTGGACAGCTTTTATGTGGATAAAAAATTGAATAACCGCGGTAAGCTTTATGTTTACGACAGGTCGGACTCAACTAATATCATCCCTCTATCATCTGATGCAAAGATTCGTACCAGTAAGGATACCGGGGTAAATAATTACAACAAAACCAGCTTTAAGTACGACAGGTTTGAACCTATAATACTGGCCAACTATAATACAGATATTGGCATTTTGCTGATCGGCGGCTTCTCGTATGAAAAGCATGGCTTCCGGGGTGAGCCATACTCATTCAGGGAAGAGTTTCTGACAAATTATTCGCTTTCGCGTAAGTCGCTTTTGTTTACTTACGTTGCCGATTTTAAAAACGCCATTGGTAATAACGATATCCGCATAAATGCACTTTCAAGAGGGCCGAATAACGTAAGTAACTTTTTTGGGATTGGTAACGGAACCCCGTTTGTAAATGAGGGCGATAAGAAAATCACCTACTACCGTAACCGGTATGACCTGGTGACTACCGATGTTTCACTGTATCACCGATATGGCAACTGGCTTTTGAATGCCGGAATTGGCGGGCAGTTTTATAACAGCCAGGCTGATAATAATACCAGCCGGTTCCTTAACGATTATAACGCAACCCATCCGGATGAGGATGTGTTTTCTACCAAATGGTCAGTTGGCCTGGTGGGCGGCGCGGCTTATGATACCCGCAATAAAGGAACTATAACTACCAGCGGAGTTTACTGGAACACAACGGTAAATTCCATGAAGGCATTGAACGGATCGCACAATGCTTATACTCAAATTTTGTCGGAATTTAGCTTTTATCTTAACCCAGACCGGGATTCGGTGCTGATCATAGCCAACCGCACAGGCGGAGGTACTTATTTTGGCAACGCCGATTATTTCCAGCAAATAAAGCTGGGTGGCCCCCAAACCTTACGCGGTTATCATACCTGGCGGTTTACCGGACGCAGCATGCTTTACAATAACCTTGAACTGCGGTTAAAAATATTGGATTTTACCTCGTACCTGTTACCGGGCAGTGTAGGGATAATAGGGTTTAATGACATCGGCAGAGTATGGTCGGCTACTGATAGCTCCAATGGCTGGCATGATGGTTATGGCGGGGGCATTTATGTTATCCCGGCTGAGCTTGTGCTGATCCAGGCTGCTGTGGGTTTTTCAAAGGAAGGTTCATTGCCGTATATATCTGTTGGGTTTAGGTTTTAAGGGTCCGAATGCCTTAAACAGATATAGAAGCAATATGAAAAGAGAAACCTTAACAGCCAATTACTTAAGCACAATTCACTTACATGCCTTTGTTTATTTTGGGGGCTGACGATATCGGGGGAAATAATTTGATTCAGAATTAGTAATCGCTCCGGATTTTAACACTAAATCTTTGTATACAACAGTATCATTGATATAGCACCATATCCAATCTCTTATTTTCAGATCTGTAAAAAGCCTTTTAAATTTAAAAAGCGAATCTTCCCTTCCACCTACACCGCCTCCAAGGTGGAAGATTTTTTTTCCGAGCCTTCTTCCAATTATACTGATTTCGTCTACTAACAATTTACTTGGAGATTCTTTCAAATATTTGGGAGATGTTGCCGAAAGATGATTTCTAATAATATTATTTGACAAAAAAAGAAGTGCCCCACAAATAAGTTCAGACCCATCGTAAATCAGGAGAAGCTTGTTTTTACTCTCGTGTACATTAAGAATGTCAGCGAAATATTTTTCATCAAAGTAATAAGCTTTGGAGGCATTCACCCGGTCCATATTTTTATGATACATCTCTGTGAATTTTCTTATTTCCTCCGGGCTATCACCTTCTTTAATAATATAAGCCCGCTTGCGCAATTTCCTTATTTGGCGGGCAACTCTTTTGTCATATTTACTCCTTTGCTCTTCAAGAGACAGGGAAAGGTCTAAATATAAGGTTGTTCCATTCTCTTTTAAATAACTATCGTGTTGAAATATACAACACTGATTAAGAAAAGGATGGAGTCTTGAAAAAACGCAAACCGCGTTTTCCTGCCTCATGAAATTCACAAATTCAGATTTGAAAATTGATTTAGTTATTTCAGGAAGCTTACCAAGATCAATATTAGATATTGGACCGCAATAGCCATAAGCAGAAGTGAGATCGTAATATAATGAGTTTTTAATTGGCCTTTTGATCAGCGGCATAGCTATAAAGAAGTCTGTTTCTTCATAAACAAACAGAAGCGGTTCGCCCTCGGTATTTAACGAATGGTAATACCAGGTATGAAAAAACTCATGCATTAAAGTTTTTTCAATATAACCATCCCATTCTTTTTTTGATCGAATAGTAAAATCTGCGTAGTTCATAAAAATGTATTAAACGTTCTGGAAAATCGATGTTAGATTATATTTTTATTCACATTAATTAATACCAGTTTATACCTAATAATATGGTAATCAAAATAAACAATCACTATTTCAATGCTTGTTGCGGATTCAATCATGTCCTACATGCCTATATATTTATAATAACAACTCAATACCTTATGTATTGGGTGATGCTTTGCTTATGATTGGTATTTTGTGTAGAAAAAACACACGTTCGAATACCTCAGGTACCCTGAGGTTTTTCTATTATTCGAGGTCGAATTTCTATAGTTCGAGGCTCCTCTATCCCATTTATATTCCACATGCAATTTATATGTCCCAATAAGGTCAAGCGGGGAATATGAACTTACTCCTGATTTAAAATTTACTCTTATTTAATTCCAAATGTATTTAATTCGCTTTTTAAAAATGCTCTGAGGTGACGATTGGTCTTTAATTGAAAACTATATGAATAATTTTACGATTGTTGCGAAATTTTATGTATAAAGTGTAAATGGTAATTTAATTTTACCTACCCATTATTAAAACATGTACTTTATTGTATAGTAAACTTTGCGAATCCGGTATCGCTTTAATTCGTATAAAAGGTATCTTTTTACATACAGCAGTAAAAGTATTTTTTTTTGGGTTGCCGGGTAACTGAATTGTTTAATGATGAGATTAAAATCACTGATCATCATTTCCATCCGGCTGTCATACTTTATCATACTCCATATCCCTCCGCTATGATTGCGGTAACAGCTCATTACTTCAGGTAGTACATATATTTTGAGGCCGGTATTAAAAGTTGCAAACAGCTTTAGTATTTTGTCTGCGGCAAAAACAGTAAAATACCATGGCTTTTGAAACAGAAGATGCACCGCAGGGATATTATGATAGACCAGGCTTGCGGTTTTGGTTTCTTCCTGCTTACCGGCAAGCAGGTCAAGATAGGTGTACTCGCGGGGTATAGGTTTGGGATGTACGTACAGTGTTTCGTTTACGGCATTTATTACCCGGCTGTAATGACAGCAAATTATATATTGAGCATTTTGTTCTAAAAAATCAACCTGCTTCTGCAGTTTTAACGAATCCGTCCAATAATCGTCACCCTCGCAAAGCGCTATATACTTTCCTTTGCAAAGTTTGAGCGCATTTATCAAGTTTTGATGATTACCTACATTCTTTTCGTTTGAAATTACTGTGATTCTTGAGGAATATCTTTCTTTAAACAGTGCCAGAACCTCGGCTGTTCCATCCGTTGAGCAATCGTTCCCAATTATAATTTCAAATTCAAAATTTGTTTGCTGCATAAAAAAACCTTCAAGAGCCCGCCTGATAAAATGTTCATGGTTGAAGGTAATACAGCAAATGCTTACCATTAAGTTCCGTTTTTGATAGTCCATGATTCAAATAGGTATTGCAGTGATAAAATCGGAATACTTATATCCTGTAAATAGTTGAAATATCTAATACAAGTATTAAGTACACTATGCTAACTTCACAAATATCGCTGTATGTTTATCCGACAAATCTAATTATTGATTCCTAACGGATTAGGGTATTAAGCTGATTGCAGGAAATTGGTAACCGCTATTCATAAACTTTACAAACAGCGTATAAATTCTTTACATTCACATGTAAAACAATTTTGCGGATTCACATCTCAGATACCTTTTCCGTCCTTTAATTGGTTTAAATGTCATTAGTTGTGGCCATGATAATCGTGCTTTATGGCGGATGGCGCCACGTTTCTTTCACCTGACTGTAGGTATTATTGGAAAATTCCAGTATTCCAAAGGGAACCTGATTATACTCCTTTGCGACCTGCTTCATCAGATCTTCAGGTAATTGCAAATAAGATCGATTGGTATAGTTTTACATTTGTTACTGATAGCCAAAGCTGCGCATAGTAGCGCAGCTAAAGACACTTAAAGGAAGGTGGTTCGAAGTTAATGCGATGATCGGATTTTACCGACTGGTTCGTAACACTAAGCAGTCTTCTCCGTAATGATTTTTATCATTTCATCTTTCAGGCCATAGAGTTCACTAAATTGGTGAAACTATTAGGGCTTATTGGCGATGCCTCAGAGGACTTTTGCGATCCGTTTCAACATTATACCCTGTTCACGGAGTTGAAATTTGTACCGCAAGTTTTATTGACGGCACCAAAGTCCTTATCGGTTCATCCGACGAAGTGATTGACGATGAGGATTTAGAAGCTTTCCCACCAAAACATATTGCGATTTGGGATTTAACTACGGGAGAATTTTCAAAACCTGTGGAAGTTAAGGCCAAATTTGGAAACCTATTTGCAATCAGCGAAAAGTTTGCATGGGATTTGTTTACCTATCCTAAAATTATCGATATCAATAACGGGGGAGATAATTGATAAAATTGATGAATTCGACAGCGGTCGGCAAAGGTCATCAATTATACATAGCACAGATAATACACCCCAAATTATCTTTAACCGGGAAACGAAACAGATTGCCATATCAGGAAAGGATAAAATTGAAGTATTTACACCTGACGCATCGATCACCTGGTAATTCTACTCCGCCTCCCTTATCATCCTCAAAAAGCCATCCCGGTAAGTTTCACCAATGGGGATAGATTGATCGCCGATATAAACGGTATTCCCATCAACCATACGGATCTTATCAACAGAAATAATGTATGATTTGTGAACCCGGTAAAAAGGTGGTTTGGGCAGTGTCGTTTCCAGGTCGCGCAGGGTTTGGTAGGTTACTATCCTTTGTGCGGGGGTAAACACGGAAACATAGTTCTTCAGGCCTTCAATGTAAAGGATCTCGTTATAATCAACTTTTAAAAATTTGTTCTTGCTTTCACCTTTAACAAACATATAATCCGGTTGGTTATTTACCGCCATTGTGGGAATAGCTTCCGGCGCAGGGTTAACTGCCTGCTCTTTAACCGGATTTATTAAATTAAATGCTTTTTGGGCCGCTTTTAAAAAACGGTCAAATGCAATGGGTTTTAAAAGATAATCTACCACATCGTGCTCGAAACCATCGAGCGCATATTCCTGGTAGGCGGTTGTTAAAATCACTTTGCATTTGCCCCCATAAAGCCTTAAAAACTGGATCCCGGTTAAATCAGGCATTTGAATATCGAGGAAAATGAGATCAATTTCGCCGCTTTGCACCCGGGTTAAAGCCTCAATGGCGCTGGTTGTTGTGCCAATCAATTCAAGATAAGGTACCTTACTGATGTAATCGGCAATAATTTTAGTAGCGTAGGCTTCGTCGTCAACAGCAAGGCAGCGGATCATATTTTAAAGGTAAAATTAAATGTGATATTTCATTAGCTTTAAGCCTTTTGCTTTCTGCTTTCAGCATTATCCAATTGAATATTTAGCGTGGTTTTATAGGTCTCGCCATTATCAGCAATCAACAATTCATGCTTGTCGGGATAGATCAGTGCCAGCCTCCGCCTGATATTTACCAAACCTATCCCGCTTGAGCTGTCTTTTTGATTACGGTTGATCTTATTGCTTACGGTTAACGTTAATCTATCTTTAATTATGCTGATCTTGATTTTTACAGGTCGTGCAACATCGTTAACAACACCATGTTTAAATGCATTTTCCACGAAAGGAATTAAAATAAGAGAAGCGATATTTTTATTACCGAGATCTCCTTCCGCTTTAAACACAACAAAAAAACTATCTTCGAAACGAAGGCGATAGATCTCAATATAGTTCTCCAGGTAATCAACCTCCTTTTGCAGGTTCAACATGCCGTCAGTGCTCTCTGTAAGCATATAGCGCATTAATTGCGATAGTTTGATAATAGCATCCGCCAGTTTATCCGATACCGGGTAAGCCAGCGAGTAAATATAATTAAGTGTATTATATAAAAAGTGCGGATTGATTTGGGTTTTAAGAAACAACAATTCGGCCTGTGTTTTTTCGCGGCGAAGCTGTTCTGTTTCCCGTTCCTTCTTAAAGGTATCTAACAGCGCCCAGGCTAAAAAACTGAACAGGATTGGCTGCAGCGCGCGCCACCAGTTATCGCCAATATATTGCAGCACGGTGGTATCGGCGGTGTAATTGCCATGCCCTATAAGCCATACATAAATAACCTCCTCAATTAAGCAACGTGAGCCAACAAACAGGGCATCGGCAATAAGCAGTCCCCCTATTAAAAACGGGATTGTTTTACGTTTTAAAAACTTTGGATAAACAACAAAAAAGCAAAAGGAAAACTCAGCAAAGCTTGCCGCCATATTTGACCATACATAGGGTGCCGGGCCTCTTTTATACACTATATTATCTATATAGATATATAAAAAATACGACGCCCAGCCCAGTAAGTAATAAATCAGTAATCGGCTTTTTTTCATACTTCAAATGTATATAACCGTCGTTCATTATTCAGGTATTTTATCCCAACGGGCTTTTTTGTTATCCCAACACTTTAAAAATATGCTTTTTATTGAACAGGACGGGTTGGGATAATAATTGCCGGGGTTTAGATTATAAAATAAAGCAGGTAGCGTGCCGGGAACATCTTTGCATCATTATTAAAATATAACAAGATGAAAACATCAAGCATACTGATCTGCATTTTATTACTTGCAATTGCCTTAAAACCCGGTACCGTAACGGCTCAAAACATCAGCCTGAAAAATGATAGTGCTCACTGGCTGCTGGATACTGTACTTAGCTTTGCCAAACATAACTCGCTCTACCGCAATAAAGTGGACTGGAAAAAGGTGGAAGACAGTGTAAGGTTAACTGCAGTAAATACGGTAACCGTAAAAGAAGTACTCCCATCAATCCAACTGCTTTACAAGCTATTGGGCGACCATCATGGGTTTATAACCTATGGCAATAAATCATACCGTTGGGAAAAAGTTGAAGCAAAGCTTGACCCTAAAATTCATAAGGCACTACTTAAAAAAGGGCAGGAAAAGAATAAAGTAAGCTCATGTATCCTGGGAAAGGGGTACGGCTATCTGCAGATCCCCAATAATAACCCAACCCACCAGGGTGATATCAAAAAAATAGCTACACAAATCCGGGATTCATTGCTAAAGCTCAATCCACATCTACTTAAAGGTTTAATAATTGACCTGCGGTTAAACTATGGGGGTAATTTATCGGCAGTGCTGGGCGGGTTAACTACTTTGTTTAAGCCGGGAAAGCTGGGTTCATTTGTGGATCCGGTTACCGGACAGGCGGAAGAATGGGGGATAATAAATGACCGGATATTTGCAGGTACAGATACCACTCATAAAATACCGGGGATTGGAAAAAGCACCTGCAATTTAAAGGTAGTCGTGCTGATAGGCCCCTATACCCGCAGCTCGGGCGAGGCGGCAGCAATTTCATTCAAAGGTCGGAAAAATACCTTGTTCATTGGTGAAAACTCCGGCGGTTATACCACTTCAAATAACTCATTTCAGTTTACAAACGAGATCGGCTTTTTTATCGCAACTGCTGTTGAAGCAGACCGGAACGGCCATATTTACCTGGATAATGTACAACCAGACCAGGAGATTATTGGCGGAGATGATTTTGAGGATCTTAAAAAGGACGAGAAAATTATTGCAGGGTTAAAATGGTTAAAGGGAAATAATTAATCTAAAAATTCAAAAGAAATGAAAACATACATTAAAAGATCCGGCATAATTATCACAACAATATTCAGTTTCGCATCATCAGCCCACGCCCAAACCATCAACACAGAAGCCGTTACCAAATATTGGGAGCTTACCGATTCGTTAAAACACAATAAACCAATTACCGATGCGCAATGGGATCGTTTTATAAATATTGAAGGCAATAAAACCTATGCCTCATCCGAGTTTGATTCGGTTAGATTGGTCCGGTACCGTAAAGCTATTGAGATAGATTATATGCCTGCAAATGATTCGCTATTGCAAGCCAGGCTGAAGGCAAAAGACTGGTATTGTATTTTGGCAAAACGTTATAAAGATGAAGAAACACAGCTTAAAGCGTACCTGGCAAATATTACTGAAAAGCCGGATTACTTTAACCAGGCTTATAAATATGTTTATGAGTATCTGCCAAAAAAATCACAACACCGTGTAAAGGACGTTAAGCTGTATTATAACTGCTTGTCAAACGACGCAATCTCGTACCCTAACGGCCTGTTTTTTAGCCTGCTTTCGGTTATTGATAATTCAAAAACAAAGACCGGCACTTTGGAAGCGCATGAGCTTCATCACCGCTTAAGGGAAGAAATAGAGATTAGTAAAAACCAGGATGCAAAAGATGAAGGCTTGCTCTGGGCAATTCACAATATTCCGAATGAAGGTATTGCCGATATGATTGATAAAACCTGGGAAAAACCGGAGGACATTAAAGAATGGCTGATTGATCCGGCACCTGCCACCATAAAAAGCTTAGACTCATGCATAACGGTACTGGCGTTAAATAAGGATAACGGTCAAACTGAAAGATATTACCGGAACCTTTTAAAAAGAACAACCGGCCACATGCCGGGCTTTTACATGGCGCAGGTGATAATTAAAAAGGGCTATAAACAGCAAATGATTGATGGATCGGATAATCCATTTATGTTTTTCTACCTGTATAACAAGGCTGCTGTAAAAGATGCTGCTCATCCGCCGGTGTTTTCGGCTGAAAGCATTGCGTATCTAAAAATTCTGGAACAGCGGTGCAAGGCAAAAAGCTAATTTAAATCAGCCGGGATATAATTTTCAGGCTGCTTTATGCAATCACTCAACTTTATTTTATATTGCATAATCTAAATTTCTTAACGCCAATACTTTAAAGCTTGCACGCCAAAACTATGAGTGGTATTAAAAGAAGAACATTTATTAAAAACACACTGATTGCCGGTGCAAGTGCCGCTCTGGTACCACAAGCTTTACAAGCCCATGAAACACTAACCCAAAATGCCACTCCTGTTTATTGTGCTTATCCGGTAACCGGTAAAAAAGTAATTGTTGCCGGGGCAGGAATCACCGGTTTGTGCTGTGCATATGAACTAATGAAAAATGGCCACGATGTAATAGTGCTTGAAGCATCGGGCAGGTACGGTGGCCATGTGTTTACCGGAAGGGATGGGTTATCAGATGGATTGTATGCTGATTATGGCGCTGACCATATTACCAAACCGGGCTACGAAAAGTTTTTTGAGTATGCTGATGAGTTTAAGCTGGAGGCAATCCCGTATCCAAATGCAGAGGGCTCGGAAGCTGTGCACGATGGGAACGCGCAAAAAATGATTGACGGCAAGTTTTACACCGTAGATATGCTGAGAGATCCTGCTGTGCTTGCCAAATTTGGTTTTAATGAAAAAGAAGTAAAATTCCTGTCGCAAAATCCATTCTATGCCTTAAGCTCATTGTATATAAAACCCTATTTAAGCAAGTTTACTGACCCCTATAAACCATTTGGTGTGGGATATGATGACCTTGATAAGATCTCTATTGTTGAGATCTTTAAAAAGGAAGGCGCTTCGGTTGCTGCGCTGAAGTTTTTAGGCGGCGGAGATACATCCGCGCTTTACTATTTGTGGCGGGCAGCTATCATGGATTTTCGCGGGATCCCAATGTCGGAGGGCGATACTTATCATTTAAAGGATGGCAATGAGCAGCTGCCAATGGCTTTTGCCAAACGCCTTGGGGCACGGGTTAAACTAAACCATCCTGTAACCTCAATCAGGCATGATAAAAATGGTGTCACTGTAAAATATAAAGCTTTTGGTTTTGACGAAGAAAAGGAAATGACCGCTGATTTTTTAGTTAACTGCATCACGCTGCCCATCTTTAAAAACATCCCGGTAACGCCTGCATTATCGCCGGAGAAACAGTATGTGGTGGATAACATGCGCTACTCATCTCACCCTTTTTATGTATTTGAGGCCAGCACCCGGTTTTGGCTTGATGATGGCATAAAAAGCATCAACATAGAATTTGAGCACCCCGATATATCTTCCATATGGGAGGAAACAAATAAGGTGGATACAAAGCGAATTATTTTAAAAGCTTACGGACCGGGAGGCCTCAGTCCGCAGCGGGTACTGGCCGCTTTCAGGCAAGTATACCCCGGCAAGCACGATACCATTGAACAGGCCTTAACAAAAGACTGGACAAAAGATAAATATGCCCCCGTATGTGAAATGGAGCCTTTCCCAATTGGTGAAATGAACAAATTTTGGCCGCAACTGATGTTGCCCGAAGGCCGGATCTATTTTGCGGGTACCTATGCCGATAACATGAGTAGAGGAATGGAATCGTGTATCCGGTCGGCGCAAAGGGTAGTTAAGGAGATAAATGCGTTGTAATTTCGGATGTCGGAATTTCGATTTCGGATTTTTTCAATGCGGAAGTCAGAATGTTTTTCAATGCGGAAGTCGGAGTTCCGATTGCGGAATGGTTTGGTTTTGAAATTTAAAGAGTAATAATGATAAAAAGACCCAAACTTATCTATCTGAATATTTTAGTTCCGTTGATTTTATTTGTTGCGATAAACTTCTCTGCAACGTCTATGATCCAACAGGAAAACCATCAGCCGGTGGTAAAGATCATCAACCCAAAAAACAACAGCACTTTTGATTGGGATACCCAGGTTAATTACGAGATAAGCGTTGCTGACATAGAAGATGGTGATACTAAATATGATGAGTTAAACGCCAAGGAGGTTTTGCTGGAAGTAAGATACATTGCCAATAAAGCTAAAGTGCAATCCTTTATAAGCAAAGGAATTCAGAATGATCCGCAAGGTTTAGCGGTACTGCGCACCTCCAATTGTTTCAATTGCCACAACTTTAGCAGTAAGGCTATTGGCCCTTCTTTTAGCGAAATTGTCGCAAAGTACCCTGCGACAGCTGCAAATATTGATCAGATGGTAAAACACATTCGGGAAGGCTCAACAGGGATCTGGGGCAAGGAAACCATGCCAACTCATCCCGAGTTATCAGTTGAAGAAGCAAGAAGCACGGTTCAATGGATCTTTAAAAATGCTAAGGATGCGAATGTAAGTTATTATGTGGGCACTACGGGTACCTTTCATACAAAATTGCCAGTTGCTGCCGGTAAAAAAGGGCTTTATATACTTACCGCCAGCTATATTGACCATGGATTGAAAAACGCAACGGTTAAGCATTTAAAAGGACAGGATGCTGTGGTTTTGAATGGTAAATAAAATAATATAAAATAACGAAGGGTTTTATTGAAGCCTATCAGTCATCTCAAAACGATCAACCTCTTTTAAACTCGATGGCTTTTCATTAAATGCGGCATAAAACACATATTTTTTATCCTTATCCAGTCCGGGCATTACTTTGCCTATCGCTTTCCTGATCTGCGTATTTTCGTTTTTAATGGCAGTAGTATCTTTTAAATTGATGGCAGTTAAATATTGGATCATTGGGAAACTCCCTTTATCATCAGTTTGATTAAAGATCCTTATTATCCGGGGTTTTGAAGGTACATCGGTAAGCGTAAAGGGGAATTTATATTTATCGTTTGCCTCGTTTACAATTTGCCCATAAAAAGTATGAAGATCGCCTTCATCCGGGTATTGCAATATATCAACGGGTTTCATACAGGTACTAGCTAAAGCTCCAAGGTTTACTGCATCAATCAGGTAGTTTTTACTATAGGCTTCTTTGGCCATTTTAAAAAGCTCCGGGCCGGTTTTTCCGTTAATGGCATAGGGCTCAACATCCAGCTCGCTTATTTTCCAGCCATAATCAAACTTTGAGAAAATCAGGCTGATCATATATTTGTTTTCAGCTTTTTCCGGCAAAAAGAATGCGATGTACATTTCTTTTTCGGGGCTCTGATAAAAAAAACCGAAATCATTAATGCCGGTGCCTGTGGACTTTATAGTGTCGGCATCCCGGTACTTATTCACAATATAATATTCATTGAATAAGCTGTATTTGCTTTCACTAAGGTGATTGCTTATATGATCAACTATTTGTTCCGTATAACTATTCTGATTCAGATCCTTCGACATCATCAATTTTAAACGTTTAAAACCGTTAATTTTCAGATATCCAAGCGCCTCGTTGGTAAGATCATGGAAATCAGACCTTTTACCGGCATCTATCTTGTCATTTTTCAATACACCAGGTAAATTATTGGAACAGCCTTGCAGGATAAATACCAACAATAGTACAAACAATTGGGGGCGCAGTTTATAGGGGATCATATAAGGGATAAAGATAATAGTATGCGGCAGAATTTGTCGTGATTTTAACGATGAAATATTGGCAATAATTGACATTTGTCAACCCTTTAAGGTTATAAACCGGCTAACTTTACCACTTCACAAATACCTCATTGCAAATGGAAAACGGAATAGCTGAATTATTTGATATCCCCGAAGGTGTGACCTATTTAAACTGTGCAAGCCTGTCGCCGCAATTAAAGTCTGTTACAGAAGCCGGTTTAAGCGCGGTGCTAAATAAAACACATCCCTGGAAAATAGAGGCTGCCGATTGGTTTGACAATCCTGAGAAACTGCGTGTATTGGCCGGTCGGATTATCAATTCTGATCCGGATGGTATGGCAATTATCCCTTCTGTTAGTTATGGCATCAGCATTGCCGCAGCCAATGTGCCTGTTGCAAAAGGTCAGCAAATACTGGTGATGGATAAAGAATATCCATCCAATTATTATTCATGGGCTGAGCTGGCAAAAACAAAAGGCGCTGAAGTTATTACAGTTAAAAAAGAGGAATCTACCTGGACAGAGGCCATACTAAATGCCATTAATGAAAAAACTGCTGTTATTGCTATCTCCAATTGCCATTGGACAAATGGTGCACTGGTTGATTTGGTGAAAGTAGGCGAAAAAGCCCGGCTGGTTGGCGCTGCCCTGGTAATTGATGCCAGTCAATCAATGGGGGCATACCCAATTGATGTGGCTGCCGTTCAGCCTGATTTTTTGGTGGCGGTAGGGTACAAGTGGTTATTAGGGCCGTACGGGCTAGGTTATTTGTATGCTGCTCCAAAATGGCGCACAACCGGTAAACCTATAGAGTACTCATGGCTCACGAAAAACGACAGCGAAAATTTTGCCGGGCTTGTTAACTACCGCGATGATTACAGGCCAGGAGCAAGGCGTTTTGATATGGGCGAGTTCCCGGGCTTTATAAATGTACCGATGGCAATTGCGGCGCTTACCCAGGTATTAAAATGGGGCGTTATAAATATCCAATCGCAATTAAAAATCATAATACGGCAAATAGAGCAACAGACAAATTTACTGGGGCTTGGTTTTCCAAATTCAGCCGAAAGGGTTGATCACATGATCGGCCTTGATTTGCCGGGTGGTATAAGTGACGGGTTAAAAGCTGATTTAAAAAATGAAAATATTTTTGTTGGTTTCAGGGGGGAGGGCATTCGCGTAGCGCCCTATCTATATACCACATCGCAGGATATAGAAAAGTTGTTTGCTGTTTTGAAAGCACATATAAAAAATTAAAACACTAAAACTATACGTCGTGTCGAATTTTTCCGGAACGACGTATAGTTGCTGATTATTTCAATTTACTATCCGCAAAACTCATCATTGCTTTATGCATAAAGGCTGCAAATGCCGGGTTGGTTTTTCCTTCAGAGTTTGTGTAGCGTTCATCAGCTACATATAAATTTGCCAAACCTTTATAGGTTTCAATTTTCAGATCGGTAGGGTCAGTTACACCCCAAAAGCTGCGGATGTTGGCGTAATGCCTGGCTATCTGTTCCTGTACAGCTTCACTTTCCGGGTCTTCATTAATAAGTGATGCAAGTTTTTGGGTGATATCCTTTTGATCGGTTTTTAATTGAGCCATGTTAAGTTTTGGCATTTCAAGCAAAGCCTTTTCTGATCGTTCAACAACGTCCTCGCCCCATTTTTCAACAGCTTCTTTGCGGTATGCTTCAGCCTGTTCTTTTGGCATGCCGTGGTATAATTCTTCGTAATTGCTCATGGTTTTGTTTTTTAAATGATTAACTGTTTTGTCGATGGTATTGAGCAAAGTTGTAAGATGATCCCTTTTTAGGGTTAGTAATTCTTTGTGCCCTTCAAGCGCTTTGATCAGGTCGAAATCAGGGTCATCAAGTATAGGGCCTATCTCTTTTAAAGGGAAATCAAGTACTTTATAAAAAAGTATTTGCTGTAACCGTAATAGTTCCTTTTCACCATACCGGCGATAGCGGCTCTCTGTCCGTATGGACGGTTTTAATAAACCCAGCTCATCATAAAGATGCAGTGTGCGCACACTTACACCCGCCAGCTTAGCTAATTGTTTTACGGAATAATTATCCTTCATTTTTACTTTAATTCAATACCTTAACACAAAGCTATGCTATGACGTAAGGTAAGAGTCAAGTGTTTTTGAAAATAAATTTTCAGCTCATTATATAACCTGTATAATCTGATTGAATTTTATGAAAGTATGGCGCAAACACACCGTACTAATGGCATTGCAGTACTTTGCGGGGCATTAATTTTGTTGTTATTTTTGATAAAATCAAAAAATTATGGAAAGCAAATCACCACAGGCAGAACCTGCAAGTGAACGTTTGGAAATTTTGGAAGCTAGGAAAATACTGGATGTGAAATGGTCAAATCTTGATGGTTCAAAATTTAGGGAGTTCTGCATGAACAATGCCAGTATTGAAGATGTATGTGCAACAGGTGTAAAAATAATGGATGCTAACTTAAGCGACCTGGAGATTGAAGGTGCGCAGCTTGGCGGAGCCTATATCCATAATATTGGTATGCCCCCGGTGGGGCACCCCAATTATGATCCTGCTGTTAAACAAAGGCCGTTGAAGTTTGAGAATTGTGATCTTAACGGGAGCACGATAACAGATTGTAACCTCAGTAATGTAAATATTACCGATTGTAATTTAAACGGGATGAAGATCAATGGAATTTTGGTGGAGGATTTGCTGAAAAAATTTGAATAATAATTATAAGAGTAAAGTATTAAACTTTCCCAATCTATCCTGTGATCATTTAAAATCATAAAATCGTGTTTACATTAGCACTATTATTATGATCCATGTATTCAAAAAATATATTACCGATAAAATAACCATCACTGATGAGGAATGGGCACTGTTTGAACAATATGGGGTCATAAAAAAATTGCGTAAGCATCAATACCTTTTGCAGGAGGGCGATGTGTGGAAGTTAAACGCCTTTGTTTGCCAGGGTTGTTTAAGAAAATACCATGTTGATGATAAAGGCATTGAGCACATTGTTTACTTTTCGATAGAGAATTACTGGACCGGCGACCGGGAAAGTCTTTTATCCGGCATGCCTGCAAAATCAAATATTGATGCTATTGAGGATTCTGTTGTATTGCTTTTTAGCATTGAGCATTTTGAATTATTGAAGAGTAAAATTCCAGTATTTAAAGACCTTGTGATGAGCCTGCTGGATAGAAGCTTCGTTGTATCACAAAATCGGGTTCAATCGTTCATCAGCCAAACTGCCGAAGAAAAGTATCTTAATTTTATTAAAACATCACCGCAAATAGCTAACCGGGTACCTCAGCATATGATAGCCTCCTACCTGGGCATTTCGCCCGAAACGCTGAGCAGAGTGAGGAAATTAGCGGTAAAAAAATAATTTCTCTTGATATATATCAAGTTTTTTCACATCAAAAGTCAATGGATGTGCGGCCTTGTTATGTGCAATTTTGTTTCATTCAATTAACAATAAAAGAATAATAAAATGAGCAAAATAATTTTCATTACCGGAACCAGCACAGGCTTCGGTAAATTAATGGCGATAACCCTGGCTAACGCAGGGCATGAAGTAATTGCGGGTATGCGCGGCACAAACGGTAAAAACGAAGCGGTTGCAAAAGAGCTCGTCGCCATCCCCAATATAACTGTTGCCGAAATTGATATAACAAGTGACAGTTCGGTAAACAATGCCATCAGCCAAACAATGGCAAAATTCGGCAGGATAGATGTTTTGGTAAATAACGCTGCCGTATCAGGCTTTGGGTTATTGGAGGCTTATACCATTAAACAGGTTAAAGAAATGTTCGAGGTTAATTTTTATGGGGTGCTGCGCACCTACCAGGCTGTATTGCCATCAATGCGCAAGAATAAAAGCGGCCTGATCATTAATCTCACCAGTGGCGCAAGTGGTCATACACTGCCCTTTATGATCCCCTATTTAGCCTCAAAATTCGGCGTGGAAAGCATTACCGAAGGGATGCAGGATGAGTTGAGTGATTATGGTATTGAAAATGTGAGCATCCAGCCGGGGGTATATCCTACCGAAATGAACAATGGCAGTAAACCCGGTTTAAATGCAGATAAACCCGAAATTATTGCTGAATATGGTGATGCTTCAGCACAAAAATTTAATGCTATGGGTGGTGCACTATTTGGTAAAATGGCCGAGTTTAATATGGACCCGCAAACCATTGCCGATGGAGTGCTGAACCTTGTGAATATGCCAAACGGAACCCGACCGTTACGTTACCCTTTAGATGCCATTGCCGAAGGTACTGATGTGGAATTTATAAATGCGCGGGCATCTATTAAAGCTAAATGGGCAGCTAAATACAGCGGCTGATCTTGTTGAATTTAGATGGTTAAAACAGTCATGGTATTTTGTGCCGTGACTGTTTTGTTTTTAGTCCGGTTAAACAACCAAAAGAAAAGTATTATCGTATATATAATGCTATGGGCAAACCTTTTCTCATCTGTCACAAGTGCAAAGCCGTATTTCACTATTCCATACCGAAAGGTTGGTTTTTGAGGAACGTGCTTTTCTTTTTGCCAATTAAAATACATTTCTGCGCCAAATGCAACAGGAGGCGTTACTTATGGCTAACGGACGCGGGAGAAAGGAAATATCACAGGGTTTAAAAAGTAAGATTATCCGCAACTTATTTCGTAGGCCATTTTCATATACATCCTTACTTCATCATTAATATCTTCTTTAAAATACATCCTGAAATGGTGGTTATAATCATCACTGCCGGGTACCGGCTTTATTTTGTTAAAGCACAAATTATCCTCATAAGCCTGTTTAAATGGAAATACAACATCAACAAAGTTTTTACCAAGCTGTATAACATAGGCAAACCTTTTACGTGTTGCAAAGCTGATCATTGATTTTGCAGGATGCAGCCGCACATCGCCAATTTGTTTGTATTCATTTACAAGGTGATCAAAAAGATCAATGGTGTGTTGCGATTTTCCGTTCAGGAAATCAGCAAGCTCTTTATCCTTGCATGAATGCACCTGGTTGGTGTTTACAAATTCCTGGGAGCACAAAGGGCAGGTCCACATGAGGTTAGAGATTAGTTACTCAAAGATATAAAAAATGCGTTCCGGATCTCATCCCGGAACGCTTACTAACTAACTCTCAAATCTCATTTTATGAAGATTCAAGCTCTTTATGGTGGTTTATTGGTTAACAGTTCATAGCCGGATAAGTCTGCAGCTTTGCAACTAATCTCCGGTCTCTAATCTCTAATCACTCGGAACGCAAACTCCTCACCGGGTTTACCAGCGCAGCTTTAATACTTTGATAACTTACCGTTAGTATGGCAATTAAAAACACCATAACCATTGGCGTTATAAAAAACCAGGCGCTAAAATCAATGCGAAATTTGTAGTTCTGCAGCCACTTGTAGCAGCCCCAATAAGCCAGCGGCAAGGCTATCGCGTTAGCAATTAATATCAAGCCTACAAAGTCTTTTGAAATAAGCAGCAGGATGTTTGATACCGATGCACCCAGTACCTTGCGGATCCCGATCTCTTTTATGCGCTGCGTTATAGTGATCAGCGTTAAGCCAAATAAGCCCAGGCAGGCCACAAAAATGGCGAAGCCGGAGAACAGCCCAAACACCTGGCCAAAATGCTGCTCAACCTTATACTGCTGATCAAAAAACTCATCCAAAAAGAAATATTGAAATGCGGCTTCGGGGAATACATTTTTATAGGTTTTTTCTATCTGTGCAATGGTTTGCGGCAAATTGCCGCTGTTAAATTTTACCTCGTAATGGCTTACGCTCGACGGGTCTATAGCACGTACCACCAGCGGGGTATAATCATCTTTCAATGAAGTTTGATGGAAGTTTTGGATCACACCTACAACCTCATTCTGAAACACCCTGCCACGGCCATTTTTTGTTTCAACAAACTTGCCGACGGCATCATGTGCATTCTTAAACCCGAGGGATACAACCGCAGCCTCGTTCAGCATCATCGGGCTTTTGGAGAAATTAGTATTGGCCGTGATCTTTTCGCCGGCAACAACATTTACCTTAAACTGGTTGAGGTACCTGTTGCCAATCTCTAAAGTCGAAAGCCGCAGGCTTTTTTTGCCGGCTTGTGTGTGACGGGTGTATGACATGATATAGCCGATACTTTGCCCCGGGATACTTGACGATGAGGTAACACTTTTTACCCGAGGATCGCGGGCAAGCTCGGTTTGGAAAACGCTGTCCTTTACGGTGAAGTTAGCAGCATCCTGGTCTGTAGCCCTCACGTTTTGCGGTGCTAAAACAACCAGGGTTTGTTTCATGTCCATCCCCATGTTATTGGCTTTCATAAAATTAACCTGCCGATAAACTACCAGGGTTCCCATCATAAATGCGATGGTGGCTACAAACTGGAAAACAACCAGGGCTTTCCTGAGCGGGATGCCCTGTGCATTGGTCATGAATTTGCCTTTTAAGATCTGCACAGGCTTGTAATCAGAAAGGATAAGCGCAGGATAGGTAGCCGATAATAAAATACCGGCTATTAAAAGCCCTATAAAACCAAAAGCAAAATAAGGGTCTTTCCATAAAGTGAAACTTATCTGCACGCCGCAAAGCTCACTAAACCATGGCATACAAAGCAGCACAATAAATATTGCCACAGCCACGCTAATAACATTCAGCAATAGCGATTCAAATAAAAACTGCTTAATAAGCTGCGCCCGTTGCGAGCCCAATACCTTGCGGATGCCCACCTCTTTGGCCCGCTCAATTACCTTGGCAGTTGATAGATTTACATAATTGATATAAGCAATAAGCAGGATTAATACTGCAATAAGGCCCAGGTACCAAACTAAGTTACCATTACCGCCATTGCTGATCTCGTTTGACAGATTGGAGTACAAATGAATATCGCGCAGCGACTGTAATGAAAGCGCAATGTTATTGATATTGGTTTTACCCTGTGTTGGGCTAGCTGCATTCTGCCCGTTTTGCGCAGCTGATTTTTTTACAAAGGCAGGTAGCTTAGCCTCAAAGATTTTAGGATCTGTTTGCGGCGATAATGAAACATAAGTATACGAATCCGGATATACCCAATCTCCAGCTTTTGCGTCGCCCGACAGCACGAAATCAAACTGGAGGTGTGAGTTTGCAGGCACATCCTTACAGATCCCGGTAACCATAGCCTTGATATCAGTGCCGGAGATCTGTTGCTGAAACCTAACAGTTTTGCCGATGGCATTTTGACCCGGGAAATATTTTTTTGCGGTACTTTCGCTGATAACAACGGTATTTGGATCATTAAGTGCACCCGTTCCGCCTTCTATCATCGGGAAAGAGAACAGTCGGAGAAAGGATGCATCAGCCTGGTAAACCCTGCTTTCATTAAAAGCTATTAATGAGCCATTGGGCTGTTGTGAAGTTACTAATCCATCAAACTTTGAAACGCGGGTAAATTCCTGTACCTCCGGAAAGCTGGATTTTAAGGCTGGTCCAACTGCCGAATAGGTTTTGGGCATATTCTCAACCAGGTTGCCCTGGTTATAATTTTGATGTTTTATGCGATAGATGTTCGCCCCGTTTTTATGAAAATTATCATAACTTAACTCAAAGTTGATGTACTGTACAATGAGCAGGCATGCAGCCATACCAATAGCCAGGCCCATTATATTGATGAGCGAGAAAAGTTTTTGGCGGATAAGAATGCGCCACGCAATTTTAAAATAGTTTGATATCATTTAGTTCATGGTTAATAGTTCATAGCCGGATCAATTTTTAACTAATCTCTGGTCTCTAGCCTTTGATCATTCTGACTTCAAGCTTTTCACCGGATTTGTCAACGCCGCTTTTATACTTTGGTAGCTAACTGTTAATAAAGTAATTGCCATTGCACCCACTGCGGTTACAGCAAAGATCCACCAGGTAATATCCGACCGGTAGGTGTAGCCCTGCAACCAGCTGTGCATAAAATAATAAGCGGTTGGCGTTGCAATAAGCAGCGAGATAGTGATCAGTACCACAAAGTCTTTTGAGAGCAAGCGCCAGAGGTTAAATACGGTTGCCCCTAATACTTTGCGTACACCAATTTCTTTTATGCGCTGTTCCGCCATGAACGACGCCATGCCGAACAACCCAAGGCAGCTGATGAAAATAGCCAGGCCGGCAAATGCGCTTGCCAGTTTACCTATGCGTTCCTCGTTGCCAAATTTTTTGGCATACTCGGTATCTGCAAACTGGTAATCAAATGGCTGGGCCGGATTGTATTTTTTGAACACCTTGCCTATTTGATCTATAGCCTCGCTTGTGCTGATTTTTGGATTTATTTTGAGGATCACAAAATCTACGCCTCCTTTCGCCAGGTGATAAAGCATAGGCCTCACCGGCTCATATGGCGATTCGGTAACCACATCTTTAATTACCCCGACCACCTTAAAAGGTACGCCATCCCAGCGAATGGTTTCGCCAACCGGGTTTTTAAGCCCCATGAATTTCGCGGCCGTTTCGTTGATCACAAAGGCAACGGAATCAGATAAAAATTGAGCGGAGAAATCCCGGCCGTCTTTAAATTGCCAGCCTACGGTTTTACCATAATCAGGCGATACATCAGTATTAGGAAAATCAACGGAAAGAGATGGATCTTTACCCTTCCAGTCAAAACCGGCATTTGTTCCGTACACGCCTGTTGTAGGGCTGCTAGCTTCGGCTATGCTGATGATAGTGCCTGATTTAAATAGCTCATCTTTAACCGCAGCAAACTGATTATGAATTTCGCCTGTTACCATGGGCAGCATAACAAGGCCATCCCTTGTGTAACCTACCGGGCGGTTTTTGGCAAACTGGATCTGTCTGTAAACTATAATGGTGCCAATAATTAAAGTAACTGAAACGGTAAATTGCGTTACCACCAATACTTTGCGGGGGATAGCTGCCAGTCGGCCAACCTTAAATGTGCCTTTCAATACCTTTACCGGTTGAAATGATGAAAGATACAAGGCAGGGTAGCTGCCGGAAACAAGGCCTGTTATCAAACTAAAACCAACGCCCATTAGCCAGAACAAAGGGCTGCCCCATGGGATAACCATTTTTTTGCCGGATACATCATTAAAAAACGGAAGCGCTAGCTGTACAAACAAAATAGCCAGCGCAAATGCAAAAGCTACTACCAGCAACGATTCGCTTAAAAATTGATAGATAAGCTGTGACCTTAAAGATCCAATGGCTTTGCGGATGCCAACTTCTTTAGCTCTTTTCTCAGACCGGGCGGTACTCAGGTTCATAAAGTTGATGCAGGCCAGCAATAGCACAAAAACACCAATGATGCCAAACAGCCAAACATACTGGATTCGCCCGCCTACAATTTTACCGTTTTTAAAGTCTGAGTACAGGTGCCAGTTCTTCATCGGGTCAAGGAAAACTTCGGGCTTCCCTTTCAATTCGCTTTTATCAACCTTGCTGAGCTTTACGTCTTTTATTCTTGCCGAAACCGCTTTCACGTCAGCATTATCTGCAACCTGCGCAAAAGCCATGTAGCAGTTACACCGCCAGGTATCCTTTTGCTGTTTCATCCCCTGCGCGGTTGATAAAAGCTCCCAGGGTGCAATAAAATTTACATCTGCAAAGGTTGAGCTGTATGGAAAATCCTGGTAAACACCGGTCACTTTTACCACCAGGTTATTATCAATCTTCATTACCTTATTCATCGGGTCGGCATCGCCAAAATAAATTTTAGCTGTCGACGCAGAAAGGATAACGGACGATGGGTCGTTAAGTGAGGCCCTGCTGCCTTTCAGCATATTTACCGAAAACATATCAAGCGCCTGAGGCTCAAAAAATGTCCCGCTTTTGGTTAGCTTCTTATCACCAAGGGTAAGTATGTGGCCATAGGTAAACGAGGCCATGCTAACAGCCTTAAAGCTGCTGCCATAGTTTTTAAAGATCTCGGCGCCGATGGGCCAGGGCACACTTGTGCCCGTGCCGGTTTCGCCGTTAATGTAAAAGTTTTGCTTAACCTGGGCAAGGCTGTTGTAGTTTTTAAAATTTTTGTCGAATGATAGTTCATCCCAGATCCATAATCCTATCAGCATGGCAACAGCCATACCCACCGATAACCCGGTAATGTTGATGAACGAATGCGCCTTGTTCTTAACAAGGTTCCGGTACGCTATTTTTAAATAGTTCTTTATCATGGTATTTAGTTCATGGTTCATAGCCGGAATTGATATTTTCCTAACTAAACTCTGGTCTCTAATCTCTAATCACTCTGATTTCAAGCTCTTAACTGGATTTGCCAGCGCGGCTTTTATGCTTTGATAGCTAACCGTTAACAGGGTAATTACCATTGCGCCCATTGCAGCAATAGCGAAGACCCAGCCGCTTATTTCTGTGCGATACTGGTAGCTTTGCAGCCAGTTATGCATAAAATACCAGGCCATTGGCGATGCTATCAGCAACGATATGGTCACAAGCACCACAAAATCTTTTGATAGCAATTGCCATAGGTTAAATATCGATGCGCCCAGTACTTTGCGCACGCCAATCTCTTTGATGCGCTGCTCAGCCATAAATGTTGCCATACCAAACAGGCCCAGGCAGCTGATAAATATGGCAAGGCCTGCAAAACAGCTGGCCAGTTTGCCTATCCGTTCTTCATTATCAAACTTGCCGGCATAATCATCATCAACAAAGCGGATAGTAAAGGAAGTGGACGGATCGTATTTCTTCAAAATCCCCTTGATCTTATCCATTGCGGAATGTGCGCTCACCAGCGGGTTGATCTTTATGTTGATGTTTGATAGCTGGCTCCAACTTTTTTGTAAATAAAAGAAGGATTGTTTAGCCGTTTCATAAGCCGACTGGTTAACCATGTCTTTTACTACACCAATAATTTTATACTTGCCATTACCAATCCATTCGATAGTTTCACCAATGGGATGCTTAAGCCCCATGAATTTTACGGCGGCCTCATTAATGATAAAGGCAGAAGAATCTGACAGAAATGCGGGGTTAAAATCGCGGCCTTCCTTTATTTGCCAGTTTACTGTTTTTCCAAAGTCGGAAGTTACAGACATGCTGTTGAATTGCTCCTGTATAGCAGGGTCTTTTCCTTTCCAGGTAAACCCACCGTTACTAATATATACTGCGGTTACCGGGCTTTCTGATTCGGAAACGTTGCTTACTGAACCACTGGCGAGCAGGTCGTTTCGCAATGCCTGGTATTGTTTGTTCAAATCCTGCGTTTGCAGGCTTACATTTAGCAAATTATTACGGCTGTAGCCAACAGGCCGGTTTTTAGCAAACTGGATCTGCTGAAAAACTACTATGGTGCCGATAATGAGCACTACCGAAACGGTAAATTGTACAACTACCAGCACTTTGCGCGGGATAGAAGCGAACCTCCCTACCCTGAATGAGCCTTTCAATACTTTTACCGGGCGGAAGGAGGATAGGTATAATGCCGGATAGCTCCCTGCAATAAGTCCGGTAAATAAAGTGAATGCGATCCCCAAAATCCAAAACAATGGATTGGCCCACAGGATACTTACCTTTTTAGCTGCAAGCTGGTTAAATTCGGGCAGGCACAGCTGAACAAAAAGCAGCGATAAAAAGAATGCAAGGATGGCGATCAATAACGATTCGCTGTAAAACTGTGCAATAAGCTGACTCCGGACAGAGCCGATAGCTTTGCGGATGCCCACTTCTTTAGCCCGTTTTTCGGAGCGCGCTGTACTCAAATTCATAAAGTTGATACAAGCGAGCAGCAATACAAACATGCCGATTATGCCAAACAGCCAAACATATTGAATGCGTCCACCGATATTTATACCATTTTTAAACTCGCCGTATAAATACCATTTGCCCATGGGGTGAAGAAACAACTGCGATTTGTAGCGGGCATCGCTGTTATTCAGGCTCCGCAGTGCATTTAGCTTTAAATTCTTAATTTTTGCCGATACCTGTGCCATGTCCGCATTGTCGGCAATTTGTACAAAAGTCTGGAACCAGCTGGCGCCCCATGGATTATTAAACCGGCCAGGATAATTTTGGCTGATGGCAAGCATTTGCCATGGTGCAATAAAGGTTAAGTCGCCAAAAGATGAGTTTTCAGGCAGGTTTTCATAAACGCCGGTTACCTTTGCATTCTGCGTTTTGTCAATCTTTATCAGCTTATTTATCGGGTCAATATTGCCGAAAACTGCTTTTGCTGTTGTTTGGGAAAGTATGATGGATGTAGGGTCGTTTAAACTTTTGGCGGTACCTTTCAACATTTTTACGGAGAGCATGTCGGTAATTGCAGGCTCCATATAATTACCTTTTTGAGTAACAGTTTTATCGCCGTAGGTCAAAAGGTGGTCGCCGGTCCATGAGGTAATGATAACATGTTTAAAATAGCTGCCAAAATTACTGCGCAGGCCCGGCGCCAATGGCCAGGCCGATGATCCCCAGGTTTCCGTTTGGCCATTGATAAAAGAGTTATCCATTACCCTTGCAATCCTGTCACGGTTTTTATAACCGTTATCAAACGACAGTTCATCCCAAATCCATAAGCCTATCAGCATAGCTACCGCCATACCAACAGCCAGCCCGCCAATGTTTATCATTGATGAAACCCTGTTATGGAGAAGGTTTCGCCAGGCAATTTTTAAGTAGTTCTTTATCATGATTAGTTCATGGTTAATAGTTCATGGTTCATAGCCAAATTGGCTTTTTACTTTTTATAAGACATTTGCCGTTGCTGCATGTTGCAAACTGCTACCGCAACTCCTCACTATTATTTAATTTTTAACTGCCAACTCACAACTGCTTACTCACTTTTTAGGCTTTTAACCGGGTTAGCTAATGCAGCCTTTATGCTTTGATAGCTAACTGTTAACAGCGTAATTGTTACAACGCCGATACCTGTTACGGCATAGATCCACCAGGCCAGGTCAGAACGGTAGGTGTAATGTTGCAGCCAGTTATGCATAAAATAATAAGAAACAGGTATGGCAATTAGCAGCGAAATAATAACCAGGGTCACAAAATCTTTTGATAACAATTGCCACAGGTTAAATACCGATGCTCCCAATACCTTACGGACACCAATTTCTTTAAAACGTTGCTCAGCAACAAACGATGCCATACCAAAAAGCCCCAGGCAGCTAATAAAAATGGCGAAGCCCGCAAAAAAGCCGGCCAGCTTGCCTACGCGTTCTTCATTGCCAAATTTTTTGGCATATTCATCGTCAACAAAACTATATTCAAACGGCTGGGCCGGACTGAATTTCTTAAAAGCTGTTTCAATTTTGCTGAGTGCGTCCCTTGGGCTTACCAGGGGATTAATTTTTACATTAACGATGCCGGGGTTCCGGTTCAGGAAATAGAATGAGGGCCTCACCGGCTCATAGGGCGATTCCATTATCATATCTTTAACCACACCAATTACCTTAAAAGCAACACCATCGCTCCACTTTATAGTTTCGCCAACAGGGTTTTTGAGGCCCATGTATTTTACAGCAGTTTCATTTAAAATAAATGCGGATGAATCAGAAGGATACGCGCTTGAAAGATCACGCCCCTGGCTTATTTGCCAGCCCACCAGTTTACCATAATCATACGAGATGCCATTGGTAGGAAAATATATCGTGAGGCGCGGATCTTTGCCATTCCAGGTGAAACCACCGTTTGTGCGCCAAACTGCCGTTATCGGGTTGGCTGATTCTGCCATCTCTGTAATTGCCCCTGCGTTTTTTAATTCAGTTCGTACTTCTTTAAAATGATTATGAATATCAGCATTATGGGTTTCAATGGCAACCAGCCCTGAGCGATTATAACCGATGGGGCGGTTACGTGCGAACTGGATCTGGCGGAAAACCACTGTTGTACCAATAATTAGTACGATAGAAACGGTAAATTGAATAACTACCAGCACCTTACGCGGAATAGCCGCAAGGCGGCCCACCCTGAAGGTGCCTTTTAATACTTTAACAGGTGTAAATGATGATAAATAAAGTGCCGGATAGCTGCCTGCTATTAAACCTGTAATAAGGCTGAATACAATGCCTGAAAGCCAGAATAAAGGATTATTCCAGGCTATGGCTATTTGCTTATCGGCTATTTGATTGACTCCCGGGATCAGTAATTGAACCAATACAAGAGATAGTGCAAAAGCCAGCAGTGAAACCAGGAGGGATTCGGAAAAAAATTGACTGATCAATTGCCTGCGCATTGAGCCGATAGCTTTACGGATGCCTACTTCTTTAGCACGTTTTTCTGACCGGGCAGTGCTCAAATTCATAAAGTTGATGCAAGCCAGCAACAGCACAAAAAAGCCGATGATGCCGAACAGCCACACAAACTCAATCCGACCGCCGGTGTTTACCCCGTTTTTAAAATCAGAATATAAATGCCATTTGCTCATGGGCTGAAGGAAAAGCTTTGGCCTGGTTACAGTTTCTTCTTTATGGATGTTGTGCAGCTTAACATTCTTTATTTTTGTTGAAACCGCACTCATGTTCGCATTATCAGCTAACTGTACAAGTACCTGGAATGAATTATTACCCCATGGGTTATCCATCCCTTTTAACCATTTGTCGTTGTTAAACCTGAGTTCCCATGGAGCTATAAAGTTTATCCCTGCAAATGCCGAATTATTAGGCAGATCTGCATAAACACCGGTTACATTTACGTCCAATGCATCAATCTTCATCCTTTTACCCATGGGATCAGCATTGCCAAAATATGCATTCGCGGTTGATTGTGAGATCAAAATGGAGGACGGATCAGTAAGGCCAGCGCGCGTGCCTTTAAGCATGTTAAGGTTCAGCATTTCAGGAGCTGCAGGCTCCATAAAAACACCATTTTTTGTGATCTTTTTTTCTTCAGTGCTTAAGATCTGGTTATACGCGCCTGATGAGGTAACAACATATTTAAAATTACTGCCATAGCTTTTGCGCAGCTCAGCACCCAGGGGATAGGGCACACCGCTCCATGTAGCTATATTATCTGTAAGTGTTTGATTTTGCATTACCTGCGCAATGCGGTTATAGTTAGGGTTAAATTTATCGTACGATAATTCATCCCATGTCCAAAACCCAATCAGCATTGAAACAGTCATCCCTACAGCAAGTCCGCCAATGTTTATTATTGAAGAAACCTTGTTCTTCAAAATATTGCGCCAGGCAATTTTCAGGTAATTCTTTATCATTTTATTAGTCTTTGGTAATTAGTCATAATGCCAGAGTAATCAGCAAATGAGATTTAGTCACCTGCTGAATTACTTTTTCAGATATTAAATTTATCCATGGGCATTAACTGCTTACGGCCAACTGCAAACTGTTAACTTCCGATCTTTTACTTTTTTTATCTACTATATAATTACTTGTTCTTCAACTAACCTCTGGTCTCTAATCACTCGGAACGCAAACTTTTCACCGGGTTTGCCAATGCTGCTTTTATACTTTGATAACTAATGGTAAGTAATGTAAGCGTCATGGCGCCCAGCCCAGTCACCGCAAAAATCCACCACGTTATTTCAGAACGATATTGATAATTCTGCAGCCAGTTGTGCATGAAATAATAAGATACCGGGGTGGCAATTAACAGCGAAATGACAACCAGCAGTACAAAATCTTTTGACAACATCTGCCATAAATTGAATACTGTAGCACCCAACACTTTCCGCACTCCAATTTCTTTGGTCCGTTGCTCTGCCATAAACGATGCCATGCCAAACAAACCAAGGCAGCTGATGAATATGGCCAGACTGGCAAAAAAGCTTGCAAGCTTACCTATGCGTTCTTCGTCTCCGAATTTTTTGGCGTACTCGTCATCAACAAATTTGTAATCAAAAGGGTCCCCGGGGGCATATTTTTTGCAAATAGCTTCAATATTGCTTATTGCTGTGCTTGCACTCATTTTAGGATTAATACGGACGTTTACCAGGCCCGCGCCGCCTTCAATGTAAAAGATAGTCGGTTTTACAGGTTCATAAGGCGACTCTACGATCATATCTTTCGTAACACCCAGTACCGTGTATTTTTTATCATCCCAGCTCACCAATCGTCCAACCGGGTTTTTAAGCCCCATGTATTTTACACTTGCTTCATTTAGGATCAACCCATTTAAGTCTGAAGCGGATAAGCGTGTAAAATCCCGGCCCTGTATAAATTGCCAGTTTACTGTTTTACCGTACCCGGGTGTTACGGCGAAAGTGGCAAATTCACCAGCGGTACCGGCGTCTTTACCCTGCCAGCTAAAACCACCGCTTGACCTGCTGCCTTTTGTTATCTGGTTTCCCGATTCAGCAATTTCCGTTATTGTTCTTGTTTGAAGCAATTCATACCTAAGGGCGTCAAAATTCCTGTGCAGATTCTCTGAGTAAGGCCTCACCATAATTAATCCGGATCGGCTGTAACCAATAGGGCGGTCTTTTGCAAAATGAATTTGTCGGAGCACTACGATGGTTCCAATTATCATCGTTACAGAAAATGTAAACTGAACAACAATAAGTACCTTACGGGGAAGGCTGGCCATTTTGCCGGCTTTAAATGAGCCTTTTAATACTTTTACCGGCTGAAAAGAAGAAAGATAAAAAGCAGGATAGCTGCCGGCGAACAGTCCGCTAATAATTACAAATCCTATCCCTGTTAGCCAAAACGAAGGATTATTCCACAAAATAAATAATTGTTTACCTGTTAAATCATTAAAAAATGGAAGGGTTAATTGTACAAGGAATAGCGCCAGCATAAAGGCCAGGATCGCCACCAATAAAGATTCACTTAAAAACTGCCAGATCAGTTGCCCCCGCAATGAGCCTATTGATTTCCTGATCCCAACTTCTTTAGCCCGTTTTTCAGACCGCGCTGTACTCAGGTTCATGAAGTTTATTCCCGCGAGCATGAGCACAAAAATGCCGATAACCCCGAAGAGCCAGATATATTTGATACTTCCACCGGTATTTACCCCGTTTTTAAACTCTGCATATAAATGCCAGCGGCTCATCGGGAAAAGGAAAATTTGAGGATTCCCTTTTTTGCCATCCGGG
>Ga0193702_1000020_pt1 | contig 73110 bp, 43 predicted proteins | sample U3a1metaG_FD_143060 | JGI IMG/M metagenome (GOLD analysis project Ga0193702, IMG submission 143060) | Soil microbial communities from a riparian zone of the East river system, Colorado, United States - U3a1 | ecosystem: Environmental > Terrestrial > Soil > Riparian zone | place: USA: East River... | reverse complement strand
AAATTAAAAATTAAAATTTAAAAAAAGAGGACTAAGTGATGATATTTATATCTATAATAACTTTAATAGCGGCTAAGGCCCTACCTTTATTTAACAAAATAAGTTCTATTCATATTTCTAGAATAGCTTCTATAATATTTATTTATACCGGAGCAATTTCTTTTAATTGCTTCTATATTCAGTCAATTGGATCAGGTATAGGTATTTATAGTGGGTTATTTCATATAACTCCGGTATCTCAATTAATGGAATTTTTCCTATTCTTTATAGGAATAGGCTCAGCTGTGGTTGGATCTTTTGATGGTTCTGATATAAGTACTTATATAAGTAGTAGCACAGTGGGTAATGGGGAAAGTGTAATAGATTTTATTATACCCTCAATATTAGAAAAAGAACTTAGTCCATTACAAAGTATCTTTAATCATGAGATTCTTTTAGGAATATCAGCTTTACTTCATATGTGCATCCTAATTTTAATCTGATTGCACAAGCTATATGTTACTGCTGTTGGAAGTATTATCAGTAAATTATTCAGTAACGAAACATTAAAAAAATACGACAAAATTAGGCAAATGATGGCAAAAATAGGAAAGAGCTATTTAATTCTTTTAATTATTATAAATGTTGCATTCATATTCTTTGATCTTGGTTGTATTATATATGCGAACATAGAATTAAGTAATAATATAGATGACTATATCCGTGTTCATTTAAACATGAAGAATAGTATTATTATGTTATTATTTGTGAAATATAAATTTAATGTCAATAAAAATAAGATAGAGAAAATTCAGTACTTTAATGCATGGAGTAAAGTAGAGAGTCAAAAAAAAATAAATAATTCAAATAAAAATTTAACTTTATTCAACTGATATGATAAAAATTTAAAAAATCTTAACAACAAAATTATAAACAAAAAAGATCGGTTTCAAACATGGTTTTTGCAAAAATGAGGGAAAAACTCTATATTTCTAGGAGCACAAAGGGCTTACAGCCTTCCTACTTTACCTGCAAAAGTAGAAAAATACCATAATCACGTCTTTGTTCGTATCTTTAGATTTCTTGGAGGGTTATCCTTTTTAATGGTTGCTACTAATATAAATTATGATTTAAAATTACCTGCAATAGTGCTATGAACTATTATTATAGTCGCTTGTATTCATGTTACACATGTTATTATAATATTACTAATTAAATTCTTTTTTAGCCTTTACACTTTAATATTTGATCGAAAAAAATTTGAAATAAGAAATTCACCCTTAAATAGATTTGCTTCAATATTCGGTCAGGCATTATTTTGCATAAAAGTAGGATGTGGAGCTACTGCTTCAGGTGCTGGTTTTCTTGCTGGTGGAATAGCCTATGATGAAATGTTAGTCAATTCTGGACGGCCAAAGGTATTTCTACCTATTATGGGTCAAATCTTTAATGGAGTATTTGGTGAAGTACCCCCTACTCATGGAAATAATAACAATATACCAATAGCAATAGTCCCTAATACCTTGCCAAAGGCTAATCCACAAAACGTTGGAAGAGTAGCAGAAATGGTAACTAAATATCAAACTATGTCGCCAGAAGAAAGAATAGACTTTATGACTGAAATTAATTCATCTTATGAAGATGAGAAAAATAAAAGAAAATAATAATAATGATAAAACTAAAAATCAAACAGAAGATAAAAAATCTTAAGGTAAATTCTGTTATTTGTCTAAACTTTCTTTTGTCTATTCTTACACTAACTATTGTTTATTTGGATTCTTTCACTATTACAAAAATTGACCTTTGTGCATCAGCATTAACAAATAAATATAAAAATGTTTATTTTTTACCTTTCGTTTATGCAACATTCAACCCAAATGTCACAGCCGAAGCGGAACCACTTATCAGATATTCTTTTTCGATGTTTATAATGAGCTTACTAGTCTTAGTTTGTTTTTTTAACATAATAGGTTATATTCTTTCTATTTATTGAATCGATAGGTTAGATATAGAGGCTAAATTTCCTTTCTTTAAATGATATATCCAATTTTACAGTAAAACCAATAAAATTTTATTAGTTGTAGAAATTATTATTGCTTTTTTTTTTTTACTTTGTATTGTTATACTTAATTTTTTTCTTTTTACACGTATTTTACTTATTTAGTTTTAAATAAACCCTTTGAATTTTCGTTTTTATCTGGTGTACCAAAATTCACTGCCTGTTGCCTCTGTGCCCTTTTGCCCTGTAGCACTGTTGCACTTGTGCCCTTGTGCCCTGTTGCCCGCTTTTTGTATTATTATACAAATAAGAACACCACAGATGTAAGGCTTCGAGCATAGGTTTTGAGCCACAGGTATGGATTACTCTAAAAATAAGAACACAAGCTGCAAGGCTACGAGCATAGGTTTCAAGGCTTCGAGTAATTATTCGGATAAAAATAAGAACATAGGTTTTGAGTTGGCTTATGCAAACCCTTTATGTTTAGTTTAGCTACGTTTTTTATGTTTCGCTACGGGTTGTTTTATTCAGATAAAAATAAGAACAACAGGGATTTTTATTCGGATAAAAATAAGAACAACAGCCCTTGCTTTTGCGCAACGCCTTTGCTGTTGCGTAGGCCAGGCTAGGCTTGGTTGGTAGCTACCAAGCCAAGCTAACCCTTGCTTTTGCGGTGCGCCCTTGCTTTTGCGCAGCTGGCATTGTCGATTTTGAGCTAGGGGCAATGCTTTTTCGATCAGGCAACTGGCAACAGCTGATAATTGTTTACTTTTGCATTTGATTTCTTTTTTTTGTTTTTTTTTTTGTTTTTGTTTGTTTTATCTAGTCTAAGAAAAATAAATGAATTATAAGTAAAAAAACCTTTAATTAGGAGCTAGTATAATTACCTTATATTAATAAAGATACCGATATTCAAATAATCAACCCCTTTTTATAGTATAAATTTATTACCCCAAAGTTTAAACAAATTATTAGAGAAATTTAATAGTACTGTTCAAAAAGGAGTATTCCCACCTTTATTTGTTAATAGAAATAATTTAAATTATATTGGGGTAAAACCAGAGTTTAAATTCTATTCTTTAAGTAAAATTAGTGAAAAGGAATATAATAACATAAATAAGGAATTGTAATTTTAGTTCTTCCCTACCACAAGTATGATTATTTTAAATAGAAATAGAAATAGAAATAAAAATAGAAATAAAAATAGAAATAAATTATTTTAGCTTTTGCATTAGCTAATTGAACTTGTGTTCTTAGAGTTACTCTTGAATTTGAGGCAAGGAACAGTTGCTCTGTTGCCCTTGTGCCCTTTGGCACTGTTGCCCTTGTGCCCTTGTGCCCTGTTCCCCTGTTCCCCTGTTGCCCTGTTGCCCTGTTGCCTTGGCTTCACCCTACGCACAACCTTTGCTCGAAGCCTTTCAACTAGTGCCTTGGCTTAGGCCCACTCACAACCTTTGCTCGTAGCCTTTCAAAGGCAAGAGGCAAGGGAGGCCTTAGGCAAGGGAGGCCTTAGGCAAGGGAGGCCTTAGGCAAGGGCGCTGTTTGTATTCTGAATTACTACAAATAAGAACGCAACAGCAAGGGAAGCAAATGTTAAAATTAAAATAAGAATTTAAACCCGTACTGTGTATTCTTTTCTTATTGACCTCTTGGCCTATCCTCGAGGCAAGGCTACAATTATTAACTCACCTTTGGTTCTTAATTTTATTCCGATTCAAATAAGAATAAAAACCCTTACCTAAAAACCAAGGGAACCTTGCAGCTGCGCTAGGGCATAAGGCAAAGGAGGCAAAACAAAAACAAAAAAAAAGGGGAGGATTAGAAATCAAGAGTAAAGTAAAAGTGGAGATAGCAGGGTCCACAAGAGGAAGGAAACCAACGAGAAAAATGAAATTTTTTTATTAGATTGAATATAAAATACAAGGCCTAGAACGTTCTTTCGCTGTACATAAGAGGACATCCGCACACTCTTAGATTAATATCAACCACCTTCACAAACCACAAGATGAGGAAAACCAAGAGTAAAAAATATATTTCCCTACTATAACGTTAATTCACTGTCTAGCTTAGCTAGAGTTCATTCTCTTAGTTATTCTTTTCTTTATTATTTTCTTGTTTATTCACCCCTAACCTCTACTATTACGTAAATTCCTTGTACACCTCTGCTGTAATTCAATTCCAATCTCTAGCTTATTAATTATCCCTGCTACGCTTTCCTCAAGATGAGAATCAAACTAGTAATATAAACTAACACGAAGGGTAACGAGACAACTAAGCACCTACCTAGCATTGTCTCTACCTTCTTAATGAATTTTTTATTCTTTCTAGGATTCTTAATTCCTATCCACTACTAACCACTACTATAAGATGGAACGCACCCCTGTTTGTATTATGAATTACCTCTAGGCCCTGCCACGAGGCACTTGCTACAAATAAGAACGCCACAGAAAGGGTTTGCATGGCTTTTATGGTTGGAAGGTTGGCAGGTTGGATGGTTGGAAGGTAGGTAGGTTGGTTGGTAGGTTGGCCTATGGCCTACCAACCTACCTACCAACCAACCAACCTAGCACAAGTTGCTTTCGTTTTTATTCTTCTTTTAACACCAATAAGAACAACCATTGCTCGCAGCCCCTTTGCTCGCAGCCCCCTTTGCTCGCAGCCAACCTTTGCTCGCAGCCAACCTTTGCTCGCAGCCAAAGGCAAGAGAGGCAAGAGAGGCAAGAGAGGCAAGAGAGGCAAGAGAGGCTAGAGAGGCTAGAGAGGCTAGAGAGGCTAGAGAGGCAAGAGAGGCAAGAGAGGCAAGAGAGGCAAGAGAAGCCCAAGCACAAATAAGCAAAAATGCCAAAGCACAAATCAGAACAATGCAAAAGAGGATTAAGTAATTATAATTAGGTGAAAGAATGAACAAGTGAAGATTAAATTAAGTATTTAAAGTATTACTAGATACTAACTAGCTCCTATCGGCGGAGTAGAACTAAAGGAAGCGACTAACATTCAAGTTAAAAATAGTTATATGAGTATAGTGCGATAGCGCTACTCAAATTATTTCTCTACCGCTCCTTCACCTCTCCCTATAATTATTTAATTATTTAATAATGAAACAAAGATACTTAGATTTATATACTATTACAAGATTATAACCTTAACTACTTAACTATTGCATTATAACACTATAACACTTCTGTGCTATATTACACTCTCTCACTTTGTTATTATTGTTGTGATTGTTATATAGAGTAGAGAGTACTCAATCCTTCAATCAATAACTCAAAAGAAAAAAGAAATATTAAAAACAAATATATATAACATATAACATGTAACCATCTTCAATTACTTGAGATTGATTATATTCTTGTATATTGTACATTGTACATTGTATATTGTATCTTGTATTCTGTGTATAAAGTGCTTTGTTTAATTATAATAGTAATTGATTGTTTAGTTTATTGTTATTGAATTATTGTTATTGAAGTACTCTCTGTCTGCTCTGTCTACTCTACTGTAGTTATTTAAGAATGTAATATAATTATAGTAGGGAAATAGTAATATAATAATCAAGGTAATCAATAACTAAGAGGTAAACTATACTAAGGTACTAACTCACTCACCCACTCACTAACAAGAAATAAAGGAGAGGAAAGAATGTCCAATTAAATTAAGAATGTACCTAACTATAAAAGACAATAATAATAATAATATAAAAATAACTATAAGCTAGAACTTTTTGGGACTAACTTCACTACTTTTCATTAACTTCACTAACCTCTGTTTTTTAATTTAGATTAGTGGAGAGTAAATTTCAACTTAAAATTACTATGTGAATACCCAGCTCTAAGAACAATAATGTAAACTAAATTATAAGAATAAAACAAAAAAAAACTATAACTAGTTTTCAAACACTCTCACCTCACTCTGTGGTTTTTAGCCAGAGATAGCAACAATAAATCTTCAAAAGCTATTTTTATACTGATTATACTGATAGCTAAAGGACATTGAACTAAAAGCTACCTAATTAACTAACTAACTAACTAACTAAATAAACCCTAACTCTATCAAACTAACCAGGGAATCTAACTCTCTTTTTCTACATTTCTCAATCTGAGTGTGAAGTAGGTGAAGTAGATTTTTTTATATTTAGTGTGGGATTTCACGGATAGGGGTATAATTAAACGATTAATATCCGAGTGTTCTATTTTATTGTTATTATCAAATTTAAGATAAAGGGGTTTATAACTTTTAAGATACAGGGGTTTATATATGGTTATAGATTTAGATTTATCATAAATTCTAATACCCGATATTGGAATAAATTTTTGACGGATTAAATTAAAAAGGAGTAAACAAAAAACAAACAAAAAAATTGCCTCCATTAACACAGACTAGTTGCAAATCGAAAAATCGAACACCTTCCTAGCAGTGCCGAAAGTTAAATTAAGTGTTAGATATTGAATTAACTCCATTAAATTAAAATTTTAAGTGTTTTTGTATGTCCTTTGTCACATGTCACATGTCACATGTCACCTATGTCCTATATTTAATATTCCAGTGGGGTCAGGGTCTTAATCCAAAAAATAATTGTTAATGTTATTGTTGGGTTGGGCGTTATTATATTTCTTAAATTTTCTAGTTTAATAACTTAGTGAAAACAGCAACTTAATCTGAAAAAAAAGGTAGAAAAAGTCTCTCACAGCTCTCTTCAATAACTTTTCACTCGGGTACCACATCCGAGCCTTCATCCTAATTATCAGGAGTATTATTAGGGGGTTAGGGCGTGCACTTTCCTCATTCACTGTCCAAAAAATCACACGACAATCGACTTATACTTTAATAGTCTTACTAATTAGTATTGCATATAAAATTATAATAAGAAGTTATTTATTTTTGAATTTTGAAATTTTAAATTTAAATTAATTGAAGGTAATTCGTGTAAGTTTTAATGTTATTTTTCTTAAGTCCTAAACTTAGTGTATGTTTGTTTAATTTACCCGCTCTCTCTGATATAAAAAAAACAAAAAAAAACAAAACTCAGATTTACTCTTAAAAACTCCATAATTACCCCTTTTTTCTTAAAACAAAAAATAGTAGTGATTAGACTGGATTTAGTTGTATAAATATACCAGTAGAAGGAGTGAACGTTTTTTAATATAATTCTAAAGCTTACAAAAGGGGTTAATGTTTTAATATTATTTGATCTAATAATTGTAGTCATTTTATCTAATAACAGTAGCTACCGGTTATTTTTGTTTTTTTTTTTTGTTTTTTTACGGGTTTACATATATAGAACTAAGTATCATCATTGTCATCCCAAATAAGACTATTGATATATATAAAAAAATTAATTTTAAATAGTGTTTATGAACTTTACCTGGATCTACAGAATAAAGATTAACAGCAATATCTTTCGATTCTAATAGTTCATTTTTAATTAACTTAGGGTAAAGTTCGGGGTTTATAAATTCTTTATTTTTTGCAAACATTATTATTATATATAATTTTCAAATAAAATATATAATAACTAAAAAATTTAATACAATATATAATTTTAAAAAATAACCAAGATAAATATAAAACTCGCTATATATTTCTGCAATTATAGTGCTCTTATAGCCGATGACACTTGTTATAAAAATAATTATAAAGGTAAAAGCAAGATATCTTAATATTATTTTAATTCAACTGGGTAGTTTATTTAAAAATAAAAATAAGGAACTGCTACTGCTAGCCGAACTAGTCCCCGTTCCCTCTAAATTATTACTTTCAGCTATGTTTACAATGACTTTTGTACCACCGGAAGTTACTTTATTTATAGTCATCATAGCTCCTGCTATCAAAGGTGCTCCCATGATCATAAATAAAGCTACTTCTTTAGATCGGGTACTAGGACCTGATATAAGGACATTTGAAATACTGCTGTTATATGCGGATTTCATATATAAATTAACTATGGTCTTATACATTAACATAGAAGTAATGCTAGAACCGACTAAACCTATATTTACATTTTCTTTGATCATTTGTACTAATGGTGTGTCAAAGACCTCTAATCCCTTATTGCATAATTCATTGATAGTAATATCTCCAGCACTACCTAATAGTTTATTTTGGGTTAGTTGTGATTCATTTACATTTGAAAGAATGTTTGGTTTATTAGTGTGTATAAATTCCTGTATATTTGTAAGCTCTGAGTTTTTTATTTCTTTTTTGTCGTTTAATATGTTAGTAACTGGATAGTTTTGTTTTCATTTAGTTCACGTTTCATTAGATAAAAAATTGTCTGCTTCTTTAGTTTTTCTTCATAAATGGTACGCAACAAACGCACTTTCTACCTTTTCTTCTACTTGGGTAGAATTTTCTCTGTGTTTAGCAAAATGTGAATTTATTAGATTAACCAACGAATCTTTATTATAAGGAACTGTTTTACCATAACCAGCATAACCATACATTGCAGAGTCTATACTATTAGCCATGATTTGATCTAAATCATTTCGATCTATATCTTTTAATTCTTCTTTTAAGTTGTTGTTTTTTTTCATTAAATTAGAAATTTTAAATGGTTTGGGTTTTCTTATGTTTGTTTTAAAGAAAATACCTCTACTAAATTAAATTATTTTCCTCTACTCTTACTTGTGTTTAGTTGTAGACCAAAGCACACTAAGCGAGCAAGGATAGAGCAAATATAAAATTAAATTAGTTATATAGCTATATTTGAGCTATATTATAAAATGAGGTAATAAATGTTACAACGTTAATAAGTTTCACTCTAGCCCTCCAGCTCTTAACATTGATTAAATTAAAATTAAAATTTATATTTTTTCGCCACTTTAATCACTAACACTGCAACATATCTTAGTGATCTTCTAGGCTTTCGATATGATAGGGCATACACGGATTTAAACAAATCAAAATTGTTTAAGTTCTAGACAAATATCAAATAATAATTATATTTTTATATTTTTATATTTTTTATCAATACTTTATACATTTATATTTTTTTTATATATATTGTATTTATTTTTTTATTTTTGTATATGTTTCTTTTCTTTTATTTAGAATAAAAAGTAAAAATAGGTTATAAGCATTTTTTTGTTTTTTAGTTTACTATAACTTAAATTTACCTGTATAGTTTCTATTCTTTTAAGCTATAGATATTACTTACTATGCAAGTCACGCTATACCGAACTAACCGTAAGAAAGACCAGATATACAAAATAGGCACCAACTCTCACACTTTCAATATAGATAAGCTCAATATACCCCAAGGAATCAGTTTATCTTTTCTCTTCTCTTCTCTTCTCTTATTTTATTTATTTTATTTTTGTTTCTTTACCTTACTATACCTATACAATAAATTAGAGGTTTTGGTTTTTATACTTTGCAGGGCCCTCCTTCTGATTTTTCTTTAATTATCTAATATATTATATTATTTTTATCATTAAATAATAAAGATTTTAAACTTACACACTCGTTTAGAATAATATATGCTTTAATTGTAGACCGGGTGGTTAAAGCAAATAAGGTGTAATCTGAAGAAACCTAATTTTATACCCCTAATATTTTTAAAACATTCGTTAAGAACTAACATTGATTCTTCATACTTTCCAGACTTTATTTTATATATTTGATCTGTTGTAAGCAAGCTTGAATACTACTCTCTACCTTAGCAATTTTCAATAATCCGGAACTCTTGTTTTCCCTCTGTATAGTCTTATTTTTCTACGTCTAGGCTAGAGATTCAGTATCGTGGGTTTTAGGGAGCTTTAAATATCCTCTTTAACTTATAGCCTATAGTTTAGCTATGGCTTTAGCTATGGCTTTAGCTAAGGCTTTAGCTAAGGCTTATAGCCTATCAACTAAAGAATTTATTGCAATTTCCCTAGTGTTAAACTCTGTATCCCATGTATAATTATTATTTACTAAACTTATCCCTTGTTTCCGCATCTTAAGTCTAATGGTAATGGTGGTAATGGTGAATCTAATATTGCAAACAATACTCTTTCTTTTAACCTCCTATCCTTTACTAAGTCTAAATCTAATTCTGATTAATCACTCGCTAAATAGTTGAGGGATAAAATAGTTAAAAATAAAGATTTAGTATTACTAGAATGTACAACCACTTATAACTCACCATACTTTTGCTCCACAAATAAACTCTAAACTTTAAGCCCGTGGTCTCCATTTATGAAAGAAGGTAATAGCTCATATACTATGGGGAAGGTTGTAAAATCAATCGGTTTGTTAAGTAACCTTTACACCCTATTCAATCTAAACTTCTCTGCACGTCATCCAGAATAGCAATTTGCCATCTTAAGGGTACAGAAAGAAAAGGATCTTGTTCTACGAATAAGGAGGTAAAGTTATCTTTAAAAACTAAATTCATAAAATTTACCGAGTGATCTGTATCAAAAATATAGGCCATAGGGGGCCATAGGGATTAAATTTAAGCTAATGGTATTTGTATTTGTATTTGTAATTGTTAGTGTTTGTATTTTTTGTTTGTTTAACTGATACAATTCTCTAAGACCAATAAAATGGGTAACTCGTCAAATTATTCTATCTCTTTAGCTGATTATTGTATGCAGTGATGTGAGAGCAGGATTTTATTCCAACCCAACCCTTTGCACCTAGTCAAAATTTTAATGGTTGGTGAATGTTTTAACTCTCCCACTGTAAATTACTAGTTTAGTCCAACTCCTTTTCTACAAAAATTACTATTTCCGAAGGTCTAAATTTATCTTATATATTATTGATTGTAAAAATATAAGGGTCTCTGTTAAAGAGTCAAAATCGATGATTCACAGTACAAGTTTACGAGGGAGGCATTAACACCAAAATAAACTGTTTGATGGTTCTAACTCAATACTGTCTTGTCTAATCTACCCAAGTCTTAAGTCCTTAACATTCATTCAATTCAATTCAATTTTTATAGTAAATAAAGTAAAGTAAAATACAATTTGTATATAGCAAAGTCGTAAGGAAAAATGACCTAATTTCCTAGTCATAGGTACAGAAATTCATAAATATGATAGTTTATTTTTAATTCTTTTTAGTTAGTATGTTGGTTATAACCTGTATTTTAAATATAAAAGCTTAATCCAAATGATATCTTTTCTTTTCTTACCTCATATTTGACCTTTCAATATTAAATAAGGTCGATGAAATGAAAAATGGACATATTTCTCTAATCCAACCTATCCTAATCTAATTTATAAAGAAGGAATCTTCATTTTGTATTCTGATAAAATAAGACAAAAATCTTTAAATCTAATCAAAAGGTATTTTACAAAATCCTCACTCTCTGTTATTCTAGGAACTCTACTTCATTTAATGGATTTATTTTTTATTAATGCTATGCTATTAGTTTGTTAATCGACGGATTGAAACCTTTGATATATTCTACTATCTCTCTGTAACTATCTAACCCTCCTCGTTGTAATTAACATAGGAGGCTCCGATAATTACCCCTTAACAATTTTGTTATCGCTAAATCCTCACTTTTCTTATAGCGACTGGGATTACCGCTAGTATTTTAAAATCTACTGTTTTACTTTCTACTGTTTTACTTTTGACAATTTACTAATAAATCTAAATTTTTCACCGTGGTTTATATCCTTTAAATGTTGACTATCCATAAGAACTTCTTCTATTAACCCCCCTTCAATTTTTGTCTCTAGCTACACTTCTAACACTCGTTTATTATAAAAATGCATTCTAAACTGTTGATCTTTATAGACCATCGTAACTTGTCCTCCATTCTTATAGACAACTTTGGCGGATCTTAATCTTGACTGGATATATTATATTCTGATATTCTATGGTTTTTTGTTTGTTTTCCGAGAAAAATGTTTCTGTTAAGACCTTAAGCATAACTTGTCCTGAGTAAATAAGTTGGAATCCTGTGGTTGCTATTATTTTTGATTAAAATCCTAACAGTCCTCGTGTTGTTAAAGCTAATATACCCTTTCCAGAAATCTTTAACTCTAAACCTCTAAACCTAGTTGATATCCTGAAATAAAATTTCTAATCTTTGTAATTTCCCCAAATAAATAATTTGAAGACACCTTGCTTATAAATCAGATAGATCGTGATAAATCCATCTGTTGTTACAGATACGACTAACCCGCCTAATTTTTTTAACACGTCTAAACTTCCCCCAAGAATACTACTAAAAAAGGCTGTGGTTCAAGAGGCTATCCAGGGTTTTATATGGCATCTCTTGATAATCTGTGAGTTTTTTTTTAGATCAAACTTTTGAGTTTTTTTTTTAGATCAAACTTTTTCTTATTACTCAAATCTCGCACTACAGATCCGTATATGCTATTTTCTATTTCTTTATACCTTAAATTACTAATTGTTCCTTTTGTATACTCTCGTCTTTTTTCCTGCACTAATTTTAAGATGGTTTCAAAGGGTTTTATTCCCCGGTTTCAAACTTTCTAAAGGGTATAAAATGTATATCAATGATTTTAAGTTTACAACTCTGAGATTAGGCTAAGAGGTATTCTGCACCGGTTATTACACAAGTCCATGCAAAGGGGTAGATAGTACAAATATAGAAACAAGGGGTCGATTGGTATTTGGTTGTCTCAGGAAATTAAAAATCAGCTTGTATTAGTAGATAGCTATATTAGATTTCATCTGAGGATAACTTATTTAAATCACTAACACTTAATCGTCGGTAACTGTCATAATCGGGTGACCCGGCATTGCCATTACAGAGGTATAAGCGCTGGTTAAAGCATAATCGTACCAAACTGTATTAGATCTATACCATACATAAACCATTCAATCCGACCACCCTTATAGTTTGCTATGTAATAAGGTAAAAAAACAAAAACCAATATTCTTTATTGTATTGAATAATTTAATTTCCTTATTGGTTGTAGTCTGTACTTTAACTTACTTTACTTTACAGTACTTAACTGTACTTAGTTCTTTACTATAATAGAGCTTTAGTTAAGGATAATTTCCACCCCCACCTAAGGAGGTTAATTTATAATTTAAATTATTATATTTTTTATTTTTTAATTTAGATTCTTTTATTAGTCTTTTTGTAATCTGTAGTCTTTAGTTTGTAGTCTGTAGTCTGTAGTATGTAGTATGTAATTTAATTTAATTTAATTTAATTTAGTTTAATTTCATTTAGTATATAGTATAGCTAAGGGTATAGTTTAGGATAAATTCCAGGGGCCTCCTAACAGAGTAACTTTAATTAGATAATTTAGATTAGATTAGATTAGATTATTTAGTTTGATTATTTATTTTGTTAAAATTTTTGTTTTTGTTTCTGTCTATCCTATCTTACTTTCTGACTTTATTGGTTTCTTGCTTACTTTCTTTAGTTTATTGCTTTAGTTGTATTTAGTCTAGCTATATGTTATGTAATTTGCACCGCCCACCTAGCGAAGGTTACTTTAATTAGATAATTTATTTAGATTATTTTATTAGTCTTTCTTTAGTCTTTAGTCTTTAGTCTTTACTCTTAGTATTAGTATTAGTATTAGTATTAGTATTAGTTTTAGTCTTTAGTCTTTACTCTTAGTATTAGTATTAGTATTAGTTTTAGTCTTTATTTAACCTTTAGTTTACTTTCTGGTTTCTTTTTCTTACTGTCTGTCTTTCTTGGTTTTCTGTTATTATTCTTCTTTGTTAATTTTTATTTTTTTGTTTGCTTGACTTATTTAATTAATTCTCTGTGCTCTGTGCTCTTTGCTCTTTGCTGGGCTTTGATTATGTTTCTTGTTCATTACTTCTTTAAATTAGTTTAATAAACTAGATCCATCATTTGCTTCCCTTGCTGTTGCGTTGGCCTTCGCCTTGGTTGGCTTGGTTGGTTGGAAGGTTGATTTCGTTTGTATTATTCTTTGAACTCTTGCCTCTAGAGCAATCGAGCAGAGGCACAAATAAGACAACCTTTGTTATTTATAAGAACTCTTGCCTATAGAGCAGTGGTCAAAACTCGCAGCCAACCTTTAGCCAACCTTTGTTCTTATTTTTATCAGAATACAAACTCGCAGCCAACCTTTAGCCAACCTTTGCTCGCAGCCAACCTTTGCTCGCAGCCAACCTTTGCTCGCAGCCAAAGGCAAGAGAGGCAAGAGAGGCAAGAGAGGCAAGAGAGGCTAGAGAGGCAAGAGAGGCAAGAGAGGCAAGAGAGGCAAGAGAGGCAAGAGAGGCTAGAGATGCACAAGCAAAATTCAGAAATTTGCCAAAGAGGAATTAATTTATTTTATTTTTAATAATTTTACTAGAGTACTCCTAATTTTATGCAATTACTAGCCGATTGGTAGAAAAGAGTTGGATAGAAATTATTTTTTATTTTTAATAAAGTAACTTAAAATAAAATTACTCTCTTGCTGAAACCCCAAGCAAAGAAAATTCAAATAAATGCCTTTAAATGGAGGCTACCAAGAGAAAAGATAAACTAGAGAAAAAAAGAGTAACTAATTCAATTCTCTAACCACTAAGAGAAAAGATAAACTAGAGAAAACAGAGAGTAACTAAATCTCTACCCCTCCTTCCTCTCAGCTAGGTAACTAGCAGAAAAGGGGAGGTACCAAGAGAAGAGAAAACACAGAAATTTTGAGAATTTAGATTAATATAAGTAATATAAGTAATAAAAGTTGCAGCGCCCACCAGCGGTGGAGAATTAAAAGAATTAGGTATTTGTTAATTATTAGATATATTCGGATCAGACCGAATAAGGAACCAGGAGCAGCTGGTTGGTATCTTTCTGGGGCAAACGAGTGCTAATACCAGGAGGTGGGAGTATTTAGACGGACTCCAGAGATGATTAAACACCTAGTCATGATTGAACTCACTATATATTAAAAAAGTATTAGACTCACTCAAGTGAAGATTATACACACCATGTCAGGGAATAATCCACTCTCTGCTCTCACCGAGTGCTAGCGCTGCTACCAGGAGGTAGAGAAAGGAGAGGACCAAGAGAAAGTAGGAAGTCAAGACCACTCATCTTTATGTGGATCTACGAGGGCTAGCGCAGCTACGAGGAGGAACTTTAAATTTAGACTGACTCCACTGAAGAATAAGCTCCGTGTATCTTAACAATCCGAACTCAAGCGAAGCTTGGCGAGAGGAGGAGGAAAGTGGGATAACCAGGAGCAATAAGGAACCAGGAGCAGCTGCTTGGCATCTGTATGTGGATATCTTTGTGCTAGCGAGGAGATTCAAATAAAGTACTAGTATTTCAATCTATAAAATTAGACTGAATCCAGTGAAGATTACACATCGTGTAACTGAACAATTAAAATTCAAATTAGACTGACTCCAGTGATGATTAAACACCGACTCATGAAATAATACCGATTCCCAATTATCCAAGGAGCTAAGCGTAGCTGGAGAGCGACTCAAAGGAGCGAATACCAACTTTAATTGAACCAAGGAGCTAAGTGTAGCTGGAGTGCTACTCACATGAGCGAATACCAACTTTAATTATAATTAATCATCCGAACTCAAGCGAAGCTTGGCGAAAAGTGGAGGAAGGAAAGCACCTAGAGCTGGTGCAATGAGGGAACCAAGAGAAAAAACAAAAACAAAACAAAAAAGAAATTTAAATGGAGGAACCAAGAGCAAAGAGAAACCAAGAGCAACTAAACTAAGTTCTCTGTGGTGGGGAATTAATAGGGAGTTTCTTAAAAAACCAAGAGCAAAAAATAAAGAAAATTCTCTGTCTTCTCCCAAAATTCCTCTTCCCTCAAAAAAATAAAATAAATCTCTACCTCCCTCGCTGCAATTAAATTAATTTGCACAGAGGGAACTTGGAATAAAAAATAAAAATTTAACTAGTTAGTAATAGAAAAATCGATGCTACGAGCTAAGTGAAGCCTTTTGAGTTTATACTTAAATAAGTACCAGGTATTAATTTGTAATTGTATTTGTATTTGTATTTGTATTTGTATTTGTATTTGTATTTGTATTTGTAATTGTAATTTTAATTGTAATTTTAATTGTGTTTGTATTTTTAATTGTGTTTTATTTGTCTGTTATTTCGTTTTATTTCGTTTTATTAAGTCTTTAGCTCTAAAATTTACCCCTTATTTAAAGTCTTCTGCCTAACTAAACTTTCCCTATATAAAAGTCCAAAAGTCGACATTTATCTCTTGGATTTAAACCCTCTGAAGATTAAGTTACACATCCTTACAAAGGATTTATTTAGCCTGGCTTTATTATCTAATGATTTTCTTATTTAGGTGCGAAGGTGTTAAATTGTTATTTATTTTCGATTGTGGAGTTCTGTCTACATTCTAAACACTCTACACTCTAAATTTACCTTCTGAATCACCACTCTCAATTTAATCTTTCTAACTATCTCTACACTCCAAATTGTACCAGTGCAAAAGATTTCTTTGGTCAGTTTGGTCAGCTTAACTGAATTTTACTAGGTTTTTGTTTATTAAGTTGTCTCTGTCGTTATAAAGGATAACATTGTTAAAATCTAATCTTCTTTTATAGGTGAGTGTGTTAAATTTGCATAGTTTATGAATTACATTAATTTTTATTTCTCAAATAAATTTTTAGGTGTGAAGTCTACTCTAACGTTGGGACTTTGAGTTGTATGTACCCCCTAGTTACCCGAAAAAGGTCCACATGCCATTTTACCCACTTTACCGGAATATGCTCTACACTCCACTCCTCTCATAAAAATAAAATAATCAAATAACTTTTATAATAATTAACTTAACATAAAATAAACTAAGGCGCAGCTGGCATAGTTCATATGCAAAAGAGGCAATAAAAATGATAAGCAAATGACCTTAATAAAAACCAAGGCTACGCACCCCTGCCAGTGGTAATATAGGGAAAGCTAACGGTACCGCATAAAAGGTCTTATTCTAATTTGTCCTTTATTCCTAGGCCTTTTCTCCTAATTAACGTTCAAGACAGTGGTCTTGTTGATTAGTTCTAGGGTCCTATAAAAATACATCTTTTCCACATACGCAATTGCTTTACAACTTAATCTACTTTATAGAAGTATAAGTTTTTCGAAAACTCTGTTTTATTCTCTCCCCCTTTTTATGTCCTGTTGTAAGTCTCCTGTCTATAAGGGTGTAGTGATGTCCTTATATACTAATGTTAGGGAGCGTGGTCCCGCTAAGAAGTGAACGAAATTAACTTATAGATTATAAAAATTAAATTTATATTTATAATTCTTTAAAATATAATTTAAAAATTAATAAAATAATAAAAAAAAAAAAATTTAAAAAAAAAAAAAAATACTACAAAAATTAAAAAAAAAAAAAAAAAAAAACAAAAAACAAAAAAAAAAAATTTGTATAAAAATCAGGCAAAAATATTACTTTAAGCAAAATTAGCTTCTGGTGATAGCAATAAACAAATTAAAGTTAGTAAAACAATTATTTTACATTTTATAGAAGCATGAAAAGTTCTTGAAAAGTTATATATACTATAAAACTAAATTCAAATTCAAAGATGAAGAGCTGTCTAGTTTATATTCGCAAATTCTGTTTAATTTAGATTTTTAATTTATAAAATATTTTTATATGGTAATGTCCTTAATATTATAGATATATATATCTACCAAAAACCGGAGAAATAAAAAAAATAAGATGACAAAAGTTATATTGGGATTAGGTACAGAAAGAATAAATATTTACTTGATTCTTATAATACTTTCCTTCACCGGCAGTCGTCGTACTATCAAATAGGTATGGTGTCACCACGATCGAACAGAGAGGATAAACACTAGCTATATGAGGTTGAAAATTAAAATACTAAAATTTCATTTTTAATGTGGAAAAAGAATAATGAAGCCTTAATTGATTCAACTGAGGACACACAATTAATATTTCAATTAGGTAATATTTTAGTTACTTGAACGGTGGGATTAGTTTTAGTTACTTGAACGGTGGAATTAGACTTAATAAATGTTTATCTTAAAGTTTTAGAAAAAAAAGAAACAGTAAATATTTTAGTTATTGGGGATAGATTTAAATTTTTAATTGTTGATTATAAGTTACCTGCACCAATAGGGAGTTTACCTCAGAGGTTTCCTATGATTGTGCAACCTAAAATTTAGCAGTTTCGGTCCTTTATTAACCTGTCGAAGCTGACTATTAGCTCCCCACAAAGAAACCAAAGTAACAAAAGTAAAAGTAGGCTAATAGCTTAGAGGCCGGATCCTAATTAGTTGTCCAGAGTCCAAATATATTTTCTCCCTTTAGTGCGTGGGGTAACAGCTTAATTTTATAAACTTGGTGGTTATTTATTTTAACCTAAGCGGTGGTTAATTATTAAATGGTATAGATTATACGGATGATATTATTTTACCTAACTGAGAATAAAAATAAAAAATACCCCCAACCAACTTAATTAAATAAAAAATAAAATAAAAATAAAAGTATAAAGAATAAAGTAAAAGAATAAATAATAATAAAAGAATAGTATAAAGAATAAAGTAAAAGATTCAGAATAAAGAAAAATAAAAAAATAAGAGAAAAAAAAACAAAAAACAAACAAAAAACAACAAAAAGAAATATAACAGAAAGAGTAGAAATTTAATAAATTTTTTGTATTAAAGAATTACTCCTAAATTCCAATCGCTTAACAAACAAAAAAAAACAAAAACAAACAAAAAAACGAACGTGTTGAAATTGGTAAACAATCTTCTCTTAAGCAGAAGTGGGAGTATCCCTTAAGAGTTCAAGTCTCTTTGTTCGTACTTTGGTTCAAATTTAGTGTTAAAAATTAAAAAAAATTCAAGGCTATTAAGGTTATTTTTTGAGTAATCAATTTTTTTCTTAAGAGTATTTTATTTTAATAAGTTAAAAGATTTAAGGATTCAGGCTTTAAAAGACGGTCTACGCTATGAGCCCCTTAGATTAATTCTAGTTTAACAGCAAAAAATTAAAATAGAAAGATGCATCACTAGAATGTAAAGCCGGGACTGTTAGACGCAAAATTAATCCAAATTCTAAAGAATAGATGAGAATTAATATATTTAATAAAAGTCAAACCCATACTTTAAATAAGGACTTAGCTATAGATCAAGCAGGCTTAGATGGAATTTTGCAGACTTCTTTTAGACCACTAGGCAATGAGGTAGTACTTTGGAATAAAGAATCACTTCTGAATAAAGTACAATCAAACTTAGCTACAGCAAGAGAAAATATTAACAATAACCCAGATACTTTAAATGAAATTTATACAGGCTTTCTGGATCAAATGAAAATCATGGATGCATCCCGGTTAAACAGTGATAGAGTGTTTGAAAGGACTGTAAAACATGCTACTATTTATGAAATAATAACCGGAAAGAAAAAATTAAGTTATTCAAATATTTCGGATATTAAAGAACATATACATACTAATAAAGAAACAATTATTTCAGATTTTAAATTAACAACAACACCTTTAACACAAACAAAACCACTAGGTAGTGCTGGAGATATTACTTTAAACGAATTAATTACTAAAGGATTAGATGTAATGGATACTCCGTTAGTAAAAATGATTAAAGAGCATGTAGATATACAAACGATTGGCTCTTGCATAACTTCTATGATTATGTATAAAGCCGTAATGAAATTATATATGAAATCTGCATATGAACCCTGTCGCCCTGTGGTCCCTCTGAGCGGAGCTTGTACACGACCAAGAGAAATAGCCTTATTTATGCTTATGGGAGCACCTGCTATAGTAGTGGCTCTTATGACAATAAACGCTTTTACGGCCGGTGGTACTAAAATAATTTTAAACGTAGCTGAAAATACTGAATTAGAAGGATCTAGTTCAGGAAGTATTAGTTCTTTTTCTTTCTTTTTATTTTTAAATAAGCTCCCATCTTGACTAAAAATAGTCTTAAAATATATAGCTCTTTCCTTTATAATAAGCTTTATCACAAGTGTAATAGGTTATAATAGTAACATTCTCTCTGTTGTATATAGTCAGATTAATATTTATCTCGTATACTTTTTAAAACTATATTCAATATTAAATTTCTTGGTTGTCTTATATTACCTTTGAAGACTATATGTACTAAAAATGTTTGCTAATAATAAAGAATATCTAAACCCTGAAGATTACATTAAGTTCATTAAGAATGAGTTAATAGAATTGAAAAATATTACAATTCAATTGAGCCCAATAGAACTAGAAAAATTTTATAAGCATTATTATTTTTTAATTTGCTTATATGTATCAATAGTTTTATTGTGTTTAACTGGATTAATTATAAGTTCTATATATTAATTTCGTGGTTTAGCTAAATAACTAATAACATCATCTTCTAGGTGAAGTAATTAGACAAAAATTTAAGTAATAACCCCTTTTTTTTAGCTTTATCAGACTCGTATAAGCTAAAAAATAAAACCGAAACCTGGCCCTCGGGAATAAAACAAAAAACAAAAATCGCTGATATGGTTCTTTATTTAGCAATTTATTTAGCAATTAATCTTAAAACCCCCCTTTTTCTACAGAATAGAAACAAAAATTGATGGTGTTCTCTTTTACCTCCCTTCTTTTTCTTAGTTTCTTTGTTGAACGTGAGTAAATAAATTAAAACTAACTTTTATCTCATTCGTGAACCTCACTGAAGTAAACTACATAAAGTAATAGGAGAGTACAAAAATTAGGTCCTTTCTAAATTTATTTCTAAGAATAAAAAAATAATCTTCCATTCCACTACTTGTATTAAATATGAGCCTAGATTCGTGTGCGTAGGTAACCTTTTCCAACAATATATTTCCAACAATATATTAGATTAAATATATTCATGCAGCGAATTAATAAGGACTATTAAAATTTAAATTAAATTTAAGAGAACCCCCATAAAGTAGCGTACAATTGCTTCCCCTTTTGCAGTTTAACTCTTTTAAAGGTTATTCCTTCTGAGGGTTATAAAAAACTGAGGGTTATAAAAAACTGAGGGTTATAAAAAAGGTATTAAATTGTTTTATCCTATGAATTAGCTAAATAAGAAATTACAGGGTCAAAGAGGTATAGGCATTATATAAAATAAAGATAGTTATTGACGAAAAAAACAAACAAAAAATTAATAGGAAATAGTGAGAATTTTAAAGATAATTTAAAAGTAAGTTAGAAAGTTTAACATACAAAAAACTGAATGTTCCAATAATTTCTACTTCATAAACTTGTAAACATCTTCTTAAACCTTTGCTAAAGCTTACCGAAAAGGCAACGAAACCTGAAAAAGAAAAAAGTGAAAATTTAGATAAAACAAAAATAAAGTTTTTGGTGGTGTGATATAGTAAAATTCGTGATTAACTCAATTAGCAGATGAACACTGTTTTTAAATAATATTAATGTTTTAAATTTAGTGGTATAATGATAATAATTAGTTATTATAGGAGCAAATAAGAAAATAATTTAATGTTTAATATAAGTACCCTAAATTCGCTCGTTTATAGAATAACGCCAAAATTTCAATTTTATTATTGAACTAAATTTATTATTGTACTAAAATTTTAATTATTATTTTTTCATCTATCACATTAATTTTTAATTTTTGTATCTTATTAAAATAATTTAAAAACTAAATTATTTGATAAAATAAAATATTAATAATAAAAAAGAATAAAAATCTTTTTAATCTAATTTTTTTACTAACGCGAACCTATGAATTATTTTAAATTTTATAGCTAAAAACCACAATTAAGAGGGTCAATTATGACAAATTTCGATCCTTTGTTTCGGCTCTTGCATAAGCAACTGGTCTATTTGCATTAATGATTGTTTTCATAGTTTATTTACAGTTCTGAAGAATAAAAAACTAAAATTTTCCAAATCCCTCTCACGTAACAAGAGATTACCGCCACGTGGTGTTACTGGATATAAATATGATTTATAATTCAAATCTCATAAAACATATGAAATAATTTTTTTTAACTTAAATAAGGTTTAAAGAGAAATACTTAAATAAAAAATCTCTTTTTAAATGAATGAAAAAAAACATAATCTGAATTTACTGAATTTAATAATGTAGCACAAATATATTTAATTCATTTCAGTTAAATAGGTGTTTATACGATGTAACTTTTCCTTATTTAACTAAAAACCGTAAATTTTTCGAGACGTTTTTGCAGTGCGAAGCATAACGAGCTTAACATTGTATAGTAGCAAATTATACAGGTAATTTGTATAGTTAAAAATAAATCAAAAAATATTCTACTAATTTTGTTGCTATCTTAAATAAGGCATAGGATAATAAACAAAAAATTGATAAGAATTTAACATCAAAACCAACGGGCCCCTTAAAAATATAAAAAATAAATGAATGGATTATTATTTCAAAATTAATAGTATTATAATTCCTGATATTCATCATCTTAAAAATGCTTTAGACAAATTTTATAAAGAAAAAATTTTTAACTTAGACAAAGATACAACAATTGTAATTCAATTTAAAATAAAAATTGATGAAAAAACATTTAGATCAATCTCTTTCTTACAAACAGTTAAAGTTTATGAATTTAATGAATTATTTGAAATATTTAAAGAGTTTGAAATGTTAAAGGTGTAGAATATAATTATGCTTATCCCCAAAATGATTCAATTATCTTTACTTATATAATACTTTCTCTTCTAAAGTTTAAAAAGATTAAAAGTACTTTCTATAGATCACCTAATGAACATTTAGAAAAAAGAACACATAAAATTAATGGTTTTAATTTACCTAATACAATGGATTTCAGCACATGGGGAGATTATGAAATATCAGATGATTATAAATATGCCATAGTACATAAATCTAAAGCTAAATACTATATAAAAATTAAGGATAAATCATTAAACGTAGATTTAAAATTAAATGGTCAAATTTTATCTCAGTTTACTGATACTATGTTAGATAAATAAGATTTAACATATTTTTCAAGAAAATTAAAAAACTCATAGTTATGTATCTCAAAATGGAGTTTTAATTATTAAAGAAATAGAAAGACAAACTAAATATTTAAAGCCTATCAAGAAAAATCTAACTCTTAATAAAAATTTCATTACGATGGATCTCGAGACTATTACAACAAATGGTATAATGAGTCCTGTTTGTATATCTGTTTATGATGGTATTAACGTTTCTTCTTTCTATTTATCAAACTTTGAAAATTCAGATAAGATGTTAGCAATTGAAAGTATCATGAAACCTTGTTATAAAAATAATGTAGTTTACTTACATAATTTTAGCTATTTTGACGCGGTATTTATAATTAAAATATTAAGTTCCTTTAATGCTAAAATTACTCCAATAATTAGAGATAATTGTATAATTGATTTTAAATTTAAATTTAAGTATTCTAATAATAAATTCATTACATTATCATTTAGGGACTCTTATTTATTAATTCCATCTTCTTTATCTAACTTGAGCAGAGTTTTTAAAGTATTAAAGAAAGATATATTCCCACATAAATTTTTGAAACTGGAAAATATCAATTATAAAGGTAAAGTACCTTTATTTGAATAATTTGATAAAATATCATTAGAAGACTATAATAAATATGTAAATAAATATAAACCTCATACTGATAAAGAGTGAAATTTAAAAAATGAATTAATCTATTATTGTGAGAGAGATGTTATTTCTTTATTTCAAGTTATATATAAATTTAGAAAACTTATCTTTGATTTGTTTAGAGTAGATGTATTAAGATTTCCTACTATTTCTTCCCTAGCTTTTGGTATTTTTAGAAGTAATTTTTTACTTAAAGATATAAAAATACCTTTAATTTTTAATGAGATATATACAGATATAAAAAACTCGTACACCGGAGGATCCGTAGATCTTTTTAAACCTTCTGGAGAAAATATTAAAGGTTATGATGTTAATTCTTTATATCCCTATATTATGAAATTCTGTAAAATGCCTGTTGCTACAGTAAAATATTTTACGGGTGATATTTCTTTATTAGGGGATATACCATATGGTATTTTCGAAGTAGAAGTAGAAACCCCTGAATATATAAGACATCCAATATTACAAGTCAAAGCTAACAAAGGTGGAATTAGAACTATATCTCCATTAGGTAATTGAACTTCATGATATCATACAGAGGAAATTAAAAATGCAATGAAATTTGGATATAAATTTAAAATATTGATAGGTTACACTTTTGATTCAGAATTTATTTTCACAGAATATGTAGATAAAATTTATTCTTTTAAATCTAGCGTTAGTCCTGGTGATCCTACCTATCCTATCTATATTATTTCTAAGCTACTTCTAAATTCTCTCTATGGTAGATTTGGAATGTCTCCTGAAACTGAAAATCATATTATTATTAGTAATGATAATGAACAGTTTCTTCTCGATCATAAAATATTAAATGTTTTAGATTTAAATAATGGTAATTCTTTATTAACATATAATATGAAAGAGACTAGTCATAATACTAATCTAAATATATCTATACCTATTGCTTCTTCTATTACTGCTAATGCCCGGGTTTATATGTCACAATTTAAAAATAATCCTTTATTTGATTTACTTTATACTGATGCGGACAGTGCTTTTACAGATAAAGCTATTGATTCTAAATTTATTGGTCCAAAATTAGGACAATTAAAATTAGAGCATGATTTTTTAAAAGTTGTTTTTCTTGCACCAAAGGTTTACGGAGGGATAGAAAATTTATTAAGTGATAAATTAACTCCTGTGGCATATATTAAAGTTAAAGGTTTAAAAGACTCAAATTTCATAGATTTTAATGATTTACAAAAGTTATTAATTAAAAACAATGAATTATCAATTTCAAATGAAAAATGGTATAGAAATTTTTCAGAGGGTAATATTGCTATTAAAAAAGAGTACTATACTTTAATAGTAACTGCAAATAAACGTATTCCTATTTATGAAAATAATGTTTTCGTGGGTACAAAACCCTACACATTGAAAAACGGTGTAATAATCGACGACGGATTATAATTTGGACATATAAAATAATAACAAACAAACAAAAAAAAACAAAAAAAAAACAAAAAATTATGGTGAATACCTAAACCTAATGGGTAACGCTGACGAAAATAAAAACCACAAGGATTATTAGCCACTAGGGATGTTGGAGCACACATGTCTTACTACATAGTCTTACTTCATAGCCCTTTATAAAGGAGGTAGAATTGAAAGTTTTATGTACGGATGTGACGAAGATACAAACTGATTAGATTTAACAAGCGCAAATACTACTGGAATGACAAATTTACCTTTGCAGACAATTATAACGCTTACTTAGTTAAAAAAGGAGGAGGTAACTAATTGAAGTGATGAACGTCTTATGAATGTTGAATGGTTACTTGATTGTTAATTTTAATTTTAATTTTTTGTTCATTTCCCCCGTAATGTCAAATACAAATCAATACTTGTTATATTGATAAAGATCCAACTATTACGGTTTACCTTGTCATGTACTAGTTTTATAACGGGTCCTGAATTACTATTAGCTAATAAAAAGGGATGTGTATTCTTTATAAAATCTGCTTTTTATATAATCCTAAAGAAAAATTAAACAAGAATACTAATGAAACGGTAAAATAAAAATAAAAAACTTTTCATAACATCCTTAAGGTTATCCAAGAGAAAAGGAGTTTATTCCTAAAGGACAAATCAACAACATGTTATACAAAGAAATGAGGAATGGAATACATGGTATTGTTTGTAGAGGTACCTCAAATAAATTGAGTTTCGACTCACTAAATAAGAAATCATTTAGGCTTACTGCTACAAACTTATCTAACCCCATTCTGGCTTATTGTACTACAGCTTTCATTAGATTTTGTAAAAGGTGAATGCCTCCACAACAAACACAAGTTGGGCTAAAGGGCTAAAGTAGTGTCTTTTACTACTGATGGTTTATTGCTGATATTCAAGATCTATAAACTATTATATTTACCACTAAACTATTATATTTACCACAAGATTAAATTATTCTATTATCCAAATATAGATCCTTAAGAAATTAACTATCAGGAGTTAGTGATGCACTGGAAATAAAACTGAAGGCAAGGGGATAAGTTTAACTACTAGAGACTATGGCATAGAAGGTAATAAGTGTGCAGTTACGGGTTTAGCAAAGAAAGGTTATATTAAATCTTAAGTAACCACATTGTTTAAAAACAAAAATACGCTAAAGAACACTAAATTTTGTTTGAGCTTACTCGAAATAAATAGTGGTCTGCAAATACATCTTTAGTAAAGGTTGTAACAGAGGTATTAAAAGACCAAACATTATGTTATTTTACGACAAGATAAGGAGAATTATAGAACCCAAACACTTTTATGAATCTAAAAGTCACGGATCTTAGTAGAATTGTACTAGATAGTGAACCTTTAAATAACATATATTCTTAAGTAAATTCCCAATAAATCTACCTTATAATAAAAATTAAAATTAAAATAAAAATAAAAATAACTCTAAAAATAATGCTAACAGATCTACTACTATTTATACTATTTATAAAACTAAATTGGAGGTTAGGGTTCTAAACTTTATCCCAGCATACCAAAGCATACTTTAGTTTGAATGAGAAATAAGGTATCAGAGGTAAAGAATTAAGACACATAAAAGATATTATTTCCTTTATTCCTGGCTTAAGCAAGTATATAAAAATCTCTATAAGTTCTGTTTAAATAGTAAAGAATCGAAGTTTTTTGAAAACCTGTTAACTAAAGAAAACATTGAGTTTACTAATTACATTAAGTTACATTAGCATACTTCCGTGAGGATTTATTCTTAAAAGCTAAAGAAATTCATTCTAAAGAAATTCATTCTAAAGAAATTCATTCTAAAGAAATTCATTCTAAAGAAATTCATTCTAAAGAAATTCATTGGGTCAAACGAAAAACTATTTATCCAGTGGACAATTATTATCTTTTGAAAATAGAACTAGTTCTAAAATAAAAATAAAAAAATAAAAAATAAAAACAAAAACAAAAAAATCTCTACATTAAAATGTCCACAAACATTCACTACATTTAAATTTTGCAAGGAGGGCATCTACGCTTTCAAGGTAACTTTTAACATTCACTACATTTAAATTGCAAGGAGGGCATCAGCGCTTTCAAGGTATAACGATATGAACACGAACAAGAACAATAACTAGAAAACATAAAAGTGTGAAAAATCGAAAAAGTTAAAAGGTAGCTAGCTTTGACATTTGACATTTTCAACCATTTTTTCTTTTAACCTCACCTATTAAACTCCACTACTCAAAACCAATCCGTGGAACAAACACTTTAAATAAGGGAACATTAATTATAACATATTTATTAACAATCCCCCTCTGATCTTTCACTATAAGGAAATATAAAATTATTCTAAGTATTAAAGAATTAAAATATTAAAGTATTAACAATTCCATTTATATAATATCTGCATGAATCATTTTCAATATTATATCTTGATTAAACGTTTTAACTTCTAAAGAGTCCCAAATTACAGACATTTTTAATTTATTAGTTGTTACAGAATTACCATTAGCCATTGCTTCATAATTTGCCTAATTTAATTGATTATACGCCACTTGCAACCTTCTTTAATATACCTTCATCTGTAGAATAACTATATAAATTAGATCTAATAAATATCCCCTTTTTCAAATACAGCTTCTAACTTCCATTTGTCCTAATTCATTACCAACAATATTATCAGTTAATTCAGTTTCTAAAATAAGAGAATCCGTATCAGAATAATATAATCTATTAGAAATAATATTTTTTGTTTTTTGTTTGTTTTTGTTTGTTTTTTAAAGGATTTATACTCAATCTAGCATAGGCGTGCACAAGAAATTTGAACAGCACAGTGCTGAGCATGAGCACTAACGAGCCCTCTCTCTTAAATTGTTTCTAACTGAAGTTTCTAACTGAATTAGTTTATCTACCTTTTAATAAATACGTCTTAATTTTCTCATTTAATCTAGAGCTATATTTAATTAAAATCTTTTCTTCATTAGCAAAGTATGAAACATGATGACTTTTTACTAGTTTATTTGCTTCTTCTCTAGAAACTATTCTAATTCTATTATCAATATCTTTTTGTCCAAAATTACCATATAGTTAATTCAACTTTAATTTAGCAATCTTTATTTCAATAGTATCTTTAGCCTTCTTCTTCTTATCATAAAAATGAGTAACATATTTGTCAAAGCATATTGTCAAAGCATATTGTCAAAGCATATTGTCAAAGCATATTGTCAAAGCATAAAAATGAGTTACATATTTTTCAAATAATTTAGATGAATCAACTTCTGATGAATTAGGGAAATTTATTCCATAAAAAATTTCTGCTTTATAATTATCCTTTAAAGCACTTGCTAACTCAAAGCTTGCAATCCATCTATAAAACTCAAAGCTAGCAATCCATCTATAAAAAGGAGTTCTAGGACAAACAACTTTACCCAGTTCAGTTCTACATTGAATATATAGATTTTTTAACTCAGATTGTGGAGTAATTAAAGCATATACAAAACCAAAGTAATAAGATAAATCAGTATTAGTACTAAAAACAGGATCACGAGTAGGCATTTTATAGAACAAGGCCTTTGGATATTGTGAATTCATATCGTAATGATATGCTCTGTTTACCCTTCCTTTCGTTTCTTGACTATAACCCCCTACATTTCCCCAAAATAAGCCTCCCTAATAAATTTTTCTAAAGGTCCTTTAATCATTTTATTTTATATTTCTCATCATACAAGTTCAATCCGAAAACAGACCAAGCTAAAGAAGGTAAAGTCATATATTTAGATTTAGGTATGTTAACTCCTAATTCCTGAAAATAATTCACCTTATTTAAAACCTCTAATAAACCTAAACCATCCTTTTCTAAGTATTTTAAAAGTATTTTAAACATTCCTCTTTAAGATTCCAATTAGAACTATTAATTTGATTATAATCATCTAAACTAATATTACCTTTTGCTTTTGCTTTTGTTACCAAAGTCATAATTCTTACGACAAAAGTCATAATTACAAAAGTAATAATTAATGAATAATATTTAATATCAGGTTTATTACCAATATAATTAAGATTATCTACCTCATAAATGAGGGAATTCCCCTTTTCTCGTATCACAATTAAATGAAATAAGTAATTTTCTTAAAGAAGTCTTGAATAAATCCAATAAAGTTACTCTTTGTTTTGTTTTAGGATTAAATATTTTTATTCTTAAAATAGCATTATCTTTCCATATCGGTGATACTTGATAATCTAATAGAGCTAATAGTTTAATTATAAATATCGCATCAGATCTTCCTAAATTATGGGCATATAGTGTATGTGTATAACCATTAACTTTCATTTTAAACAACTCTTCAAACATAATTTCAATTAATTAATCTTTAATATTAATTTTATCTATAATAAAGTCTTACATCCTAATTAATTTAATGCCCACCCTCCTGCATATACAGATTGTTCTCCTACAGTACTATCCTTTGGACCTTTATTTAATGTTAAAGTCTCCAGATCTAATGTACCTATTTTTCCATTATATTTTTGTTTGTTTTTGTTTTTTATCTCTATAAGCCCAATTAATATCAGCAAACTTATACAATCTTTCTATGTACTCAATCTGACCATTAGTAATATAAAGTTTATATTCATCAATTAATCTACTAAATTTGTAAATTCCATCCTCACAAGAAATTAATGTATCTATTCATCTTCTATATGGATATTTAATACTATCCCAATATTCAATAACAGATTCCCAGCTTTCATAATCACTTTGACAACTTTGACCAATAATTCTTTCTTTTCTTTCTGGACTTTCTATACTTAAACTTTCAGCATTAATCTCCTTTTCAAATAAAAATACTCCTTTTCAAATAATAATAATAAAGATTCCCCCATCTCAACATCCTTAAGAGTTTCATTAAAGAAAAATACATCTTTAATCTGCACCTTATTATTATTCTTATTAAATAACTTAATATAATTTTTAAGATTTCTATATAATTTTGCATTTCCATCTACTCAAACTTGGTCTCCTGCTAAGACATCTAATTGCTCTGATTCAAATTTTCATTGAATTATCTGCAATCTTTCCAATACTATGTAACTTATCTATACTGTCATAATAATTAGGTAGAACACTAATAAATTTGTCAAATTTACTTACATCTCTGTACTTACTCAATCCTCTCTGTTTAATATAATCTCTATAAGGCATAGGTATATCATCTATTAAAACTGAATTAAAAATATTATCTACTTCTTAATCACTAATTCCTTGTAAATAATCCTCTTTAGATAACCATTCTCTTCAACAAACAAAACATTTTCCGTAATAATCGCTCATTCATCTTCAAAATTATTTAATGCCATTTTTATTCTTTCTATAACTAAATAAGTATTAATCTTCTTCGAAAAAATAATAGACTTCATAGGTGACCCCAACCCCCCCTGTTAGTTCTCCATCCTTTATATAATTAACATGTAATAAAACACTATAAGTTTTCCCCTCTTCTAATTCTAATAATTCTAAAACATTCTTCTTAAATATATCTTCAATATCTTCTCTGTTTGCATAATTTAAAATATCAGCAATATTACCTAATAAGGCTTTGTTTTTTAAATATGATTTATACCCTCCTTTATTTTTAGCTTCTATCTCCTTAAAGTGCTTTGCTTTTATTTGTCTCTCTATCTTCTATGTAACCACCCTTTCTTGTTCTTTATCTTTATCTTTTTCTTGTGCTTGTTCCTTTGCTTGTGCTTGTTCTTTATCTTTTGCTTGTGCTTTATCTTTTTCTTGTGCATGTTCTTGTTCTTTTCAATTTTCTTTGCCATTTTCTGTTCCTTTTCCTGTTACTGCTCCGTTTCCTTATTCCTTATTTTTATTCTCTGTTGCCTTTGCTTTGCATTAACTCAATAACTCTATAACTCTATAAATATTTAAATAAATAAATAAATAAATCAATAACTCAATAACTCAATAAGTCTTAAGCACTGGTACGCTTTAGCTAAAAAAACAAAAACAAAAACAAAAATATATAATTGCTCCAAACAATAAAGACACAGGGAAATTAGAATAAAAGGGCTCCTCTAGCTTTAATGATAGGCCCTGAGAGCGCGGAGGCGGTTTAATGAGCGCTTATTTTGCTCTGTTGCTCTTTGTAGGAATTTACTCCTTTGAGCTTTATCCTCGTCAGTGACAATTATCTTCGATAAATCGGCCTACTTACTTTAAAGTTAACCTAACATATATAAACTACTTACTGTAAAGTTAACCTAACTTATCTAAACTACTTTTGTAAAGTTTCCCAACTTATCTAAACTACTTTGACTTTTCCCTGCTGGGACTTGTAACTAGGTGTCCCTTAAAGATAAAATGGGTGTTATAAATACTTAGAGGTTTTCCAAGAGTTACAATTGACTTTTTGACTAAACTCTACTGAGGCTTTAAATCTTAAATCTCAAAGTCGCCTAACATTTGGAAAATAGCCCCAATTATAACGGGCACAAAGATAGTGGTTTTTAACAATCTATAAGGTGCTCTGATCATCCCTTCCGAATAAGAGTCTAGTAAGATTCGAGGTTTTTTTATTCGTCATACCACTTAAATAGTTTGGCTTCCTGGATTCTTAAGTCTAAGTTAGAAATAAGGTTAAAATAAAACAAAAAATGTTTGAATGAAGTTTGAAGTGTTAGTTAAGGGGTTATTTTATTAACGCAACAATTCCCTAAAAAGTGTAACCCTCAGAGGGGTAGTTTATTTTATTAGTAAGGGCTGAACAAGGTAGAGAGTAAACTATTTTATCCCTTCGAATATACTCAAAGTAAAGAAGCCCCCTTAATGTTTAAAATATCTTACCCTTAGTAGATCGAGTGTAGAAAACATTTTCTCTCTAATCTTCAAGGTACTAGTCTTCAAACTGTCATTAAGGATTTTTAATTCATTATTTTTAATTCATTACATTGTTTTTCTTTATCCTTCCCACTGTCGAATTATACTCCACCTAGTTTAGGTGCCACCCTCTCAACTTATAAAGGCTTGTAGAATGAGGAGGCATAAGAGCTAAGGGGTACGAAACTTACCTCGTATAAGTATAATTTATATAGAGGAACTTTAATCAAAGCACTAAGAAAATTCTAAAATTTTAATTTAAAGGTACGGAACAGTTAACCATACATTTAGAGTTGACGGACTAATCAAACAAAAAATAAAAAACAGAATTTGTATATAATTAGGTGAATCTCCATCGCTTCCCCCCCCCCTTTTTCTTTTTATTAAACCCCTTTTTGTGTGTTTTTGTTTTAATTTATTTTATTTTTATTACCCACCTTGCTCTAATTTTTGCTTTTTTTAGGTTTAACTTTTATTGCTAGGATCTTTTGTTATTGTATTATCTACAACCATAATTCTTTTTTTTTATCTAACTTCACTGTTAAAGATCTTTTACACCCAATCTACATGCCAGCTTGTGTCTTTTTGTTTACACCTCCACACCTCTAAAGCGGTAACTTTTAGATTTGTATCTCCTCTACAGACTCTATAGGTTAAAATATTTGTGTTTCTCGAGTTACTCCTATTAACTTTTCATCACTTCTCACCACATCTCAGATCCTTAAATACATGTTAAACATAAAACAGTGACCTTTGCTTCCCCTGTTGCCCTTGGGCCTTTTTATTTTTGTACTTGTGCTTTTGTGCTTATTTGTACTTGTGCTTTGTGCTGATTGGTACTTGGGCTTTGTGCTGATTGGTGCTTGGGCTTATTTTTATAAGTATCAGAATAAAAACGAAAGGAACTGAGGCCTTGGTAGGCTTAGCTACAGGGCAACAGGGGTGCAGATTGTTAAAAGCAAAGATTCGTTTAGTGCTTCCAGTACAAGAAACAAATAAACTAAATATAAATAAATAAATGAATAAAAGAGTATTAGAATTAAGAAGCGAGATAGTGTAATTGGTTATCACGATAACCTCATGAGTTATTAATTAAAGTTCAAGTCTTTATTTCGCTAAATTTAAATTTCTGATATTTATTGTGCCTTATTCACACCATTTAGTCGGGTGTTTGAAGGTATAAGAGAAGAGGTTCTCCTAAGAGTTAGTTGTCAATGGATGTTGCTCCCTTGCAGCAGATTAGTTGTATAATTTACAACTGTCACACACACACAAAATTAATTATAATTATATAATAAAAACATGATTCAGATAAAATCACCCCTTTAGCCCATTCGAGGTTACCAATTTAATTGAAATATTTGCACCCATCTTGGGTCTTTGTAATATTATCCTCTGGTGCTTTGTGCTTATTTGGCCCTCTGCTCGTTGGCTCTAGAGGTATGAGTTAATTGAACAATCAAAACGAAATCTACTTTGCCTTTGGTTTGCCTTTGGCCTTGTGCCGCGCCCTTGCTGTTGCGTAGGCTTATGCCAACCCTTGCTGTTGCGTTATGATTTGTAGCCTATGCCTCGAAACAAGAGGTCATTAATAATCAAAACAGCGCCCTTGCTGTTGCGTATGCCAACCCTTGCTGCCTTTGTCAAGGTAATGATTGCGGTGCGCCCTTGCTGAGTTGTACAACTGCGCAGCGGGCACTAGGGCAAAAGGGCAAAAGGGCAAAAGGGCAAAAGGGCAAAAGGTGAGTTAGCCAAGCCAAGCCTAGCCTAGACAAGCCTAGCCTAGCCTAGGCTAGCCAACATACCGAAGGCCTATATAAGAGTTAAGGCGCAGCTGGGAAAAGTTCCTTTCATTTTTATTTTTCTGTTCTTAAATTAGGGAAACTCTTCATTAAATAATAAAAGTATAGAAATATTAAATAATAAAAGTATAGTATAGAAATATTTAATAATAAAAGTATAAAAATATTAAATAATAAAAGTATTAGTAGTTTTTTTTTTTATAATGTAAGTGTTTAAAAATACAAGATTCTTCAGCAAGGTGGTATGAAAAATGGTTTGGTTTGCATAAAATTTCATTAGATTAAGTGTGTAGGTAATTAAATTTCATTAGATTAAGTAGGATGGTAATGAAAGGAAAGGATAGCAATTTAATTAATCTAAAACTATACCCTAGAAACAACTAATTTAATTTATAAAGGGTGCTTGTGCTTTTGCTTCTCTGGCCTCCCCTGTTGCCTCCTTTTCTTTCCTGGCCTTTGGCTTCCCCTGTTGCATTGCTGAAGGAAAAAGTAAACCTTCCTTTGGAGTTATGCAAACCCTGGCTGTTGCGTAGGACAGGCCTACGGCCAAGCTAACCCTTGCTGTAGCGCATCGCCCTTGCCTCTTGCCTCCCTTGCCTCTTGCCTTTGAAAGGCTACGAGCAAAGGTTGTGAGTGGGCCTAAGCCAAGGCACAAGTTGAAAGGCTTCGAGAAAAGGTTGTGCGGTGCGCCCTTGCTGTTGCGTTCTTATTTGTAGTAATTCAGATTACATACAGCGCCCTTGCTGTAGGGCAACAGGGCACAAGTTGAAAGGCTATAGGTTTTACCACTTCTCTATAGGCAAGAGTTCTTATAAATAACAAAGGTTCCCTCGCTTTGGAGCATCGGCCCTTGCTTCCCCTTGTGCAATTGCGTTGCTTCAGGCTACAGAAATGGTTGCTTGTGAGCTTAAGGCAAAAGGTGCTTTCTGATTTGTAGCCTATAGGTTGGCTAGGCTAGGCTTGGTAGGCCGAATGGCCTTCCAACCAACCAACCAAGCCAAGCCTACCAAAAGGTAATTAAGAATACCAACATCGGGTTAATATCCTAAACACAAGGGGCGCATCGGGCACAAGGCACAAACCAACCCTAGCCTACCTAGCAACAGTGCTACGAGTTTTTTTATTTTTTATCACAATCAGAACAAAGGTTTGTTAATAGTAAACAAAAACAAACAAAAATCAGAATTCTTAGTAAAAAAAAGGTAAGAATTAATCGAATACATAATAGTAAAAGTAAAAAAAGAAAAGTAAAGATAAAAATAACCCTCTATTAAATAGTACTAAGGCGTAGTTAAGTATAAGATATAAAATAATAAAATTAAATTGTTTATTGAATTTATATTGATTTAAATTTAAATAGGAAGGAATAATTTACATAGGTAAGTTAAAACGATTGCTAATCGTCTGGGTAATACCCTTAAGCGTTCGACTCGCTTTTATTCCGAATAATTAAAAACAATCTTTAATAAAAGAATAGAAGACTCTATGATTAAAAACAGAAAAGAAAATTTAAAGGAACTTTTGCCTTTTGCCCGTTCCCTGTTGCCTGTGTTCTTAATTTTTACTGGTGCAAATTTTGCTTATTTTTGTTTTTGCATTTTTGCTTATTTGTGCTTTTTCGTTTTTCTTAGAGTTACTTGTGCAATTTTATTATTTGTGCCTCTGCTCGCTTGCTCTAGAGGCTAGAGTTAAAAGAATAATCAAAAAACTAAATGAACTGATGCCTGTTGCCTTTTGCCTGTTCCCCTGGTGCCCTTGTGCCCTGTTGCCCGCAGCGCAAAAGCAAGGGCGGTGTTTGTATTCTTAATTACCTCTTGGTTGGAAGGTTGGTTGGTTGGCCAAAGGCCAAAAATAAAAAACGCACAACCTTTGCTCGTAGCCTGTCAACTTTTGCCTTGGTAGCTTGGTTGGGAGGCTGGCCCTATGGCCTACCTACTTACCAACCTATAGGCTACAATTCAGAACGCAACTTTGTCTTATTTTTTTAAGAATCAAAAAACCTTAAGCTCCAAAACAAGGAAAGCAAAGGCCGCCGCGAAAATACAGGGCCTAAGCGTAAAAGCGAGGGAAACAAAGGCTAAAGTGCAAAAGTAAAAAAAAAGAATAAAATAAACTAAAAGAAAGAAATCGAAACCAGAAAAATAATCAAAAAGAAAGGAAAGGTAACCGCGACAAAAAAAATTGTATTCAAATTCAACATATGGGGATTGTTAACATCAAGGGGTACTTGGTCGAGTTTGGTTTAAGGCACTCGTTTTGAACACGAGCACTTTAAAAAAAAGTCGTCGGTTCGAATCCGGCAGTGCCCGTAAAGTGAATTGTAAGTAATAGAATAGAATATATAATAAAAAAAAAATAAATATAAATATACAATTGCTCCTCCTTTGGCCCTGTTGCCTTGGTGCCCTTTTGCCTTTTTTCTTGTGTCCTGTTCCCCCTGTTCCCCTGGTGCTCTGTTGCGCTGTTGCCCTTTTGCCCTGTGGCCCGCTGCGCAGTTGTACAACTCAGCAAGGGTTGGCTTCACCCTACGCAACAGCAAGGGCGGTGTTTGTATTCTGATAGACTACAAATAAGAACGCAACAGCAAGGTTTGGGTTAGGCCAACTCCAAAGCAAGGGAGAAAAGGGAGGCAGAAGGCGAGGGAAGCAAGGGAAGCAAATGTTCAATCAGAATACAAAACTAAGGGCATAAGATGCGTGGCAGGCCTTGCTGTGGCTAGGCTTAGGCCTAGTATATACTAAGGCAAAAAGGCAATAGGTCATTTAGTTTTAACTTTAAAGTTTCATTCTAAAAAACAAAAAAAAAAACTAAAGCAAAAGTAAAACTAAGAAAAAAATAAACTAATATAAAAATAATTTTAAATGGGCAAATAAAATTAAAAGGGTGAGTTACCTGGCGAATTGCCTTTCCTTAACCCTTAACAAGTGCTATTGAAATAAATAGGATAGGACTAATGAGATACAGGTAATATATTTGGTATATTTGGAATAATAGTATAGTGTACTACTTCTACAAATTAATATACCACCATTCAAATCCCTCTGTACCTTGACAAAAATTGTTTAATTAATTCCTATTTCCCATAGGGTGTAGGCTATAGTTACGGTCACAAAAAAAATTGAAAAATAAGATGAAAAATTAAGATGGTAATGAAAAAGACCATGGGGTTTAAATGGCAGCAAAACAACAAAAAGTCATTAAGGGAATAAAAATTTAAAAAAGAAAGGAAAGTAAATTTTAGAATTGATTTTAAATAATAGTAACCACGGGTATTTTAATTTAGGGCCCTTAACTTAATTTGGTAGAGTGTCTAATTGTCGATTAGAGTTGTTCCAGTTCGAGTCTGGTAGGGCTCGTTTATTATTTTTATTATATTTTTTTAATTGAATTGAAATCCTCTTGTCTATAGCATATACTATCCCTTTTTATTTTTCATTTGCCAACGGTCTAGGACCACCGTAGAAATTTAACTATTTTACCTTGGTTTTGGTTGACGCAAGCAACAACTCTTAAGTTTTTTTTCTATCTTTGCTCTTTTTCTTTTATACTCTTTCCGTGTTTATAGTTTTTCGTTTTTCTAGCTTGTAGTTTCGAATTAATAAATAAAAAATTGAAAAAAAAAAATTTTTTTTATATTAATACTTGGGCTTCCCCTGTTGCCCTGTTGCCTTGTGCCTGTGTTATGATATCCAACCTTAATAGGATAGTAACCCGCCGCGCTACTTGTGACTTGGCGTACCTTGGCATAGGCATACTCACCTTGTGTTCTTATTTTTATATGAATAAAACCCGATGTTTGTATTATGAAGGACCTCTTGGGTTAGTAGGTAGGTAGGAAGGTAGGTAAACCTTCCAACCAACCAACCTACCTCGAGGCATAGGCTACAAATAAGAACGCAACAGCAAGGGCGCACCGCAATCATTACCTTGACAAAGGCAGCAAGGGTTTTAATAACTCCAAGCAACCTTTACTTTATCCTTCAGCAATGCACAAGGGGAGGCAATAGGCAAGGGAACCCTTTTTTCTTATTTTTATTAATATTAATAAATTTTTCATAATAAGAATACAAACAGACAAGGACCCTTTCTTTTTGTTGGGCAGGGCAACAGGGCTAGATAAAATTATTGCTTAGGACCTATGGCTAAAATAGCAAATAGACCTTTTACTTTTCGCAAAGGCGCATAAGGCCAAAGGCCAAAGGAGTAAAAATAAGGAAGCAATAAAAAAAAGAAAGAAAAATCAAAGTATCCGTATACATAAACCAAAATATCGTAAAATAGTCCAAAAATTTAAATAAAGTAACGTAAAATAATCTAAAATAATATAAAAAACAAACAAAAAACAAAAAAAATAAATAAAAATTAAATTAATCTAAAAAAGATAAACAACAAACACTAGCTTCCCAAAAAAGTAAGGTAGCAAAATAGATCTTGGAGGTAAATGCTAAATGTAGTTAAGAACTTATGGTAATTATGAACAGAATTAAATCTACTAATGCCAATGCAATAGGAACTCTGTATTTAATTTTAGCTGTTTTTGCTGGGATGATCGGAACAGCCTTTTCTGTACTAATCAGATTAGAGCAGTCTACACCAGGAGTACAAATTTTACAAGGAGATCCTTTGTTCATAGTACAACTTCTTTATTGAATAGCATCTTGGTCTTTTGTTTGTTTTGTTTTGTTTAGTTTTGTTTTATATATCACTGTTAAATATGTGTTATTTACAATACATCCTCGTTTAAATAATATATTGACCAAACTGTTTAAGACAGTAATCAAATTTAATATGGGAACAATTAATTTTTTCAAACAACTAACTTTGACTCCATTATTTAGGTATCTGGATTATTGTATATTACTCTATTTTATTTACTGCTCTATTATGGCCTTAGTTGGAGATTGCTTTTGCGCCTCAGTAGATGAGAGTTTTTCTGTTTTGCCTTTTGGATCTGAAGACAACAAATTTGCTTTTGCTTTGTGCCTCTTAAATAATAACAATTTAAGCTTTAATAATAATTATCTTAGATCATTTCTTCATAGCACTGCTATCCTTAAGTCGAATCCCCTTAATCCCCAGCCTGTGACTTTAGAGGCTACTGGTCCTAGTAATCCCCGATCTCCAATCTTAGAGGCCGTAGAAAGGTTAGAGCGTGAAAGACTTTCTTCTCTACAGTTCATGAAATATCAAGCAAAACCAGCAGAGGAAGAAGCAGAATGATATCTGAATAGCTTTTATGAATCGTTTCCTTGGTTTGTAGATGCAGAAGGTAAAAATATCAACTACATTCAGTCTATTAGAATGTTCGATTGAGTCCAAATAGTATCTCGTTACTTAGAAACAAGGTCTGGATTAAACCCAGGTCTAATATCTGAGGCTAAACTAACAGAAATATTAGAACTTTTTAAAGAAAATGAAAGTATAACAGTTTCAGATTTATATGATCATATAACTAAAATTTCTACAGAAGATAAGAATTCTTTCTTTACAAAATTAACCAGTGAAACAGAAAATCTTTCAGAGAATTTACTTACTGAAGAATATAATACATCTAAACCTTTTGGTCAATATGGAGATGTAACATTGAATCAAATAGGTGTATCTCTAAAAGAAAATCTGAAAGATATCAACTGAGAGTTAGTGTATGACCAAACAAGACTTACTATACATGGAGTGCCGGTGGCCGTTAATGCAATTGGTTATGGTTTAGTGCTAAAGAGTTATATGAAATATATTCACAATCGGCCTATGGATGCTGGAATAAGCTCTAGCGAAATTGATGCGCGTAAATTAATTAGAAACCGACAATTAGGGCTTTTTTGCTTAATAGGTGCTCCCTTAACAATGTATTTATTAAGATGTTCAACCACACCAATGAAAGAGATGTTTACTCTAACCATAGAATCACAAGTAGCAAAAGCTATAGGCGGAGAATCACAAGTAGAAAAATCTAATTCAATTAATAGTCTCTTATTTTTGAGTTCTTTAAAAAACAAAATTCCAAGATGGGTAAAAATATTATTTAGAATCTTATTTGTAACAATATTAGTCTTAAAATTATTAGGTTTTAGTTTTTTATCTGTATTTTCAATTAATATATTTTATATAAAAGTAGCTTATTATATAATTTTTTCCTTAATAATTTGTTATTATTTATTAAGTATATATTTATTACATAAATTTTCAAATAAAAACATAAAAATATTAGAAGTTTTACCTGAATTTTTAATAAAATGATTAAAAGAAATTGAAAATATGAGTACAACTAAAGCAGATATAAAGGAATTTAAAACTAATAGTTACTTGCAAATAACTGTATATCTGTTATTAATGATTATAACTATTATAGCAACTATTTTGTTTTAAACTTTATGAAGTATCTATTATAAAGATTAGTATCTATTATAAAGATTAAAAATGAATATAAGTACAAAAAAAAAAAACTCTTTATGGAAAGGAAAAATATAAAAAATAATAAGAATCTACAGGGGATTTAAATTCAGTTTTTATTTGTATTCTTACTTTTTTCAATCATTCTACGGCTTCCCTTGCTTTTGAGGTTCTGCCATTTGTTTCATCTGCCCCCCTACTTTTTCAGGTGAATAACACAAGTAGGAATAAGCCACGGGAGAGTTAAAGTGAAAAGTGAAATAAAACACTTTAAATACATTGGTTAGTAAACGAAGTAAAAAAAAAAAGAAATTTCAGATCTTTCAAATTTAAATGATTTGATCAAAAAATAAAAAAAAAAAAACAGTTATTTCAAATGTAAAAATAGAATCACTATTAATAAACTTTTTTTAATAAACTACAACTAACTTCTAACTTCAAAGTAGTTTTAATATATCTCACTTTTCCATTTTAATAACCTTTATTACAAACGTAATAGATTATAATAGTAATATTGTTTCAGTAAAAAATTTGGTCTGTTTAAATAAATATCTTTAATACCGCAAAATTAATAAAAATAACATAAACATATAAAATAAACATCTAGCTTATTATATAAAATAAAATTAAAATAAATTATTACAAAAAGTATAAGCCCCTTTTTTTCTAAAAAAAATTGATATAATAATTTTCTTATCTATTTCAAATTTAAACCCCTTTTCCCTTAAATTATTAGATATATTAAAAATTTCAACTAATAAATAAGGACTATTAAAATTTAAATTAAAGAGAAATAATAAAATTTATAGTGTAGTGTTTACTTACTTCTCTTTTCCCTTTGTATTTGATTCTTTTAATTGTTATCCCTTGTTAGGTTTTAAAAACTACAAAGTTAAAAAATAAAAGAATAAAAGCTAAAAAGAATAAAAACTAAAATTTTCCAAATCCCTCTCACGTAACAAGAGAATACTACCACGTAGTGTTACTGGACATAAATAAATTTTATAACTAAATTCTAAAAAAAAATAAACATATGAAAAAAATTGTTTATATTAAATAAGGTTTAAAGAGAAATACTTAAAAAAAAAAAAATCTCTTAAAAAAAAAAAATAAAAAAAAATGAAATTTGAAATTTAAATCTGAAGATCTTGAAGTTAATAGTACGACAAGGTGTAGCACAAATAATTTTAATTCATTTCAGTTAAATAGGTGTTTATACGTAGTAACTTTTCCTTCTTCAATTAAAACCGTAATTAAATTGCGAGACGTTTTGCAGTGCGAAGCATAATGAGCTTAACTTGTATAGTAGCAAATTATACAGGTAATTTGTGCAGTTCAATCAAAAAATATTCTACTAATTTTGCTATATTAAATAATGCTTTGGATAATACAAAAGTAGATAAGAATTTAACATCAAAACCAACTGATCCCTTAAAAAATAAATGAATGGATTATTATTTCAAAATTAATAGTATTATAATTCCTGATATTCATCATCTTAAAAATGCTTTAGACAAATTTTATAAAGAAAAAATTTTTAACTTAGACAAAGATACAACAATTGTAATTCAATTTAAAATTTTAATTGATGTAAGAACAATTAGATCTAACTATAAAACAGTTAAAGTTTATGAATTTAATGAATTATTTTTTAACTTTAAAGAGTTTTGAAACGTTAAAGGCATAGAATCTAATTATGAATATCCAAATTTTGATTCAATTATCTTTACTTATATAATACTTTCTCTTCTAAAGTTTAAATTGAATAAAAGTACTTTCTATAGATCTCCTAAAGAACACGTAGAAAAAAGAACACATAAAATTAATGGTTTTAATTTACCTAATACAATGGATTTCAGCACCTGGGAGATTATGAAATATCAGATGATAATAGCCAAAGTACATAAATCTAAATCTAAAGCTAAATACTATATAAAAATTAAGGATAAATCATTAAACGTAGATTTAAAATTAAATGGTCAAATTTTATCTCAGTTTACTGATATGATACTAAGTTAGATAAAGTAGAATTAACTAATTTTTCAAGGAATTTTTTTGTTTGTTTTTTGATATGGTATATGTTTATCAAAGTTGTCAGTCATTCATTGGCGACAATAATTCTACCCATGGAAGACAGTGGAACCCCCTACTTTGTACTCCTCTGTTAAAAACTTCCATTGCTCTTAAATGATTTACAAGAATTTGTGCATCCTTGACGGCATAATCTATTTCTCTTTTCTTATCTCTTCTCAATAATTCACTCAAGTTGGTTACATCGTCATAACTTAAGTCCATCTTGGAATAATTTCCGTCTTTTTCATAAAGTTTTACTAGTGTTTTAACCTCCTCTGAGTACTTGGTAATATTAACATTGTATCTCTTAGTAAACGAACGTGTCATAAAACCTTAAAGGTTTACTTTTTACTTAAAGTAACGTAAGTCTTACCAACAATGCTTAGTTTTCTTTTCTTTGATTTAATACTAGTCAGTAAGCATAGAGAAGTCAGTAGGATTGTAATGTGCTGTGATATAGTTATTAATGTGCTGTGATATAGTTATTTTTAACAAGGGATAGACTAATCGTTGATTCATCATGATTCATCATTAAGGATTAATTTAGTACTAGATCTAGTTTCATTTTTTATTTTTCTAATCAATCCCAAAATTTGGTGCGTGGGGTAATAGCACCCATAGATATGAATATACTTGTTAGATTGATAAAGTCAGATTCTAAAGAACTAAAGAATGAGATTGAGAATGATTGTTGTTATGGGTCTAACTATCTTTGATTTTTGTGCTATTGTTGCTATTATTGTTGTTGCTAATTCTAAGGATGGTACTATTGAAGATACCCAAAGAGGTTGGAAATACCTAGGGTAGATCTACAGGATTCACTGAGGGAAAGGGAACTTGTAATGGTTGTAATTGTTGGATAGTACTTGCTGGAAGGGATTTGGTAGGTCTAAATATCCCCCCTACAAAAAACCTTAAGTAAACGATGGGGTATATTCCCTTGGTAAAATACTTATTTACATTTCTAGACATACCTCCACATGTTTCTATATCAACTCCGCATTCATATGATTATAATCAAAAGAAAAAGAAACAGCAAAAGAAGAGGGATTAGAAGTAGGACTAGAGGAAAGAATACAGTCACCATTAGATCGAAGTTATCTAAACTTATAAAACATAAGCTCGAATAAAAGTAGTAAAATTTTAAGTTTTAAGAGGAAAGAGGTAAGAGGATATAGGTATTAGTGCCCCCATATTTTATCAAAAGGTTGAGAAATTTTGTTTAAACCAAGGAAAACAGAGAACTAGAGAGAGGACTTTTTTAAGAGAAATTAAACACAAACAAAAAGAGAGGAATTTAGATAAGCAAAACAAGGAAAAAGGAATAGTTCATACTGTTAGGCCACTAACGATATGGATTAAAACAGTTAATTCCAAACATAATTAAAATATATAATTTGGGGTTAATTAAACTCAGACTATACCTAAAATAGTTATTGTTAATAGATTTTAGAGATACTAGTATAAATTAACGAGGAAATTTGACATAGACCTACTTAGAACAAATTATTATAAAGACACTAAATAAGAATTAAAAAAATTTAAAAATAATGGGCCTTTATTGTTAGATTGTTTTAAAAGGATACTGTTACGACCAATAACAATAAGCAAATAACATCTTCTACCCTGATTCAACGAGTCTTGTTAAAAAAAACTAATTGGATTTGCCTTAAAGCAAGTTCCTTAACCCCAAGGTTAAGCAAAAGGTTCAGATTTAATAATTTTGGCTAAAACTTGAAGATATTTTATAATTTTTCCTTTTAAATAATGGAAAAACCAAGTTTTTGCTAGTTCTAGATTTGTTGACTCTAAATGTAGTGGTAAATACAAATTATTAATTAAAGGTTTATCTAAGCTTCGGCATATTGTTACATGGGTGCTATCTATGGTTATGCTTAATTTTTGAAAGGATTTATAGAATCTTAGTGGTATTTCTTTAACCAATTTCTCTCCTTTAGATAATTTAATTATTTCATCGAAAGTTAAAGAATTTCTCTTAATACCAGAAAAAGTAGACTTAGTAACTAAATTATTATTTTTATCTAAATATTGATACCCATATTTTTTAATACCTAAGAAATATGCTTCCTTAATAGTTAAACCATTTAACTCGTCCTTCATTAAACCTAAACCAGAACCTATAAATTTACCATCTAATTTATTACTGATAAACACAGAATCAGTATCCGTATAAACACATGAACCATCTATTTTAAAAGAGATCATATGGATTCTAGCATAAGAGGTTACAGCACTAGATATAGCCACATTAGCTTTAACTAAAGAATACTGATTACTTAAATTTATATCTAATTCACTATTTAATTCTAGTATTAATTCATCTTTAATATTTTATATTTTATATTTTTGATATTTTTTATTTTTTTATATTGTGATACCTAAAAGTGTTAGGCCTACTAATATTTCCGTTGTTACTACCAATACAATAAGTAATAAATTAAAATATAGTGTATATTTCTGGTATTTTTTTCTTAACATGATAAATTTAGCCAGACGAGGGAATTTTTTGACCAGCTCGAATTTTTCTATTAAAAAATCTCCGTAATAAATTGAGATTATGCTACTTAAAGCAGAAATCAGCAGACCTTTCCCTATAATGATAGATATGGCTAATTTTTGCAGGCCTCTTAGACTATCGAACCAATTAATTGCATTTTCCAGATCAAAGTTAATCATACTTGATTTATTAATGTCATCTAATCCTTCTATTCTATAGTGATCAGAGTTAGGTTTGCTTCCTGCTTCTTCTTTAAAAGATTCTTTAAAGGCTGAACTAGAACCAGGAGTAGTATCAGGAGAATCTAATTCTTCCTCAAATTCAGTTTGCGCTTTGGCAAATTTCGTAATATTTCCTTTTATCCCTTCACAAAGCACGATTAATTCAGAAGAAACCGTATCCACCGTTTCATCTGATACTGAAGTATTCTGAAATTTTGCTATTTCTTTCGTCAGATTTGCATTTAATTCATTCAAGTTTCTGATGTGCTCACTATATTTTCCTTTTTGTATTTGAACAGCAGCTAAATCACTTCATTGGTCAGCTATTTTTTGTTTTAATATTTCTAATTCAGTATTCGATACCTTAATTTCATTAATTAATTTCTGTATTTCTTTATTTAAATTATTTATTTTTTGTTCTTTGTATTCGTTTTTCAGAGTAATAATACTACCTATATTACCAAGTACATATCCAACAACCACAGCTAATTTTTCTCGGTTTTTTAAGCCTAACCCTGATTGTAAGTACCTCTCCTTATTAAAGCTCTCTTTATTTTTAGCCATTATTAGAAACAAATTAATTAAGATTAATAATAAAACCGATACGAATTTAAAACCCCAAGCCACGTAATTAGGCACATCCATTAACTGAAATAAATCAAACCCATAAAAAAAAGCAAGAATAACTAAAGACAGAAAAATGGTCCAAGTTCTAGACTTAGAAATAGAATTAAAATTAAAAACTTGATGTTTAAAAAAGATAATAAAAATAGTTAAATTATTAATAAAAAACAAAAGAATAAAAATAAAAAAGTTGTCTAATAAAGTATTATTAGAACTTACTATATCACCGAATATTAAAAGATTAGCCCCATTCAACTTAAATTTGATTATTAAAAAGGCAACAATTAAGCTAATAATTAATCCAAAAGCTATAAATTTGATAAAAATTAAACACGATCAGACAAATGCCTTAATATAAATGCTCATCCTATTGAAGAATGTTCGGTATTCCATTATTTCTGATATTACTCTAAAGGGAGTAGGACAATGTTTAAAAAAAAATACGGGTGCTGCAGCTAAAAATTTGTAGAAGTAGTAAAATATTTTGTTCATTTTTGTTTGTTTTTGTTTTTGTTATTGATATTGATATATCATCATTGTTGTTTCCTTTAATAATTGTGGGGTTATGTTTGTTTTAATTTTATAGGTATTTTAATACCCTTAGCGCTCCATGCTATAGGCACCTTAGCACAACTCCACTCCTAATCTAATCAATTCAGTGCAATTTAAGAAGAGTCAAAGTTTATTTTGTTATTTTCTTTTTTCTTTAGCTTTATACATAGCATTTTTAAGTACGAGCCAATTAAAAAAAGGTCCCAAATTAGGAGCTATTTAATTTTTTAATTTTTTTTATCTAAATACCCTCTATACTTTTAGACTTTCGTTTTTATAATACTTTTTGTTGTTTTTTTGTTTGTTTAAAGATAAGAATAAAAACAATTTCATTGCAAAGGAGTGAGTGTGAGAGAAAGAGAATTAAGTGGAGAAAAATTAGGGATTCCCTTGAATTAAAAATTAAATTATGGAAATATGAGATAGTATTCGGTTTAACTTACAAAAAACTAGCGGTCCTAGTGTAATAAACTATAGTAAAGATATCACCAAAAACTCGTGATTAGAGTGTAGTGAAAAACAAACAAACAAAAAAAAACAAAAAGGTAAGTGAAAAAATATGAACAACTATTAAAGCTCTAGGTAAACTCCAAGTTAATGTACTAAGATTAAACAATTTAAATGCTTATTTTTAACATATTTTCGACATAATGATCTTTCAATAAAAAAAGGAAGAGATAAGCTTTGTAAAGTTAAAAAAAAAAAGTGCGATAGTATTAGGTATTAGATAGGAAGATAGAAAGAAGTGAGTAGTTGCTAATTTAAATTAAGAAAGGGAAGTAATTACACAAAAAACAAAAAGGGGGAAGGAGTGGAGGTATAAGAAAAATCTTAAATTTGACACGAAGGAGTTTTTATTTTACAGTAGAACTATGGCTACTTTGCGTAATAACTGTCTAGGTTAATATAGGAGGCGTTAAGGGAATTAATGTTTTAGGGAAGTAGAAGATGGAGGCGTTTACACTTAAAAGGGGGAATACATCCTTATTTATATTATTTTTAATTACACTCTCATAAAGAGGGCACTAAATCTAGAGAAACACCGCTCTCAGACTGTCAAGGAAAACTATAAAAATTCGTATCTGAAACGCTGTTTTATATAATACTGTAGTTTATTTAATTTAACTCGAAAGAGGAAAAAGAAAAATTTAACAGAAATTTAGTGGATTTCTATAAGTTTAGACGAAAAAAACTTTTTTGATAAATTTAAATTAAAACTATATAAAGGTAGTGAAACAAAAAACTAGTAGATAAAATATAGGAGGAAGATATAGTATATAGTATAAAATCATAAGCAGGAAAATTACATTCTCACTCTGTGTTCTGCGTATTTCAGGTGTAAGTAAGTAGAGCGTGAGCCTTAGGTGAAAGATGTTAGTAAAATTTGTTAAGAGTTTGGAATCTACAGAGGTTACAGGGGAGGTGAATTATCACCTGGAGTCAGTAGTCCTAACAAAGTAAGTAGTTAAAGGATTTAGCCAAGGTGAGGATCTTACTCAATTAATGGTGATTGGTGAAGTTTAAGTTTAAGACTAAGTTTAAGTTTAAAACAGTGATAGTGATATATGAAAACAGTGATATATGGGGGTGCGGGGGATTATTTGTTTATAGTCTCAAAGGCACTTTATCTCATACTAAAAATGTAGCAAGTTAGACACCCACATGCTTTATTAATATCTGGATTCTGGAGCTGGAGAATATAGTTTTAGATGAGTTGAAGTCAGGCACTCAATATCTAGGATCTGGGGGTATCGAGCGGCCATCTTTTTGTCTTATGTTTAGAGTAAATCCTCTAATTAAGAAGGAGCCTAGTATAAAGCCAACTTTTTGAGGGTCGTCATTAAGTTAAAGCGTTAAAGTTATAAATTTAATGTAGCCAATCCAGGGTAGCAAGGTCCAACTATAAATTTTTTGTTTCTTTTACAAACCATATGTGAGTATCCTCCTAGTGAAAATTGAGTTTTGTTCAATACTTAATTCTTAATGAAGGGAAAAAAATAAACTGAGGTGACGGTTTGTTCGTATTGAGCTAAGTGGGGAGGGTGTTTTCTCAATTTATTCTTAGACGGTCATAAGGTTTAATACCTCAAATGAGGATTGAGTGTCAGAATCCACACATATTTTTGCACACATATTTTTGCACACATATTTTTGCACACATATTTTTGCACACATATTTTTTATTATATTGATTTAAAGAGGAGAAGGAAAGGTCCTATTGCAAATAGAGAATTGAAGATGATAATTGACAATTACCAATACCCTTAACTTTATATTTGTAAGTACACTTTAAATTCTAGATAAGAGTAGGGAGGTACGGATTAATCCAATGAAGGTAACATCCAACTAGGAAAAGGTGGGAAGAGAAAGATAAGAAGGGAGCACCAACCAGTAAAGCATGGAGTTAATGGAGATAAGAATAAATAGAACTTTAGGAATTGAGTTCGAATGAGAGGGATAAAATTTAAGGTGGGAACATTTTAGCTTAGGAGTGGTTTTTAGTTTAATTTAAACAAAGTTAATAAAGTTAATAATTCTCAGTAGAAGATGAGGGAATTTAGTATAGTATAAATAAAAAATAAAGCGTTGGTTACGAAATAAGGGATAAATGAGGGTAGCTATCGATAATACAAAATGGCTAGATAATTCTTTTTTATAACAATTTGGTATTTGAGCTCTCATTTTTGTGACCTAACACTCCACTATTTAGCGTTATTTATTGGAGGATTCTAAAATAATAACCGAAAGTTTTAAGAGTGTGTTATAATCTCAACATATAACTAGAGCTCTTGCCTTATTTAAAGATGGATAACACTTCTTAAAAAGGTGTGTTTATTAGACATAATAGAATTATATCAAAGGAGGTAACCAGTGGGATCTACCAGAACGCTAAGTGTAAAACTTAAACTCCCCTGTGGTAGTAAAAACTAACACCTTACACTAGAACTAACAAATTAGTCTTTATTTCACATAGTGAAAATTATAAAAAAAACAACAAAAACAACAAAAATTTTTTAATACTCTAATTGCTCCACTAAATTTTGAATTGAAAATTGAGTTTAGATTTTTAGATCTGTGTATGCTGAGGATTAGGAGTCAAAGCTGGTTAAGTGTAGTACAAACTCCGTGCAAAAGATAGTCTTTTTGAAAGCAGAAGTAAATCAATAACCACCACACTAAATTTAGTTTCACACCATAGACTAATTATAATCCTTAATATTGGTTCGTAACATCCTTCCTTGCACTAATCCAGAACTATGTGGTTTGTCAGTGTACCCCTGATTCACAACCGTCATAAATCAGAAATATCTCTATAGTATAGGGTTTTATTTATATATTTTAGTGTTATGTGAATGCTAATTCTCCTATTCTCTACTTTTTTTTTTGTTTTTTTTTTTTAATCAAATATGGTATCCGTCTAGGTCTTTTTTAATTTCTGCCGATCTTTACACCTCGTTCACATAAAAATTCGATTCCATCTAATATCCACTATTGTCACTCACCTTTTACCTTGTCACAGGAACTTTTTGTTTGTTTTTGTTTGTTTTTTGTTTATATTAGCTTCCTTTGGTTGGATCCTTCTATCTGGTAGTATTATTTATTGTAATTGTTCTTAGCTTCCTTCAAAAGGTCCTTAATTTTTAGGGTGTTAAGCGGGAGCGAAGGAATTGAATTGTATCGAAAAAAGGGAGAAGTGCAATTGGATTCTTTAACTTACAAAGCTGAAACTAACAGGGAATAATTTGAAGAGGAATAGAGTTTGTTGTTATTTTTACCGAGAACACACGAACACACTTTTAGATTTTCATTTTTAGGACTTATCTGTTATAAATCAATAAGAACTGCGGATTGTTGTAAGGGTTGTCAGGGTGTGTTATTCGTTAAGAGAGAGGTGTTAGTTTAATTTCAACAATAGTTCCGAAGGGGGTACAAACCATCATAAATTGGAGGTTTTAATACACAAGGAAGAGATTTGTGAGTCCATTCAACCAATTAGAATAGAGGAGGTATACAGACCAGAGGACAGTTATTAGAAAGGAGGATGAGAATACTACCCCAATTCCTATTTTAACACTTTATTTTATGATTCTACAATTATCATCGAGACTTTTATTTTTATAACCATTCACAGTGAGGAGAGATGGTGTATCAGGGTGTAATACTTATAGTGTTCCTTTTTATTAATTTATTGTTGTTAGAGTAGGAGCTATTTGTAAAAGACACTAAAACAAACAAAAAAACATAAAAAATAAAACAAAAATTAGGGTAGAACAACTAGAACAGTAGGATACTTATCTGGAGTTTGAATTAATTTAGTTTGTAGTAGAGTTTCATAAAGTAAATTGTAATAAAGTTAATACCATAACTTAAGGGAGAGATTAAGGAAGATTGGGTGAGTAAGAATTTTATGTTAATTTCAACATAAACTCTGAACAAAAGGGGTTTTGAATAGTGGTAATTTTATGAATATATGGTCAGTATATTAGCAGCTAATAAGGTATTTGACTTCTAATTCTTTATTTTTCTTAATATATAAACCCTCCTCTTTAAGATCACTTAGGTATTTGCCCTTTTACCCCTACATTTGCTGTTGTTTTAAATTTTTACTTGACTTTAAAGTACAGATAAAACTAATCACAAGCAAAAGGGAGGTTATTAAGAAATTCATTTAGTAATTACTGTTGCATTTGTCTGTTACTTGCGCAAAAGCAAGGCCGCTTTTTGTATTATGATTGACCTCTTGGTAGGCTTAGCTTGGCTTGGCTATTGGCTACCTATAGGCTACAAATCAGAACGCTACTTTTGCCTTTTGACTGTGGCCCGCTGTTCGTACTTGTGCATTTTAAATTTTAAATTCATTTTTTCCTGTTGCCTGTTGCCCTTTTGCCTGGTGCGAAAAAGCAAGGGTTTGCATCACCCTACGCAAAAGCAAGGGCAACAGGGGAGGCACAAACACCAGGGTAGGCCAGAGGCATGGGCCGTATTTCAACAGCAAGGGAAGCAAAGGTTGCTGTTTAGGTTAGGGGAAAAGTTGCTTGCAAAAGCAATTGTCCTTAGTTTAAAGATAAATGTTAAAAAAATGCGAAAGTAAAAATAAAAAAAAAGTAAAAATTAAAAAAAAAAAATAAAAATGCAAAAGTTGCAAAAGAGTAGGCCAAAGGCCAATTCCTGTTGAATCAAGAAGGTTACAACATCCTATCCTGATTAAATTACCAGAGGGATTATTTTAATATTAATAATCTTTTCAGAAAATTAAGTATTACCCCAAAAATATACTGCCACAAATAAGAACAACCAAACAACATCCACAAAATGCCAATATAAAATACTAGCTTCAAAACCATTATGATGTTTAGTAGTTAATTGATAATTAATGATTCTCATTAAAGCAACAGCAATAAAAATAGTACCAATTATTACATGAACAAATGTGTTATCATTTAGGCTCTTTATCCTAAATATCTTAATCTTACGGTTAAGTTCAGACTATGTCATCAAAATTATTTTATAATATATAATATTGTAGGGCGTTCGTGGCAAGATTATTGTAAATATAGTACTCACTTACTAGTCGTTGAACCTTCATATATTCCTTTTTATATATTTAATATATGCTTGGCTACAAATTATCCTTAATTTTAGATTACACTTTTGTAATTAAATAATTATTCCCGTAGGAATGGCTCTTTATTAAGGAACTCCTTGTAATTAACCCTATTTTCTATTAATTTTTTGTTTTTGTTTTTTAATCAAATATGTTTAATTTTAAATTTACTAAATCTTAGTAATTTGATTTGTTTTTTTTGGTGGAGCCAGGCGGAGCAGGCGGAGTCGCAATTAAAAATTTAAATTTTTTATATTTTGCACCCGTTAATAAACAATGTTTAATTTTGGAACTATCAATATTGATATACTACACTCACTAATACTAGAGAAAATAGAATTATTATTAAGAATATCAAAAGCAATAAATTTCAAAGCTTAAGATACTAAATTATTAGTACCTCTCAGAAATATAATACCGTTTTTAATTTCATAAGGAAAAGATAGTGAAAATAGAGTTTTAAACTTATCCTCAAAATTAGAATTAATAGATAAATTTTTATTATTTAAATAATGAGTAGAAAGTCTAAAATAATTCCAACTATTTTAATCTCTGTAATTAATAATTTACCTTCAGGTAATAAATGGTAACCAAAAATAATGAGTATCTACCACAAAAGACCAATCATTAAAATCTTTAAATTTTTTAGTTTTCAATATACCACCTTTAGAATATAAAGGTACAATAGACTTTTTTTTAATATGTATATCTGTATAATCTAAACTAACAATTGCATTAGAATTAGATCTATCTAACTAATCTAGGTTTAGTAGTACTTAAATTATTACTAATATCAAAAAATCTTTAATTCTATTAAATAAATCTAAATCTTTAATAGGGTTTCAAATTTTAACCTAGGTTTATAATTAAATATAGAAAAACTAGCATATGCTCTTGTTTATGAATGACCTCTTGCTAGGTAGCCAACCAACTCACAACCTTTGTTAAGAACTCTTGCCTATAGAGAAGAGGTCAAAACTATAGCCTGTCAACTGTTGCCCTTTTGCCTTGGCTTCAGCCTACGCAAAAGCAAGGCTTGGCATACGCACAAGCAAGGCTTGGCTTAACTCACAACCTTTGCTCGAAGCCTTTCAACTAGTGCCCTGTTGCCCTTTTGCCATACCGCATCAGCAAGGGTTGGCTTCACCCTACGCATCAGCAAGGGTTGGTAGGCGGAGCCAACCTACGCACAAGCAAGGCTTGGGTTAACTCACAACCTTTACTCGTAGCCTGTCAACTTGTGCCTTGGCTTAGGCCCACTCACAACCTTTGCTCGTAGCCTTTCAAAGGCAAGAGGCAAGGGAGGCCTTAGGCAAGGGAGGCCTTAGGCAAGGGAGGCCTTAGGCAAGGGAGGCCTTAGGCGAGGGAAGCCAGAGGTCTGTAAATCCTCCTAACCAGTGTATAGTTAAATGTGTATTATTATTAAGGGGGTGCTAAATAAGGCTTTTTCATTTCAGGATAAATTTGATCATTTCTAATTTACCTTCTTTTTATTAATTTTTATCCTTAATAAAATTAAAAACTTTTTCAAAAAGAATAAATTTATGATATTTAGAACTATTTAATATAATATAGTAAAATTAAAAATAGGTAATAAAATTTGTAATAAATAATCTTTATCATTAATAAAATAATTACATTTTTGACCTGAAATAGAAATATGTCCACAATTTAATTTATTCTTAATGTATTCTAATATAAATAAATCATCTATATGCAAACCATTTTGAATGCACTAGTATAATTATTTTCAATTCTTAAAGTTAAATTACCTTCATGTAAAGCCCGCTAACCATTCTAAAAATTAATAAATTAATAATTAATAAAATTTATTTTTGTTCTTTAGAGTTATTAAATTAAATAACAAGATTACCAATTTTTAATTGAAGAAAGAGTGTTAATAAAGTTATATTTAGTATTTTTAATATTTGATTAAATAATTTCTTAGAAAATAATTTCTTAGAAAATAAACATATTTTTATTTTTGAATTTAATAGGGACTATTGTTATTAATCCATGTAATCCAGTTGAAGCATAGAAAGCAGATCCATATACACCATCACTAATAGTAAACCCTGCTTCAGAGTACTCAAAATATTGTAAAGCTGTAAATATTACTGCTAATATAATAGTTAAAATTACTCCATCTATAGCTGCTTTTCTATTTCCTGCTATTAAAGCATGGTGTCCACAAGTAATAAAGGCCCATTCTCCAACTATATAAAATAAATAAAAATAGATTTTTTCTTTTCTTATATCCAAATAAACCAAACCTATTTAACCGAGACAAACTAGTTAAAGATCCAGAATATAAAAATACATTTGATTCCCTTGTTTCTTGTGTCTTATTTGTGCTTGTGTCTTATTTGTGCCTCTGTTCGCCATATGCTTTTTCATTGCGTTTGTATTCTTCTTTTAACTCTTGCCTCTAGAGCAAGCGAGCGCAAGCGAGCAGTGGAAAAAATAAGAAAAAAGGGCATCAGGGCTAAAGGCAAAAGGCAAAAGGTAAATAGGGGTAGCAAAAGTTCTAAAAATCAAAACTAATGCAAAAAAAAATAAAATCTATAAATAAATTATACATTTGTATATATAGTCCTTGTACTTTATATTAATATATTAGTTACAAATTTTACCTCCTTAACAAAAACCATTGTCTAGCTTGGTACCTTTGTACTTTGTTACTATAATTCGAACGTGCTTAAGCAGAGGTAAATAAAGGCTGATTTAAAAATTTAAGTAAAAAATATTTAAATTAATTTTGTAATTTAATATAAAGCCTTTGAAAAATATTTAATTTATTTTCGAGAATCCGACTGTACATTAAGCACTGTTATTATAATTATATAACAATACCCACTGATGAACCAGTCTGTAGCGACACAAAAAAATATTAATATTAATAAGCCTTCAGTTTCCTTTTCTCAGCTAAAAACACTGGGTAGTCAGTGAAGCAAATCTCCCTACTTCCTATAAAGCAATAATAATAAATTTAATCAGCCGACGGTCTTATAATTCAAATGCTTTACGTTGACCGTTTTCATCAGTGTCGCCAAAATATGTTCTTATTTTATTTTCTAGGAACTATAACTATATCTTCTCACTTTTGCCTTTCAATTGCTTTTGCTTCCTAAAGGAGGCCCACATTAGCTAAAAGTAACAAGCAAAGGTTAAAGAAAGTTTTTTTCCTTGATTTTTCTAAGGTAATAACTTTGACTATGCAAAATATTATATTCGTTATTCGTTTTAAAATTGTAAAATAAAAATAACTCTACAATTGCTTTCAATTGCTTTTCATTTAAATGGTATTTGTAACTTGCAAAGAAAATAACTCTAAATTTTATATCTTAATTACTTAGAAACATTATCACAATTGTTTTTAGCCTAGGTATATTCAAATGATGATTGATGTTTTTAACAAACTACACAGCTTAAAAAAAAACAAAAACAAAAAAGATAATTTATTAATTATTAATAGTTTTTTAATTTCTTTTGCATTGAACTGTTGCCTGTTTCCGATTACCAGACCGCACCTGTTGCCAGTTGCCCTTGTGCCCTTGCTTCCCTTTTCTTTCCTCCCCTGTTGCATTGCTGAAGGAAAAAGTAAACCTTCCTTTGGAGTTATGCAAACCCTGGCTGTTGCGTAGGCCAACCCTTGCTGCCTTTGTCAAGGTAATGATTGCGGTGCGCCCTTGCTGTTGCGTAGGCTGAAGCCAAGGCAACAGGGCCAAAGGGCACTAGTTGACAGGCTAGAGTTTGTACCCCTTCTCTATATGCAAGAGTTCTTATAAATAACCAAGGTTGTGCGCAGCTGGCAACAGGGGAACAGGGCCTAAGGGCAACAGGGCACAAGGGCAAGAGGCAATTGTAAATTTAAATATTATTTAATTTATATAGCATAGTAGGATGAAAATAAGGTTTAACTATTTCCCTTAAAATAATAAAACTAGTCTTAGGAACATAAATATTGTATTGATTATTTAAACCAGATTTATGAATAGTAGTATCTAGATTATAATTAGTTTTTAATATCGAAGCTAAGTTTTGTACTTCTTTAAGTGTAAAACTATTGGTACTAAATTTAAACCCTTTCTTTTTTAAAGGTGTTCCATCATCCATCATTCAAACAGCTAGAGCTAAAGGAGTTAAAAAAATATTAATAAAATCAGGTATTACTTTTCTAGTTTTATTAGGATAAAAAGCATCATACATCCAGTTTAAAGAATAAAAAGTAAAACTTCTAAGTCTATAACTATAACTATAACTACAATTGCTGTTCATTTCATTTCAATTGCAAATGCAAAAGTAACTATCATAAGATCTAATTACATTTAACTCCTTTACTAATTCTGAATCTTTTCTAATGTAAAATTTAGGTATAATTTTATCAGTATAACCTAATTTACTTATTACTTGATGTAATCATAACAAATATTCTCCATTTAATTTTTCATGAGAATAGACAAATCTACTTCCATTTAGAGATTTTTCCATTGAACCATCACCAAGTAAAGAACCAATAAAAATACTTAAGATCTCAGAATTATGAGGTCCAATTCTTTTAATTGGATTAACTCTAGGTGAGTTAAAAGGTAAAGAACTACAACTAAATAAAACAAAAGAATCAAATATTTCACATTTGTGGCTAACACCACTAGATAACAATAAAAAAGTATTAAGTAAAGGTATAGCAAAAGGATCTAATGGAGTGATTCCTAAAGGAGGCCAACTACCACCTATTTCAATAGCAGGAGATAAACTAGAATGAAAGAAAGCTCAAAAGACAGATAAAAAAGCGAAAACTTCACTTACAATAAAAAGTAAAACTCCTAACATTAAACCATGTTTAACTTCTGTGGTGTGGTGACCTAAATAGGATGCTTCTATTACAACATCCCTAAACCACAATATCATCCCATAAGTAGTTAAAAGAAATCCTAAAGTTAAAATATAACCTCCATATGAAAAACCATGCATATACGCAACAGCTCCAACAGTTAAGTTTAATAAAGAAAAACTAAGTAAAATAGGCCACGGAGAAGGATCTACTAAATGAAAAGGAAAATGTTGAAAGTTCTGTTTATGTATCGTTTTGTTCATTTGTTGTTTTGTCTTGTATTTATATCAAAATATAAAATTGAAAATTAGATACTTATTCGGTATTAATTGTATAAATCTTTTTTTTATCGCTAAGTCCCCCCCCCAATACTTAGGGGACCGAGGCTAAGTTATTAATTATAAAAATAATTATATTGATTGCTTAAATTGTTTGTTTTTATTTTTATTTTACCTCTCTAAAGAGAGTTTGTTTAATTGTAATCAAAACCGCAGTTTAGACATACACGAACTCTAACTTTTACTTAATTACGTAAGACAGTATTTAACTTAAAAATTATTTATTAACAAACAAAAAAGATATATAGAGATTTTAGTAAAAGATCATATTTATACAACTACACATGGAAATAAATTACTTTCCTTATTTAAACTTTATGACTTTAGAATTCACAACTATTATTAATTTAGGTGCTTAAATTTTAGTTGATTGGGATCTCATTTGCTTCTCTTGCTTCCCTTGCCTTTGAAAGGCTAGAGTTTTGACCTCTGCTCTATAGGCAAGAGTTATGAGACATAAAAAAGGTTCCCTTGCCTAAGGCCTCCCTTTTCTCCCTTGTTTGTGAGTTAACCAAACCCTTGCTTTTGCGTAGGTTGGCTCCGCCTACCAACCCTTGCTGATGCGTTCTTATTTGTAGTCAATCAGAATACAAACAGCGCCCTTGCTGAGTTGTACAACTGCGCACCGCCCTTGCTGTTGCGTAGGCTGAAGCCAAGGCAAAAGGGCAACAGGGCAAAAGGGCAACAGGGCACTAGTTGAAAGGCTTCGAGCAAAGGTTGTGCGCATCAGGTTTTTATTCTTATAAAAATTAAGCTTCAGGAAAAAGTTGCGTAGGCTGATGCCAACCCTTGCTGTTGCGTAGGAAGGCTCCGCCTACTAACCTTTCTTTTACGCAAAGGGCAACAGGGCAACAGGGCAACAGGGGAACAGGGGAACAGGGGAACAGGGTAACAGGGCAATAGGCACAAGGGCAAGAGAAGCACAAGGGGGTATACTACTGGTATACTTACAACTTCTACATTAGGCAACTTTAAAGGGGATTTACTTTTTTAATTCAGAAAGTAAGTTTATTATTCTTACTCTTATTAAAATTATTCTTTTTTATTAGCTTGACTAAGCACACACAAAGCTGAAGCAAAATAAATTATAAATAATCTAAATTCATCTAAATAAACCCCTGGAGCGGTAGTATTGAAAGCTAAGTTACCAAAATTATTAAAAAATAAAGGAGCAAACACTAAAAATAATAAAGCTAATAAACCTAAAGTAATATATAAAGAATAAGTAGTAATTATACCAGTATCTAATTTAGCTAAATTTTTACCAGTATTATTAAAATAGTTAGATAAACCATAAGGTCCTAAGAATTCTATTGCACCTCTATCAATTTCTTTAGAGATAGTATATCCTAATTTAAATCCATTAGTAATAAAATATTGGTTATAAATAGTATCAAAAAAATATTTTCCATTTAAGAAAGTATATATACTTTTTCCTATACCTATATAATTTATATTTATAGAATTAACCCTCTGAACTCCAGTTAAATGATCCAAAATTAAACCGCTTAAACTATTTTTATATCTTCTATTTTTAAAGGCTGCTAAACTATTATTGTTATTATAAGCATTAGCAAAATAAATCTCAATCCCATTCTCATTCCAATTAAACTTCAAATTAATTAACAAAATAGGTTGTATGTGGTACAAATATATAGCTAAGGCTGCACCAGAGAAACTTAAAATTGCTGGTAATAATTTAATTATAGGATTTAAAGAGAATTCCGCTTCCACTAATGAAATATTATTAGGATGTGTAAATACAGAATTAGCCCAAAAGTCAGTCCCTAATCCCACAAATAAATCAGAAAAAATGAATCCAAAGAATATACTAAAAATAGCTAAAATTAATAATGGAACAATCACAGCTAATTTAGACTCATGAGAATTTAAATAAGATTCTTTATTACCTTGAGGTGATGTTAAAAAAACTAAACTTATTAATCTAAAACTATAAAAAGCAGTTATTCCTGCTGTAATAGAACCTAAAATATAAGCATACATACCACTAAAACTATATTGACCATAAGCTAATTCTAAAATTAAATCTTTACTATAAAATCCGGTTAAAAAAGGAGTAGCTAATAAACTTAAAGAACCAGTTAACATTACTGAGTAAGTAAAAGGTAAAAATTTGATTAAACCTCCCATTTTTCTGACATCTTGCGATTGTAAAATTAATTTTGCTTGGTATAGTCTAAATTCATCACACCTTTGTAGGAATCTACTTAATAATAATATCAATACCAATACTAAGTAGGAGTAGGTAGGAGTAGAAAGGGAAAAATTTTTAATTAAATTATGTCATTTGATTATTTAAAGATTTAATTTGAGTTAAACCCTCTTGAGTTAAATAAAACTTATTTTCTATTAAACCTATTGATAACCAAGCACTAACATGATTATTTTTTTATTAGTTTATTTAGAGTTAAAGAACCATCTCCCTTTTGCTCTTGCGCTTCTGTTGCCTCTCTTGCCTCCCCTGTTACCTTTGCGTGCTTAAGGAAAAAGAAAAGGTTGCTTGTGTGCTTAAGGTTACTTGGTTGGTAGGTAGGTAGGTTGGAAGGTTGGTAGGTAGGTAGGTTGGTTGGCCATAGGCCTTCCTACCAACCAACCAACCTTCCTACCAACCAACCTACCGAGAGGTCATTCAGAATACCAACATCGGGTTACTATCCTGTAGGATGGATATCCTAACACTAGTGGCTTCGAGCAAAAGTTTGTTCTGATTGTGTGAATTTGGCATGAATAGACTCTTTTTGTTTTTTGTTTGTTTTTTTTTTTGTTTTTTTAATATTGCTAGATAACTTATTATTAAAATTTTTATGATTCTAATTTAATTTATTAAATACTTTAGCAAAGTTTAACTTTTATCCTCACAGCTTTATATTTATATTATATCACCGCATTGAAACCTATTTTTTTGTTTTTTTACAATATTATATATAATACACAAATTTTATAGGTTGTTCATACTTTCGTAAGGGGTCTGACTATATCTTAATTCTACACTTATAAGCAAGTTACTTAATTTAATTCGAGATAGTTAATCCCGTGTAGACACTACTACCATTTAGTCGATGCGCTTTTATCCTTAATCAAATTAGGCCAAGCACAATGTTAATCTTATGTTATACCAGATGCAAAAAATTTTTATTAAGGAACTTAGTTCCGCGAAGATCCATTTATCTTTCGATCATCTTAAGTATTGTTACATCGGTATTCACACCCATAGATAGATAATTACTCTATCGTACTTTCAAAAGTTACCTTTTTACTCGCTGTAACTTAAGTTTTAGGAATTGCCCGGAGTTTGGTAATATTACAACAATATATCTTGTTGATCTGCAAATGAATGGATTACGGCTCCAGCACCTAAAAATAATAAAGCTTTGTTTGAATAGGTAGAATTTTACAATTTTTCCCCTCATAAGAACCGTACGTGCGACTTTCACCGCATACGGCTCAATCTTTATAAAAATTGCTTAACCTCTGATAATTAACCGAAGGAATAGCTTCTTTAAATTCAAGTGAATAAATTCAAGTGAAACAAGCTAATAATAATATATATAATTTTATTTTTGTAATGATTTTAAATAATACTTATTTTCTAATAATATGTTTTTATCTAACATAGAGTTTAAATTTTTATGGCTTATTTTTAATTCTTTCAGAGCTAAGGTAGTACTTTTAAATTTCTGGACTTCAATTAATTTTTGATCTAATAGTACGATTGATTTAGATTTTTTTAATTTAGTTAGATCACTCATTGGGGCTCTTTTATAAACGGTTCCCAGATTTGAATCTTTTCCACTGTAACTTAGCACCTTCATACAAATTTTTTATTGTTTCTAAAGTTCTTTTTTACCGTAATGCTTTTCACCTAATTTACCTAAACTAAAATTTTTTTCCTATGTTCCTCAGTTAAAATTTGACCTTTTTTGCTAAACTTATTAAAAATTTAGAATTAAAAATTTAGAATTAAAAATTTAGAATTAAAAATTTAGAATTAAAAATTTAGACTGTAAAGTTTGTTTATTACTTTGTCAACAGGTAGAAAATAGGGATAAAATTAAAGTATTTTACTATACAAAGGAAATAAAAATTAACCAAAATTTTTGTTCTCTACTTAGAAAATTGTTCTCTATTTAGAAGAACTTCATTATTATCTATAATTTCAATAATTTTAAATCCCAAATTAGACCAAGAATATTTATTGACACAACTATAAAATTTAGGATGCTTATTATTTTTTGTAAGATTTATAAAGAGTATTAAATCTTCTTTTTAAATTAATAGCAGAACCTATATAACATTTAGAGGGGTCCTCTATAACCTAAATTAATTAAAGACTTAATTTTTATCAACATTAAAATTAGGTTTGGCTAAAGGAAAAATTACAATGACAGTTTAAATCATTAAAATTTAAAGTAGCAAAATTATTTATTCCTTGCGAATGTTTTAAAATATAAATCAGATATTTTTTCCTACTTTTTATGTTTTTTGTTTTTTTAAGCTAACAATTTTTATGTATGTAATTTCTGATAAATATTAAAATTTTAATGACGTTTTATATTAATTAATTTTTTGAATCTATAATATAACCTCTATAGATAGAATAATTATTACAATCTTTTTAAAATCATTAATTTTATATATATTATATACAATACTTTATAAAAACAATATCTAATTCAGCATTCTCACGAATTGGTTATAACCTATCCTTGGCATTACCCAAGGCTTTAGCTTGGTAGATTATCCTGCACAGAATCTGTATAATTTTAATAAACTATCCATAAAAATGGTAAATAAATATTATTTTTAAAAATATTTTTGTTGATATAATTTTTTATAATATCTTTTATTTTTTTAATTCTTTAACACCTTAAAATGTTTTTATAATATTATCATTAGTCATTATTATAGGTTTATATTTTTTCTCATAATTTTTTAAAAGATGGTTGAATTTTTAAAGATTTTAATTTAGTTTCTTCTGATAAATTTTATTTAATAAACTTTTGCTTATATTTATTTTATGTTTTATAATTTCCTTCCTTTCATTTTTATATTCAATTTTTTGTTTTTCAATATATTTAAAATATTCTCGGCTTTTGGCTGATCATTAAATAATTTTTTTAACCAAATATTTTCTTTTTCTATTAATATAGATTTATTTTTGTCTAATTCTATAATTAGAAAACCAAATTTAGACCATCCATATTTTTTAACACAATTATAAAATTTAGGATGATTATTATTTTTTAAACTATTATTATAATGAACCATAAACCTTTTTTTTAGATTTATAGCTGAACCTATATAACATTTAGAAGGATCATCTAATAATCAAAATAAATATATGCCACCTGAAGATAAAGAATTTAATTTTATAATAATATTTTTATATTCTTTTTCAACATTAATAAAATTTAAATCCATATTAGTTAAATTAAATATATCATTTAAAGTATCTTTATTAGAAGTAAGTATATTAGCTAAATTATTAAAATTATTCTCGTTTTTAAATAAATTAAATTTATTATTTTTAAAATATAAATTATATATTTTATTTTTACCTACTTTTTTATGTTTTTTAATAGCTCATATTCAACTTCTATTATGTATATAATTTTTCATAAAATTTTTAGATCTATAAGATTTACTTTTTAAACTAATATATTTATTTATTAATATAGATAAATCAAATATTATTTTATTTTGAGTTTTATTTAATTTAAATATATCTTTACATTCTCTTTTAAAATTTTTTATTATTTCTATCATTCATTAATTCTGAAAATTTTATATTAATATTAGTATTTATACTAAATTTATAACCAAATAAAAAAATAAATTGTTCTATTAACAAATTAAAAATATCCAAAATTCTTAAATATTTATTTAACAGATTCTGCTTACCAACCTTCAACATTTTCACAATTTTTACAATAATATTATTGTATGAGGGTAAGATTCTCTCTATTCTGCATTTATTCTTTATATGATGAACTTTTATATAAAAACTTATAAATTTTGTTATAAAATTTGGTCCTTTATTTATCTTCTCCTGAATAAATATTTCATCTGACCTGTAAAGGTATATAGAATAAAAATTTTCAATCACGTTATTGCAGTTTTGATAAGAGTTCACTCTCGTTAATCTTTCTCATCTTAAATATAATTTAAATTTTGATCATATACTCGTCCATATATGTTCATTAAATATATTCTTTAAATCAGGACCGTATTTAAAATGAAAATGCCTATGTTGTCATACGAAGAAAGCGTGATTTACAGTATGCATTAGAGCTACATTATATTGACTAAGCCCGATAGCCATCATCATATCAAAAAATATAATTACTTTCGTAATTCTTTGGACTAGACCTTCTCTATAAATTTTACGTTTCCTGCTCCTTCTCCTGCATAATTTAGGCTTTATTAATCTAATTCGTTGGATAAATTCGTTGGATAAATTCGTTGGATAAATTCGTTGGATAAATTCGTTGGATAAATTCGTTGGATAAAACATAATAAAATTATAAGAGTTTCACGTGTAGTCTCTGAGGAACCTACTTTATTTATATCTAATTTATATAAAAATTTGGTTTCCTGCTGATTGTCCTCTTTTGCCTTTTCAACTTTGGCCTGTGAAAAAGCACCTGAAGCAAAGGTTGCTATTATACTTTAAATTGTTACTACGGTTATAACTAAAGTATACAAGTCTTTAGGATATTCCAGCATATAGTGAAATTTTAATAGAACATATGATGAAAATTATTTAATATTATTATTTTATGTTTAGATTTTAACAATAATTTATAATTTATAATTAATCCCAGTTATTACCAAAAATGGTTTATTTTTATCCAATTTTTGTCTAATATAATAATTATTTCTATTAACGATACGCTCCATTAGTCGTATCCCTTAAAATACCTTAAAGAAAGTATTAGTATCCCAATCATAACAATAAACTTTTTTTTTGTTTTATGAGCGCCTAATACATGATTTCTTTTTTCTGTTTCAAGTATTATGCTTTTAAGGCTTTGACTTATCTTAGATCATATATAATCAATTACTTTTTACCTAATCTATAATGATTTATACCTGTAACTGTAAAAGGATTTAAAATAGTTTTATATGATGGATTAATAATACAATGCCAATAGTTTTCTCTAATAGATAATAATTCATTATAAGAAAGTAAATCTAATTCTGGTTTTCAATTATCTCTAAAATATAAAAAGTAAAAAGAAATTTTGTCTATACCGTATTTATAATTAACTAACAGCCATTTTGATTTTTAAAAATTAGAAAGATAAATTTTATTTAATCTATTTAATCTATTTAATCTATTTAAGAGGTCAACAGATTTACCTACATAAGATTCATTATTTATTAACCATAATACCCATTTTTTTAAATTATTTATCTTTAATAAATTTTCTATGGTTAAAGGAAAAATCAATTATATTTATCTAAATATTTATTATAAGATAAAATTTTATAATTTTAACAGAGCTAATTTTAAATTAAATTTCAAAATTTCACTCTTATTCTTATAACCAGCATTTCCAGTTTTATAATTACGAAAAACCAGAAAAATAAGTATGTTTAATTAATTTGATATTAAAAAATTAAGGGAATAAAGGAGTTCTGTATAATTTTAGTTTTAGTCAATATAGAGGTACGTATATCCCTCTGGGTAAAATATATTATAAAGAAATAAAAAATATTAAAAATAGAATATATCCTAATTGAGATATTGTACTAAAAGCAATAATTCTTTTTAAATCATTTTGTAATAATCCACAAGTAGCAGCAAAAAAGGCAGTACTTGATCCTATTAAAGTAATTATTAATAAAACACTTCCACTAAATTCTAAAATAGGAGAAATTCTTATTAATAAATATATACCTGCTGTTACTAGTGTAGCTGCATGTAATAAGGCACTTACTGGTGTAGGCTTTGTGTTAACAGTAATTTTATTTACTGATCGGACTAAATCATCTTCTTTTTAATATGAAATTTTAATATGAAATTTTAATATGAAATTTTAATATGAAGCTTCACGTGTAGTCTCTGAGGATTTTACTCTAGCATTCTTTATACTATTTGGTTTCCTGCTGATTATCCATTGTATTATCTTTAAGATTTTTACAAATAACTATAAATTTAACATACAACTCTATATTTTTTGACATGCTTTTTTAGTTGATAATTACCTATTTTTTTAGTAATAGAGCCTACAAAAGGGAGTAATAATGATATTATATTAATAATTATTTTTGTTACCACTAAGTTAATATTTGTTAAGTTATTTGCACTTAAAGCTTTAGGAGTTTCCAGCATATAGTGAAGTTTAAGGAGGCCCCTACTTATTTCTACTTATTTTTATTTAAATAATATTTATAAACCTAATTTGTATTTCATTGAAGGAATAAAATAGGATTTGACTAATGATAATAACTTATCACGCGATTTACTACTAATATAAAGTCTATAACCTAACGTTCCACCTGAAGTATTACGGATTTGGATTGTAACTATTAAACCAAATTTAAATTCCAATACCTTTTTTAAAAGTTCTACTTCAGCTAAGGTAAAGGATTCTGTACATAAACCTATACCTTTACCATACTTAAAACCATCATCCATTATTCATAAAGCTAATCCAATAGGAGTCAATAATTCCTCTATATTAAGTGGAACCATTTTAATGAATCCTTTTTTGGATTCAGATCATTTATATCATTGAGAATGCAGTAAAGTTAATGAAGGTAATGCTCTAGATTTAAAATGATATTGAGTTGTTGGTAATCCAGTTTTAGGTTTAGGTCAAGGAGAGGGTACTGTTTTAGTACAAATAGTAAAATAAATGTTTTGTCATAAATGATAAACATACTCCTTGTTTTTTAAAGTCATAACAAAATTAGCCTTTGAATTTGGTTTAGGTAATCCATCTACTCCTTTCTTAGCAATCTGTAAAGACCCATCACCTAATAAATTACCAATTAAAGGATCCATTACTTAATTAGAAAGTGGAATTAGAGGTTTTAGCTCTGTTTGTTTAGGAGATCTAAATCTACCTTTACTGTCTCTTAATCTAGCGTCAGGAAGCATAGGAATACTAAAACAATAAAAAATAGATAAATCAGAGTAAATTAATAAATCAGGGTAAAATAAAGATAACAAACTTGGTAAAATAAATTGAAGTAATAAAAAGAAATTCAGGTTGTGTGATGCCTCCATAGACCCGGGTAACCAAGAGTGTAAAGGGATATTAGCACTTTTAGCTAAAGCACCTCCTAATAATAATAGAGCTATAATAGTAATAGCTTCTTCATTCAAATAAGGTACTAAAGAAAAGACTTCAGAGTAATTTAAAGAACCAAAGATAGAAAATACAGCAAAAAAACCTATACTCATTAACATATCCAAGGCGATCAAATTTATCATGCAATTAAATATTTGGACTTTTCCTTTTTTGGCCTTTGGCTTGTCATACGGACACTGTCTACCTTAAGGAAGCTACTACACCCTTATAAAAGAAGGTAGCTTATGAAAGAAGGAGTTAAATTATTTTTTTGTTCATTCTATATTTGATTAATAGAATTTCAGCTAATCCTTAATCGGTTAGATGTTTACCTTTATCTTTTTAAGCAGCAACTGGACATAATTAGGGTTATTCCTTTTTTGGATTAATTGGATTGCTTTAAACATTGGAATAATTATATTTTTGTTGGATGCTAATTTAGAAACAGTGAAATCAAAAGCATTTTCACCGTGAGAATAAACAGCTCCACAATGCATAAATTTAGCGACTAACTCTAATAATTCTTTGTCTCTCTTATTTTTTGTAAGTTTAAACATTCATTGAATAACCAAATTTAGTTCTATTCGATTTAGATTTAAAAATAAAAATACTCAAAAAGAAACATTCAGTGACAAAGCCTGCAATTCAATTCGGATATGGAATTTTAGTAGTTTTAATTACAGGCCGAGCAACTGGTTTATAATTAGGAAAACTAGATTTTATGAAGATTAGATAAACCTAAATTTATTGAAGCTCTAAGATTAATTATTTGCAGTAATCCTTCTTCAGTCAAGTGCATTTTTTTTATATGTTTAATAAGTTTAACTACACTAGTAATTAATATAAAAGCAGCAGCTTTTTCCTATGCTCGTAGCCTTACATCTTGTGTTCTTATTTTTATAAGAATCAAAACATAGGTAGTCTTAGTTGGTTGGTTGGTAGGTTGGTTGGAAGGTTGGTTGGTAGGCCCTTCGGCCTTCCTACCTACCAACCTACCTACCTTCCAACCCTAGAGGTCATTCAGTTTACAAACAGCGCCTTTGCTTTAGCGCATCGGGCCAAGGGCTACAGGGCAACAGGGCAACAGGACAAGAGGAGTTAGTAATAGATAGTTTTAAAAAAGTGGAATTATACAATTTGTTATTTCTTGAAGGGAATTTACTCTAAACTAGCTTCATTTTTAGTGTTTTTGTTTACGATTACTCCACATCCAAAAATTCTTTCAATTGTAACAGTAAGTTTATATCTTTAGAATTTAGAGATATTTGAATGCTCGGTTTTACAGCTCAAACTAATCTATCCTTTAATTCTATTATCGATATAAATTGTAATACCAAAAGATCCTTCACCCTTTTGCATGTATTCTTATTGACCTCTTGGTAGGCCTAGCCTAGCCTAGCCTAGCATAGCCTAGCCTATAGCCTAGCCAACCTATAGGCTAAAAATCAAAACGAATAAGCAAGAGATCTACAAATCCTGTTACGAATCAAGGATTAAGCTTAGAAATTTGAACTAAAGTAGAAAAGTTTCTTTTAAATTTTAATTGTTTAGAAAGGATTTTGACTTGATAATATCTCTCGAAATCCATTAGAGTACACCTTAAATTTATTAATTTTTAATTTTTTAATAAATCAACTATCGTCTACTCGTTGCTCTTTTACTTTACTAATGTCTAGTAAAGACTTAGATCCGCGATAACCCATTTTGTTTTCACTCATCTTATGTGTTGTTACCTTACCCAGGTAATTATTCTGGCCACTTAAATACTTTCGGTTATAGTTTGGTACCATAAGCTTTAGGGTGTCCCCGGAGTTTGATAGTTTTGGGCACAATTTTGAAATCCTACTTCAAAAAGCACCTCCTCTGTTCATAGTAAAAGCTAACATAGCTGCTTTGTTTGATTGTATTCTAGTAAAATAAAAATTAATTAATAAATATGATACTACACCTATTGCTTCCCACAGTAGTTTTATTAAGGATATCTTAATTTAAAATAACACTTTAACTTTATATGCCTTAGCGGTGTATAACATAAGGTCCTAAAATAGAAGCTAATGATTGTATTTGTCGTACTGGTATAACGATCTCCCCTTGTTTTGTACGTTTTTAATAAGACGGAATTAGAAGGTAAAATTTATCCCTTAAAGCAACTTGTAGTAAAATTATATCGTTTAAATTAAAACTATCTGTATTTAAATGAGTTGCTTGAAATTATTCCATTCCCCGTCGTCCATTTTCAAGAAGCTAGAGTTTGAATTCTTATCTGTTGCCCTTGTGCCTTTGGTTCTTATTTTTATTCTTATTTGAATATTAACTTTTGCTTCCCCTTGTGCCCTGAACCCATGTTGCCCTGTAGCCCTGTAGCCCTTGGCGAAAAAGCAAGGGCGCTGCGCAACACTTGCCTTGGCAAGGGCAACTCACAACCTTTGTTAAGAACTCTTGCCTATAGAGCAGGGGTACTAACTATAGCCTTTAAACTAGTGCCCTGTTCCCCTGTTCCCCTTGGGCCCTAACTCAAAACCTTTGCTCGTAGCCTGTCAACTAGTGCCCTGTTGCCCTGTTGCCCTACAGCAAAAGCAAGGGTTGGTAGGCGGAGCCAACCTACGCAACAGCAAGGCTTGTGTTAACTCACAACCTTTACTCGTAGCCTTTCAACTTGTGCCTTGGGTTAGGCCCACTCAAAACCTTTGCTCGTAGCCTTTCAAAGGCAAGAGGCAAGGGAGGCCTTAGGCAATGGAGGCCTTAGGCAAGGGTTTGGTTAACTCACATGCAAGGGAGGCCAGAGGCAAGAGAACCTTTTCTCGTAGCCTTTCAAAGGCCAGGCTAGGCTAGGCTAGGCTAGGCTTGGTTGGCCTAAAGGCCTACCAACCAAGCCAAGCCAAGCCAAGGCCTAGCATCATTTCGTTTTGATTATTCTTTTAACTCTTACCTCTAGAGCAAGCGAGCAGAAGCACATATAATAAAAAGCCAAAGTACAAATAAGAACACAAGGCAACAGTTGCTTTAGCAAATGCACAAGTACAAATAAGAACACTAGTAGGATCGCAAAGGCAAAAGTTAAGATACTAACTAAAGTTACGCGACGGCCCTTTATGGCGCTAAGGCGCAGGGGCAACAGGCTACAGTAGGCTATTTTATTTGTATTCTTAATTGATTTGAATACTATTTCTAATAACACGCACAGGCAAAAGGGGAAGCAATTATTGCTATCGTATAAAAATTAAATAGATTAAAATATTCATTAATTTCTCAGTATAACCCGTAACTTTTCAGTTAAGGCTGGACTATTTCTTCAAGTCTAAGTTATTTTTTGTTTTTTTGTTTTTTTTTGTTTTTTTTAGTTAGACTGCACCACGTTTAGTCTCTGAAGATCTTACTTTTGAGTAGTCATTATTATCACTCAATTTTGGTTTCCTGCTGATTGTCCATCTTACCTTTTCTTTGAATTCTAGAGTTTTTATTCTTATCTGTTGCCTCCCCTGTTGCCCAGTTGCCTGTGCTTGCTTCACCTTCCTCAATTTTGCACTAGTAAAAATAAGCACACAAGTAGCGCTGCGGCCCTTGCAATTGCACAAGGGGGAATAAAGGGTTGCTTTTTAGGTTTCGGGTAAAGTTGTTTGAAAAAGCCCAAAGCAAGGTTTAAGACTAAAAATAAGAACAAAGTTTGTAATATCTTTAAGATTTTCACTTTAAAAATTAAAATCAATAACTAATTATAGTACTTAACAATAACTAATAATAGTACTTAAAGTTTTAAGATATACCAGCATACAGTGGTGTAATTTATGTAATTCACATTACACTTAGGCCGGGAAAAGTCAACCTACAAACATTACAAACAAATTACCTCCACAGATTAAAATTAACATACCACCCGTAAAAGCAGATAAGTAAGAAAAAAATCGTTGATTGTGAGGATCTGTAGATAAATAGTCTACACTATAAATATGAATTAAAGTTGAACAATATAAAACAGCTAAACATAAAGAGACTGTTAATTGATCAAAATAGAAAGACCAACTTATACTCAATATTTCTATATCAAACCAACTAATAATATCTATTGCAACAGGAGAAGCACAAATACCTACTTCATAAAAGGCAATAGTAATTAAGAAAGATGATACAATTAAACTAGTACAAGTAATTATTTGAGAACCGGTTACACCTACTTTTCTACCTAATAAACCACTTACTATTGATCCTAATAAGGGTAAGAATATTATTGATAAATACATTAATTTTGTTTTTGTATAGAGATTGTCCCTCTTCGCGTTTCCCCTTTTCCATAGATAGTTGAATATTTATCCTTAGGAAGGCTAGGTATTCCCAAAACCTATCGGCTGTGCCTGACTATATCTTAAGCAAAATTTTAAAAAAAAACTGAAATTATTTATCCTTTTGTTGCTCTCCCCTCCCTCCTCCTAAGTACCGTGGGTGGTGTTATAAGTAGCAACAGCTTTTCTCTTGTTACTTTGGCCGCTGCCTTTGGCCTCTGCCTTTGGCCTCTGCCTTTGGCAATATGCGAAGAGGTTTAAATGTCAAAAAATAGGCAAAGCAAGAGGCTGAGATGATAATTTGAATAAGTAAAAGTTAATTAAATTTTACCAACCTACATTTAGTCGATGAACTGCACTTCTCAAGTATGAGAAGCTTGGCTGCGGATTTTCTATTTAATTTCTTCATACAAATCGTTTTTACCTTACAACGAGTCATTACCTGTTCCATTAATAACATTACTGTATTAATTTGGTAGATTTGTCTTTAAGAACTCCCCGCAATTTGAAGGTTTTGCCCTATACTTAGATTAAATCTTTAAGTACTCCTACGGAGGGGAGCCCTTTTTGGATCCTTTTTTAATAACCCCCCCTGTTACCCGGGGAGGGAGTCAAAAACAGACAGGGAAATTAGTATAAAACTAGAAGAAGGTTCACTTCTCCTTTTCCGATCAAAATTACTCCTTGCCTGTCTCATCACTGTATTTATTCATATTTCATATTTTTTGTTTGTGTGTTTTTTTTTACTAAAAGTTGTTCTAACCCTTTTCTATCTGGATTTAAATGTTCTTTATTTTTAATAATAATAGCTGCTTTTTTAAAATTTAATTAATTAAGATGCTTTGATCCTACTATAGGATGTCAAAAAAAGGAATCATATGTTAAACTATAGGATCTATTTTTGTTACAAGAATTTCACAAACTGAACTTTTTCATATTTAGCTACATCCTTTTGTAAATAACAAACTACAAAATTGTAATAAACAAAATAAACTATAACTAAAAAAAGTAATTTGACATATGGTAGATACAAAAAGATAATAACCACCTCGTTTTTAATCTCTAATCTTGTCCTGGTTTGCCTAGTTTGTATTTTTCATCCCTAATTGCAGATGGATAAAATTTATGAAAAAAAATAAAAAAAAATTAAAAAAAAAAAAAAAAAAAAAAAAAAAAAAAAAAACAAAAAAAAAAGAAGTTTGTTCTTCTCACCCTTAATTATTTCCTTTATCTTATTAATTTAAAATAACCCTGTTGCACTCTAGTGACCCTTATTTTTTATTCGTTTACTACCTAGTTTAAAAAAATATATATTTTGATTTACATCCTAGAATTGGATATTTATCGTAGAAATGTATAATTTGTCACTAAGATCTTAAAGATTGCTTACAACAAGCTTACCACCCTGAATATATTTGGCTCTAATATCTTCCGCATACTAAATAGAGTTAGATTCCAGATTTGTTTGTATATAGATATAGTGAGTTGAGATTGTTGATTTTTGATTGTATAGCTTAGCTTAGCTTAGCTTAGGTTAGTATAGGTTAGTATAGGTTAGCTGAACCTAAGGTTGTTTTAGTTTTTATTAATAGAGATATAGAAACAACATTATGCTTAAGGAAACCAATTAATCATTAAAGATAATTATTGGTTCTACACTAGGTTTTACCGCAGGAATTGTATTAGGAATGTTAACAGAGAGTGTTTCTCTTAGATCCTTGTTTATTGAGGCACGTATACGATTATTTGTTCTTAACACTTATAAGGTTATGTTTTGTTTTCTTAATAGATTACGCTTATTTAAACAATATAAAATCCAAGTTTTTTAGTTATTAAAAGATATTTGTAAAATGGAGAAAAATTAAAAAGAGTTAAATCAGCTATTTAATTAAAAAAAAGAGAAATACCTTACCCATGTCTATTTCGATCTCTTCTCTTATATTACCTTTTCAGACAGAGATAAAACGAATAAACGATTGTATTGTTTCTGTTTTATATTATTAAATCAATACTTTTATTGGTTTTTCTATAGAAAAGAAAGGGTTAAGAGGTAGTCGGGTTTTACGGTAGTTACTGGTGTAAATAGAGATAGTAAGGGTTGTTGACCCCCACTCCCCTCAGCTAAACAGAATAAAATAAAAAAATCTAACTGAAAATCTAAATATTTTTGGGTGTTCCCTCAAAGGATTGCGGTTCTGCTCGAGAAAGTTAGTAAATTAGTTGCTACTTTGGGGAGTAAAAAAAAAAAAAAACAAAAACAAAAAACAAAAAACACAAACAACAAAATATATATTTTTGCACTCGATTAAGTACTTTAACCCTACAACTTAGTTGGGTTCTACTAGAGGCATTGTATTGTTATAATTTGGACAGTTTGAGATTATAGGTGTGATTAATCTATAATAAGCTACTAAAATGCTTAAACCTATAACAGATTCAGCACCTGCTACTGATATAATATAAATACTAAAAGTTTGTCCTATACTATCATCAAAAGCATAAGACATTATTAAAACTAATAGTGTGACTGCTAATAGCATAATTTCTATTGCTATTATCATTAAAATTATATTTTTTCTGTTTAATATAAAACCTAAGATTCCTATTAAAAATAAGGATAAAGATATATTCATTTTGGTTTTGGTTGGTTTTGTTATTGATATTTATATATCATCATTGTTGTTTCCTTTAATAATTGTGGGGTTACATTTGTTTAATTTGATAGGTATCTTAATTCC
>Ga0193702_1000019_pt1 | contig 77325 bp, 62 predicted proteins | sample U3a1metaG_FD_143060 | JGI IMG/M metagenome (GOLD analysis project Ga0193702, IMG submission 143060) | Soil microbial communities from a riparian zone of the East river system, Colorado, United States - U3a1 | ecosystem: Environmental > Terrestrial > Soil > Riparian zone | place: USA: East River... | reverse complement strand
TATTTTAATTCTTCATCACTCATGATAATAAGGGTGGAGTTTTAATAATTTTTCAATTGTTTATGTAAGCTTTGCACTAAATTAGCATTTTCTACGTATTATTCGGCAAATGGTAAAAAAGTTACTGGTATTATTCCTGTTTTATTCTTCCTTCACTTATGCCGAAACTATTAAAACCGATGTGCTGGTTATAGGCAGCAGCGCCAGCGGCGCAACGGCGGCAATCCAATGCGCCCGCAGCAAAATTAAGACCATGCTGATCATGCCGGGAGCCTGGTTGTCAACAGGAATGCCAGCAGGTAATTCGTACACAATAACAGCCAACCGAAATTTACCAACCGGAATTTGGGGCGAGTTCCAGGACAAAGTGACCAGCTTTTATAAAAGCACCACCGGGTATGATGCACCTGACAATGCCAGTTTAAAATTTAACTCTTCAACCGGGGCTGATATTTTAAAAGGCATAGCCGATACGGTAAAAAACCTTACTATAAAATTGAATACACCATTTACTGCTATTAAAAAAGACGGCACAGGCTGGGATGTAAGCATTACCGTAAATGGTATTACCGATATTATAAATGCTAAAGTAGTTATAGATGCTACAGAAAAAGGCGAGGCAGTGAGCAAGGCAGGTGCAACACTGCCGCTGATGTATAATTTTACTACGATTGATGGTATAGATAGGTACCGCACTTCCATCGCGACAAGTGATATTTTGCCGCGAAATTACATTCCTATGCGGGATGTAATTGTTAAGGACGCCGATAATTTATTGGTTACCGAAAAGGTATTACCAACCGAAGGCAGTATACAATACCTGCCCTTACAAATGGCTTTGGGGCAGGGCGTAGGTACAGTAGCAGCCTACGTGGCATTCTTTAAAACTACCACGAAAAATCTAAAGGTGCGCATCATTCAGCAGGAATTGCTGGATTTTAAAGGTTACCTGTTACCGTTTGCCGATGTGAAGAGGGATGATAAATATATCCGCGCCGTACAGCAGATAGGCGCTACCGGCATATTAAAAGGAATTAATAAAGGCCGCGACCTGCTTTTTATGCCGGATGCAGTTGTGAGTACCGATGAAATAAAACCCGTTTTAACCGAGATATACAGCCGCGCGTTTTTATGGTTCAATAAAGAAAAACCCGGCGAGAAATTCACACAGGGAAACCTATTGTCCTTAATAAGCGAAATGACCCTGAGCGAGCCGCAAACCCTGCGGATAACCATGCAAAGGGACTGGAAAACGAAATACCATTTTAACTCGGATTTTGATTTGAGCCGCCCCGTTACCCGCCTGGAGTTTGCCGTATTGGTAAACCAGTTTTTAAATCCTTTTGCCCGTACGGTGGATATGGCGGGGGAGATTGTTAATTAGTCGGCCTAAACTACAAAAAGGCATAACTATCTTATTAATCGTGCATCAACCCTTAGCAATTCAACAGACTTAATAACAGCCAAATTATTATACCCTGGATATAATGGGTTTATAAGAAAATTGAATTCTGTAGGGTTTATGGCCGACCGAACCTTGAAAGCCATGAATTTATTTTCAGCTATCCATTCATCGCCCATGATTTTATTTTCCGGATTATCCTGCACCTGCCATGAAGCCGGATATTTCTCATCCGGTAATTGATAGATCAAATCATCGTTCTTTAGCTCAATAGCAATAATGTATAAATTTGGCGGCGAGCCGGACTCATCAAAATGCGCCAAATTTTCTAAATATGCCAGCGAACTGTTCATGCTGGCATACAGCATATAAGTGCCTTTACTGTTCCACCGGCCACCGTATTTGCCTGCGCCCAACCCCGAAATATCGCGGGCGTGGGTTTCAGTTTTAGCTATCCTGTAAACTATCATAAAGGTTTAGGAATATACGCCGTACTCAATTCGGCCCAAAATATTATCTACCATACCCAGGCCTGTAGGTATATAAAACAGGTCGATAGGCTTCAGATTATTTAATGCCCTGTTTGGGGTATTAAGCCAATTTTTTACTTTTTCTTCATCTTCAAATACATCAAAAGCATGTTTGGCAACTTTGGCTATTTCTATCAGGAGTGATGAAGTATGTTTATCTAACTTATCGGTGCTTTTTTTCCGCTCCAATGTTTTAACAGATATTCCCAATATGTTTTCGGCGAAAGCTTTTTTAGAGATGCCCAAATGGCTGTTAAGCGCGTCTAACGATGCTTTGGTAATGCCCTCATTGCTTAGAGCTACGATATCAAATTCAGAGCGGATGGGATGGGTAACAATGTTTTTCCCGCCTAATAAGTAAACCAAATTTAATCCCAGGTGCTTTATAGGTTTTTTTTCTGCAATATTCATAAGCGACAATTTTACCAAAAGTAAGGATATAATGTCGCAATATAAAAATATTCATCTCAGAAACCTAAATTTATTTTCACTGCAAACTGCGCACTTCTAACTGCAAACTATCCAAAAACTGCAACCATAATGTCAAAACTTAGTGGCAAATGATAAGAACAGTTAAATAAATTGCAAATTTGTGCTGCTGATCTTGCCTTTTGAATAGCTATGAGTGAAAAAACGATACTGGTTTGGTTTAGAAATGATTTGCGTATCCACGATAACGAAATACTGTTAGAAGCTGTACGCAAAGCAGATAAAGTACTGCCTGTTTATTGTTTTGACCCTTACTACTTTAAAAATACAGCATCCGGCAATCCAAAAACCGGAAGTTTCAGGGCGAGGTTTTTATTAGAATCTGTAGCAGATCTTCGTAAAAACCTGCAAAATTTAGGTTCCGAATTAATTATCCGCATTGGTAACCCTGCCGAAATATTGCCGCAACTGGCAGAACAATACAGCGTTAACGAAGTTTATCATCACCGTGAAGTAGCTTACGAGGAAACCAACATTTCCGAAGAAGTTGAAACAGCTTTGTGGAAGATAAAACTGAACTTAAAACATTTTATTGGCCATACACTATACCATAAAGAAGACCTTCCTTTTCCTATAAAAGATATACCCGATAGCTTTTCTACGTTCAAAAAGAAAGTGGAGCGCGACAGTGATGTACGCCCATGTATTGCCACGCCTGAAGTTATCCCTACTCCTGAAATAAATGATGCGGGCGAATTGCCAACCTTACAGCAATTAGGATTGGAAGAGCCGGTTGACGACCCGCGCGCAACCAACCGTTTTATTGGCGGGGAGACGGCTGCGCTTGCCAAATTAAACGAATATTTTTTAAATGCCGATCAAAGCCATGCAACAAAAAGCCGTAATGGTTCACCCGATAATACTTCTAAACTTTCGCCCTGGCTGGCATTGGGCTGTATTTCGTTAAGGCAGGTTTATTGGGAAGCGATGAAACACGGGCACCCGGATATAATGGTGCTGGAGCTTTTGTGGCGGGACTATTTCAGGTTCATGTTTAAAAAACATGGGCAGAAATTTTATAAAACCGAGGCTGCAATAACACAGACCAAAGAACAGGATGAACACTTTGAGAATTGGAAAAGCGGCAATACCGGCATCCCCTTCATTGATGCCAGTATGCACGAATTGAACGCTACGGGTTATATCAATAATTTTAGCCGCCAAATGGTAGCGGGTTATTTAGTGCGCGACCTTGAAGTAAACTGGATAAAAGGCGCCGCTTATTTTGAAGAAAAATTGATCGATTATTCGCCCGCCAGTAACTGGGGCAACTGGGCCTACATTGCCGGTATGGCAACCGACCCGCGCGATAACCGCTATTTTAACATAGCGAAACAAGCAACCGACCTGGAAACAACAGGTGTTTTTGTAGATACCTGGCTGCCCATGGCAGAGCATGCAGATTAAAGTACATGAGGACCGGCTCAACCACTTTTTTAAGATTTTGGCGTACTAACTTTCAACACCACGCACCCATGTGCAGGTACTTCAACCGTATAGCTATTTTTAATTGATCCAAGATTTTTATGCAACCATAGGTCGCGGACAGCAGGGGAGCCGCCAGCACCAATATCAGACCATTTAACCGTTATTTTTTGCGGGTCGTCGCCCATATTTACTAAACCAACGGCTTTCGTGCCGTCAAATAAAGGCCTTGACCAAACCTCTTTTGTATCATCTTTTACCACACGCGCGGCAGGTTTGCCCAATGGGTCCTGGTTAATATCAATCATTTCGTCATTTGATAATAGGTCAAGCGTGAATTTATCAAGCCTGGTCATATCGCAGCCTATTAATAAAGGAGAAGATAAAAGGCTCCACATCGAAATATGTAATAATTGTTCATTTGGCTTTAAACGGGTCGGATGCGTATTTCCAAATCCTACAATACCAACCATCAACATGTCCGGGTCATTCCAATGGCCCGGAGCAGCGTACTTTTCGTGCCCGGCCTGGCTTTCTATAATTGATTTTAAACTGCCCCAGTTATCGGTAATATCTCCCGTTGTACGCCAGCAATTACCGCCAATGGATGGGTCGGCACCCCATTTCCAGACATCGGCCCAGCCGTATTGGCAAAGCGAATAAACAATATCGCGGTTCACTTTATTCAAGGCAGCGCCCATTACCTGGTAAGGTTTCATATACGATTCTAACGATTTGTCGTTTTTTGCAATGTCGCTATAGCTGCACCAATCATATTTTAAATAATCAACACCCCAGCCTGCATAAGTTGCGGCGTCCTGTTCTTCATGCTGGTAACTGGCTGTAAACCCGGCGCAAGTTGTAGGGCCGGGAGAAGAATATATACCGAAGCGCAGGCCCTTGTCGTGTATGTATTGAGATAGCCCCGGCATATCCGGGAATTTTTTATTGGTGAGTATATTCCCGTTTGCATCGCGGCCGGCTTCCCATGTATCATCAATATTGACATACATATAGCCGTGTGCCGCCAAACCGGTAGTTACCAGCTCGTCAGCCGCAGCCTTTACTTTGTCCGCGTCAACAGCCGCGGCCCATACGTTCCACGAGTTCCAGCCCATTGGCGGTGTTAATGCCAGCACATGTTCGCCGCCTACAATAGTAAAATTACGTGTTGCCGAGCCTTTTCCTCCACGTACCGTAAGTACCGCTTTTATTGTCCCGGCAGCTTCAAGCGCGCCAGAGATAACACCTGTTTTTGAGTTTAAGGAAAGCCCTTTTGGAAGATTCTTAGCACCAAAAACAAATGGCCCCTTACCGGTGGCAGGTATCCTGAATAAAAAAGGATGACCGGGTGTGGCGCCTATTATTCTTGCACCATGAATTTGAGGAAGTTGGCTTTCGGGCTGTGCAACATATCTTGGTGCGGCTATCGGTTTTACTACCACAGCAGGCTTTATTTTAGCGCCCGCAACAAGCGTCAGTTTGGCGTCTGCCCAATCGGCGTGGTCATAGCCATTCCCATCGCCACCATCGCCAACCTGTAATATCAGTTGTTTCGCGCCGGTTATATTAACCGATATCAATTGCGGCACATCTCCTTTTCTTAAAACAGGGGTTTTGGCTATCTCTTTGCCATCTGCAATAACCACAAACACAACCGACCCTGTTTTATTTGATTCATCATCAAGGCCAACGGTTGCAGAAAATTGTGTTGCCGCGCCGTGCAAGTCTATAACAATATTACTTACCGAGTGGCTGCCGACACCATTTTGAAAAACAGTGCCCGCTAATTTGATAGGGTTGCCATCAACAGACTTTCGCGGTGTTGCAGTACCCCAGCCTTGTTCTACCTGGCTAAGGTCCATCGAGTCTATCCACTGAATAATTGGCGTATTTGATTGTTGTGCTTTTGTGGTAAGCGTTAAAAAAGATACTGTAAGTAACAGTAAATAGGCAGATATAGGCTTATTCATATTTTGGTGGTTATAAATGGTAAACTAAGATAGATGCTTTTTGGTAAAGAGGTCATTATTAATTTTATTATTTGAGAAAATAAATGACAGACAACATAGATAATGCTCTGTTTTTTAAGGCCAGGTAATGATAATGCCCGCCCGGTCTTTCTACTAATATTTTACAAATTAAATTTACAGTTTACCCATCGTTATGCTTACTTTTGTACCGTTTTATCGATTGGTATTCTCATCATGGATCGTCTCAATTATATTAATAGCGCAAACGCGGCATTTATAGATTCTTTATACGAAGCATTTAAACAAGATCCCGCCTCAGTGGATTTTGGCTGGCAAAAATTTTTTGAAGGGTTTGATTTTGGCCGGGGCTCTGAAGCGCCCGTTGTAACAGCAGAAACTCCGGATCACTTTTTAAAAGAGATCAATGTACTTAACCTGATAGATGGCTATCGTGGCCGCGGCCATTTATTTGCCGATACCAACCCGGTACGCGAGCGGCGCAAATACTTTCCCGGTAAAGAACTGGAAACTTTTGGTTTAAGCGATGCCGATCTGGATACGGTATTCAATGCCGGCCATGAAGTAGGTATTGGCCCCGCCAAACTGCGCGATATTGTGCAAATGGTGGAAGAAACCTATTGCGGGACTATCGGTGTAGAATACAAATATATCCGCAACCCCATAAAGGTTAAGTGGTTTGAGAGCCGGATGGAAAGCCAGCGCAACAAGCCGTCCTTCTCTGTTGAGGAGAAAAAGCTGATGCTGAACAAGCTGAACCAGGCAGTAGTTTTTGAAAACTTTTTAGGGACGAAGTTCCTGGGCCAAAAGCGTTTTTCATTAGAAGGTGCCGAAGCATTGATACCTGCTTTAGATTCGGTTATTCAAAAAGGGGCCACTTTAGGCATAGAGGAGTTTACCATTGGTATGGCACACCGCGGCCGTTTGAACGTGCTGGCCAACATAATGGAGAAAACCTACAAGGAAATATTCTCTGAATTTGAAGGAAAAAACTATGATGTGGAATCGCCGTTTGGCGGTGACGTGAAATACCACTTAGGTTTTTCGACAGATATAGAAACTACCAGCGGGAATACGGTGCATTTGAGCCTTTGCCCAAATCCATCGCATTTAGAGGCTGTTGACCCGGTTGTTGAAGGGATGACCCGCTCAAAGATCGACTTTAAATATGACGGCGACTTTACCAAAATAGCGCCGATACTGATACATGGCGATGCTTCTATAGCCGGCCAGGGTATTGTTTATGAAGTTTTGCAAATGGAAAAGCTGGACGGTTACCGCACAGGCGGAACTATCCACCTGGTTATCAATAACCAGATAGGCTTTACTACCAATTATCACGATGCCCGCTCAAGCGTTTATTGTACCGATGTGGCAAAAACGGTTTTATCGCCGGTTTTCCATGTTAACGGGGATGATGTGGAAGCGCTGGTTTATGTGATAAATATGGCGATGGAATACCGTCAGACCTTTCATGATGATGTATTTGTAGATATTTTATGCTACCGTCGTTATGGCCATAATGAGGCCGATGAGCCTAAATTTACACAGCCTGTATTGTATAAGGCTATCGAATCGCACCCCAACCCGCGCGAGGTATATTTGCAAAAACTATTGGCGCAGGGCGATGTGGATGCCAGCATGGCTAAGGAGATGGAGAAAAATTTCCGCGACCTGTTGCAGGAAAAACTAAACGAATCAAAAGCGGAAGATAGGTTTACCGATAGCATACCCATGTTTGAGGGTGCATGGGAGGGATTGCATATAGCGTCCGAAAGGGATTTTTCTATTGTTACAGATACCTCTGTTAAAGAAAAAGAGCTATTAGCCATCGGCAAAAAATTAACTGAATTGCCAAAAGGAAAAGAATTTTTCAAAAAGATAGAAAAACTGTTTGAAGAACGCGCCAAAATGGTGAACGATACCCATGTATTTGATTGGGCCATGGGCGAATTAATGGCCTACGGTACTTTATTAAAAGATGGCCACCCGGTTCGGTTAAGCGGCGAGGATGTTAAGCGCGGTACTTTTTCGCATCGCCATGCGGTATTAACGCTGGCCGATTCGGAAGAGGAATATACACCGCTGGATACCATTGGCGGCGAAGCGAAATTCAGCATCTATAATTCATTATTGTCTGAATATGGCGTTTTAGGTTTTGAATATGGTTATGCCATGGCAAACCCAAATGCGCTAACCATTTGGGAAGCACAGTTTGGCGACTTTTTTAACGGCGCACAAATTATAGTAGACCAATATATTACCAGTGCCGAAACCAAATGGCAGCGTGGTAATGGTTTGGTAATGTTATTGCCGCATGGTTACGAAGGCCAGGGCCCTGAGCATTCATCTGCACGTATAGAGCGTTTTATGGAACTTTGTGCCGATAATAATATCCAGGTAACAAATTGTACAACACCGGCTAATTTCTTCCATGCGTTGCGCAGGCAGCTATACCGCGATTTCCGCAAGCCGCTGATCGTATTTACACCGAAAAGCTTATTGCGAAACCCAAAATGTGTTTCGCCTTTGGCTGATTTTACCAATGGTACCTTCCAGGAGTTGATAGATGATAGCTACGCCGATGCTAAAAAAGTTAAACGCGTATTGTTCTGCTCGGGCAAAATATATTACGACCTGTTAGAGAAACAACAAGCCGATGAGCGCAAGGATGTAGCCATTGTTCGTTTAGAACAACTTTACCCTACACCTATACAGCAAATGGCTAAAATAAAAGCCAAATATACCAAGGCAACAGATTTTATATATGTACAGGAAGAGCCCGAAAACATGGGCGCATGGCCTTACTTGTGCCGCAAGTTCCGTACCGATGAAATATTAAAGCTGGATGTAATTTCGCGTAATGAAAGCAGCAGCACCGCTACGGGCTTTGCTAAGCAACACGCCGCGCAGCAACTGTATATTGTATCAAAGGCTTTTGAAAGTACGGTAGGTAGTGTGGTTAAGGAAACCATTAAAAAGACAACAGAAAAAATGGCTAATGCCGGTGCTGATTGAGCTTTAGTTTAGGGTGGTACGTTATACGTTTTACGTGGTACGTTTCTATCCGAATAATAAGTAAATGCAAAACATATAACGTAATACGTACAACGTAAAACAAACACAACAACCTAATAAAAATATGAGTTTAGAGATCAAAGTTCCGCCGGTTGGCGAATCAATTACTGAAGTAACCTTATCAAGCTGGCTTAAAAAAGACGGCGATGCGGTGCAGATGGATGAGGCTATTGCCGAACTGGAATCAGATAAAGCTACGTTTGAGCTTACCGCCGAAAAGGCCGGGATATTAAAAATAATTGCAAAAGAGGGTGATGTATTGCCGATCGGTGCGGTTGTTTGCAGTATTGAAGAAGGGGAGGCTGCACCTGCTGCCGCACCAAAGGTTGCTGAAACTGTGGTCGTTGCCGAAAGCAAACCGGCTGCTAAAGCTGCGGCATCGGAATCAAAAGAAACTACTTACGCATCCGGCACTCCATCACCGGCTGCTGCTAAAATATTAGCCGAAAAAGGTATTGATCCTGCATCGGTAAACGGCAATGGTGTTGCCGGAAGAATAACCAAGGAGGACGCCTTGAAAGCTGATAGCGCAAAGCCAAAAGCTGAAAGCACACCTCCTGCACCCGTTGCTCCTGTACCTGCTGTGGGAGAGCGGAGCGAAAAGCGCGAAAAAATGTCGTCACTGCGCAAAACAGTTGCCCGCAGATTGGTAGCTGTTAAAAATGAGACCGCGATGTTAACCACCTTTAACGAAGTGGACATGGCGCCAATTATGGAGTTGCGGGGTAAGTATAAAGATAAATTTAAAGAAAAATATGGTGTGGGCTTAGGCTTTATGTCGTTCTTCACCAAGGCGGTTACCGAGGCGTTAAAAGACTGGCCGTCCATCGGCGCACGCATAGATGGGGAAGAAGTGGTGTTTAGCAATTTTGCTGACATCTCTATCGCGGTATCTGCGCCAAAGGGTTTGGTGGTTCCGGTTATCCGCAACGCTGATAGCATGAGTTTGGCTGATATAGAAAAAGCAATTGTTGTATTGGCAGGTAAAGCCCGCGACAATAAATTAACCTTAGAAGAGATGACCGGCGGGACATTCACTATCACCAATGGCGGTGTGTTTGGTTCCATGCTGTCGACACCTATATTGAATTCACCGCAGTCGGCTATATTGGGTATGCACAATATTATTGAGCGCCCGGTTGCCGTAAACGGACAAGTAGTTATCCGCCCCATGATGTACCTGGCGCTATCGTATGACCACCGCATTGTGGATGGCCGCGAGTCGGTAAGCTTTTTGGTAAGGGTTAAGCAATTATTGGAAGACCCTGCGAGATTGTTGTTGGGTGTTTAATCACTGATTAAGCTGATTTTTAGAATTTCACTGATTAGATTTTGGAATAATATCAAAACCCGGTTTAGGCCGGGTTTTTTGTTTTGATGTACTTTTCAAAATCAATAAGTATATTTGTATATGGCAAAGGTAATTGAGATAAATAAAGAGACAAGTCGGAAGCAACTTGATGATGCTTTGACCAAACTTCCTAAAAAGAAAGCTCCAATAGATCTAAAAAAATACGCTGGTAAAATAGATTTTGGTGTTGATGGATTGGAATATCAATTAAAAGTAAGAAGTTAGATTTCCTTTACTTCTTCACAACTTTCCTCAATGTCAATATATCCCACATACTCATAAAAGGATAAAAGCAAATGAGGCTATCTATAAAACAAACTTGCGGTTATCACTAAATATCAATATTCTCTAAATACTTATATCCGCTGCCGGTATTAATGAGCAATACCTTTTCGCCTGGTTTTATCCATTGCGAGGCTTTAAGTTTTTTGTAGGCCTGCCATAAGGCTGCACCTTCCGGGGCTATAAGCATACCTTCGTTCCGGGCTATTTCCTTCAGGGCTATGCTCATTTCCTCATCGCTTATGGTGAGGGCATTACCGTTACTTTCGCGCAATACACGTAATATTACCTTATCGGCGTAAGGCTTAGGTACACGCAGGCCATTGGCTATGGTAAACCCGCCATCGGCAAACTCTGATGTGTATTTCCCGTCGTGGAATGCTTTAACAATACCATCGCAGCTTTGCGACTGTACAGCAACCATGCGCGGGCGTTTGCTGCTTATCCAGCCTAATTGTTCCAGTTCGTCAAATGCCTTCCAGATACCTATTAAGCCTGTACCGCCGCCGGTTGGATAAAATATTACATCGGGCAACTGCCAGTTAAACTGCTCGGCAATTTCATAGCCCATTGTTTTTTTGCCTTCAAGCCGATAAGGTTCTTTAAGGGTTGATACCTGGAACCAGTTATTTATTAGCGAGTGCTCATTTACCAGTTTGCCGCAATCGCTGATGTTACCATCAATCTCAACCAGATCAGCACCATATAAACGGCATTCATCCTTAAAAACTTTTGGCGTTAGTTTGGGCATATAAACAATAGCCTTGATGCCCGCACGTGCGGCATAGGCTGCTAAAGCGCCGCCTGCATTACCCGCGGTGGGTATAGCCATTGCATCAATACCCAGCTCTTTAGCTTTTGATACCGCCGCGCCAATGCCACGTGCCTTGAATGAGCCCGTGGGGTTGCCCGATTCATCTTTCCAAAAAACTTCATTATCGCCAGTAAAGCTTTTCAAATTTTCAACCGGGATAATAGGGGTAAAACCTTCGCCCAGGGTTACAATATTCTTTTCATCTATAACAGGTAAAAACTCTTTATAGCGCCACATTGTAGCGGGGCGGCCCTGCAGAATTGACTTATTAATACCTGTGCTTAAATTATATTGGGCAAACAGGGTCGACCTGCAACTTTCATTGATACAAACGGTATTAACAGCCGCTGCTTGATGCAGTGTACCGCATTCGGGGCACTTTAAATTTAGGAGTAGCGAGCCCGTTTCTACCCCTGTTTGATGAGCTATCATTATTAATTTGTTTCAAAAATATCGCCTTTGTTCCATGTTGGGCGGTTAGGGTCCTGTGCCACTAAATAACCGATAAGGAAATTGAGTTCGGCATACGTTTTACCGGCGCGGAAATCAAAGATACCATTTATATCGTCCTGTGGTTTATGGTAGTATTTTGCGCGCCAAACCGCTACAAAATCATTCAGGTTGTTTTTACCATCGGCAGTTTTAGCGCCGTATTTTATATGTAAAGCAGGGATGCCATTAACCACAAAGCTGTATTGATCGCTACGGGTAAAACGCGCCTGGGTAGGTTCCGGATCATCCTCAACCCCTAAGCCTAAATAACCAGCTGCCTGTGCAACCTGCGTGGCTAACGAAGAATGTTCTGCGCCTAACGCCGTAACTGATAATAGTGGTGCTATTATGGTAGGCATATCGGTGTTCACATCGGCAACCATACTACCTGTGGGAACGGTAGGATGTTTTGCAAAATAGCTTGAGCCCATATCGCCCAGTTCTTCGCCTGTCATCAGGATAAAGATGATGGAACGCTTAGGTTTAACTTTAATATTTTTATAAACGTTAGCAATAGCCAGCACACTTGCTGTACCCACCGCGTTATCATGGGCGCCGTTATAAATAGAATCGCCCTGAACCGGACGGCCTACGCCTAAATGGTCTAAGTGGGCGCTGTGTACCACGTATTCTTTTTTCAATTTAGGGTCTGTACCTTCAATTGTGCCTACTACGTTATAACTGATCATATCCTGGTAAGTAGAGGTATAAGATACGTTCACTGTAGTATTCAGATCGAATGAATTTGGTGTACCGGCTTTTAATTGCGGTAATATGGTTTTTATGTTTTTACCTGCTTTTTGCGCAAGTGTATTGAATAATTGAGCGCCAAGTGTTCCGTTAATATCAATATTGCCATACTGCACGCTCGAAACTACGGTTTTGCCGGTTTCGTCAACGATATTGTTTACGCCGCGTGGCGCACCGCCACCACCACCACCGCCTCTGCCCCCGCGAGCTGCGCCACCGGTATCAACAGAAGCTACCAGTACACCGATAGCGCCATGTTCAGAAGCTGCTTTCATAATTTGTGTCCGGTTGCGAGTGTGTGCCGATACGGACGAAGAAAATTTATCCGGGGCACCCGATACCACCACTACAATTTTACCCTTAACATCTACTCCGGCGTAGTCATCATAACCCAACTTAGGTTCGCTTGCGCCGTAACCCACAAATACCAATCCGGTAGTTGCCTTCACATTGGCTTTTGAGGGATTGGAGGAGATTGTATAATCAGTTCCTTTTTTTAACTCTGTACCACCGTCAATAGCCATTAAACCATCGCTTGAAAATGATTTTCTGAACTTCACGGTTTGTACCCAGGTGCCATTTTCGCCGGCTGGTTTAACACCCAAACCTTTTAAACGGCCAACTACATAATCAACCGCCATTTGGTAGCCCGGTGTGCCTGGTGCGCGGCCCAATAATTTATCATCGGCCAAATAAGTAACATCGGCCCTTATCTGGTTAGAATCAACCATGTCCATTGCCTTTGTAACTTCCTTGCTCAACTTAAGTTGAGGCAAAGCCATTGGAGGCATATTAGTTTTTGGGGCATCGGTAGGTTTAACTTGTTGTGCATATCCAATAAAGGAGATAGCCACGAATAATATGGGCAACAGGAGTTTGTAAAGTTTGGTCATGATGGGGAAATTACAGCGTTAGTTAAAAAATCAAATGCAAGTTATTAAATAACGGGTTTAACCGCAAATTTTAGCGGGAATGTTACAGGAGAGTTGAATTATGATTAAATAGAAAAGCCTTACATTAGTGTAGATTTAAGCCAATGTCAAAAAACCTAAAATATCTGATAATATCCCTATTTGTTATTTGTTCGATTGGATTAAAAGCCCAATCAATTCAAACAACAGGGCCGGATGATATGAGCATTCATATTTCAGCAAGGCCCATATTTTGGGAACAAAATCCATTTTGGATCGACATTTACAGAACCAAGGATAATATTAAAATAGTTTATTCAATACAAACAGGTAAGCGGCAGGATCTTTTAAACGCCGATAAAGATTATGCAAGTTTTCAACAAGTCATTTTGAATTTACCAAATGCTGATAGTGTCCAGAAAACGTGGTATAGACTTCATATAGATTCGATATATAATCAGTACGAACTTATACAAAGGAAATATGCGATCTGTGATAAGGATTCACTTTTGCTGGACAGGCAAAATGTTGCATCTTATGATGGCCTGCTTAACCGTATTAACTTGGCAGATACGGCAGAACTTGAAAACAGGCCGCATGGCAGAAGCAGAAACTTAGGCGACGACAGACCGGTTTTGGATGGGGAGGATTTTGAATTTACAATTAACGCTATATCCGGGACCAAAAAAGTTCAGGCCCATTCCCCTGATCCATCATGGAAACCTCTTCTTTATAGTTTATTGACAGAAACATTAAGTATTTACCGCGACACTAAAAACAATACATTTTTAGATAAACAAAAAACATTTGGCTATTAATTTAAAAATTTGTGAGCTGTTTGAACTTGGATTTGTATCTTAACATCGTGATTAAGTCGATTTTATTATCAGTCATATTGATATTTTTCTTTTTTAGCCTATGGGCTCAAAAAAGGGAGTTGAATGTCATTCAAAGGGGAGAAATATTCCGGTCGTCAACATCGACTGATAGTGAATACGGTAAAGTCATATCACTCAATAAAAAATGGTACGTAATCAGAGTCCGCGAGTATTATACCAATAATAAGTTTGACAGCATCGCGGAATTACATGACGAAGGATATCAGTTCTTTACAAGAAAATGGTTTGAAAAAAACAAGTTACCGTTAGAAAAAAATGATTTAAGCGAATCCATTCACTCCTATTTGGTAGGTAATAAGCATATCAACATAAACTCAAAAAACTATTTGATACAGCAAATTGATGAAAAGCAGAAAACTATTTATTATCTCCCCCCCCAACTTAAAGAACTGGTTATACTTCTTGATATATAAATAATTCAACCAGCCTTTTGGAAACAAAAAAGCCCCGCAAAATGCGAGGCCCTGTATTCCTAATTCAATATCACAATCAAAATTCCTAAATTAAATATGTATTGCCCTATTATCCGTAGCGCCCAAACATGCCTCGCGGAACGCTTCGGTATAGGTTGGGTGCGCATGGCTTATACGTGCGATATCCTCGGCAGAGGCACGGAACTCCATGGCCACCACGGCTTCAGCAATCATATCCGCGGCGCGGGGGCCGATGATGTGTACGCCTAAAATTTCATCGGTAGCTGCATCAGCCAGTACTTTGACAAAGCCATCCATATCGCCGCTGGCTACCGCCCTGCCGCTGGCACGGAACGGGAATGACCCTGTTTTATATTTCACGCCTTTTTCCTTTAGCTGCTCTTCGGTTTGTCCAACCGCGGCAACTTCGGGCCAGGTGTATACTACGCCAGGTATCAGGTTATAATCAATATGCGGTTTTTGGCCAACAATGGTTTCAGCTACTAAAACACCTTCATCCTCTGCCTTGTGGGCAAGCATGGCGCCGCGTATTACATCGCCAATGGCATAAACGCCTTTAACGCTGGTTTCCAAATGTTCGTTAACCGTAATTTTGCGGCCACGTTCTTCAACAGTTAGGCCTATCTTATCCAAACCTAAACTATCGGTATAAGCTATACGGCCAACGGCAACCAGGCAATAATCGCCTTTTAGTTCCTGTTTTTCGCCTTTGGGGTTATCAAAGGTTACGGTAACTTCTTTGCCTTTCACGGTAGCGCCGGTAACCTTATGGCCCAGGTAAAACTCCATACCCTGTTTTTGCAGCACCTTTTGCAATTCCTTGCCTAAGCTTCTGTCCATGGTTGGGATAATGCCATCCATATATTCAATTACAGAAACCTTGGCACCCAAACGCGCATAAACCGAACCTAATTCCAGCCCAATAACGCCGCCGCCAATTAATATTAAATGCTTTGGTATTGCGGGTAAGGTTAAAGCCTCGGTCGAGGTAATAATGCGTTTCTTATCTATCTTGATAAATGGCAAACTCGATGGTTTTGAGCCGGTGGCGATGATGATATTCGTCCCGGTTATCTCTTGTGTAGTGCCATCTGCTTTGGTAATAATGATGGTGTTTTTATCTTTAAAAGATCCCATACCCTGGTAACCATCAATTTTATTCTTTTTAAACAGGAAGCTGATACCCGAAGTGTTTTTTTGCACCACATCTTCCTTGCGTTTGATCATCTGCCCAAAATCAACCGACAAATTATTTAAATTGATGCCGTGTGTTTTGAAAGCATGTGAAGCATTATAAAAGTGTTCGGACGAATCAAGCAACGCCTTTGACGGGATACAACCCACATTAAGGCAGGTGCCCCCATAGGTAGCATATTTTTCAATACAGGCAGTTTTTAAACCCAGTTGGGCGCAACGTATGGCGGCAACATAACCACCCGGGCCCGAACCAATAACGATAACATCATATTGCATAGCAGTGTATTTTTTTGGTGTGCAAAGGTAAGTATTTTAGCGTTTAGTGATTGGTTAATTAGAGATTAGTTGACATTGGGATTATTATTAATAGCTATTAGTGATTGGTTAATTAGTGATTAGTTAGCACAAGAATATAAACCATTAAAAAAGGCATGGCCCACGTGCGATACCTTCCCCTAATATTAGCGGAAGGAGGAGGTTAGGGTAAAAAACATATTGCATTCTACCAAACGTTTTGCCTAAATTAGCTTTTCAAACTGATCTCTAAACAACATGAAAAAAATCCTACTTTCTTTATGCCTTGCCGTATGCGTTATTAGCGTTAACGCGCAACGCCGCGGAGCAGGCGCTGCCGGAGCAGCTGGTGCCGCAAGACCCGCTGGTGCAGCAGGCCCGCAAAGGCCACCAAGTGCCGAAGCCACTTATATTAAGGACCACTACACCAAAACAGAAGCGATGATCCCCATGCGCGATGGTGTTAAACTATACGTAAGCATTTATTCACCTAAGGACCAAAGCCAAAAATATCCATTCATTATGCAACGTACGCCTTATAGCGGCGGGCCTTACGGTGATGCTTATAAAGCGTCATTAGGGCAAGACACCTCATTGACACGCGAAGGGTTTATTTTTGTATATGCCGATGTGCGTGGCCGCTACATGAGCGAAGGCGAATTTGTAAACGTGCGCCCGCAGATAAGTAATAAGCCGAAGATGAACAGTAAGCCGGTTGACAAGGGTTCCAGTTTAAGTCCGCAGCCAAGCCCGCAGGTTAAACCATCCGGCGTGCCGCCAATTGACGAAAGCACCGATACCTATGATACTATTGACTGGTTGGTAAAAAACGTACCCAACAATAATGGCCGGGTGGGTATAGAAGGTATATCATATCCCGGTTTTTATTCTACCGCCTCTTTGCCAAACGCGCACCCGGCTTTAAGGGCGGTATCGCCGCAGGCACCGGTTACCGAATGGTTTAAAGGTGATGATTTCCATCACAACGGCGTGTTTTTTGAAATGGATGCTTTTGCATTTTTGACAGGCTTTGGCGTACCGCGCCCAAAACCTGTAACGCGTTATGCCAACGGTATCCCACATGGCTATAAGGATAATTATAAATTCTATTTGGAAATGGGCGCCTTGCCAAATTTCAAAAAGAAATATTTAGGCGATTCGGTAAAGTTTTGGGATGATATGATGAACCATCCCAACTATGACGCTTTTTGGCAGGGAATGAACATCCTTCCACATTTAACCAATGTTAAACCTGCCGTATTAACTGTTGGCGGATTTTTTGATGCCGAAGATGCCTACGGCGCGCAAAATGTTTATAAGGCTATTGAAAAACAAAACCCGCAAACCACTAAAAATATGCTGGTATTGGGCCCATGGTATCATGGCGGCTGGGAACGTAGTGCCGATGGTCAATATTTTGGCGACCAGGATTTTGGATCAAACACCAGCTTGTATTTCCAGAAAAACATCCAATTACCGTTCTTCAATTATTACCTGAAGGATAAAGGCACAATGGACCTTCCCGAAGCCAGTATATTCATAAGCGGTAGTAACCAATGGCATAAGTTTAATGAGTGGCCGCCAAAAAACACCACCGAAAAATCATTATACCTGCAAGCCAACGGCAAGCTATCATTCACTAAACCAACAGAAGCAACCGGCTTTGACGAATATGTGAGCGATCCTGCTAACCCGGTTCCTTACCAGGACGGTGTTCAACAAGCCCGTACCCGCGAGTATATGCTGGACGACCAGCGCTTTGCATCGCGCAGGCCGGATGTTAAAACTTATCAAACCGATGTTTTAACCGAAGATATTACGTTAACAGGGCCGGTTAATGCTAACCTGTTCTCATCCATAAGCACTACTGATGCTGATTATGTGGTAAAGCTAATAGATGTTTTCCCGGATGATGCCCCTAACACCAACCCAACCCCATATACAAAAAATCCTATCATGGCAGGTTACCAGATGATGGTGCGCGGCGAGATATTCAGGGGGCGGTTCCGTAATTCTTTTGAACACCCCGAGGCTTTTGTACCGGGTAAAATTACCAATATCAAATATTCGATGCCTGATGTTGGGCATACCTTTAAAAAGGGCCATCGCATAATGATACAGGTACAAAATAGCTGGTTCCCGTTAGGCGACCGTAACCCGCAAAAGTTTGTGGATATTAATAAAGCAAAGGATTCTGATTTCCAGAAATCTACCATCAGGATATACCATGATGCTACCGCAGCTTCAAGTGTGAGAGTGACGGTATTGAATAATTAATAGATTTTTGATTTCACAGATTGAGTGGTGATTACACTGATTTTTAATATAGCGATGGGTTTTAAACCTATCGCTATATTAAACTCATGCGTCCCAAAGCATAAATAAAGATGGGGCGGTGCGATACCTTTCCCTAATATTAGGGAAAGGAGGAGGATAAGGTAAAACAAAGCGACAAGTAACAACCTTCCTTCTGTAAAAAATCTCCTACCATTACCAATTATCCACTGCAATCAGTAAATTAGCCCATTGACTATTAACTGACCTCGCAGAAAATGAAACTACGCCATTTATTATCAGGGCTTTTAGCCATTGTAACCTTAAGCACACAGGCCCAATTGCTGGTGCCCAAAACAACTTTTACCCGCGCCGATTCGCTCCATGGAAACAACGGGCCTTTGCGTGCCTGTTATGATATCAATTACTACCATTTAGATGTGAAATTTGATATTGATAATAAATTCATCAGCGGCAGCAACTTATTTAAATTTACCGCGACAGAAGATTTTAATAAACTACAGTTTGACCTTTTTGCCAATTTGAAAATTGAAAAGGTATTGTATAAAGGGAAAGAACTTCCCTATACCCGCGAGATCAACGCAGTGTATCTAACTTTCCCAAAAACTATTGTTAAAGGCAGCAAGGATGAGTTTACCGTATTTTATTCGGGCAACCCAACAGTCGCCAAACGTGCCCCCTGGGATGGCGGTATTGTATTTACCAAAGATTCATTAGGCAAACCCTGGGTGGCTACCGCATGCGAAGGTGTAGGCCCGGCTATTTGGTGGCCCAATAAAGACCAGTTGGCCGACGAGGTGGATAGTGCGCTGATAAGCATAAGTGTGCCAAATGGCTTAACCGATGTTTCAAACGGTCGCCTGCGTAAAAAAACCGATCTGAAAAATGGTTACACCCGATTTGACTGGGCGGTGACCAACCCGATAAACAACTATGATATTGCCGCTAATATTGCCGATTATACCCACATCAGCGATGTGTATAATGGCGAAAAGGGCAAACTTACAACCGACTTTTGGGTATTAGGCTATAATGTAGAAAAGGCTAAAAAGCAATTTGGGCTGGATGTGCCACGGATGCTGAAAGCATTTGAGCATTGGTTTGGCCCATATCCGTGGTATGAAGATGGCTATAAACTGGTAGAAACACCACACCTGGGCATGGAACACCAAAGTGCGGTTGCGTATGGCAACCATTATGGCAATGGCTATTTGGGCCGCGACCTTTCCGGTACAGGCTGGGGTTTAAAATGGGATTATATTGTAGTACACGAAAGCGGGCACGAGTGGTTCGGTAATAACATAACGGCCAAGGATTATGCCGATATGTGGATACATGAAGGCTTTACCTACTATTCAGAATCGTTGTTTGTGGAAACCTTTTATGGCAAACAAGCCGGTTTAGAGTATGTGAACGGCAGCCGTGTTGGTAGTTTAAGTAACGACGCGCCTATTGGCGGATTAGTTTATGGTGTGAGTAAAGAGGGATCGGGCGACATGTATAATAAGGGTGGTGTGATGTTAAACATGGTGCGCACTATTATAAACGATGATGAAAAATGGCGCAGCATATTGCGGGGTTTAAATGCCACCTTTTACCACCAAACGGTAACTTATGACGACATCACCAAGTATATATCTGCACAATCAGGGGTTAATTTGACCGGATTTTTTGAGCAATACGTACATACAAAAGATTTGCCTGTATTGGAGTTTGGAATGGTGCGCGGCAAACTAAATTGCAGGTGGACATCATGCGTTAGAAACTTTAGCATGCCGGTAAAAGTAAGGGTTAAAGGCACAGGCGAATATAAATTCATCAACCCAACCACCCGTTTTACACCGGTTACTATAGATGGGTTAACCAAGGATAATATAGACGTGGATACCTTTAATTATTATGTGGGCGTATTGATAGATTAGGTAAGGATGAATTACCGAGTTATTGAATTATTGATTTTAGAATGGTTTGCTAAATCACTAATTCAATAACCCACTAATTCAATAATTATTTAAAGATCGTTTAGGCAATCACTAATTCAATAACTCACTAATTCAATAATTAATCCCTAAACCTCGCAATAACTTTCCTTCCCAGGTCATAGCTTATCCTAAACACCTCCTGGTTATCATTATAATAGCCGGGCGAGAAATGGAAGCTGGCAACAAACTGCCCTTTTATATGCTTAAATAAAAATGGTGTGTAGATAATATCTATCCGGTTATAAGTTGGTTTTGAATAGTAGGAATCGCCGTAATTAATGTGGCTGCCCTGCCCGTGGTAAAACTCCTCGAACACCGCGATGCGATGGTGGCTGGCATAAAAATTAAATACAAAACCGGCAGGTGTTTGAAAACCGTCTATTCCCCGCACCCGCTCTAATGACACTAATGTACCTGCTTCAAAAGATAAGGAATCAAACGTAGTTTGCTTGTGCGTGAAGTCCAATCCCAGTTTTATTTCGAATCCGCCGTTATCGCCAATATGATCGTTTGGCAACAATATGGCTGCCCCGGCATCGTGCATCAGCATTAAATAATGGGATACATAAAAAGGGCCATAAGGATTTGGCCGGTATTTACCCTCGGCGCCAAACATAAACTGCTCGCGCTCAATATCTGTTTGCCTGCTAAGCCAATCAATGAAACCGGTTTCGGTAAAGGTACCATCATCGCTTTTATACCGGGTAAGCAAACCTTCAATATTGGGGCGATAGTACATTAGCGTATCATTTAACAAAGCCCGTGGAAAATCAGAAGTTAATCCCTCGCGTGGGAACTCACCCGCGTTGAACAACCAGTTTTTACCTTGAAAATTATAATAGGCAACCGGGTTTACTTTCCCAAAAAATGGAATTGCGCCAAACTCATGCAGGGCATTTACACCTACAATAAAATGGTTAAGGCTATCTAAATTCAATCCAAAATCCAACGTAGTGCGCGTGCCGGAGTAGGTACGCGAACGGGGAACAAATGCCTTGTATTCGCGGTTGTCCAGAAAGCCAAGTCCGTTAAAATTTACATCAACGCTTTGAGCTAAGGCACTTGCAGAACTGAGGGTAGAAATAATTATGAAAAGATAGATTTTTTTAATCATAGTAAACTGTTTTATTCAACTGTAAGATGTATTACCCGGCTATTTTTACCACCCTCAAACGGGGTAGTTTGAATTGAAAACAGCATGTCGTATTTTCCTTTTTCAACCGGTGCCTTTAACGTAAACGGATAGTGTGCAATGCCGCCGGGCTGTAATGAGATTTTATTAAACAGGCTATCGGCCTTTTGTGTATCAATTATTACTTCGCCCTTAAAAAAACAAACGTTCAGCCCAACTTCGTGCTTATTGCCCGCGTTGCTGAAATTTATGGGGTAAGGATATGGATTTGCCAGCTTTAAAACAATAGATGCCTGTTGCCCGGGCAATAATTTTACTTTATAACTATCAACATCAATAGTAACCTGCTGGTAGGTGCGCGTATCATCCACCCATTCGGCATACCATTTCCCCGTCTTTATTTTGATGGTATCGGCAGTAGCTGGCGTAGGACCGTCCTGCAAATAGTAAATTTTTTGATGCTGAAAATTCTCCTCAATCGGCCACATATCGTATTCTGTTTTGCGATAATGCCTGGAGTCATACGAAAACCCTTTGGCCGAATTGGTATAGTAATTATATTTTGACGGGTCCTGGAAACCATCGGCCATAATTACATAATGGTCGCCAGCCTTTTGCTTTACCAGGCGCGCCCATTCTTTAAACGCGTAAAAGCTCTTTATCTCGCCAATGTTGGCAATTGGCGGCAGCTGGAACATAATGCTTACCCGTAAAAAAAGAATAAGCGCTATGTTGATAATAGCTAAAGTATAAAACCATTTGGCGATTGGTTTATCCATTTGCTTAAATCCGATCAATACCAGCATTGCTAATGATGCAAAGGCGATGAGTGTCCAATGCGGTTGCGCCTCGCCCCTGAAAGTGGAGATAAAAAAGAAGATAAAAGTGCCTATGCCATTAACCAGTAAACACCGTATAAACGCGTCCTTTATTTTTATGGTGAAGGCCTTATAAAATAAAAACCAGCCAATGATCGGCCCCGCCATGAGCAATTGCCCCGGGATATACAGGTAGCTGTTGGATAGATCATATTTAGATGCCGAACGATCATACAAATGGTAATTAATAGACGGATAATTATGATTAACCTGCCATAAGATATGCGGTATAAATAAAGCCAAGGCCAGTATCACAATACCCCAAAACGACCCGCGCTTTAACAGTTTTATGTTAGATGCTACCGTAAATATGATGAGTAATATAGCATGGTATTTACTGTAGAGCATACAGACGGTAACAACGCCTAATGCAAATGCCAGCAGCCAGGTGTCGTTCTCTATATATTTTTGATAGAAGAAGTAAAACAGGACGGTAAAAAGGAAGAGCGGTGCATCGGGTGTAGTAATAAAGCCATAGATATGGAAAATGAAAATGCCGGATATGACGAGGATAAATGACAACGCATCAACCGCATATTTTTTTAGGATAAACCAAAGCAGGTAAATGGATGCGGTACTGGCTAAAATGGTCATTAACCGCAAGCCTAATTCATTGTGCATTAATGTGTCGCCAATGCGGATGAAGATGGCCACCATGGGCGGATGGTCAAAATATCCCCAATCTAAAAAACGGGAATACATCCAGTAGTAGGCCTCATCGGCATGTATCTCTAATTTATAGGCTTGTAATGCGTTAAGGATAGTCCAGCCGAGCAGGAAATACCAGATAGGTTTGTCGGGCGATGAAGCTTTCGGTGACAGAGATAACGGCATTAATTGAGATTAGCTAATTAAGCAAATGTAGATAAAATAATCCAAGCGCCCGGTCAAATGCCTCGTAGAGCAATGTATTATCAAGCTGTAAAATGCTCCGTTAGGAGCAAAATGTCTGTAGAGAAATAAAAATACAGGAATTAGCGTGCCATCGGTACGCAACTTAGTTAGGTACTTACGGCACCCAATATGTTATCTGATATTTTTTCTACAGACATTTAGTCCTGCCGGGACTTGAAGGAACTTAACTAATACATTGTTCTACGAGGCAGATTTAACGCGGGATAATTTTTATTACATTAGCCCGAAATTTCACAACCATGACCAAAGCCATAGATATTATTAAACAACCGCGCATTAAAATACTTGAGGAGATAAAAGATTTCAGCATCGAACAACTAAATGAAATCCCTGCGGGATTTAACAATAACATAGCCTGGAACCTGGGCCACATGGTAGCAACACAACAAAGCGTGCTTTATACCCGCGCAGGGGTACCACGTTTAATAGATGATGCTTTTTTTGAAACCTTTAAGCCCGGCACCAAACCCGAAAGATTTTATAATGCGGCAGACCTGGATAATATTAAAGCTTTACTATTTTCTACGCTTGATCAATTAGAGACCGACCTTAAAAACAATATATTCACCAATTACCCAACATGGACAACCCGTTATGGTGTAGAGATAACCAATATTGATGATGCCATTGGCTTTTTACCTTTTCATGAGGGGCTGCATGTGGGGTATATCATGTCGTTGCGGAAAATGGTAAAAAAGTAAACACCACTTTTCCCTTTAAACTTTTGGTTCCCAGCCCGGTTCATAACTACGGCTCCATAGTTTTTGCGCTTCGGAGTCGTTTATAATATGCCCGTTTTTAGGGTCGATATGTAGGTCGCGGCCAACGCGCCAGGCAATATTGCCCAGTTGCATACCAATTATACTTTTATGCCCGGTTTCGGCATCGCAATTGGCTTTATGGTTATGGGTTATCGATTCTAAAAAATTAGCAACGTGCATACTGTCCATCCCCAGGCTTACGCTGGCGGTGTTGCGGCCCTGTACCGCTTCTTCAACCGTTGTTGACTTTACATCTTTTACCAATTTACCGTCCAAATCATATATTTTATAACTATCACCACCGGTATCCAGGCTGCCATTTTCGCCATAAAAAATTATACCGCGGTCCAGCCCTTCTACTTTTCTGCCGTTAGAGCTTCTGCTCTCCCACATTAACGACACACGGCCCGGGTAATCCATAGTGATGATCTGCGTATCCGGCGTTTGCCAGTCGTCTTTAAAATGATACCTGCCACCCACGGACGTAACGCGGGTAGGGAAATCAACGCCTAATCCCCAGCGGGCCACATCAACTTCATGGGTGCCATTGTTCAGCGCTTCGCCGGTTCCCCAATGCCAAAACCAATGCCAGTTATAATGGATAAGGCCGTCCTGGTAAGCCATGCGTGGGGCAGGGCCTTGCCATAGGTCATAATTAAGTTCGGCAGGCGCGGTCCCCGGTTTCAGGAAATTTGATTTACGCACATTGGTATACCATGTTTTAGCTAAATATACCCGGCCAATAACGCCCTTATGCAATTCTTCAATCCCTTGCGTTAACACCGGCGCCGAACGGCGCTGCGCGCCCATTTGTACTATCTTATTGTATTTTTTTGCGGCTGCAATAGCCAGTTCCCCTTCGTGCGGGTTATGGCTCAGTGGTTTTTCTACATAAACATGTTTGCCTGCCTCCAGACCCAATATGGTTAACGGCGCATGCCAATGATCGGGGGTAGCAATATAAATGGCGTCCAGGTTTTTATCGGTTAACGCTTTTCTAAAATCCTGCTCGGTACGGGGCACATTTGCCTGTTTTGCATCAGCAACAGATTTTAGCGCCTTATTAAAAACGCGGGTATCCACATCACAGATATAGGTTACTTCCGCGTTTTTTTGCTGCGCGAAAGTGCCTGCCATGCTGGTGCCGCGCCCGTTAACGCCTATAATGGCAACGTTTATCCGGTCGTTAGCGCCAATAACATTGCGGTAACTTTTGGCCGATAAGGCAAATAACTTATTCCCCGCAGCAACACCAGCTGATGTTACCGCGATTTTTTTGATAAAATCTCTGCGCTTTTCCATGGAGGAAATATTTAGGTAATTGATTTATAAACGTAGTAATTTTTGAGTGTAAAACAAATTTTGACTTAGCCACTCTAAATCTAATTCGACAGGGAAGCTTTAGATATTGTTCGCTAACAGCAAAAGCCAGTTATTTCTTGGCCAACGTATATTCTCCCCAAAAATCGGTATCAACCGTTGTGCCCTGGGCGCCGGGCAATGCCAGTTCTTTATGAATATCTATGGCGGTTATTGAGCCGTTAGCCGCCCTTGTTATAAAGATGCCGGGCATATCATCCATTTGGATGGCATTTAATGTTACATGGTAGCTAAACTTTGCAGGGTCGGTTGCGGACAGGCCAACCAGTTTTAACGCCACGGCAACTTCGCAGGTGTAAGCCATTTTATTATCAAACAAAGCCGCCGCCTTAATGCCATTATCATTATAGATCGAAATTAGGGTATCCAGCCCTTTTACGCCGGTAACCTTGATCGATTTGGCACGGTCAGTCATCCGTTTATTGTTAACGTACATGAAAGAATCTGCCAGCTTTGACGAAGCTACCGAGCCGGGTTTTATCTCCGGCTTATCTTTTAAGTTTAAGCCGGGCTTATCTTTCCTGTCAAATATGGGGTAGCTGATAGTTACGGCATCGTTGTCGTTCTTTTTCCCTGATCTGCTTATCGAAAAAGAAATACGGCCATTAATAATTTTGTTAATGATAGCCGGGTCTGTTGCCTGTATAACCAGGTAAAGGTTATTGTCATCATTTGCCAGCGTATAAAAAACATCCGTAGCATGATTATAAGCCTGGAACTGGTTATTCCATTCTGAAGCCTTGCCGTCAATTTTTATATTGGTTGGGGCTTGCACACTTACCTGCTGGACATTAGGCAGTTTTTGTGCGCTGGACGTTAGGCAACCCAACATCAATAGGAAAACAAACAACGAAGAATAAATATACCTGGCCATGATATTCAAATAAATACTATCAAACGTAATAATTTTAATGCTACAAGCTTGCTATAATTTATTATTTCTTCGCCAAAGTATATTCGCCCGTAAGATTTGTTGTAGTTTGCATATACACAACATCAGGGCCAACACCCGGGGGAAGAACAGGCCTGCCTTTCCTTACCTCATACGTCCTTGTACCATTGCTATTGGTGTTTATAGCTAACCTTGCCCCGTTTAATTTAATAGTATAGTTAAATTTTGAGTTGTTCTTTATAGATAGCCCCAGGCATTTTAACGGTATTGCTAACTCATAGGTGTATTCCATTTTACGGTTAAATTGACCCATCGCCTTAATGCTATTAGCATTGATGATTGAAAGAATCGAATCCTTTATCGCTTTGACCCCGGTAACCTTTATTTCTTTTAATATTTTAGCCGCCGTTTTGTTAAGCGCATCCAGTAAAGAGTCGAGTTGAGGCCTTTTAACCCGGGCAACACTGTCATTTCTAAACCTTTCATGGTCATAATGCATCGCGCCGGTTACTATATCATAACCATCGTGCGGCGTAATTATCGGGAAGGTTAGAGATACGTTATTTGTATCTTTTCCTGTAACACTGTTTACTGTAAAAATAAGCCCTCCATACATTATTTTATCAATAGCATTATGGCCGGATGTACGCGCTGTCAGATAAAGATTATCATCATCGTTGCATACAGTATATTCTATCCGTTCGGTTGGATTATAAGCTTGTAATTTGTTGTTTGGCCACTCCAGCGTTTGCCCATCTATCTTTATATCAGCCGGGGCGCGCAGTCCGGTCTGTTGTATTTTAGGCGAACAGGCACTTACAGTAATAACTATTAAGAATATCACAACAAATAAAAGTGGTTGGGCTTTTGTTGACAGGAAAGGATTCATATTGATTGTGATATTCAAAGATGGGTACAATTAATATTAAAGTTAATTATAAATACCCCCATTACAATCTGTTTGGCCGATAATAAACCTACCCTAACAAAATAATTACAAATGAAAAGGGTTGCTTTATAGTTTCGCGATTAAACCTTTTTAAAATTTAAGCGTTTAACAATAATAATCGCCCTACACATCATAAATATGAAAAAGATATTATCCAGCTTTGTTGCCCTGTTTGGTTTTGCAGTTTGTATAATATGGATATGTTTTAAAGGGGATTAGCAGTTGTTTCCTGCAACTATAAAATTCTTTTCACAATAATTTTGAACCCGACCCGCGTTAATGGAGTGCCGGGTTTTTTCATAGAATGGATTTATAATTTATAACTTTAAACCCATCATGAAAAAGATACTATCAACGTTTGCATTTGTTTTATTGGTTACCTGCTCGTTTGCGCAAGTGACAGGTGATTGGTTTGGCTCGTTAAAAATTCAGGGTACTACTTTGCACTTAGTATTCCATATTACAAACATGGCAGATACTTATACTACCATTATGGATAGCCCTGACCAGGCCGCAAAGGGGTTTGCAACCGGTATAACTACCGTTAAGGGTAATGAAATTAATATTGATGCATCCAGTAAAGGCATAACTTATACAGGTACCTACCTGCCCGACAGCAATAAAATAAACGGCTTATTTAAACAGAACGGAGCCAGTTTTCCGATGGTTTTTACGCGGACAGCGATAAGTGCCGCACCTGTTATAAGGCCACAAGACCCTAAAGATTTCCCTTATAAACGCGAAGATGTAGCGTTTGATAATCCAAAAGGCGGTGACCGTTTAGCCGGGACATTAACCATGCCGTCAGATGGTAAAGCATCAAAAATAGTGATCTTAATTACCGGCTCTGGCCCGCAAAACCGGGATGAAGAATTAATGGACCACCGACCGTTTTTGGTATGGAGCGACTGGCTTACCCGCCACGGCATTGCTGTGCTGCGTTATGACGACCGCGGCGTCGCAAAATCAACCGGTAATTTTCAAACAGCCACCTCTGCCGATTTTGCGGATGATGCAGAGGCAGCGGTAAATTATATACAATCGAGGCCCGACCTTAAAAACCTCTCTATTGGTTTAATGGGCCATAGCGAGGGGGGCTTTATAGCGCCAATGGTGGCCAGCCGCAATAAGGCAGTTAAATTTATTGTATTATTGGCAGGGCCGGGTGTGCCTACTTTCGACCTGATGGTAAAACAAACCGCCGACCAGATGAACGGCGCACCTGCCGCAGCTGTTGAGCGAAATGTGGACCGTAATAAAAAAATGTATGCTATAGTTGTCCAAAATGCTACTTTAACAACCGCCCAGTTAAAACAAAAGGTAGACGCTGCCTTGTATGAGGATATGAGCGCCCATCCTAAAGAAGGGATTGACAGCACAAATATCAGCAGTTTGATACAGGCCTATAGTGCATTCCTGACGCCCTGGTACCGCTATTTCCTGGCTGCCAATCCTGCCGATTATTTAACCAAAGTAAAATGCCCGGTACTTGCGCTTGACGGCACACTGGATATGCAGGTAAATGCCGAAGCCAACCTTGCCGGGATAAAAGCCAGCTTGGAAAAAGCAGGTAACAAAAATTTTGAAGTGGTTACTTTACCCGGTTTAAATCACCTGTTCCAAAAAGCCACTACCGGCGCATTGGCGGAGTATGCACAGATACCCGAAACCATTGATCCTGTTGCTTTGGAAAAGGTGTCGGGGTGGATAAATAAGTTGTAACCTTATCGCTAATCAGTTAGTATTATCCTAAACTCCGTCCTCCTGTTTAATTGCTGTTGTTGTTCGGTACAATTTACGCCATCGGCACATTCATTTAGCAATTTGGTTTCGCCATAGGCGGAGGTGATTAACCTTTGTGCAGAGATACCTTTTTTTATTAAATAAGCCCTTGCCGATGCAGACCTGCGTTGCGAAAGTGCCAAGTTGTAACCATCCGGCGCGCGCGAATCGGTATGCGACGCCATGCTGACTTTAAAGGTGGGATGCTGCTTTAAAAGGATGACCAGCTTATTCAACTCGGCAGCCGCATCCGGGCGGATATTGGATTTATCCAGGTCATAATAAATATTGTTTACCGCGTAAGTTTCGGGTGTTTGTGCTTGCACGGTTTGGATCGGCGGTGCTATTGTTTGTGTAAGTTTGGGGAGTGGTTGTTTTGCTTTAGGCGTATCGACATTAACAATCTGTTTAGCGAGGATAGGAGCAGGCTTTTTATAACTAAACTCGTAAATATCATCATCACCTTTACCTGCCTGCCGGTTTGATGAAAAATAGCCGCTTAAACCATCGCGGGTAATTAAACAAAAATCATCACTGGTACTGTTGGCAGGGTATTTTAGGTTGACAGGGGCACTCCACTTTGCTTTTTCGCCTATGGCTGAATAAATATCAAACCCGCCCATGCCCGGTAAACCTTTCGAGGAATAATATAGCACACCATCCCCGCCAAGTTGGGGGAACGCTTCTTCCTCTTTTGTATTGATCGTTTTACCACAATTGACGGGCTTGCCCCAGGTATTATTGGCTAATCTTTCGCAATACCATATATCTGTTTTGCCCTCGCCGCCGGGCATGTCTGACGTAAAGTAGATGATCCTCCCACTTTTTGATAAAGCCGCATGGCCAATGGAATATTGGTTAACATCATTATAAGGAAAGCCTGCTATTTCTATCCATTGGTTATTTCTTTTTATAGCGATAATAAGCTGCAGGCGGCGGGTATATAGCTTTTGCGTACTTTTTTTGCCTGTTTTATCTATCACTATTTCTTTGGTGGGTACATCGGTAGTAACAGTAATATAGGCTGTATCTACCGAAGCGTTTAGCGCCATTGGCCCCAAATGAAAGGAATTAACATACTGCCCGGTTTGATTGCTGATGACCGGTAGTTCGGCGATATTACCGCTGGCCGCATCGGTATGGTAAAGTTTGAACCAGTTATTACCGGTACGGTTATCCGTAGCTCCGTAATAGAGCCTTCTATCCGATGTAAATATAAAGCCCGTTTTGCCTTCGTAACTTAATCCCCATTCAGAGAACCCGGTATTTAGTTTATCCATCGGTTTAACCAAATATCCCGATGGCTGTTTCATCCATAAAGCCGCCGAATCGCAGCTTAACAATTTTAACTTCATCGCATCAGGATCATTTATTTTTTTGAAGTAAAGTTGGTATTGCTCTTTTGCCTTGTCAAACTTTTGATCGCGCAGCAAAACCTCTGCATAATTATAATGGGTGATGATAGCTGCACCGGTATCTGTAACCGCGCGGGCATACCAGGCCTCGGCTTCTTCATAACGGTTAATGTTGCGGTAGCAATCTGCCACACGCTCTAATATTTGTACAGCAGGTTTCTTTTTATTGGCGAGTTTGAGATAGAAACCCAGGCTTTTAAAATATTCAAAACGTTCGTAAAGCTGGTCGGCCTGCTGTTTAACGGAAAGCTGTTCCTGCGCCCTGGCTTGCGTAGCCAGCAGCATAATTATTAAAGAACAGGTTAGCAGTCTTTTCATTTTATTAAAAATATCTTGGGCTTATCAGCCTCGGTTTTTTTGATGGTAGTGTTAAACTAAGCGAAATCTCGTGTGAGCCGTTTTGATAATTAGCCAGCTTGCTCACTGTAAAATCAAACGAATAGCCCACCCTAAAATGGTCGTTAATATAAAACTGGGCAATGGCAGCCAGCGCGTCCGTATTATCAGCTATGCTTTGCAGGTTGTTGTTTTTCCAGATGGCAACGCCTGTACGGTACGATGCGCCCAGCCATAAAACTTTGTTTAACAAGATGTAAGAACTGATATCCACATTGGTTGGCCCCTTAAAATCTTCCTTTATCATTACCGAGGGTTTCAGGTCGATATAGTCCGACAAGGACAGCATTACGCCACCAGTTATATAAGCGGTGCGCACTTTTTGCACCACCTCGGTATTATCAATAGCCGCAATGCCCACGTTTGAAAGTAAATTGAATACCGATGCGCCAAAATAAACATTAGGCGAGTAATAATAAATTCCCAGCCTAAAATCGGGCGAGAACTTGCTTTCAACACCTAAGGGTACTACGCCATCGCCCACATCGGTCGCGTTAAATTTAGAGCCGTTAATGCTGTATTGCTCGGCACCAACGGCAAAACCGAAGCAGAGGCGTTTGGTGTCTTCGTTATCCAGTTGTAAACGATACGAATAATTGGCGTAAAGGGATGAAGTATTTTCGGGCCCTAAACGGTCAAAAGTGGCTATCAATCCCAAACCAATATTCTTATTATTGCTGTTTGCCAAACCATCAATGGATGCTGTGCCCGTTTGCGGCGCGTCATTAATGCCCACCCATTGTATACGGCTGCTCAGATTAATTGTCCAGTCGTCTTTATATCCCGCATAAGCGGGATTTAGTGCAAGGCCATTAAACATATACTGGCTAAATTGTATGGTTTGCTGCGCCTGCGTTTTCGCAAAGCACAAGCCAAATCCTATCAGCAAAATATATCTTTTTAACCCGCCCATCTACTTCTTGCGTTTTAAAAATACCCATCCACGAATTGGCGTGATAGCACCCGAGTGTTCCCTACGGTTTAATAAATAATAATAAGTTCCTTCGGCCAGGTTGCTGCCGTTCCAGTTATTGAGGTAATTATCAGACCGGTAAACCTCGTTGCCCCAACGGTTAAAAACGATGAGTTGCGAACCGGGATAACTCTCCAGGTCCTTTATTTTAAATGCATCGTTTTTCCCGTCATCGTTAGGCGTGAATATATTGGGGATCTCCATATCGGGAGGGATTACATTTAACGCCACCGTATCGGCACAGCCATTTATATTGGTGTTGATAAAATGGTAAAGCCCCACGGTATTCAAGCCGGTAATGGTAGTAGTACTACCGGCAGGGGGGGAGATAATAGCCGCAACGGGATCGGTAGCCACCTGCATCCATGTGCCCGAATTGGTGGCTGATATACTGGCCTGTGTGTATTGAAAAATAGTTTGATCGGCACCCGCGTTTGGCGTTGCCGAAAAAACGGTGAGTACAGCTATAATATTATTACAAGCTGCTCCGGATGGCAATGAATTACACTCATTAGCCGCATCGGTTGGCGGGGCTGCATCGGGGTTTGTGGCGTCGGGGTCGGTCATATCCGCCGGGCGCATGATGCTGGCTGATACAGGCAGGTTTCCCGTGGCTGATTGTGCTATACGGCCGGTTATGGTAAACGTCCTTACAGCACCATTTGGCAAATCCAAATTAGCAGTATAAGCGGTGGTAGTAATTGCCCCGGCAGATAAGGTTGATGCACCCGTGGTGGCTGCACTTGTAACCACCACATTGGTTATATCAACAGGGTAATTGAAACGGAAAGCAGAACCGGTAACGTCATTTGGCCCATTGTTTATTACCGCAATGGTATAGGTTACGGGTTGCCCCGCGCAACCTGCTGCGGGCACCAGGCTAAGCACCTGTAAGTCGGCCTCCTGCAGGTAGAAGGTTGTTGTACTTGACAAGGTTGGCCCTTTAATGTACGACCAGGTATCAATGCTTTTATTGTTGCCAAAATCCGCATCATCGGCCGGGTTACTGGTGGCGGTTCCCCATTTATGGCCGTTTACCGAACTACTTATTCCCGTTAAGTTTTTTAACGGGTTTGACGGTGTGCCTAATGATACGATAGGTGTATCGTTCCAATAAACCGTATCATCGGGCGCAAAGCTACCATTGGTTCGGGTAAGTATTATCCCGTTTATATTGCGTTCGGTATCAAAAAATGGAAAGTGGACCTCGCCCGCAGTAGTAGCCAGACTAATATTTGTTGCATAAATAGCTAAATTATTGCCCGGCACTTTACTGCCCAGTCCGTCCAGTCCATCCCAAAACACCTGGTTGGCCCCGGTAATAAAATTACCGGTCAAGATCCGGTCAACTGCATCCGTAAAAACACCATTCCGGTTAACATCGATGGCAATAGTATAAGTGCCGCCTACGGTGCCGGTAAAAGTAAAATTGCCGCCAAGCGGGCTGGTTCCGGCCCTGCCAATTGTGCCCTCGGTACCAATAAAGCTAACTGTGCTTACCGTTTGGGCAAGGGGTGTACTTAACAGCCAGGTAGTGCCCCCGCCGGGTGTTTTGGCCGAAGCGGGAAGATCGGCAGCAGGCGTATTGAAAAATATTTTATGGGTGATGTCTGACTGCGTATCAGCAGCCCGCGGGTCCTGGACGTTGCCGCCCGAAGTATTGCCGCTTTGATAAGAGGCAGCCCCGGATGCAGTCCGGAAGCCCTTATTATTTACAAAAAAGGTAAAGCCGTTACCGGCCTGCCCGTTGTTGTTCATGGTATATTGGTAGCCGTCTTTAGTAAGTATGTTGAAGATGCCGTTAAAACCAATGTTAAAAGCACCCAGTATGCCCGAAAATACATTGGTAAATACCCTGCCTGTAAGCGATTCGGCAGCGGCATTGCGCACCGTTACATCAAAAGCGCTGATATACTGGCCGGTACCCTGTGTCCAGTTAGCGGCAGCGGCTATTGGATCTGGGTTAAAACCGTTGGCAACATCCGCCGAAACAAAATCAATTTCCCATACGCCATCCTGGCCGCTCTTTACCGTTAACGTAAAAGGCGTGTACCCCCCGGCATTGGGTAGTGGCCCTGCCAGTTCCTGGCTGCGGTTGGCAATCAATCCAATAGTGGTTGAAGTTCCGCTGGTATAAATTGATCCGTCAGGCGCCCTGAAATTGATAGTACCGCCCCCCAAACCCTGCGCGCTTGAGCCCACATTAATGGTTTCGCCTGCCTTAACATATACCTTCATCGTACCCAACGTAGGGAACGGAAAAGAAAGGTTGCCCACGGTGCTCGAAAATAGATAAGCACGGTAACCTCCGTTAGCCGTTACTTCTTTGCTTCCTTCGGCAAATACCGTATGAACCGCGAATAAAAGAAACAGGCAGGCGCACCACTTTATATAGAATGATCTTACCAATAAATTAAAATAAAATGAAGTACAGTTTAAGGTAGCCATTGCTGCATACACCAGGTTTTGGAGAAGTTGAAGTTAAAGAAAAATACCATTATTATTTAACCTAAATAAAGCAGATAGCAGGTGCCTGTTATACAAAATGCAAGCCAATAGGTTTAATTAGAGGTATCCGGCGCTTCTGCCAGTTCATCCTCTTTTTTGGCTTTGCCTAAATGCACTTTTGGGTTATCCTGTGTGCCGGTAATGGTCATCGGGATGCCTATAATACCCAGCGGCGGTAAGCCTAAGCGGAAACTTATATTAACCTTTTTATCAAAGCTTACCTGCCCGCCAAACCTTACCCTAAAGCCCGCTACCCGTATTTTGGTTTGGGCAATGGTAATGATGTTATGCGCGATGGTTGACTTGATATCTATATCTGATACGCCGGGATTGTTGGCAATGCTATCGTGTTTGGTTTGGCTGCCTACAGCGTTTAGCAACTTGAACCCGTGCATTTTTAATTGCTTGGCAGATAAGGTACCCCCGCCGTTTAGCGAAGAATAAACAGGCTGCATGTTGCTGTTGAGCTGACCACCCAGTTTATAATCCAATGATATTAATCCCTCAGCATTCGCGGCGGCGGTGGCCATGTCATGAAACAGTTTTATGCCGTTATAGGCCTTTTTAATGTCAAAATCTTTGGCGCTAATATGGTAGTTAAAGGCAGCTTTTAAAGGGCTGATGCTGGTATAATCGGCATCCATGCTAACAGGCGCGCCAATTAAATTAAAGCCCGTTTGTTTTAGGGTAATAGTACCATTGTTAATGATCATTTGCCCCTTTGAATTGTTGATAGTTAAACCATTATACATTACTTTTTTAACATCGGCAGCAAAGGTGAGGTTTAAATTATGCGGAACCATAATTACCCCTGACGGATTGGTTGTTGTGCCTATTGCACTTTGACCGGATGGCGCTGTACCTGCAAATGCCATAAAATCATCTGCAATTAGCTGGTCGCTTTGCAGGTTAAAAGTGCCGGTTAAAACAGAACCGGGTTTCATGGCATAATCTATCACATTGGATAGCGCGCCATTCAAAATAATTTGCGAGTTGCCATAATTTGCCGTAAAGCTATCAAACACCATCTTATCCTGGTTAAAGCTAAAATCGCCTTTATTAATAACAAATGGCTTAGGGAAAAGCTCTGATGTAAGCGAGATATTGTTAACCTTAAACGTCCCCGAATTTGCAAGCTGGTCATATCGCCCGGCTACGGCATCGCTTTGTTTTCCTTTCAGGGATAAATTGGCGGCAATTTTTCCGTCGACATTATACCCCTTAACTGCAAATACTTTGTAAATTTTGCCCAGGTTTATTATTCCTTGCGCCGCGATATTATACTCCAGGTCGTTAAAATTATTCAATTGGGCCTTTAGCGAGAAAGGTTCGCCTTCAAACTCGAATGATATGGGCTTAATTAAAACCTTCAGCCCATCCAACGAGCCTGTATTGTTGGTAATACGGGTATCAACCTGTATTTTTTGGATAGGGTGGGGGTAATACTTTGTTTTTACCGACCCATCCTTTAAGCTGATATTAGCCGTAACCGCAGGGAATATTTTTTTAGCGGGCAGGTACTTGCCTTTGGCTTTAATGTCCGCGTTTAGGTCGCCTTTTAGGTCGATGCTGTCTACAGGGTAAATTTGCCGCAGGTCGGCCAAGTGAAACTTAGCCTGCAGCCGGGCATCGATAGGGAAATCGGCAGTATTACCCATTTTAAAATAACCCTTTATATAATTACTTAACGCGGTAGCATTAAGATTATCTAAGGCAAGGCTGATGTGCTTGTAATTATTATCGGGGCAATCTGCACGCAGGTTAAAGCTGATATTATTAACCGACTGTGGCAACGAGGCATATTTAAAGTACCCATCGCTAAATGATGAGCGCAGCGTAAATTTTGGTATGCTGGCAATAACAGTATCAATTTTCTTCCTTATGCCTACCTTTTCAATCTTTGTACCATATTTACCCTGCGCCAATAAATGAAGCGCGTACCTGCCTTTAAGACTGATAGATCTAATACCCAAAGCGCTGGTCCATTGTCCAAGATCTATCTCCGTATTTACCTTTGCATAAATATCAGGGTCCTTTATGCCTTTGATGCGCATTACCGCGCTAAAGTAATCTTTACCAATATTAAAATAGCTCGAATCGATACTGGTATATAAGCTGTCGGGGTTTAAGCCCGGAAGCCTGGTTTGAAAATCGAGATATAGGTTGCGAATGGGCGATGGTGTTTTATTATTGGCGATATAACCGTTCCGCACCTTTATGGTCATGCTTAGGTTAGGCTTGATATTGTCTTTAGCAATGAACTTCCCTTTTAACGACATCTGCATATTACCGATACCGTCAACCTCTGTTTTATCCAGTAATTTTTGATAAGAGGCGGGCATGGCCGTAATAATATCGCCCAGGTCACTTTGGTGCGAATCTATTTTAAAATCCATATCATAACCTTCTTTCAGGAATACAAACTTACCGGTAAACTGTACGGGTAATTTGTTGATCATCAAATCGTTTTTCTGAAAAACAAAGGCCAATGATTTAGTATTCATCTGTGTTACCAAATCGGCATTTACCTGTTTGGAAACAATGTATTGCTGGTTGCCATAGCTAAAATCCAGCGATTGTATTTCGGTATGGGTATGCAGGTCAAAAATATCCTTGCTCAGGTCGCCGCTACCCGAATAATTAAACCCGCGGGCATTAATTTTCATCGGCATTGATTCGTCATTATAGACCAGCCTGCTCTTTTCTATTAATATTTGCTCAATACCTAATGAGGCTTCGCCGGTATCTGCGGCGGCATTGGTTTGCTGCGCTTTGGGTTTGTAAATATTATAATTTGCCCTGCCTTCTTTATCCACCTGTATATTGATGAACGCGTTGGCCAGGTATATTTTGTTAATGTTTATTTTGCTTTTTAATAGCGATGAAAGGTCAATACCTAACGATATTTCTTTAGCCGCCATTAAGGTGTCTTTTTCAAACGGGGCGCTCCCCCTTAATTTAACATCATACAGGGTAAGCGTAAGCGCCGGGAACCGCTTAAAGAAAGACAGGCTGGTACCCGAAAATGAAATATGGCCATTAATGCTGCTATTTGCCCAATGTTTTATTTTTTTAGTGAAAGTTTGCGGGAACAGGAACGGCAGCAAAAACATAAGCAGCAACAGGCTGCCTACCACAATGCCGGTTATTTTAAGGGTTTTGAATAATATCCTTTTTATGGGAAACTTCATTGATAATAGGGTTGGTTTCTATATACCAAACTTAATAAAATATAATTTAGTGAAGATATATTTAATGTGAAATGTGTTTTGGTTTGCTTCGCTGAATTTTAAAAACGGCGGCTCAAATGGCCCCATAATTTCCAATTAATATTTGCCTATACAAATTTTCATTAATTTTATATTAATTTCGTTTTAAATAATTTAACTATTGTGGGTGCTGATCATTTACTTAATGGTGATGAATTGACATTACTTCTTCACGCAGGTGATGAGGCAGCGTTTACCCAAATTTATAACCGCTATTGGGATAAATTATATTATATAGCTTACCGGCTGTTAAAAGAAACCAACGCGGCAGAAGAGATAGTACAGGATGTTTTCCTGGCTTTATGGAAAAATAAAGAGTCGTTAACTATTCATTCTATTGACCATTACCTGGCAGCAATGACAAGGTATGCGGTTTATCGCTTCCTGTCAAAAGAAAAACAATACCGCATAAAAGAAAATAATATCGCGTTAATGAATGTTGCGGCGGTATGCGAAATAGATGTAGATAATAAGATATTATTGGAGATCATTACAGAGCTATCCAATAAATTACCGGAAAAATGCCGGCTGGTATTCCAGTACAATAAACTACAGGACCAATCATTGGCCGAGGTGGCAGATAAACTAAATATATCTCAAAAAACGGCTGAAGCACATTTAACTAAAGCCTTGCGTATAATACGTGCAGATATGGGTAACGCGTCGCGCGATATTTTGCAGGGTATTGCTATTCTGATCTTTTTAAACAGATAATTCCTTATTTGTTTTATACCGTTGTCAATTTTCTCTTTTGGTGGCACATTATTTTCACTTATGATGGCACAATGAAGACGCTACACAATTGATCGCTATTTTACCTTATTCCATATATAGGTGCCGTTTTGATTGATCTTCATCGCTGACACCTTACCATTTCTTAGGATAAATTCCCCGTCAGCGCCGGTAACACCTTTTAGCTGAAACTTGCTCTCTGACTGAAAAAACAACTGAAATGTTTCCTGGCCGCTAATTGCCGCTGATAAATAATCGTTCTGCCGGCTTATCGTCATCGTCCGGCGAGGGTTTGTGCTTAATGCATAAGTGCCTGTATATTGGTCTAATTGCGCGATAGGTACGGTAACGGCCTGCTGTAAGTTCCTGCCCAGGACGATCGAGGAGAGTGCAATGGATAATTCGTCTCTCGGAGCATCGTCCGAATTAAATAAGGCAACGATCAAAATATCCTCCCCAGGATAATAGATTTCGTTTGTCAAAAAACCGGAGATCTTACCGCCATGTTCAATTGAACGGATCCCGCCGGTATTGTTCACATACCAGCCATAACCGTAACCTGCTGCGCTGCCGTCGGTCAACAGGTAAGATCGCGTGGCTTTTTCGAGTGTTGCTTTTTTTACGAGTTTGTAAGTATAAAGTCCTTGTTCCCACTTCATCAGGTCCTCCGCATTGGACAATAACGCACCAGCTGAATAAGCCAGCGACAGGCTGAATTCGCCCGCATCTTTGTAGACTTGCCCTTCCTTTCCGTAACCATTTACTAAGCCGGGTATAATATTACCGCCAGTTTTAAAATAGGTATGACTGATTGATAATGGGTTTAGCAAATGCTTTTGAATATAACCTTCGTAAGATTCCCCGGATACCTTTTCGATGATACGGCCCAACAGCACATAACCGGAATTACTGTAGCTGAAGCGACTACCGGGCGCAAACTGAATGGGCAGGTCTTTAAAACTGCTGATAAGCTGTTCAGGTGTAAAGTCTCTTCGTTCGATATACGGGTCAGGATTATCCAGTTGCAAATAATCGGGTATGCCAGAGGTATGGGTCAACAAGTTTTCAAGCGTGATTTTATACTGCTTATGCGGATAATCGGTGATATATTGTTGCACGCTATCCTGTAGCGAAAGTTTGCCTTGTTCTAACAATTGCAGAATGGCGACTGCCGTAAATTGCTTGGTGATCGACCCCAGTCTAAAGACCATCCCGGTTTGTATAGGCACATTTAATTCCAGGTTAGCGCTACCGTAGGCTTTTTCAAAAACTATTTGGCCCTTTTTGGCAACCAGCACAACGCAGCCTGGTTTGTCTGCCTGAAAGCGGCTACTGAGCAAGCTATCTATCCGGCCGGTTAATACCGGGTTACTTTGGGTTTGTGCATATGCATGACGGAACAGCAGCAAAAAAACACTGGCGAATAAGAGGGATTTAGGTAACATGCTATTTTTAAATGATTAATTAACCGGTTGATTGGTAATCAGACACTGATCAAAGCTAATAGTTTAGTTAGCATTATTTTAAATACCTGAGCATTAAAAGTGAAAATAGCGTGCCAGTAAAAAAGAAAATTTACAACCGTAAAATATTTTTTTTGATTTACACTAAGGGTATTTCCTGCCCAATTGACTCTATACTCTAAAATGGGTTATAAAAAGTCGAGATGGACAGAAACGAACTGAAAATTTTAGCGCAAAAATACCTTGATGGTACTGCTAATACTGAAGAAAAGAAAAGCCTTGATGAATGGTATGATACGATACACGCTAATAAGACTGAAACGGTTGACTTAGATGAGCCGGAATCTGCAGAGGACGTAAAAGAAAGGATATTTGACCTTTTAAATCAAAAATTATTTATCAATAAGCCTGAAAAGATCGAAAAAGCTTCGGCGTTTTCAATAAAACGAATGGCGGTATGGATCGGTTCGGTTGCGGCCATATTGGCCCTGATGGTTTTTGCCTGGTTATGGTACACCGGTACCACCACCACTACAGGTAGGGTAATAATAGCCGGTAAACAAGTGGTTAGTGTACCGTCAAACAAAATAACACACCTTGTTTTACCCGATGGTTCAAAAGTATGGCTTAACGCGGGCTCGGTATTCAGGTACCCTAAAAGCTTTACCGGCAAAACCCGCCTGGTTGAATTGGTTGAAGGCAGGGCATTTTTTGATGTAAAGCATCAGTCGGACCATCCGTTCGTCGTAAAAACCAAAAACTTAAATATCACGGTACTGGGTACATCATTTGATGTGCGCAGCTATAAAAATGAACGCACCACACGTGTAAGCGTGGTTACCGGTAAAGTGGGTATTACCATGCCCGACAATAGGGATAAAACGGTTATTATGTTATTGCCCAATCAACAGGTTACCTTAAGCGATGTAACCAGCCAGTTAGTTAAAGAGCCCGTTGGTGTTGTTGATGCAAGCGCCTGGGTTAAAGACAACTTTGTATTTGAGCAGGAGCGCCTTGGCGATGTATTTAAAGTCATCGAAAAGGAGTATAGTGTAAAGATCAATGTAGAAAATAAAAAATTATTGGATGAACACATATCTGTAAAGCTGAATAACCTGCAGCCTTTAGATACCATCATGTCAACACTAAGTTTTACCAAACACTTTAAATATCAAATGGCCAATGACAGTACAGTGATCATAAAGTAGATACGATCCTGCTTAGCAGCTAAGAAGGAAAAAAAAACCGGGAACATGATCCATGCCCCCGGAGAGTGAGAACAGCCAATGTATATATGCTTGAGACCCATATACATACGGCTATAGTTTAACCATAAAATTAAACATTACAAATATGAGAATTTTTTACGGCAAATTATTGCCTATACTCCGAAAATGCATGCGCATTTCTACAATTATTATTGGAATACAAATATGCTGTACTTCAATCCTGATGGCGAGTAGTACGAAGGCACAGGATATGACCTTAAACTTGAATAAGGTAACAGTTAAACAAGTTTTTAAAAAAATTGAGGAACAGGCAAAGGTTACATTTGTGTATGACGAGCAGGTTATTAATGCTATACCCGCGCTTACTTTACACATAAAAAATAAACCTCTTGCAGAAGTATTAAACCAAATACAGAACACCACACAGCTGCAATTTAAAATGGTTGGCAACTATATAGGTGTTGCGCAAAACATAGCCCAAATGCCCAACCTGGCACCGGTAGCGCAGCAGCAAAACAGCCCGGCTACTATAAAAATAGAAGGTGTTGTGCGCGATGCCAACGGGCAGCCAATACCGGGCGTAAATATCCTGGTAAAAGGGACTACAACGCAAACACTAACCAATGTTGACGGGCATTTTAATGTTAATGCTAACATTGGCGATGTATTGGTTTTTACCTTTGTAGGCTATCAGCCCAAAGAACATACAATTGCCTCTCCCGAAAAATTATCAATACTATTAAATGAAGATTCTAAACAACTGAGCGAAGTTGTGGTGACCGCTTTGGGTATAAAAAAGGAAAGAAAAGCGTTAGGCTTCTCAATTACCGAAGTTAAGGGCGAAGAACTAACCCAGGCCAGGGAGCCCAATGTAATGAATTCATTAGAAGGCAAGGTAGCCGGCCTGAATATAAACCCAACTGCGGGCGGCCCGGGATCATCAACCAATGTGATCATCCGTGGCGTATCCAGCTTAACACAAACCACACAGCCATTATACGTGATAAATGGTGTGCCGATGGAAAATAATATGAATTCGGCCCCCGGACAACAGTATGATAATCAGCCGGACTTAGGTGATGCCATTGGCAATATTAACCCCGATGACATTGAAACCGTTTCGGTTTTAAAGGGAGCGGCAGCTTCTGCCCTTTACGGCTCGCGCGGTAAGGCCGGTGTTATTTTAATAACTACCAAAAGCGGCAAGGATAGCGGGATAGAATTTAATTCTAATTACGTTGCCGAAACGGTTATAAACCCAACACATTGGCAATATGTTTATGGCCAGGGTGCTAATAATATTGCCCCAACTACTGCCAGCGCGGCTTTTCAATCGGGCCAGTCAAGCTGGGGAGGGCCTATAAACGGGGCAAGCGTTGTTCAGTTTGATGGAGTATCCCGCCCTTATACAGCTCAAAAAAATAATGTAAGTAACTTTTACCGTACCGGTACAACCGCCACCAATACCATAGCGCTTAATAAAAGCTTTGAAGGTGGTTCTGTACGTTTTTCGGCCAGCGACCTCGATAATAGAGCAATTACGCCAAACTCGGGCTTAAGCAGGCAAACATTTAACTTTACGGCCAATTATAATATTACCAAGAACTTAACTATAGATGTGCGTAATAATTACATACTTGAGGAAGCAAAGAACAGGCCGTTTTTAAATGACGGGCCCGGAAACTCGAACTTTAATGTTGCCTTATTACCTACAACTGTTGATGTAAAAACATTACAAAAAGCCGTAAACCCTGATGGGAGCGAATACGGATATTCTGCCAACACTTTTGCAACAAACCCATATTTTGCGGCAGAGAAATTTATTAATAACACCAATCGCGAACGGTTAATTTCATCAGCCAGTTTACGTTATAACTTTGACGACGGTTACTTTATACAGGCCCGCGCCGGACGCGATGCTTATAACGATCGTTATACTGCTGTAGTGCCAACCGGTACCGCTTACCGCCCGCTTGGGTCTATACAAGAATCAACTAACAATTTTTCGGACATTAATGTTGATGTGCTGATGGGGAAAACGTATAAAATACATGACCTTACCATTACCCCTAACATTGGCGGAAGCTACCGCAGAACCAAAACCGAACAATTTATACTGAATGGGAGCAATTTTGCCGTGCCTGATGTATATACAATCTCTAACGCCAGCCAGGTATCTAACCCGCAATATTTACCTAATGATATAGAGTATCAATCGGTTTATGGCACCCTTGAACTGGATTACAAAAACTTCCTGTATTTAACAGGTACCGTGCGTAATGACTGGTATTCATCATTAGCTACTCCCGGCTTTAGCAATCCATTATACAAAACTTACCCTTCTGTAAATGGTTCATTTGTTTTCTCGGAACTAATGCACGAAGATTGGTTAAGCTTTGGTAAACTACGTGCCGGTTTTGCCCAGGTAGGGCAGGCAACAAGCGCTTATCAAACACAACTGGCCTATGGTTTTAATACCGCATCGTTAAATGGCAGCCAGTTAGGTTTAATTTCAAACTTAAACATACCCAACAGCAGCCTGGTAGCGTCTATCGCGTCAGAATTGGAAATTGGTACAGAATTACGGTTCTTTAAAGATCGGTTGAGCGTTGACCTTACCTGGTATGATAAAAATTCAAAGGATGAGATATTAGCTGCCCCTGCGTCTGTAACTTCTGGTTATGGCGGCGCGATATTAAATATCGGCCAGCTTCAAAACACCGGGATAGAAGTGTTGGTTTCTGGCACCCCATTCAAAACCGCTGCATTCCATTGGACAACATCCATCAATGGTTCCATCAATAACAACAAGGTAATAGCACTTACACCAGGGCAAACATCATTACCCGGCGCTACCTCGCGCACTGGCAATGCCTTTACACAAGACATTGTAGGGTTACCGGTTAACCAGGTTATGGCTTTTGATTATGCAAGAGATGCCAGCGGTAAAATATTATTAGATGGTAACGGCGTTCCGCAACAAGGTAACCTTAAAGCTTATGGCTCGGCCTATGCTAAATGGATAACCGGCTGGAACAACGAGTTTGGTTATAAGAGATTTAGCCTTTCTTTCCTGATAGATAGTAAATTAGGTGGTAAAATATTCTCGGCTACAGATTATTATGGTTATGTGTTAGGCTTGCACCAGGCAACTTTGGCCAACCGTGCAACATTGGGAGTTAACGCGTCTACTTATTACACAACCCTTGCCAATAACGTATCCAGCTTATTTGTTCAAAACGCAAGTTATATCAAATTCCGCCAGGTAATGTTGGGTTATACTTTCCCGGCAAAAATGTTTAATAATACCATAAAAGGCGCTACACTTAGCCTGGTTGGACGTAACCTGTTTTATCTGATGAAGAAGACAGATAACATTGATCCTGAATCTGATTACAGCAACAATGCCCAGGGCTTAGAGCTTGGCGGCGTTCCTTCAACCAGGACCTATGGTTTAAATCTGAGTGTCAAATTATAATTCATTAACGATTAATCTTATTAAGATGAAAAAGATATTTATATATACCGCAATGATTATTGGGGCACTGTTTATAAGTCCGGGTTGTAGAAAAGATTTTAATACAATAAACACAAACCCTGCAACTTATAACCAGTCTACATTTAATCCTAATTATTTATTAACTAGCGCCCAGTTAGGCTATTCGGGCAGCCAGGATTTCAGCTATGATACCTGGAGGGGAAATTTAATTTACTGTTCAACAATGATGCAGGGCTTTTCGACTGTTATCAGCTATTGGGCAGGCGACAAATATATCTTAAACTCGGGTTATACTGCCGCTTACTGGGGCTTTTCGGCCGGTACAACAACCGGTGGCGATGGCGCTTATCCAGAGCAGGTTAGGCCAATTGAGGATGTAGTTGAATCAACTATAAATATGCCGCAATACAATAACCTTCACCAGGTGGCGCGTATTATGAGGGCGCTGATATTTGAACGGATAACCGATCTGTATGGCGATATACCTTATTCACAGGCAGGATTGGGATATTATCAAAAAATATACTTCCCTGTTTATGATACGCAGCAATCAATTTATAACAATTTGCTAACAGAGGTTAATGATGCAGTTAACCATCTTGATCCGGCAGGTGATATTCCTACCGGCGACCAGTATTACAAGGGAAATATTGCGCAGTGGAAAAAATTTGGTTTTACACTTTTACTGCGCATGGCAATGCGTTTAACCAAAGTTGACCCTACAACCGCGCAAACCTATATTAAATTAGCCATCGGCAATACCATGACCAGCAATGCGGATAACGCCTTTTTGTTAGGTGATGCAACAGGCGGCCGTACCACGGTTAACCGTAACAGCCAAATATTGTTGGGTGACGGCGGCCAGGAGAATTTTTATACCAGGTGGTCGGCAACATTTATTAACCAGCTTAAAAGCACTAATGACCCCCGTTTGGGTGTAGTTGCGGTCACCAACTTATATGTTAACGACCAAACCAAAACTCAAAATCCGGCAGCAAATGCAACCCCTTCTGCACAAAAGGGTATGCCTAACGGGAAAGACCTAAGCGGTATCCCCGGTCAAACTGTTGGGTCTGACCCAAGCTTTACAGCATTTACAGATTATTCATCACCGGCCCCGGCTTTGATAAAAAGAAACGGGCCCACTTTTGTGTTGACGTATGCAGAGTCTGAACTGTTATTAGCAGAGGCAGCACAATCTTATGGCTTAGGCGGCAGCGCGGCGCAGCATTATCAAAACGGCGTTGTGGCAGCTATTACTTATTTGAGCCAGTATGACGCGGCTGCAACCGTTTCTACAGCAACTGCACAGGCTTACGTAACCGCCAACCCGTATAATGCAGCTACCGGTTTAAACCAGATCAATACCCAATACTGGGTGCTTACCAATACCATGCTTGATTTTTATGAAACATGGTCAAACTGGAGAAGGTCTGGCTTCCCGGTGCTTACCCCGGTTAATTACCCGGGTAATAATACCGGCGGTACTATTCCGCATCGTTTTCCTTACCCTATTATTGAGGCCGGTACAAACACCGCAAACTATAATGCAGCGCATAATGCTGTACCCGGTGGCGACGTACTTACTTCGCATGTTTGGTGGGATAAATAATTATATTAGTTGTATGATCAAATCCCCGCTGTCGCGGGGATTTTTTATGAAGGATCAATTCTATCCGAAAAAAAATGGCAAGATTAAATTTATTAGAAGAAACGCGGTATGAGAAATTACCGGTAACTATATATGCAAATAAGGCAGATGCATCACTGGCAGTAGCCGGCCGTATAGCGGCATTAATACGGAAAAAGCAAAAAATGGGCGAGCGGGCCGTGTTGGGGCTGGCCACCGGCGTAACACCCGTTGGCGTATATGCCGAACTGGTGCGGCTGCATAAAGAAGAAGGGTTGAGTTTTAATGGGGTGGTCACCTTTAATTTGGACGAATACTACCCCATGAAACCAACATCGGCACAAAGCTACGTAACGTTCATGAACGAAAACCTGTTCGATCATATCGATATAGATAAGAAAAATGTGCATATCCCAAAAGGCACGCTGGACAAAGCCAAAGTAGCCGAATGGTGCCTTGAATATGAAAAGAAAATAGAAGCGTTGGGCGGCCTTGACCTGCAGCTATTGGGTATTGGGCGTACAGGCCATATCGGTTTTAATGAGCCGGGCTCGGCGCCTAATTCAGGGACCAGGCTCGTTACGCTTGATGACCTTACCAGAAATGATGCCTCAAGGGATTTTGGCGGTAAGCAAAATGTGCCCACCAAAGCCATAACAATGGGCATTGGTACGATATTTAAAGCCAGGGAGATCATCCTGATGGCCTGGAGCGCCAAAAAAGCGCCGATTATCAAAAAAGCAGTAGAAGGAGATATATCCGGCGAGGTGCCCGCTACCTATCTGCAGCTTTCAGACCATGTAGAGTTTGTGCTGGATGAAGCCGCCGCGTCGGAATTAACACGCTTTGATACCCCGTGGCTGGTGAAGGACTGCAATTGGGATAACAGCCTGAAAAAGAAAGCAGTGATATGGCTGGCTACCACCGTAAACAAACCAATATTAAAGCTAACGGAAGAAGATTATAATAATCATGGTATGGCACAGCTGGCGGTTGAGCAGGGGCCGGTGTATAATATCAATATTGATATTTTTAACCAGGTACAACATACCATTACCGGCTGGCCGGGCGGCAAACCCGGTGCGGATGACATACAACGCCCCGAAAGGGCGGCACCCGCAAAAAAGCGGTCTGTCATCTTCTCGCCGCATCCGGATGATGATGTGATCTCTATGGGTGGTACGTTCATCCGTTTGGTTGACCAGGGGCATGATGTTCATGTGGCCTATCAAACATCGGGTAATACGGCGGTATGGGACGATGACGTATTAAGGTACATGGAATTTGCAACCGACTTTAACGAAAGCATTGGTGATGATACCTGCAAACTGAAAAATATTTACCAGGACATGCGCACCTTCATCGGTCAGAAACAACCTAACCAGGTAGATACGCCCGAGATTGCGAATGTAAAGGGTTTCATCCGCAAAAGCGAAGCTATATCAGGCGCGCGGTATGCAGGGTTGCAGGATGATCACATACATTTTATGGCGCTCCCTTTTTATGAAATTGGTAAAACCCAAAAGGATCCGGTGAGTGAGAAAGACATACAGCTTACTATAGACCTGCTGCAACAAATAAAACCACATCAAATATTTGCCGCAGGCGATTTTGCCGACCCACACGGTACGCATGTGGTATGCTTCAATATTATCCTTGCTGCTTTACAGCGGTTAAAACAAACAGAAACATGGATAGAAGATTGCTGGTTATGGATGTACCGGGGCGCCTGGCACGAGTTTGCAACGCATGAAATAGAGATGGCTGTACCTTTATCGCCACAGGAGGTGATCAGGAAACGGAATGCTATCTTTAAGCACCAGTCGCAGAAGGACAGGGCAGTATTTCCGGGCGATGACGCAAGGGAATTTTGGGTAAGGGCAGAGGACCGTAACCGCGAAACAGCGCGTTGCTATGACCAGCTTGGCCTTGCCGAATATGAAGCAATGGAAGCGTTTGTACGCTGGGAATTTTAAATCACCACACACTAAAAATAGATCATGACAAATACAATAACTCCGGCAATAAACCCAACAAAAAAAGGCATAAGCCCCATTTATATAATTGGCGCTTTGTTTTTCGTATTTGGGTTTGTTACCTGGCTAAACTCGGTACTAATTCCCTATTTAAAAATAGCCTGCCAGCTCAATAATTTCGAGTCGTACCTGGTTGCTTTTGCTTTTTACATTGCCTACCTGGTAATGGCGATACCTTCTGCCTGGGTGCTAAAGGCTACCGGGTTTAAAAATGGCATGTCGTTAGGCTTGTTGATCATGGGCATAGGGGCGCTCATTTTTATACCGGCAGCACTCACGCGTACCTATACCTTGTTTTTAACCGGCCTGTTTGTACAGGGAACCGGTTTGGCGGTATTACAAACCGCCTCCAATCCCTATATCACCATATTGGGGCCTATTGAAAGCGCCGCTAAGCGTATCAGTATTATGGGTATATTTAATAAAGTAGCCGGTTCCCTTGCACCCATAATACTTGGGGCTATCACCTTAAAGGATGCCGACCTGATCCAGAAAAAGCTGCTGACGCTCACCATTGCGCAAAAACAACTTGAGCTGGATGCCCTGGCACATCGCGTTATTTTACCTTACCTGGTGATATTGATCGTATTGGTAATATTGGCTTTATTGATTTATTTTTCTACACTCCCCGAAATAGAAGCCGGTGCAGGCAATGATACTGTTGAAAAAGGTGGCACCAAACAAACCAGCATTTTCCAGTTTCCGCATTTACTGGTGGGCGCAATTACTTTGTTCCTGTATGTTGGCGTTGAAGTAATGGCCGGCGATTCGGTGATTAGCTACGGGGCCAGCCAGGGCATACCTTTATCAACGGCTAAATTTTTCACTACCTGTACATTAACGGGCATGATACTTGGTTATATTGTTGGTATCATCAGCATCCCCAAATACTTTACGCAGGAAGCCGCGTTAAAGGTTTCGGCTTTTATAGGGGTGCTATTTTCACTGGCAGCCATATTTACATCGGGTTATACCTCTGTTTTATTTATTTCGCTGCTGGGCATTGCCAACTCACTAATGTGGCCTGCTTTATGGCCGCTGGCTATCAAAGGTTTGGGTAAGTTTACCAAAATAGGTTCATCATTGCTTATTATGGGTATTGCAGGCGGCGCGCTCATCCCGTTGTTATATGGATTTATTGTGGACCGGTTAATGGTATCCGGGCAGGTTAAAAGCATTGCCGCCACAGAAGGTTACTGGGTACTCATCCCGTGCTATTTAATGATCGCGTATTATGCCATTGCAGGCCATAAGCTAAAACCAAAAAATGAGGCAGATAAATCAAAATGATCTACAGTATGGAGTGAAAAATGCCTAAAATAGCGGACAAGTAATGTAAGACCAAAATTTTTGAAGTATAAACCCTTTGTTGAATAAATTAAAAATATCACTAAAGTAAACCTTTATGAAAAAAGTATTTTTTATGATCCTCCCGGCTTTATCAGGAAGTACCGCCTTTGCACAGGTAGCAGATTCAACAATGATCATCCCCCGGCCCGCTTCGGTGCAGGTAGCGGCCGGATCATTTGCTATCAGTAAGCAAACAAAATTAGTAGCGCATAGTGCCGATGCTAAAAAAATAGCCGGTATGTTCAATTACTTTTTGCAGAAAAAGTATGGGTTTGGCTTGAATGTAACCAACGTAGCGGCTAATGACGCCATTGTTTTGAATGTATCAAACGATGCTACATTGCCAAAAGAAGGGTACCTGCTTAAAGTAACCGGCAACGGTGTAAATATAACCGGGGATAAGGGCGGTGTTTTTTATGGGGTGCAATCTTTATTGCAATCAATAAATCAAAATGGTAGCCGCTTGTCTGTAAGTGCCGTAACCATAAACGACAGGCCAAATTTTGCTTACCGCGGGCTGATGCTGGATGTAAGCCGCCATTTTTTCGAGGTGGATGAAATTAAGAAGATACTTGATGTAATGGCCTATCTTAAACTGAACAGGTTTCACTGGCATTTAACTGACGACCAGGGCTGGCGTTTGGAAATAAAGAAATACCCTAAACTTACCGCCATAAGCGCGTGGCGCGATTCGACAATTATTGGAAGTTACGGCGATAATAAACCATTTATTTACGATGGCAAAAAGAGTGGCGGGTTTTATACCCAGGAGCAGGCGCGTGACGTTGTGAAATACGCCGCCGAAAGAAATATTGAGATAATTCCTGAAATTGAGATGCCGGGCCATAGTACCGCCGTATTAGCGGCTTATCCCGAATTTGGAAATGATCCTGCGCCCTACCATGTGCCGGGCTATTGGGGCGTACACTATACTATTTACAGCCCGGGAGAGCCTACATTTACGTTCCTGGAAGATGTACTGACCGAAGTGATGGCTATTTTCCCTTCAAAATACATCCATATCGGGGGCGATGAAGTGCCAAAGAACGAATGGAAAACTTCTGCTTTAGCGCAAAGCCTTATCAAGCAAAATAATTTAAAAGATGAAAATGAGCTGCAAAGCTGGTTTATAAACCACATAGAAAAGTTTTTAAACAAAAACGGGCGCAACTTAATAGGCTGGGACGAAATACTGGAAGGCGGTTTATCGCCCAATGCAACGGTAATGAGCTGGCGGGGCGAGCAAGGCGGTATAGAGGCTGCCAAACAAGGCCATAATGTTGTGATGACACCCGGCGCCACCATGTACCTTGACCACGCGCAGGCTAAAGACAACCAAACAGAACCTTTAACCATAGGCGGGTTTTTGCCTTTGAATGTAGTGTATGGCTATAACCCGCTGCCTGCCGCTTTAACGCCCGATCAGCAAAAATTTATAATGGGTGTACAGGGAAATATGTGGACGGAGTATATTCCGACCGGGACAAAGCTGGAATATATGCTTTTCCCAAGGGCCGCGGCTATTGCCGAAGTAGGGTGGACCATGCCGGCTAATAAAGACTACGATAACTTTAGTAAAGCGAGACTGCCAATGCTGTTACGCGACCTGGATAAATTTGGTATCAACTACCGCATCCCCGAAGCTAATGTTGTAATTAACTATGATGCACAATCGGGCCGGAAGAAAATAACGATAACCCCGTTTGTGGCAGGCAGCAAGGTATATTATACGGTTGACGGCCATAAAGCTAATAACAATGCAGAGGTGTACAACGGCCCAATATTGGCGCCGTTTACCAATGGCCGCGCGGCAACTTTAAAATACGTTATTGTAACGCCCGGAAACAGGATGAGCAATGAATATAGCGTTGATATAAAATAGATGTGAAAATGTCCTACTTTAGTAAAGTATAATCTTATTAAATGAAAATTGGGTCAGTTTATTTTATATGCGCTGTATTTTTAATATCGTGTAATCACACAGATAAAAAAGTGATAGCAAAAGTTGATATCAAATCTGCTAACACTAAACGTATTGCTAATATTCAACGTGTAAACGATACTTTAGCGATACCGGATGATACTATTCCTAAAATTATAATTCCTGAAGGGACAATACAAATAGGAGAAGATAAGTTGGATACAACAAGTAAGGTGAAAATAATTTATAATAGTGATGTGTTAAACAACGGTGTTAATAATGTTGACCCTGAATACAGCAAATTAAATTGGAAGGGTATATTTTACAGTAAAGATAATTATTATATAAAGCCGACTAAAACCAAAGTTAGTAAAGAGCGCCCTTCGCCAGCTGAAGACCCAAGTGAAGAACCTATTTGGATTTTAAAATGCGAGATCAAAGATTCTTGTTTCAGACTAATTAGTGGAGTTGACAATTTATCAGTAGGCCCAATTAAACGAGTGAAGATAGCTGACTTTTATTACGCAGGTCAAAAACAGGAATTCAATTACGAAGGGGTGGTTTATACTCTTTATACAACTGGCACTAAAAAGAATGGCAACATATACAATTTTAAGTTGTTTTTAATGGCAAAAGTTAAAGGACATACATTTAACCAACTCCTTTATTCGCTTGGCAACGATGTGGCATTACACAATGGGGGTGATAATGTTGATACCATATTTATAAGCTTGGTAGGAGATATTGACGGAGACAAAATTCCGGATTTTATCATCGATGATGGTGGATATGCGTTTGGTAGCAGCCGTTTCTATTTATCAACGCCTGCTGGTAATAATGCAATATTAAAGTTGGTTGGTTATAGTGAAGACCGAGGCTAATATAACCCGACGCCCTTGACTTATTTTGTTGCCAAAACCTAAACAAAAAGCCTCAAGACTTCCGACTTGAGGCTTTTGACTTTCCCTTGTGATCCCATCAGGATTCGAACCTGAGACCTACAGATTAGAAATCTGTTGCTCTATCCAGCTGAGCTATAGGACCATTGCAAATTTTTGCAGTGCAAAGTTAATAAATATGCTTAAAAGCGTGTAGTTGAGTTTTGATTTTTTTTTGAACTGATGGCTATAGCTATAATTCCTTGTGATCCTCTTCCTGTAACGTAATGCAGGTTAAACATTTTGCTGATCAGAATAAGGCCCTATAGGTTGATCTCTTTGGCGTAGCGATACAGCCTGTTGAAAAAATTAACCGGATGCAATAATATTGGAATAAATATTATAAAAAACTTAAAGTGAAATATTTTAAGTTTAAACCTATCAAAGGCTCAAATAATAAAATCTTAAGGTGTATGCCGCGTTATGCGCTAAGGGCCTTAAATAAAAAATTATGCATATAAATTATCTTCCCGGCTACTTCCGTCAATCGCTTTTCTGATAAACTATTTACCGTTGCCCTAATTTTTCCTTCATTATCATTTTTAGGCTCAACACAGGTAAGGTTATCCATAAATTTCCTAAAATCTTTAACTATGCCGTCCGGGAGGTCATCATTATGTATATGAATCAAAGATTCAGACACGGCATTAATTATTTTTTCACCTAACGGCAAATCCGTACTTAAAGCGAGAACGGCAGTTTTAAATTTCTGATGGGCAAATTGAGTGTTCATACGCATTAATTTACTTTACTGTCTGAAAAACTTATTTCTTTACCTGGTAATCAAAAATGATTCCACTTTGTTCCAGGTGTGTTTATTTTGTTAAAGTGTCTTTTTAAAAGTTCATAATGTTTTAAAAAAATTATAACGGGGATAATCCTCAGTCATAAAAATTAACGGCTTCTTTATTTGCTATCAATTTGCGTATTTTGTTTACCAGGACATGCGGCTCAAATGGCTTTTCAATAAAATCATCAACCCCCGCGGCCATGGCTTCCATTTTTTCCTTTTCAACTACTGAGGCAGAAAAAGAAATGATAGGTATATCTTTTTTCGAACTCATCATTTCGTTACGGATCGCTTTTGTGGTTTCGTACCCATTCATAACAGGCATATGGGTGTCCATCAGGATAAGCTTATAATCGTTATTTTTTATTTTTTCGAGTGCTTCCAATCCATTGCCCGCCACTTCTACATCTATATTCCATTCTTTCAGCATTTCTATTACTATAAACTGGTTAACCAGGTTGTCTTCTACCAGTAATACTAAGATATTATCTGCCTCGGGAAAGGCTTGCAAATCCTCGTTATCCCCGGGTTGTTTAGCCTCATCGGCCAATGCATACCAGTTACAAAAAGTAAACGTTGTCCCTTCGCCCATTTCGCTTTCAACGCTTAATGTGCCGCCTTTCAACTTGGTAAGCTTTTTTACGATAGAAAGCCCCAAACCGGTGCCGCCAAATTTTTGCCATGTTTTATCATCAACCTGTTCAAAACGGGTAAATATTTTATCTATTGATGATTTAGGAATGCCAATACCAGAATCTTTAACCGTGAATTTAAGCTGTACATTTTCCTCGTTTTTGTCAATTAGTTTAAGGCCGACAAATACACTTCCCGATGGGGTGAATTTTATGGCATTGCTGATGAGGTTCATTAAAATTTGATTTAATCGCAGGGAATCTACCATAATCATTGCCGGTACATCCGGGTCTATCTCGCAGGTTAATGTTAATTTTTTTTCCTGGGCCATTGGACGGGTCAGGTCACAAATGGTTTCCATTAGATGTACGATATTGTTTTTTGCCCTAACGATCTCAATTTTACCTGCGTCCATTTTGGCGCTCTCCAATATGTCATTGACAATTCCGAGCAACGCACTGGAAGAAAATCCCATCAATTTCAACATTTCCTGCTGGTCTTTATCAAGCCTGGTTTCCTTTAAAAGGTAAGCCAGGCCTATAATCGCATTTAATGGCGTACGGATCTCATGGCTCATATTAGCCAGGAAATTCTCTGTAATGACCTTACTTTTCTCTGTTTTTTCAATTGACTTATACAGCTCATCTTGATACAGTTCCAGCTCATCATTCTTTTTCTTTATCTCTTTTTGGTAGTTAACCAATATGATCAATGAGTTCACCTTTGCATTGGTAATATAAAGATCAAGGGGTTTAAATAGGTAGTCTACAGCTCCTTTGCTTAACCCCTTGACTACATGTTCTGAACTCATGGAATAGCCGGTTACCAGGATCACCATAATGTGTTCTGTCAGCGGGTTTCCCTTGATCATATCTAATAATTCAAAGCCGTCAATTTCGGGCATTTTAACATCGATCAATGCTATAGATATATCTTTATCAATGCAGGTTTGTATAACGTTTTTTGGAGAAGTAGTGGTAAAAATATTTAACTCCTCCCTTTCTAAAGAAGATTCTAATGCCATTATATTATCAGCATTATCATCCACAATAAGAAGGTTGATTATTTCTGTCGTGGGTATTTTCATTTTTGAAACCATTGGGGTAAAAAAGCTTTTTCAAGTATTTAATAATATAATGCAATAACCACTAAAATAAATTATAGTTCCCGTTGTATTTTTAATTGCAGAGAAAAATAATTAATACATGTTAGTTATTTGTTTCTCATTTATCAAAAATCAAGCCTGTTGTATTATTAGAACAATTTAAAATGTCGGTGTAGTTAAAATGACACACCTTGTCGGTAATTTTATTATAACTCCCCAACTATTTGAAAGTATTTTTAATATAAAGTTAATTTTTTTGAGTGGGGAATAATTATATTAATATCATTGTATGCTTTTTTCTGTGAATGCGCACAATGGATTATAAAAACGGAGGGAATGCGGCTTGATTGTTGGGTGTAGACTTTGTCTATTAAACAAATTTATCTCTCTAATCATTTGCCATGAAAACACAATTATCCGCCATTTTACTAATTTTAGTCATTAGTTCTTGCACAAAGGGCATAGCTCCTGTTGCGCCATCCCCCGCTCCGGTTGGGTTCACAGCCACTGTTAACCAAACACTCGGAACGTTTGATGATACCGGCCGGCCTACAAACCTGGAAACCCCTGACGTTATTTCCAATTCCCTATTAACATTTCTTCATACTACCCTGCCAGAGGGTGTTGATTTAAATACAACACACCCCGAGCTGCTTTCGAGTAGCGCTATACCAGACATTTCACTCACCCAAAAAACAGAATTACATATGACTTTTGTGTCCTCGGGTTCCGGCAATTCTAATACCATAGGTTTTTACACGTATCCAACTAATAACCCGCCCACAAAACCGACTGACGTTAAAAACATTACTGTTGTATTTCCAAGCGCGGGAAGCAATACGCCACTAAAGCCCGGCGATAAAATGAATATGGGTACATTTGATGCCGGTACCAGCGTTGGTTTTGTATTAATGTCAAACGCCTGGAACGCCACTTCTAAGACTTTAAACTACAATGTGGTTCATTATTGTTCAAATGATATTTTGAACACGGAAACCAATCCGGCTATACGGAAACATGCCATTTTACTTAACTATGCGGCAGAATCGAAAATATTGATCGGGTTTGAGGACCTGGACAGATCTCTTCCCTATTGCGACAATGATTTTAACGATGTGGTGTTTTATATAAGTATGGTAGCCAAATAATTTGGCTTTTTACTACTTGTGCCAATGTAACGTTAGAATTCAGTTGAACGGGAAAGTGCAGAAGTAACGAGTGCTATCAAATCGTGTATATTAACGTAAGGCTTTTTAAAATAGGCATCTGCCTTGCATTGGGAGGCGTAACCTTCTAAAGAATCTGAAGCTGATACCAAAATGATAGGAATATGCCTGGTTTGCGGCCTCGATTTTAGCATGATACATATAATATGCCCGTTAACAAACGGAAGCTGCTCGTCTATAATAAAGCAATCTGCTTTCAGGTCTATCAGGTTTTCAATGGTAGATAAGGACGGCAGGGTAGTAGAGTGGTAGCCTTGTTCTTTTAGAAGATCTTTAACAATATCGGCGATGATAACATCGTCTTCTATAATAACTATATGCTTGCTCATGTGATGTTTAGGAATATTATAAAAACATTGTTAACTAATTAGGCGGGCTTTCTGTTAGGGGATGAATATTTACTTTCTGAAATATTGATTTTCATGAAAGGATTAAAGTTAGGTTGCAATAGCTAATCAGGGGCTGCGCTGGCCAAACTATAGGGCCATTACAAGATTTTTGCATTGCAAGTTAATAAATATTCTTAAAAGTTGTTGGATTTATTTTTAGTGATTTGAACCTGAAACGGGCCTCAAATCACTAATACTGCCATAAATTAAGCTCCCAGTCCATCAAAGATTTTTTGATCTTCTCCGACTCATACAACCTGTCAATGCCTATCGCATGATCCTTAATGCGTTCATCCAGCGGGTTGGATTGTTTAACTACATAGGCTTTAAAAAGCCGCTTGGTAAACACATCATCAAAGCTTAGGCCGGGGGCGTCATTCCGGTTGTTAACAACCTCTTTGTTAACCAGCACCTGCCGTACCTGGGGGAAGTACAGCCAAAATGCGGGCTGGTAATCAAATGATAAGCCTGCTTCCCCTTCTACCTTTTGCCTTATCAACGGGGCAATACCAATTATGCGGTATTCTTCTACCGAGCGCTGTTTATCAAATACCACATCTTCCTTAATACGGAATTTTAGCACACTATCCGGGTTAAATTCGCCGGCTACCATTTTTGAACCTGATTTATCGCCATTCTTATCAAATGTGCTAACTACCGAGCTGTCCGCCATTTTTAGTTTTGCTTTTTCGGGTGTTAATGGAAAAGAAAATTCATCGCCATCGGGGTCGTCTTTGGTGGGTATCGGGTCATAAGCGGTTAATTGGCCTGTAGCTATGGCATCCATTAATGCATCAATCAGGCGCGATTTTGGCGCCACCAGGTATTGGTTCATCTTTTCGCGTAGGTCTATTTCCTGCCATATCCGCCTGGAATACACTACATCTGCCTCGCGTAAAACAGGCAGGGGAGTTACTTTAGCATTTTTGATATTGGTCTTTTTATAATAGCCGTCCAGCGGCCTGTCCGGTGTGGCCGGGGTTATGCTAACGGGCCTGGCTGATGTGGTTGGTGTTATGCTAAATTTCCCGCTGGAAGGTACAGCAGGAATGTATTGCTTATTTTGAAATATTTTATTGCTTGTCCAATCGCCTTCAATAACAATTTTTTTGTTTAAAGAGTCGACCTTAAAATGGCCGGTCAAACTTTTCAGGGCGCATTTCAATCCTTCGGGGCATTTGGTTACTTCATTTTCATTGATAGTAATATTTAAACCGTCACTAATACCGGTAAACTTTTCTTCCACAAAATCCCCGTTGTCATCAGTAGACCGGGATGTGCCGGTTAAGTTTTTTCCCTGTTGTGAAATAGTTATATCAATTTTAAATGACTTGCCGTCCTGGGTAAGCACACCACTCCATTTACCCGGCATATCCTGCCCCAGTACAGCTATAGGTATAAATAGAACGAACAAACAAAACCCTTTAATTTTCATCGGGGTTAAATGTAACTATTTATTTTTTTAACTGCCAGAACGAGCCTTCATATCTAAAGGGTTTAAGCTGTATGTAGTACTTTTCGTGTTCGGCTATAAAATCAAATACTTTATTGTAGTTATTTGCTAACTGGGATTCTAATTTAGCGCGGTCAAAAAATGTACATGGGTAAGATGCGTCAATGCCATAAAAAACCGGTGGGACGTGCTGGATAGTTATTCTATCCCGGTTTTTGTCATTATAGGCAATTAAATCCACCATAAGGTACGGAATCCTGAACAGTTGAATTTTTTCAAGCAGCTCATAAGGCCGGTCAATATATTGTAACGCGTTGGATATTAATAATAAATTTGGTTCAGGATGCCGGGCAAAGCATTCTTCCAGCGAATGATAGAATTGGATATGCTCATTTTCAAAGGCCTTTTTACCCACCTCTACAAATTTAGGCTGCTCAATAATACACCAGTTTAAATTGGTTAAGTGAGATAAATAGCTAATGTTTTGATAATAGGAAGTACCTAACGAACCACCGAAGTCAATTATAGTTAGTTTGTTATTATTGCGGCCCGCAACTAACAAAAGCACACTCAGCAAGTGAAAGTTTACACTTATATCATCATAAAGTATCCCGTCACGCTCATAAACAGCTTCTCCATTTTTAACCTTAGCGGTAGTATCAATTATGCGTTGTAATATATGGCCTTCATCATAACCGGTGCATTTTTCTTTAGCTTCTTCATAGGTTCTATAATCCCCTTTCCAGCCATATTTAAAGCTGTACCATCTTAAAGTATTCATTATCGGCGGAAAAAATCCTTTTAGTAAATAATGCATAAGCCAGGCTGTTAAAACTTATTTAAAACATCAATAACTCTGTATATATCTTCGGTAGTATGCGCAAACGAACAGGGCAGGCTTAATGTGGTATTATGGATCTCGGACGAAATAGGATAGTTTAAATGATTCATCGCTTTGAAGGCTTTTTGTTTATGCGGGGCAACGGGGTAATGTATTTCTGTCCCTATATTATTTTCTAATAAATAAGCCTTTAGCCTGTCACGTTCTGGATGCCTTATATTAAATATATGATAAACGTTATAAAAATCAGTATTAACTACCGGTTTAATATAGTTATTATTAAGGTATTCCAAATAAATAGAGGCTAGTTTATTTTTATGCTCGTTTATTTTTTTTAGATGGGGTAGCTTAACCCTTAAAAAAGAAGCCTGGATCTCATCTAACCTTGAATTATAACCAACAATTTCATTAAAATATTTTTTCTCTGAACCATAATTGCGCAGTTGCTTCAGCGTTTCATAATCTTTTTCAGATTTGCAGATCACCGCCCCCGCGTCTCCTAAGGCGCCAAGATTTTTTGTGGGATAAAAACTAAAAGCAGCAAAGTCGCCAAATGTTCCGGCAAGCTTTCCTTTGTATGTGGCGCCATGGGCCTGCGCACAGTCTTCAATTAATTTAAGCTTCTTATTCTTAACGATTGATAAGATAGGGTCCATTTGGCAACATTGCCCATACAAATGCACTATCATAATGGCTACCGTCCTGTCTGTAATTGCGGATCCTATTTTTTGCGGATCGATATTGTAGGTATTAATATCGGGCTCAACAAGCACCGGGACAAGGCCGCAATGTACTATGGCTAAAATAGTAGCTATGTAGGTATTAGCCGGAACAATAACTTCATCCCCTGTTTTGAAATTACAGCATTTTAATGATAAAATAAGTGCATCTAACCCATTGGCAACCCCAACTACGTACTTTTCCTGGTGAAAATTGCCAAATTCTTTTTCAAATTGCGAAACCTCCTCGCCCAAAATATACCATCCTTTATCTAAAAAACCTGCAAATTTTTGTTGCAGAAGGATTTCAAAAGGCTTATTTAGAATACTCAGATTTTCATATTGGACCGTATGGCTCATAAATATAATCTTTGGGGTCAAATGCTGTTGAAGCCAGTATTAACAAAATGGCATCAGGAGAAAAATCATGCATTACATGCCAGTCTTCAGGTTCTAAAATTAAGCACTTTTCGGGCGAGTCCAAATCGAATAGTTCAGTTTTAGTACTGTTATTATTTGTTATTTTGCAGGAACCCTGTATGCATATGGCAGCCTGGTGGGTATTGTGGTGCCTGTGCCCGCCGCGGTCAGAATCATCAACGGTGTAAATATAAAATAAACGTTTTATTTCAAAATCAACAACATGGTCAAGCACGGTAAGTATCCCACGGCTATCTTTAAAGGTTTTAAGGTTAATTATATGTGCCATGTTATTATGCCATCGGAACTAAAAGATCGGTTTCGATCAGATCAAGCAGTTTTGAACTTTTAATTCCATCCACTTTCCTGGCGAATAACATATTGGATTTTTTAATTTCTTCAAAATCATTTTCGTTCAATACTTTAGGGCTGGCACCACCCAATGACCAATCTATATATCGATGCGTTTCGTTAACAATTTTTTCTTTAAAGGATGAATTTAATAAGATAGTCTGAAAAACAAATTCATCACTGCCCCAGCATAAAGAGAAGAAGTTCATTAGTTTTTTGTCGTTCTCAACCTTATTAACAACATACATTGCTGTTTCGGGGCTCAGCATCCAAAACATAGATTTTCCATAAGGATGCAAACCATAAGGCAATTTGCGTGTGGGCATAAAATAGTTGATGATCTTTTCAAGCCTATTCTTGCCTTTGAAATTATAATTGGCAAGAAAATACTTCTCCATTCTTATCGAACCTTCTTTCCAATCATTTTTGATATCCCTGTAGCTTAAAAATTCTTTGCCTTCGTTTTGTTTAAAGAAGTCTGCCAATTGGTTAGCCGATTTAAGCGGATAATCCTGCCCGCTTAAAAAGTTAATAAAACTATATTCAATATCAGACGCCACTATCTCTTTAATACATTTAAAAGTAGCTATTACTGTATCAAACCCGGCCCATTTTACATTTACCCTATCGTTTATAAAATATACATTAGGCAAGTCTTTCAAAAACAGGTGAGGATTGATATCATATTTCTTGTCAACATGAATGTAGAAATCGAAATCTGCATGCATCATGCTCTTGATCATCCTTTCGGTTTGATGAGGATTAGTATATGTTAAAATAAGGTGGGCAACGCGCATGTTTTTCAATATCTAAAAATACTTTATTTTAATCTAAGGCAAATGCAATATTTTGGAAAATATTACAGAAAAAAATTAGCTATAAAACAGGCAGTTTAATGCGTATAGGTAAATTGCCTGTTTGTTTATAGTTAAATTTAACTTGAACAGTCAATTAAAATAGGGGAGCGACAGCAAATATATATATTATTCGTACGATTTTTCTAACCCTATTCTAATCTCTTTTGTAATAATTCTGTATTAATTCTGAATTTTTTTGAAAGGGTGCCCGAATTAACAATAAAGACCTTAAACAAACAAATAATAAAGCTATAAATTTATCAAGCTTGTTGTACCAAACCGAGGTTTTTAATTGTAATATGTATGTTATACTTTTAGCATAAGATAAATCTATTTATCTTATTGATAGACTACGGCGTTTTAACAACAATGGTTGCGCCTCCTATTGATTATATTATATACCATAACTCTTCCCATATTTCGGCTTCCTTATAAAAGTTTTCTAATCTAAATTGTAAATTATACTTTTAGCAAAAAAACATATATGATATTAATTGCTGACGGTGGCTCAACAAAAACTAACTGGTGTTTGGTTACTGATGATAATAAGAAGGTATATTTTAATACAGAAGGCTATAATCCTTTTTTTGTAAGCGGCGATTATATTATCAAATCGCTAAATGAAAGCCTGCCTGTTGATCTTGAAAAAGATAAAATAACAGAAGTGAATTATTACGGTGCAGGCTGCTCTACAGCCGAAAAGCGTAAACAGGTACAGGATGCAATGGCCATGGTTTTTACCACTGCTAAGGTAAATATCGGGCATGACCTGCTTGCTGCAGCGCGCGCCGTATTGGGTAATACACCCGGCTTTGCCGCTATTTTGGGCACCGGTACCAATACGTGTTTATATGACGGCAAGGACATACTTCAAAATATTGACTCGGGCGCTTATATATTAGGTGACGAGGGTAGCGGCTGTTACATAGGTAAAAAACTATTGGTTGATTATTTGAGAGGATATATGCCCGATGCAGTGCGCGAAAGCTTTTGGGAAACCTATAAGCTTACTCCTGATGATGTAAACGAGCAGGTTTATACCCAGCCGTTAGCCAATAGGTTTTGTGCCCAGTTCAGCAAGTTTGTGTATGATAATAATGCTCATATTGAATATACCCGGAACCTGGTAAAAACTTCGTTCGATGATTTTTTCCGGAACCTGGTTACCCATTATCCCAATTATCAGCAGCATACGTTTAATTGCATTGGCTCGGTTGGCTATAATTTCAGGAATGTTTTGGAAGAAGTGGTTGTAGAAAATGGGATGGTATTAGGCAACATTATCCGTTCGCCAATAGACAATTTGGTGAAGTATCATTTGGAGCATACGGTGTAGTCAGTTAACAGTTTTTAGTGTGCAGTTTATCTTAGCACTAAGTATGCTTAAAAATTATTTATATAAGTTACTGCAAACTCACAACTGCAAACTAACCTACTTCTCAACCGCCAGATCGGTCTGGAATATCTTGAAGTATTTGCGCTTGTCGAACTTATATAGCTTGGCTGCACGGTAGGAAACGCCTTTTTGTTTTTCGGCAAGCTCCTTTAAAAAGCCGTAGCTCAGCATCTTTTTGCGGAAATTCCTTTTATCCAGCTTTTTATTCAATATCGCCTCATAACATCCTTGCAATTGGGTTAGTGTAAATTTTTCGGGCAATAGTTCAAATGCAATGGGCAGGTAATTTAAGCGCCGACGCACTTTGCTAAGGCTGCGGTTAAATATCTCGGTATGGTCAAAAGCAAGTTTGCCTAATTCATTAACCGGGTGCCAAAACGCCTTGCGGGCCGATTGGGTTACCGGCCTTAATTCCTTTTGCCCGTTAAGGCGTATCAGCGCATAATAAGCTATGGTAATTACACGGCCCTGGGGGTGGCGATACACTTCGCCAAAGGTATGGAACTGCTCCAGGTGCAGGTCGCGCAAGCCGGTAAGCTCGTACAAAATGCGTTCTGCGGCATCATCAACACCTTCATCCTGTTTTACATAAGAGCCCGGCAGGGCAGGCCAATCTTTAAACGGGTCGTCATTACGATCTATCAATAATATTTTAAGCTCTCCGGCTTCATAGCCAAAAATTACACAATCGATTGTAAGGGCAAAATCAAAAGTGGGTACTATTAGTTCCAATACAGTGTTATAATTAAAGTTTTTACTAATCTAAGTATATGACGTTAATTCCAATCAAAATAATACAAAATAAATTTAAGGGTGTAATTTTCACACCTTATCTTCGTCCAATTATATGAGTGGTGTAAAGATGCATAAAATTTCAAAAATTGCAGTGCTAACTTCCGGCGGCGATGCCCCGGGAATGAACCCCTGCATCAGGGCTGTGGTACGAACAGCCATTTTTAATGGCTTAAAGGTTGTAGGTGTGCGGCAAGGGTATAAAGGGCTTATTGAAAATGATATGTACGACATGGATACCCGGTCGGTGAGTAACATATTGAGCCTGGGGGGTACTATATTAAAAACAGCGCGCTGCCTGCCTTTCCGTACAGATGAAGGTATGGAAACCGCTTACCAAAATGTAAAGGCACAAGGGATTGACGCCTTAATAGTAATAGGTGGCGATGGTACTTTTACCGGCGCTTTGCGGTTCTCGAAAAAATATCCCGACATAGCTATAATAGGTATACCCGGAACTATAGATAACGATCTTTACGGCTCTACCTATACGCTTGGTTTCGATACCGCAACCAATACGGTGATAGACGCTATTGATAAAATACGCGATACCGCCGATGCGCACGACCGCCTGTTTTTTATTGAAGTAATGGGCCGCGACTCGGGCGCTATTGCGTTACGTGCCGGTATATCATGCGGTGCCGAAGCGATATTGCTGCCAGAGAAATTGACGGCTATTGAGGACCTGATAAAAAACCTGAAAGATGGCGAGATCAACAAAAAATCATCAAGCATAGTTATTGTTGCCGAGGGCGATAAGAACGGCGGCGTATATGATATTGCCAAAGCAGTGCAAAAAGAAGTAAAGAATTACGATATAAAGGTTACTATATTGGGCCACCTGCAAAGAGGGGGCAGCCCAAGCAGTTTTGACAGGGTATTGGGCAGCAGGCTGGGTTTTGCCGCTGTTAATGCCTTAATTGCCGGCGAAACACAAAAAATGGTTGGCTTAATGGCCAACTCTATTAAGTTAACCAGCCTGGAAGAAGCGCTTACCGAGCATGAATTTAAATTGGAAGAGGATCTTTTGCAAATGATGGATGTTTTATCTATATAAATGATCGCGGTTATCTATAGCGGATCGAACCATGCCGACTGGCGTTTGGCAGATAAAGGAAGAACAATTGCTTCCTTTAAAACCAATGGTATTAATCCCTATTTTGATGACGAAAAAAATATCCTGCAGCTCCTCAACAAAAACATAAACCTGATACACCATGCCGAAGAAATAAAACGTGTTTATTTTTTTGGCGCCGGCGCGTCTTCAGATTCGCTGAAGGCTGTTGTGCAGCAATCACTGTCCTTGTTTTTTAAGTTTGCGAAAGTGACCGTGGCGCATGACCTTGACGCAGCAGCTATTGCCTGCTGCAAAAACACAGAAGGTATTGTAAGTATTTGTGGCAGCGGCACTAACGCGGCATGGTACGATGGGAAAAAAGTAAAACCAAACAATTTTGGACTGGGCTATATCCTGGCCGATGAAGGATCGGCAAACTGGTTGGGGAAGCAATTGATAAGTGGGTTTATGAGCGAAACCTTGCCGGCAGACATCCGCCAGAAGTTTATTAAACGTTACGATTATGACAGGGGCATCCTGCTGGATAAAGTTTACCGGCAAAAACACCCTGCTTTATTTCTAAGTTCGTTTACTGATTTTTTTGCGGATAACCGGGAGAATGATTATCTGAAAAATGTCATTAAAAACGGCTTTACTAAGCTAATTAACACATATTTGCTACCTTTATATCAACAGCACCCGGGGGCGATGATCTATTGTACGGGAACGGTAGCTGCTATCTTTGAGGATGAATTACAGGAGGCGGCCGCAGGTGCCGGGCTTAAAATTGCGGGGATAATTAAAGAACCAATAAATAATTTACTTACATATTACGCTAATAAAAACAAAAATTAAAAATCATGAAAATAGGAATTAACGGTTTCGGCCGTATTGGCCGTTTGGCTTTTAGGGCTGCTATCGAAAGACCAGGTGTTGAAGTTGTTGGCATCAATGACTTAGTTGAACCTGATTATATGGCTTATATGTTGAAATATGATTCAACACATGGCCCGTTTAAAGGAACAATTGCCGTTGAAGGCGGCCACCTGGTAGTGAATGGTAAAACTATCCGTGTAACTGCCGAAAGGGACCCTGCCAACCTTAAATGGGGTGAAGTAGGCGCCGAAATAATTATTGAATCAACAGGCTTATTCTTAACTATTGAATCAGCTCAAAAACATATTGACGCAGGTGCAAAAAAAGTAGTAATGAGCGCCCCTGCAAAAGACGATACCCCAACATTTGTTATGGGTGTAAATCATAAAAAATTAACTGCCGCGCATACTATCGTATCAAACGCGTCATGTACTACCAATTGCTTAGCGCCTATTGCTAAGGTATTAAACGATAGCTTTGGTATTGAAGAAGGTTTGATGACCACCGTACACGCCGTTACCGCTACCCAAAAAACAGTTGACAGCCCATCGGCTAAAGACTGGAGAGGCGGCCGTGGTGCTTACCAAAACATTATCCCTTCATCAACAGGCGCTGCTAAAGCGGTAACGCTGGTATTGCCCGAGTTAAAAGGTAAATTAACAGGTATGTCGTTCCGTGTTCCGGTTGCAGACGTTTCTGTAGTTGACTTAACCGTTCGTTTAAAGAACGGCGCTTCTTATGAGCAAATTAAACAAGCTATGAAAACCGCATCAGAAGGCGAACTTAAAGGTATTTTAGGCTATACCGAAGATGATGTAGTATCAGAAGATTTTAAAGGCGACCCGCGCACATCCATATTTGATGCAAAAGCAGGTATCGCTTTAAATGACAACTTTGTAAAAGTTGTTTCATGGTATGATAACGAATGGGGTTATTCTAACAAACTGATCGATTTGGTTCAGGAAGTTGGGAAATTGTAAGTCTCATTAATGATATGGAAAGCCCCCCGATTTATCGGGGGGCTTTTTGTTGGGGGTAAATGATTTTGAACATTGTGCGAAGCAGTATTAGATGCTATCGTTAACGCGAAGAAATAGAAGAATGGCCATGTATCATCCAAATAAATAATAATAATGGAGGTATTGTAATAAAAGCCCAGTATATAAAAAAAGAACTTAAAAAACTGAAATATACCTTAATAGTAAACCAAATCGGATGTTTGATAAACGTAAATTGATCAATATTATCACGAATAAATATTTCGCGATCAATGGGTAAATGATTCTCTTCATATTTTTCAATAATTGATAAATAATGATTTGAAATTTTTCTCATATCCTCGAGTGAAGTCTTTTCAGGGTTATCAAGATGAAAAGCTATATCTTCATATATTTTACTCAGCTCTTTACCACAATCATGAAATTTAGTCGCTTTAAGTTTATATTCTTTAGAACTTATGTATTGACTTATTGATAAAATTAATACTGATAATATGATTGTTATCCAACCTGTATCACTAACATCGAAGTAGGGCTTCAAAAAAGAAATTTGGGGGAAAATATTAAGTGCAATTATGTAAACAGTGAGAACCGAAATAGTTAAGCTAGAAAGGTTAGCATGTTTTTCTAATCTACTGTGGGCATTGAATCTCGCTCCTCGAGTTATCCAAACTTTCTGATACCACCGCTTAATAACTGCTTCCATTGTTTTTTAAAAAAGGGATACTTAATAAAGAATAATAAATTTCCTTAATAAGGAATAATTAGCCATAAAGGTTTATTTTAGATATACTTAAATAATTAAGTCCCAACGAATTGGAAGTATCCCTTTGGATCAAAAGTAGGAATAACCCACATCTTTCTCAAGTTTTCTCAATTGTTTCTTTTTAAACCTATTATATAAAGCTTCAATTGCGGCTACAGAATATTCAATAGATGGATTAAGATATCCTCTAAATATTAAATATTCTAATTTCTTTTTTGGAGTGTTTTGTAAATTATAGTCATTAATATAACCGCTCTTGGGATTATATTTTATTTCATAAAAAGTTCTTACTAGTCTTTTTAAATTCCCTGGGGCTTTATTTTCAAACGAGTCAAGTTTTAAAAAAAAACTATTTATTATTTTATCTAATCTAAACAACAAATTTCTGTCAGTAATTTCAGAAAAGAAAAACATCCAACCATAACTTTTATTTAGATCTCTAGATCCAGTGATCTTTTCGTTTAAATCTTCGATAAATGCAATATTGTAATTTGTATCATCATCTGTCAACCAAGCTCGCCTCATACTTTTTTCTGAAAACCCTTTTCGATAATGCGTAAATAAACTGGCTATCGAAAAAATAAATGTCTGTATGTTTTTTTCTGCGATGGAAACTATCTGGCTATTAATTTTGTATCCTAAATAATTTATGTCGGTTGTCAACTTTCCGCTAAATGTTTTTTCATCACCATGTATTGCTAAGTTTTTTGCGGCTAAGTGAGTTTTGATATTCTCTATACGATACGTTGCTAAAGGTTTATCAGTTAATATTAAAATATCATCCACATACCTTAAATACAAAAGATTTCTCTTGGAGATAGTTAAATCAAAATCACTTAAATAGATATGGGCTAGAACATTTGAAATTGCTAAACCTTGAGGAACGCCAAACTCGCAAGCATAGCTTGCTTTTTCTCTTTGAGCAACATTGTGAGGTATCGTTATATTGTTTAATGCGGTTTTTATTAATTCTAATAGTGTAGTATTTTTTATTTTAGATTCGAGTATTGATAAAAGAACGGTTCTATCAATTTTATCATAGAATTGCATTATATCTGTTTGAAAAAAATAGACCGCCGGTATAGAGTTATTAAATTTCTTTATATCAGCTATATATTTATTAGGCAACTTTTTATTGACACATTCGGGGAAAATATCATGCAGAATGTCTTTAATAATCGACAAAACTATTCTGTCACGGATTGTAGGAATGGATATGACACGTGGAAATTTATTCCTGCCTTTTGACTTTAGATTTTCTAAATAACATGAAAATTTATAACTTCCGTTTAAAACCTTAATGTTTATAAGATTGAAGGTATTCGATTTTCCTTTTTCGAATACATAATGGCCTATTTTGTCTATCCCTTTACTTGTTTTATTACCAAGCTTATTGTAGACTTCTTCGATATTTTCTATATCGAATTTTCGCGCAAAAAGAGAGTCTATACGTCTTGACACATCAAATGTGATTTGGTTACATGGTAAGTAAAAATAGAATATAAATGTTGCTTTTCCTACTTTGCCATCGTTGTACGTAATATGTTGTCCGAATGTCCCTGTAGAGGAGACTTTTGATTTGAGCATTCCGTATTTCGGAGGGCTTTTTTTTATTGGAATTGCATTCAAGTGAAAAAAACTGCTCATCGAAACAAGCAGCTTTCTATTTTTAATACGGTTTAATTATTTCTTTGGTAACTATATAGCAGTTGGGGCAAGGGGAAATTACAATTCTGGAAAGGCGCGAAGGATTTGATTTTGGATTACTTGTTCTAACAATTCACTCATTCGTATTCCATCTTGAATTTGTTGTAATTCCGCGTCCGTTACCACCCCTGCCTGATTTAAAGTTTCGTTATAATAAAGGTCGCCAACATCGTGTGTTTGGACTTGATTACAATCAATGAAAGTATCTCTATTTAAAGTATTTGTCGGGTTTGGTTGTATCCTCACGAGTGTTTCAAAAGGCAATCCATTTAATTCAAAAAATCTTTGCCGCCCTGCAAAATTAGAAGTCCCGCAAATCATAAAAACGCAATCATTGTCATAAATACCTAAACAAACATGAGGGTGAGGTTCTAATGAGGTGATTTTGGGATTTACAAACCAATATATATTTCCTATTGCGATGGCTTGTATAAAATCTTCTATTGGTGGCATTTTTACAAGATATGCTGAAACTGTTTTTTACTTAATGACAAAAGTTCTTCGCTTTGTGAAAAAGGTTCGTCATTTGATGAACTATAAAACAATTCATCTATTTCAATAGGGAATGCCCTGTGCGGGTCTGAATTTAGTTGCGCCTTATATTTAAACCATTCAGGGAAAGTATGGGTGTAGTCGCTTAATTCAAACTCCTTTAATTTACCATAAGAACTATAAACAAGTTCCATTATTTTTAAATCCGTTTTTGAAAACACAAGATCATCTACATCGCCTATTGATTTTATATCATATCCCGATGGTGCTGAAAGAAAGTTATCGGAATATTCAACTATGTCATGCCCCCACCATTCGGATTTTGAAATAATATCTTTTGTTCTTGAAGGGACTGGACCATTTTTCATGGCTACATAATTATCATTTGTAATTGTTCTGCCATAAATGCGTAGGTGTATTTTATCAGCTAAATAAACAAGTTTCCCTGCTTTCATATAGTTGATTATTCCACCCTCTTTTTGGGTGAAAAAATTTAATGCCTGTACCGCTTTTTTAAACTTAAATGAACTCATATGGTGAGGAGGACGATATTCATAAAATGAAGATATTAAGGTTAATATACAATTTTATTTATGAAATAACTTCACAAAGTTAAAAAATATTTGTATCAAAAACAACAAAACGGCTAATTATTTTAGCAATTGCCTTTTCCTTAACCACCATTTCCATCATTGTTCTCTTAGCAGACTCTTTTGTCTTTATAAAAAAGACACTTATTGCCACTCGTTGTCCTTAATATGTCGTCTAAATGTCTCTCACTTCGGACCGCTATACCGATAGTTTGCAACTACATAAGACCGCCTGAAAAAATGTGTATTTTATGTTAACCATGCTAAAATATAACTAATTGAATATCAATTTATTATAAAAGTAAATTTTGAATTGTGTTAAGTTATGTTAACCCTAATTTAACGCGAGAATGACGTGTTGATATCGTTCAATCAAAAACCTGTATATTAGTATTCAAAATCACTTGGTTATGATAAAAAATATTACCCTCATCCTATTGCTTTTCATCGCAACTTTAAGCAAATCCCACGCCCAAACACCCTACCCACAACCTGTAGAAAGCGATTACATCGCCAAAGATTTCACTTTCGAAAGCGGCGAAAAAATGGCTGAGTTAAGGGTGCATTGTATCACCGTTGGCGAGCCGCATAAGGATGCAAATGGCAATATCAAAAACGCGGTGCTGATAATGCACGGCACTACCGGCGATTCAAAAGGGCTGCTAAATGACCGGTTCGCCGGGCATTTGTTTGGTGTCGGTCAGCCGTTGGATGCAACTAAGTATTATATAGTTTTTGTGGACGGCATAGGCCACGGAAAATCGAGCAAGCCAAGCGACGGGCTGCACATGAAATTCCCGAAATATACCTATAATGATATGGTGAAGGCGCAATACCTGCTGGTTACCGAACATTTGGGTGTTAAGCATTTGCGGCTGGTGATGGGTACCTCCATGGGGGCTATGCATACCTGGGTTTGGGGCTATACCTATCCCGATTTTATGGATGCCCTGATGCCGCTGGCCAGTAACCCGGTAGAGATTGCCGGCCGTAACCGCATGATGCGCAAGCTGGCTATAGACCTGATAGAGAACGACCCGGCCTGGATGGGCGGCGAATATAAAATACAACCCAAAGAGGGCCTGATAGGCGCTGCGGCATCGTTATTGTTTATGGGGAGCAGTCCGCTGCAAATGCAAAAGGCTGCCCCAACACGCGAACAAGAAGATGCAGTATTAAAAAGAACAGAAGAACGCTACCAAACCACGCTGGATGCCAATGATGTGATCTATGCCTTTGATGCTTCGCGGTTTTATAACCCGTCGCCTTTTTTAGAGAAGATCAAAGCGCCATTGTTCGCCATAAACTCGGCAGATGATGAAGTAAACCCGCCCGAACTGGGCTTTATGGAAAAGGAAATAAAACGGGTAGCTAAAGGCAGGTACATTTTATTGCCGATCACCGATCAAACTGTCGGGCATGGTACCCATTCTATCCCTGCCATTTGGGGCAATTATTTGAAAGAATTGCTGGCGGTGAGTGAGAAGCCGTAAATAAAATGGTATGATTTTTATTTATCTTTGATAAAAACACGATATGTCTGTTGCACTTAATAATACTCAATTAGAGATCCTGAAATTATTCAGGAACGACCAGCCCGAGGAAGAACTCCAGGAGATACGGTCGTTGCTTATAGCGTACCTTGCAAATAAAGTAACCTTTGAAGCTGATAAAGCTTTTAACGAAAAGGGCTATACTGATGTCATTTTTGAAAAATGGAAAAAGGAACATTTTAGAAAAACAGCCTAACAAATGACTGTAGTAATAGACTGCAATATTTTCGTTATGTGTCTTACATCCGGTTCACCATACCATTTTATTTATCAATCGTTGGTTAATGGCAAATTCACCCTGGCAGTAACTAGTGATATTTTGCTGGAATATGAAGAAGTGTTACAACAAAAATATAGCGTTTCCACTGCGCGAACATTTATCACATTGCTAAATGAGTTGCCTAACATACATTATATACATCCGCATTATCAATGGCGGTTAATAACAATAGATCCGGATGATAATAAATATTGCGACTGCGCTATTGCGGGTCAGGCAACCTATATTGTGACAGAAGACAGGCATTTTGACGTTCTGAAAAATATTCCATTCCCTTCTCTAACCAACATATCAATAGATCATTTTTTAAAGGTTATTCAATCTATCTAAATTAACCAGGCTCTATTACGGACTTATAAGGCTTATTGTTAAGCAAGTTGGGTTTATCTAATTTTTAATTTATGTAAATTTGGTACACCAATTTAACATAAAGGAATTGTATTATGAATGTGATACATAAAGTTGAATCATGGGGCGACTCCCATCACCCTAAAATTTTAGATATTATACGCATGTTGCTGGGGCTGCTATTGATAGCCAAAGGGATAGCGTTTTTTAATAACGCCGCATTCCTGCGCGACCTGATCATCGAAAATCAAAAAGTTAACCAGCCCGAAGGGGTGATAACCGCCATAATTTATTATGTAACCTACGTGCATTTGGTGGGCGGGGCGCTCATTTTCCTGGGGTTGTTTACACGGCTTGCCGCTATATTTCAATTGCCTATTGTGTTAGGGGCGGTGTTTTTTATCAATATCATGACCTCGTTTGTTAATTCGGAGCTTTGGCTGTCTGTAATTGTGTTGGCGCTGCTGGTGCTTTTTATAATTATCGGCTCGGGCCCGCTGTCGCTGGATAATTATTTACCAGGCATTGCACCCGGTGAGGACGTTTGAACAACGATTAATCCTATAAATCATTAAATCCTAAAAATCGCGGTTCAGACAATTTGCGAACTTTATTTCCTTTCTTATCCATATACTGCTTAAAAACCTTAATTTTGCGCCTCGAAAAATGGTGCTTTTGCGCCGGTAATTTTGGGTAAACAAGATAAAATGAAGGTTTTAAAATTTGGCGGAACATCAGTAGGCAGTCCCGCCCGTATGAAAGCTCTGCTGGACATTGTAGATGCGTCCGAGCGGCAGATCGTAGTGTTATCAGCCGTATCGGGCACAACAAATAGTTTGGTCGAGATCGGTCAGGCTTATTTGGCCGGTGATAAAAATAAGGCGGCAGCTTTGATAAGCACTTTAAAAGATAAATACGAAACTTTTATAAAGGAGCTTTTTGCCAAGCCCGAATTTTTAGCGCAAGGCAAGGAAGTTATTGACTATCATTTTGGCTTATTGAGCAACCTGGCCAATGACCTGTTTACTTCTATCGAAGAAAAAGTCATATTAGCGCAGGGCGAGTTGTTGTCAACTACTTTATACCATGTTTATTTAAAGGAGATTGACGTGCCATCGGTATTGCTGCCCGCGCTTGATTTTATGAAAATTGATGAGGATAATGAACCTATTGTAGATCACATTACCTCGCACCTTACCCCATTATTAGACAAACATCCCGATAATAACCTGTTTATTACCCAGGGCTATATTTGCCGCAATGCATTTGGCGAGATTGATAACCTGCGCCGCGGAGGTAGTGATTATACGGCATCATTAATTGGAGCGGGTATCCGCAGCGAAGAAGTGCAGATATGGACAGATATTGACGGAATGCATAATAACGACCCGCGTATTGTGAGCGGTACCAAACCCATCGCCCAGCTATCGTTTGATGAGGCTGCCGAGCTGGCTTATTTTGGCGCCAAGATATTACATCCGCAAAGCGTTTTCCCGGCACAGAAATATAAAATACCCGTGCGGCTGTTGAACACCATGGACCCGAAAGCAAAGGGGACATTGATAACCAACGAAAGCGAAAAAGATAAAATAAAGTCCATTGCGGCTAAAGATGGCATTACGGCCATAAAGATACAATCAACCCGTATGCTGCTGGCTTATGGTTTTTTACGCCGGGTGTTCGAGGTGTTTGAACGGTACCGCACATCCATAGATATGATCACCACATCGGAAGTGGCGGTATCATTAACGATAGATGATACCACTTACTTAAACGAGATATTAGCCGAGCTTAAAACTTTTGGCGAGGTTGAAGTAGATACCGATCATACTATTATTTGCGTGGTAGGTGATTTTGGCGTAGACAAACATGGTTTTGGCTCGCGTGTACTGGAGGCTATCAAGCATTTGCCGTTAAGGATGATATCTTACGGCGGCAGTGCACATAATTTGTCTGTACTGGTTAAAACCCAGCATAAGGTTGAAGCTTTGAGGAGTTTGCATAGCAGGCTATTTTAAGCCCCCTAACCCCTAAAGAGGGAACTTTGAAAAGCAACTTTTTCAAAGCCAGGGTTAAAGAAATTTATTAATTAACAAAAACAAAAAGTCTCCCTTTTTAGGGGGAGATTTAGAGGGGGCCAAATGTTCAATAAAAATACCATAACCCGTTTTCAGCAATTAGAAACACCATTCTATTACTATGATATGGAGGTGCTACGCCAAACTTTGGAGGCTTGCCGTGCGGCATCGTCAAAGTATGGGTTTCATGTGCATTATGCCATGAAGGCCAACTTTAACCCCAGGGTGCTGGATATGATACAATCGTTTGGTTTTGGGGCCGATTGTGTAAGCGGGAACGAGGTAAAGGCAGCTGTTGAACATGGTTTTGGTAAGGATAATATAGTTTTTGCCGGCGTAGGTAAATCTGACAAAGAAATAAATTTGGCTTTGGATGCGGATATTTTCTGCTTCAATGTAGAATCTGTACAGGAACTGCAAATTATCAATGACCTGGCTAAAGCTAAAAACAAAACAGCCAATGTGGCTATCCGCATAAACCCTAATGTGGACGCGCATACGCATCATTACATTACCACCGGGCTTGAGGAAAACAAATTCGGCATTAATACCTGGCAGTTGGATGATGTGGTAGCTATGCTACGCAATTGTTCCAACCTGCAATTTTTAGGTATTCATTTTCACATTGGCTCGCAAATTACCGATATGGAAGTTTATAAAAGCCTTTGTATCCGTATCAATGAGATACAGGACTGGTTTGAGAACCATAATTTTAAGGTGAAAATATTGAATACCGGTGGCGGCCTGGGTGTTGATTACCATAACCCGGATACCCATACCATTTGCGATTTTGAAAGCTATTTTAAAGTATTTCATGATTTTTTAAATGTAAAACCCGGGCAGGAAGTTCATTTTGAATTGGGCCGGGCATTGGTGGCTCAAAGCGCATCCCTTATATCGCGGGTGCTTTACGTGAAAAACGGCCAAAAGAAGAATTTTTTGGTATTGGATGCCGGGATGACGGAATTGATACGTCCGATGCTTTACCAGGCATATCATAAAATAGAAAATCTTACTCAAGACTCAGAACTTAAGACTCACGACTCAAAATACGACGTTGTAGGCCCAATATGCGAGAGTACCGATTGTTTTCAAAAAGACGTAGAGCTGCCGCAATCTTACCGCGGCGACCTGATAGCTATTCGCACCGCAGGCGCTTATGGCGAGGTTATGGCTTCGGGCTATAATTTACGCGACAGGGTAGGCAGCGTTTACGCTGAATAATAATTCTCCACATTTTCATAACTGTATTTTAAACAATTATTAATTGTATATTAGGGCCTCTAATTTTCAGGCTTCTGCCTGCTATATGATAGCCTGTATTAAATGATTATTGACCAATTTTTTTACCGCGGGAACGATGCCGTGCAGAATGATTTATTAAAATATCAACCTGATGAAAATTTTTAAGCTTTTCTTTTCCCTGTTTTTTGTAATGGGTTTATCGTTAACCGTATCTGCACAGCAAGATTTTCATGAATGGGCTGCTACGCCGCCAATGGGCTGGAACAGTTGGGATTGCTACGGCCCCACCGTTGTTGAAAGCGAAGTAAAGGCCAATGCCGATTATATGGCTAAAAACCTGAAAAGCGTAGGATGGGAATATATTATTGTGGATATACGCTGGTATGTGGGTAATGACCATGCACATGGTTACAACCAAACCGACCCGGATTATGTACTGGATGAATATGGTCGCTTCCAGCCGGCAATAAACAGGTTCCCGTCTGCCGCTGGCGGTAAAGGGTTTAAGCCGCTGGCGGATTATATACATAGTAAGGGTTTAAAATTTGGTATCCATATTATGCGTGGCGTACCGGTTGAGGCGGTAAAACGTAACCTGCCAATTTTGGGCAGCAAGGCCACAGCTAAAGATATTTATAGCCCGGATGGGCAATGCAAATGGTTAAAGGACATGTACACCGTAGTGCGCGCCAAAGATGGGGCGCAGGAATATTACAATTCGCTTTTTAAACTGTATGCAGATTGGGGGATAGATTTTGTAAAGGTGGATGACCTTTCGCGGCCATACCATACTGATGAGGTTGAAATGATACGCAATGCCATTAATTTAACCGGGCGAAAGATAGTATTAAGTACCTCGCCGGGCGAAACCCCTGTTGCCAGTGCGGAACATGTACAACAACATGCCAATATGTGGCGCACAGTTGATGATTTTTGGGACGCCTGGAAACCGTTGAAGGACCATTTCAGTGTGTTTGAACGCTGGAACCAGTACCGCGCCCCCGGCGCATGGCCGGATGGCGATATGCTGCCACTGGGTAAAATTGGTATCCGTGCCGAAAGGGGCAATCCGCGGATGACCGCCTTTACCAAGGATGAGCAATATACCCTGATGACCTTATGGACCATATTTCGTTCGCCGTTAATGTTTGGCGGTAACTTGACTGATAATGATGATTTTACCTTATCGTTATTGAACAATAAGGAAGTGATGGCTATTGAGAAAAGCAGTGCCAATAATAAAGAGTTATTTAAGACCGATGATGCCGTATGCTGGATAGCAGACGATCCTAAAACGGGCGATAAATATGTGGCCTTGTTTAACCAGTCTGACAAGGCCGGCCCGGCAAAAATTGCTGTTCAGCTGCAGCAACTGGGTTTTAGCAGTAATTGTAAAGTACGTGACCTATGGGCTAAAAAAGACATAGGTAGCTTTAAAGGGGAGTTTGCGGCCGATATTAACAGTCATGGGGCCGGTTTGTATAAAATTTCAGGTAAATAAAATATAGAGTAATAAGAAGACACAATACAATGATGGACTTAAAGCAATTAGAGATATGGTTTGTAACGGGGAGCCAGGATTTGTACGGGGAAGAAACGTTGAAGCAGGTAGCGCAGCACTCGCAGGAGATCGCGGCATCATTTAACGCGGCCAGCCAGCTGCCCGTGCAGGTAATGTTCAAACCCACGGTAAAATCAA
>Ga0193702_1000018_pt1 | contig 77668 bp, 82 predicted proteins | sample U3a1metaG_FD_143060 | JGI IMG/M metagenome (GOLD analysis project Ga0193702, IMG submission 143060) | Soil microbial communities from a riparian zone of the East river system, Colorado, United States - U3a1 | ecosystem: Environmental > Terrestrial > Soil > Riparian zone | place: USA: East River... | reverse complement strand
CATCAGTAATTACACATGCTTCGGGAAAATTCTTTTTAACATCCCTTATCGCGCGCAAATACAAGCTTTCTTCGCGGTGGCTTTCGGTAGCGTATTTATCTTTTAAGGCTTCTTCAATATTCGGGAACAGGTCGAACGAATTCAACCCCAGCTTCATACAGCTTTCCACCTCGCGCAGCAAATTATCTATCGAATACCGGTAAATGCCCGGCATTGAGGCTATCTCGGTCTTTTGATTATTCCCGTCAACAATAAACAGCGGGAATATCAAATTAGCCGCGCTAATATGTGTTTCCTGCACCATTTGGCGGATAACTTCACTTTTCCGGTTTCTTCTTGGTCGTTGCATGTTTAGTTCATGGTTAATAGTTCATGGTTCATGGCTGTTGTTGGTTTATTTTAATAGATCATAGTATACTTTTACTATGATCTATGAACCATCAACTATGAACCAATCCAAACACCGCCTCTGCCAGTCCCACTTCATCGGGCGAGAAAGGCAGTATATAATTATTAACCCCCATCTCTTCCAGCTTTTTGCCGGTTGACCTGCCAATGGCGATCACTTTTTGATAAGGGTCCAGTAAATTCTCTGTAAAATAAGCATCCACGTTTGATGGGCTGGTAAATATCATTACATCAGATGTGCTTAGCTCAATATCTTCATCGGGCACGGTTTCGTAAACCGGCAGGTCGATGATCTTTGTTTCGGGCGATAACATTTGCTGTATGCTTCTTAGCGAAACTTCCGCACCGGGGAATAATACGGTAGATCCATTTGCTAATTTGGCAAAATCGCTGCCTATTTCTGCCGAGTCTATCCCTTCGCCTACAAACTCGGTAAAATGGCCTTTTTTACGCAGCATCTCTTCCGACCCGCTGCCCATAACGCCAAATTGTACGCCTTTAGGTAATAACGGCTCTAACTGAAAAAAATAATCAACCGCGTTTTTACTGGAGAAAAATATCCAATCGACATGCTTTAATATATACGGGTCCAGTTTGGTAATTACCGGCACGGTACGTATCAATGAACGTGCCTCTATATTGATATTATGTTTTTCCAGCGCTTTGCGGAAATAACTTTGTTCTGAAATATCGCGCGATATAAATACGCTTAACGGAAACTTGCGGGTTTCAGCAAAGTAGCTTACTACCTTTTCGGCTAAACCAGCTGTCGATGCGGCTTCCAAAAACAACCGGTCAGGAAAATCATCCCCGGTCTCTGCCTTCGAAGTAAATACCCGGAATTGTCCGTCTTCTTTGTAGCAATAACAGCCCAATGGCAAGTGGCAACCACCGCCAAAAAGTTTAAGCACGGTTCTTTCTACGGCCAGTTCTTCGGCAACATCCGGATGATTAAGCACCTGTAAAGCATTAAATAATTCGGTATCGGTTTCGCGGGTTTGTATAGCCAATGCGCCTTGCGCAGGTGCGGGCACAATTTCATTAGGGGTTAATACCTCCACATGAAATTCGCTTAGGTCAATACCTAAACGAGCAACGCCTGCCTTGGCTATCATGATGGCATCGTACTTTTCGTCCCGCAATTTCTCAATCCGGGTTGGTACGTTGCCGCGTAGGTCTTCAATTTCCAAATCGGGGCGATAAGCTAATAACTGCGCCTTGCGCCTGTTGGATGAAGTACCCACTGTTGCGCCAAATTTTACAGATAATTTTTGATGAACATCTACGCAATCCTTCAATATCAGTAATAGTTCTGATGGGTCTTCCCTTTCAGACACCGCTGCGATGATGAGCCCCGGCGGATTTTCTGTAGGCAGGTCTTTATGCGAGTGTACGGCAAGGTCAATAGTGCCGGCCAAAAGTTCTTCTTCCAGCTCTTTAGTAAAAAAACCTTTGCCTTCCAGCTTATCAAAGCTTAAATTAAGAATGCGGTCGCCCTGCGTTTTGATGATCTTCAGTTCGGCGGGGATACCTATCGCTGCCAGGCTATCCTTTACAAAGTTTGCCTGCCAAAGCGCCAGTTCGCTGCCGCGTGTACCTATAATTAAAGTTCTGTCCAAGAGGTGTTTTATTTGCAACCGCAAATTTAACTTTTTACAAATAGGTTTGTATGATTAATTGATGATATGAAAGTGGGGTGACTTAATGAGGCAAAAGGTGAAAGCAGAAAGGTAAAAGGTTATTTTTCACTTTACCCGATAATGTCGCGTAGCGACAACCCCTTTGTAGAATTATTATAACAAGATAAACATTGCGTCGTAGGTGCAATCCTTAGCGAACAAACATTGCCGCTATTGGGTAGCACCTACGACGCAATCTTCATCTTTATTTTTTGGCTACAAATAGATAGCCCCGATGGGGCAATTACCTGGCATAAATCGTAATACGATTTTAGGCACTTGTTATGGACAGGCACAGATATGTTATAACTTCACACCAATTTAATACCACATCATTACTTTTATAAAAAATTTGGCCCTATGGAAAGAAGATCAGCCATTAAAAGCATAGGCGGTTTATTATTGGCCCCGGCTTTGGTAAGCCGAGTTACAGATAAGCAACGCGTTTTAAGGATTGCACATTTGACCGATATTCATTTAAAAAACCAGTTTGGCGCGCCAGACAAGTTTGTAAAATGCCTGCATCATGTACAGCAACAAACCCCAAAGGTCGACTTTATATTAAATGGCGGTGATATTGTGTTTGACATGAATAAGGAAAACATCGGCACCATTAACGACCAATGGAAACTGATGAATTCGGTATTAAAAGCCGAGTGCAGCCTGCCGGTAAATTATTGTTTGGGCAATCACGATATCTGGTGGAACGAGGATGATAAGGGACAGGCTTTGTATGGGAAGAAATATTCAATGGACCAGCTAAAACTAACCAAACCTTACTACAGCATGGTTAAAAACGGGTGGAAGTTTATTATACTGGATAGCGTGCACCTGGATATTGATAACACCTGGTATATTGGCAAACTGGGCGATGAGCAATTTGCCTGGCTTGAAAATGAGTTGAAGCAAACGGACGCCGGTATGCCGGTTTTGGTGATGTCGCATATCCCCATCCTCACCGCAACATTAATGATAGAAGATAACATCATCAACAAATGGACCATGCTGGGTGGTGATATGCATACCGATACTTCTAAAATAATTAAGCTTTTTTACCAGCACCCAAATGTAAAGCTATGCCTTAGCGGCCACATCCATATGCGCGACAAGGTGGTTTATAACAACGTGACCTATTTATGTAACGGTGCCGTAAGTGGCGCCTGGTGGGAAGGCAACCGCCGCGAAACTGCGCCGGGTTATGGGCTAATAGACCTTTATGCCGATGGCAGCTTTGAGGAGAGTTATGTGAATTATTTATGACCGGAGAACAATATTTATACCTTTACAACAAAAAGATCAAGATGAAGAAATTTTACTTAACATTCAGCCTTTCAATGCTTTTAACATTCAGTTTATTTGTTTGTAAGGCGCAAATAAACTATCAACCCGGCTATGCTATTTTAAATGATGGTACCAGGATAAGCGGATCGATAAGGGTATATGATGATGAGCCCTGGACCAATCAGCGTTTCATATGGCTAAAGGATTCGGCGGCATTTGCTGCTGACCCTAAAGTAAGGGCAAAAAAATATAAAGTAGACGACCTGAAGTTTTACATGGTTGCATCGCGCGCGTTTGACAAGGTACACTTTGTTGATGTAGGCAACCTGCAGCTTAAAAGTTTGGGTACAAATGACCATATGATGGAAAGGTTAGCAATTGGACGCATTACCGCGCATCGGTTTTATTCGTACCCTGCTGATTTTGACGTTATTTATGCCCGTAACGACGAAGACCTGAAAGCACAGGAACAAAAGAAAAAAGATGATATTGTAAAAGCCTACAAAATACTTTTAATAAAAGATAACGAGACCAAACCACAGGATGCTTTTGATACGGATATGCCAAAATACCTGGGGGAAGTACCGGAAGTATCGCAAAAATTTCAAAACGGTGCTTATGGTAATGAACCAACAACTCCTAAAAAAGGCCTTGCTGCTAAAATGATATCTATGGCCCGAAAAACGACATTCAAATCAAACGAAGCGGATGCGGTTATAGCTGCGGTTAATGAGTACAACCAAAAGTCGCCGGTTAAAAAGTAACCCGAAATTTATTCAAAAAAAAGCCAGTGTTATAACACTGGCTTTTTTTTGATATTAGGTGACTGTGAGGACACAGTCAGCGGAAAGAAAATCTAATTATTATTGATCAATATATCCTTCGCCATGATCATGGGTACGCTGATATATTTCTTTTCCATGTAATTGATCACCTTTTCCAGCACCTCGCGGCTTTGCTGGTCCATTCCCTGCACTTCTTCGGCAAAAACGGTGTTGATGGCGGTATTGCGTATCTCTTTTATCTTTTCGGGCACCTGGCGCATGGCAAGCTCAATACGGCGTTGCTTTAGCATGGTGATGAACTCGGCTATATTTTGTTCGATGATCGCTTCGGCATGTACCAGTTCCTGGTAACGCTCCTGCAGGTTCTTTTTGGCAACCTCGTTTAAAGAATGCACCTCGATAAAATTAACCGGGAACTGTTCTAAAACTTCGGGCGCGGTATCATTTGGTACGGCTAAATCTACAATCGTCTTCTTATCGGTTTCGCCATTTAATAATGATGCATAAATCTCGGCAGTAATAATAGGCTCGACGCATGATGTACAGGTAATAATAGCATCAAAGCCTTTGTTATAATCTTTTAAAGCATCTATGGTAAATGCCTCGCCGCTCAAATCATTGGCCAGTTGTTGCGCTTTTGACAGGGTACGGTTAAATACCGCGAAGTTGGAAAACTTATGCTTTTGTAGGTATTTGGAAATATTGCGGTTGGTTTCTCCTGCACCTATAATTAAAACACGTGCATTGGAGCATAGCTTCAAATCCTTTAGCTTACGATAAGCTAAAGACACAACCGAAATAGGATTTTTTGAGATATTTGTATGCGTATAAACTTCTTTGGCTGTTTTTACAATACAGCTCATGAACATGCGCAGGCAATCGCCGGTTAGGCCAGCCTCTTTGCAATCTTCATAAGCCTTGCGCAGTTGCGGTAATATCTCCTTTTCGCCAACAATTAAACTTTCAAGGGAGCATGAGGTACGCAGCAAATGTTCAAGTGCGTCCTTATCTTCATAAAAACAAGCGGCATCTAAAAAGGTGCCCATGTGTTCGGAACAAAGGCCTATGCCGAGTGTTTCAATAAATTTATGCGCAAATTCACGATCAACAACCTGGGGGGTTATCATCACAAACTCTACCCGGTTACAGGTAGCCAAATAAAACATCTCGGATATATCAAACGCGGTTTTAACCTGTTGCAGCTTATCAGTCAGATTTTCCTGGCAGATTACCAACTTACCCAATTCCTTCAGCTCGATCTGCTTGTGTGTAAAAGCGATTACTTTTAGATACTTCAACTCGTTTAAATTTGACCCTACAAAAATAACATCCTGAACCTGACCCAATGTCAAGCCTTTGTCATACAGTTGTATTTAGAATGTTTATAAATAATTGGCTTTTTATTGCCATTACAAATATGAACATAGAAAAAACGTACATTAAATAATGAAATCATTAAAAAAAGTGATGCTTGTCATTTTAGTTGGCGGCTATCTGGTAGCCGGGGCAAACCACTTTTATAACCCGCCGTCTTACTGGCATATTATCCCTTCTTATATTCCTTATCCCCATACGGTGAATATACTGGCAGGGTTGTTTGAGCTACTATTTGCTGTTATGCTCATTTTACCTAAAACCCGCCAATTAGCCGCATGGGGGATTATTTTAATGCTGATAGCTTTTATACCCGTACATATAGATATGGTGATACGCGCGCCATTTGTATTAGGCGGCAGTATTTTGGTGACGCCGTTTATTGCATGGCTAAGGTTGGTAGTGTTGCAGCCGTTGTTGATAGGATGGGCGTGGTGGTATACAACGAAAGACTAAATAACCCCGTTGTCATTTCTCACTGCGTTCGAAAGACATAAAGAAGATGGTATATTTACAAAAATATCATGATAAAAAAAGAAACCTATACCCTGCCCGGCGCCAAAGGCCGTGGTATGCTGATGGACCTGACCTATGACAGCGCTCACAAAAATGCGCCGATGGTGATCTTTGCGCATGGCTTTAAGGGGTTTAAGGATTGGGGCACGCATAATTTAGTAGCCAACTATTTTGCAGAACATGGCTATCGTTTCTTAAAGTTCAATTTCTCACATAACGGGACCACCCCTGATAAACCCATAGATTTTTCGGACCTCATCGCTTTTAGCGACAATACTTTTTCTATTGAGCTGGAGGATCTGAATGATGTTATTGATTTTGCCTGTAATGGCTCGTCCATACCACGGGCAGATGGTGTGTACCTTATTGGGCATAGCATGGGCGGTGGCATCAGCATTATCCAAACTGCCGAAGATAAGCGGGTTAAGAAGCTGGTTACCATGGCTTCTATTTCGGGCTTTGGCAACCTTTGGCCGAAAGAAGCTGAAGTGCAATGGAAGCTGCAAGGCATGATGTATATATTAAACAGCCGCACCGGGCAGCAAATGCCATTAAAGGCCGCTTTACTGGATGACCTGGAAAGAAATGCGGGCAGACTGGACATATTGGCCAAAGCTGCCGCGATTACCCAGCCCTGGTTAATTTTTCACGGCGATGAAGATACTTCCGTTCCGTTAAGCCATGCCGAAGAACTAAAAGCAGCAAACCCAAATGCCGAATTAATAGTTACACACGGCGCCGACCATACCTACTGTAGTTCGCACCCTTATGCTAAAACTACGCTACCGCCTGCTTTAAAGAAGTTTTGTGAGCAAACGGTCAAATTTTTTGATGCCTGATCAATATCCGTAACAAACATTAACTGTTATATATCTTAGCGGCAGTTACAATTACACTATGAGTTTACCAGGATCAAAGAAAATAGGGAGAAAATATCAAAACCCCATACCTACTGATGAAGCGGGGTTTGGAAAGCTTATCCCCATTTTAAAAGAATATATTAATAACAAAGCCGAAGTAGTACCCAAAATTACTTTGGGGCCGTTTAAAACCGATACTTCTATTTACCAAACCCCACCCGCAAGCGGTTTGCGGATAACGTGGGTAGGGCATTCCAGTTTATTAATTGAGATTGATGGCAGGCGGATACTGACCGACCCGGTTTGGAGCGACAGGGTATCGTTCACCCAATTATATGGGCCAAAGCGGTTTTTTCAGCCGCCGATAGCGTTGGAGGATTTGCCGCCGTTGGATGCTGTTTTATTATCGCATGACCATTACGATCATCTGGATAAAGCCACCATTAAGTTTTTTGCAGGGAAAACTGTTCCTTTTTATTGCTCAATTGGTGTAGGGCAATACGTTGCAGACTGGGGCGTACAAAAAGATTTTATTACCGAGATGGATTGGGGCGATAGCGTAATGATAGACCATGACTGCGTGATAACTGCTACGCCGTCAAGGCATTTTTCGGGGCGGGGTATCATTAACCGCAATGAAACGTTATGGTCATCGTTTGTGATAAAGGGAACAAAACACAATATTTATTTCGGTGCCGACTCGGGATGGTGGCCGGGGTTTAAAGACATCGGCGAAACGTACGGCCCGTTTGACCTGACCATGTTAGAGATAGGCGCATACGGCAAAAACTGGCCCGATATACACATGGGCCCCGATCATGCCTCTAACGCCCACATCGCCCTAAAAGGTAAAATAATGATGCCTATACATTGGGGCACATTTAATTTGGCCCTGCATGATTGGTATGAGCCGATTGAAAGGTTAGTAACATATTCCAAAGAAAAACACATTGAATTATTTGTACCGGAACCCGGCAAACCTACCGAGGTGAAAGTGTATAATTCTGAATGGTGGAAGAAGTATCTTAGTCATTAGGAAAATGGTCATTAGTCATTGGAAAGGAAGTGTTAACCACCTCACCAATGACTAATGACATAATGACCAATGACTAAAAAAGTGTATATTGCTTTATAAATCACCAACATGGGACGAATAGTAATTGTAGCTTACAAACCAAAACCCGGCAAAGCCGAAGCGCTGAAAGAGCTAACAAAAACCCATGTACCGCGGTTGCTAAAAGAAGGATTAGTGACCGATCGAACTCCTATTATTGTTGAAGCAGCAGACGGTACCATCATCGAAGTTTTTGAATGGCTGTCTGCCGAGGCTATACAAAAGGCGCATCAAAACCCGGAAGTACAAAAAATGTGGGGAGAATATGCTGCGGTATGTGATTACGTGCCGCTAAATACGGTACCCGAAGCGTCTAATATGTTTGCAGATTTTACGCCGGTGGATTAATAATTAAGCCATGTTCTCTAACATACTTTGTTTTAACTAAACCTCCGTTATAAACATTTGTTTCAACATGTTTAAACCTGAGCTCAAGCCCCCCATCATCAAACAAATGTATGCCTGTACCAAGTAAAATTGGAATTACTGTTATAATCATTTCATCTATCAAATCAATCGACAAAAAACTATTAATAGTTTTTCCACCATCAATATAAAGATTAATTATCCCTTTATTGTTAAGTAGTTTAATAACTTCTTTTAAATCACCTTTTATGATTTCTGCTTTTGAAGCCCATCGACCGTGCAATTCACTTAAAGAATTACTTAATACAAAGACAGGTTTTTCAAAAGGCCATTCATCAAATCCCAACACAGCTTCAAACGTTTTCCTCCCCATCAATATCGCATCAATCCCCTTTAGAAACTCAGAAAACCCGTAGTCACTATTGTCTGGGTTTGGGATTTCTGTAAGCCAGTTAATGCTGCCATCCACTTTAGCGATATAGCCATCAATACTGGTAGCAATATAAACTATATTAGACATTTAGTATTATACAGATTAAGTTATTGATTAATTCCAATTGGTTCTATCCAATTCCCATCCTCGCGGATAATATCTATCAACTCATCAAGTGCGTTACTGCTGGCGATATTTTTCTTTACGGCTTCTTTCCCCCGGTACAATGTTACCTTCCCCGGGCCGGAACCAACATACCCATAATCAGCATCGGCCATTTCACCGGGGCCGTTTACGATACAGCCCATAATGCCAATTTTCAGCCCCTTTAAATGGCTGGTGCGGCTGCGGATAAATTGTGTAGTTTCCATCAGGTCGAACAAGGTACGGCCGCAGCTTGGGCAGGATATATATTCTGTTTTGGAGATACGCGAACGCGTAGCCTGTAATATACCGAAAGCGGTAGAGGTAATTACTTTAGGTACAATGCCCGGTGCATCAATCCAGATACCATCGCCAAAACCATCTACCAATAAAGCGCCCAGATCGGTACCTGCGTAGAGTTGTAATAACTCTGTTTGTCCATGGTCCATGGTCCATGGTCTATGGTCCTCTGTGAAAGTGTAACTTCTTTTAATGATAACCGGCACATCCAATTCTAACTCCTCCATTTTGAAGAAGAAGGAACGCTGGTCGGTCATGCCATTTATGGAATCTGTTTCCAATACAAAAACTAATGAATGGTCCAACGGCAGCGAGCCAAATGCTTCCGAATCAATATCGGCTGTTGTTATTTTTACCAGGTTCAGGGTTGATGAGCGGTCTACGTCGCCAATGTATTCCTGCAAAGTAAACAATGGGTGGCAATTGGTTTTATTGGCCAGTTTTTGCCAGGTAGCGTAATTGTATAGTTGCTTTAAATTTGCCGGGAAATTGAACGATGGTAGTTTATCCGCTAAATAAACAAAATCGACCGACTGGTCGGCCATATTATATTTATCCAGCAGCGGCGAGTATAAATAGCCCGCATCATTTAGCATGGCCGGGTCTTTTAAATTAGCCGCTGATAGGTCAATCACCACCCTCGGCACCATGTGCCCGCCTATAAAAGCGTTAGCTTCATAGGTATGGCGTTTGATGTATTCGTAGGGGTTATGAGCTGAAAGCTTATTTTCTGCTTTCTGCTTTTCGCTTTCTGCTTTTCGCTTTACATAGCGTTCCACCAGCGCAATAGCCACCGGTGCTTCTGCTTCGGGTTCTTCGGTTAAGGAAACGCGGACGGTATCGCCCAGGCCATCTTCTAATAACGTGCCAATGCCTACGGCAGATTTGATGCGTCCGTCTTCGCCGTCGCCGGCTTCGGTTACGCCTAAATGCAGCGGGTAGTTCATGCCTTCGGCAACCATAGTTTCTACCAATAAACGGTAGGCCTGCACCATTACCTGCGGGTTGCTCGATTTCATCGACACCACCAAATTATAATAATTCAGCGTTTCGCACATCCGCATAAACTCCATTGCCGACTCTACCATCCCTTGCGGGGTATCACCATAACGGCTCATGATCCGGTCTGACAGTGAACCATGATTGGTACCAATGCGCATGGCTGTACCGTATTCCTTGCAAATTTTTACCAACGGTGCAAATTTCTGGTAAATGCGGTCAAGTTCGCCCTGGTATTCCAGGTCGGTATAATCTATCTGGTCAAATTTCTTTTTATCAGCGTAGTTGCCGGGGTTCACCCTCACTTTTTCTACAATACGCGCGGCCACTTCGGCGGCGTTGGGGGTAAAATGTATATCAGCAACCAGTGGGGCGGTATAACCACGCTGGCGCAATTGTTTTTTTATTTCTGCTAAATTCTGCGCTTCTTTTATGCTGGGCGCGGTAATGCGCACATATTCGCAGCCCGCCTCTATCATGCGGATGGATTGCTCTACCGTACCTATGGTATCCATAGTATCAGTAGTGGTCATGCTTTGAATACGGATAGGATTATTGCCGCCCATAGGCACATCGCCAATAAAAACCTCGCGCGTAACAAACCGCGAATATTCGGTTAGCGAATTACAATAACGGCCGGGGAGTAATTTTATAGCGGTATCCATTTGATTTGAAGACGAAGATAAGTATTGCGTTTGTATCGGTCATTAACCAATTATAAAGCTTGCGCTAATAATGCCCTTTTAGCGAGTAAATATTTATTGTATCGCCATCAAGGTCATAAACAATACGATGCCCGTAGCTAATTCGTCTTGACCATTTACCGCTTAAATTATGTTTTAATGGTTCTGGCTTTCCAACGCCGTTAAAGGGAGTATTGCGTATGGATTGTAATAATTCTTTTATTTTTTTCTGTACACCAACGTTTCCGCTTTTTTGCCATTCATTAAGATCGGCTAAAGCTTTGGGAGTAAATTTTACCTCCATAAATTGTCGACATCAACCACAACGCCTTTACCAGCTTTGAGGTCTTCTTCGCCTTGTTTTATCATAGCGACAAATTCAGGATCATATGTTGATTTTTCTTCTTCAAAAGAAATTTTAAAAGCTTTCATAAAAGCTTTTAAAGCTGTTAATTGCTCTTTATTACCCGGATGAACGATTAGTGTTTCCATACTGCAAATTTAAAACATTTTCCTTAAAAACTTTTATTAGCTAACTTGTGGCATAACTTAAAGTGGCCGAAAGTATATCTTCCGGTGTTTTATGTACTATTTCAGCATATATCGTAATCAAATCTATTTCCAATTCGTCACTCCATGCTATTGAATAACCGGTAGTGTACACCTTGTTAAAAAGGTCAGGATTTTTCAAATCCGAAAAAATACCTTTCCCAATAAAATCTTTCAAGTCAATTACACCCGATACACCGTCATCAAAGATGACTTGCAATTTATATCCGGACAATGCAATTACGCTTATAGCTTTCATTATTAAACTTTATGTGCAAAAATACGAAATATATCATCCACGGTTACAATATATCGCCAAGGGTTAAATAAAACCTACATTAAATTTAATGATAATTCCTTAAATTTGATTTATGAGTACTCAATTCATCACAAACGATAAGGGCGAAAAAACTGCTGTGATTATCCCCATAGCAGAATACGAAGACCTGGTGCATCAGCATCATTTAGACCTGGAACTAACAGACGAGTATAAAAACATGATGGATGGCATGCTCCAACAAGAAGCAAACGGACAAGCACAATATGTGAATTTTGATGCAATTAAAAATCGTTTTGCCGCTAAATGACTTTTGAGCTTCGTTTCAGAGTAGAAGCCGAAACAGATTTGGCTGATATCCGGGACTATTATAACAATATATCGCCTGCAATAACAGACAATTTCTTTAAAGAATTTTTCGACACACTTAGCTTTATTAAACAAGAACCTCAACTATTTCAACAAAGATACAGGGGTATTAGAATTGCGCCGCTATATCGGTTTCCTTATGGAATACATTACAAAGAGAAAAGCGATCATATAGTTATCTATAGAGTATTGCATACTAAAAGATATTTTAAATAGCCCGACTTAAGATTCTGTTATTTTTTCGCACTAATTCTTTACCTTTCACCCGTATTTTATACTTACTATGAGCGAAGAATATTATGTTTTGGAAGATGGCGAAAAGGTAGGGCCGTTCTCCTTTAACCAATTAATAAGCAGGGGGATTGATATTGATACACCCGTATCTGTACCCGGCGATGATACCTGGCACAATGCCTCGTACCTGCCCGAGTTTATAGCATATTTTGAAACACAAGGGTATAATTTCCCCACTGAAGATAACCTGGCCGGTTTTGGATGGCGCACTCTGGCGTTTATTATAGATTATATGATATTGTCATTAGTTACCGGTGCTATCTGCGTAAAAGCGGGTTTGCTGGTATTTCCTCCATCAGCAAAGTTTGACCCGGCGATGTTTCTCAATACGCTGTCGCAACGGTCGCTGCTTACTATCGAAGCCTGCTTTGTGGGCATATTTTTATGCTATAACGTATTGTTTGAAGCCACAGGCATAAGGGGCAGCATCGGTAAAAAGGTATGCGGACTAAAGGTTGTGGATGCCGATGGCAGAAAGCTGGGTATTGGCATGGTGTTTCTGCGCAATTTGGGTGCGGTAACGGCTTATAATATATTCGGCCTGATCTTTTTAATTATCAACTACTTTGTAGCAGGGAGCAAACAAACCTGGTACGAACGGTTGGGTAAAACGTACATGATAAAGTCTTAAGTCCAAAGTCTTGAGCAAGGAGTCATAAGCTTACTTACGATTTCCTTACTCAAGACTCAGAACTACCGACTCAAGACTACTTAATATCTTTTTACTTTAAAATCAGATATACCGCCGTCTATGCTTATCGCTATCTTGTTTTTGGCATTGGCATATCCTGCTGTTTCGTAGCTGTCATCATCCTTTTTGGTAAAACCATCAAACTGATGTGATGATAAACCCGAGTCGGTAGTAATACGGCAAGCCGCGTTTTTAGGGATACTGATATTAACATCGGCCATACCGGTTGAAACCTCTACAGTTGTTGTAGCCAAAGGCGCGCCCAGTTTTACATTGAATGATGCCGCGCCACCATCTAATTTCAACTTCCTGATCTTAAATTTGGTCAGGTCAAAATCCAGCTCGGTAGCGCCTGCATCTACATTAATTTCCCATTCGGGATTGGGGTTTAATTTAAAGGTAGCTGTATTTCCCTTGTTTTTATCGCCCCAGGTAAAGTGGTTGCTGTTGATCTTTTTCATATTAAAATCCAGCACATATACCGAATCATCTTTATGATGCGAAAAATCATATTTGCCTACAAACTCTTTGGTATTGGCGCTGAACAACTGGTTGGTAGTATCGCTTAAATTATAAGTAGTACCGCCGCCGCTAATGTTTAATTGAGCTATGCGGGCGTCGGCTGTGTAAGGCTCGTTAAAAAAGCTGTTGCCTTCTACTTTCACTACGCCGCGGTGATCTGTGCTAACGGTATCATCGCCGTCATCGTTATCATTGTCGTGTTGAAAATTATAATAAGTATGCGGCCAAAGGTGATAGCGATTGCCAAAATTGCCAAACAGCAATAAACCTACGCCGCCAATTACTACGGCCACTTTAATAGCCGTTGCCAGGGGCGAACGGTTATTCGCGAAAATAAGGTTCACACCACCTATGATAATAAATATAGGCCACAGGTATAAAAAGTTCATCCAGTAAATGTGAACGAATCCGTAATTATGCAGCAGGAATGCCGCGCCTATCAGTACCAGTATTAAGCCCGGTATAATTCTGTCGTTTTTCATGATCTATACAGTTGGAGGGTTATCGTTTGGTTGTTCTTCTTTGTTGTCTGTTTTTTCTGTGCCTGTAGTGGTTGAGTGCCAATTGGGCTGCTCCCACGGTTGCTTTTTGGCTCCGCCGAATATCAGTATCAAACCAACAGCAACCAATATCAGCGGCCAAATGTTTTCAAAGTCCCAGTCGGGGATAAAATTAAATTCATCCAGCAGGAAAAATGATCCTAACACCACTAATATCGCACCTACAATTACACCGCTTTTTGAAGCGCGTTTGGGTGCGAACCCGGTAAACGGGTCGCCGGGTTGCTGCGGCGGGATGTTGCCAAATGGGCTTGGCGGCACTTTATAATCCACGTTAGGGTCGGCAAACAGGTAGTTCTTTTTAGGCAGGCATACCCATAAAATAATATACACAATGAGGCCGCCGCCTTTTAATATCAGCGTAGCGAAAAATAACACCCTCACCAGGGTTACATCTATATTAAAATATTCGGCCAGGCCTGCACAAACCCCGCCTATCATTTTGCGGTGCTCGTCTTTATACAATCTTCTTTCCATTTTCTTAGTTGTTTAATTCTTTATTTTTATATCTGTCCCGGTGCAGGTTTGATGATCATTTCATCAACATTGGCACCAGGGCTCATTTTGTAAATATTGATGATGGCCGATGCGATATCTTCCGGCAATACCATCGTATCTTTTTCAACCTCCACGCCCTTCCATGAATCTGTTAATGTTGATCCCGGGATGATGGCGGTAACTTTCACGCCATGCGCCTGCATATCCAACCGCATTACTTTGGTAAGGCTTAATAGCGCTGTTTTTGTTATGCTGTAAGTGCCTGCTTCGGCTATCGGGTTTAGCGCTGCTACGGAGCATATATTAAAAATATGCCCATGCTTTGCACCTGCCATTTTTTTACCGAAGTAACGGTAGAGCTGGTAGGCTGGCATCAAATTGGTGTTGATCATTTTTTCGAAGGCATCTTCTGCATCATCCAATATACCGGAGTACACATACATACCCAGGCTATTGACAATGATGCTGATAAAGCCAAAGTCGCTTTCGGCATCCGCCGCGAATTTTAACAGTTGGGCCTGATTGCTGCCATCGGCAACGGCAGTAAAAACTTTTATTGCCGGGTTGATCTGCTGCAATTCGCTTTTAAAGGCTGAAAGATCATCCGCATTTCTTGAGCAGATAGCCAGGTTTACCCCTTCTTTTGCAAAAGCAATTGCGATTGAACGACCCATTCCTTTGGTTGCACCGGTGATTAACGCGTTTTCCATGGAATAAAAGTAGGTATATCCGCGAAAACTTAGTTATACAAATCGGGGAAAAGGGGGTATTAATCGGTGAAATAAATACTTTGGGGCGGGGAATGGGTGGAAATAAAAATTGCTTAACCAAAAACTAATTCATAGTCTTTAGTTAAGCAATCCGTCCTAATTCGAAAAATCCGTGCTAACTCTATTTATCACTCACCATTATCGGGTTGCCGCCTTTGCCACCCATAATAATGATCTTGGTATTTGGCGACAGGGCAATTTCCTTTTGGGCTTTAATGGACTCGTACTGCAATTGCTTGTCGGATAATCCGGTGGAGAGTATTTTCTGGTAATCGGCAATACCTTGTGCTTCCACGCGTTTACGGTCAGCTTCCTGGCGTTCCTTTTGCAGCACAAACTGCATTTTCTGGGCGTCCTGCTCGGCCTGTATCTTTGATTCTATACTGGCGCGGACTGTTGCAGGCAGGCTGATATTACGCACCAGTATCTGCTGCACTTCTAAACCATTTTTCACGAAATTATCTGTAATGGTCTTGTTGATCTTGAATTGAAACTCCTGTCTTTTGGTAGAGTAAAGGTCAACAGCAGCATAGTTAACCGCGTTATCGCGAATGGCGGTGCGGGTTATCGGGCGCACTATCTTGTCCTGGTAATCTGCGCCAATGTTTTGCAGTATAAAAGGTGCCTTTCCGGGGTTTACGGTGTATAATACCGAAAGGTCAATAGTTACCTCCAAACCATCAGAAGACAATACCTTTATGGCATCATCGCCCTCTACCTGGCCCTCGCCGCTTTTGGCGCTCATGGTATAGTTTTGCGTTTGAATATTGAAGGTAGTAATTTCAACCGCCGGGTTAATAAAGTGGGGGCCGCTTTCCAGTATGTTGTCCTGCACCTTGCCCAACAGGGTTTGTACGCCAACCTTACCCGGCTCGATGATCTTGAATGATGAAAGCCCTAATCCTAAAACTACCAGTACTATACCAACAGTAGTGGCAACACCGCCAAAGCGGTTATTTGGTTCGGGCGAGCGTTTGAGCACCATACCTGCTATAAGTACAATGACCCCTAAAATTGCTATTAGCATAGTTTAAATTGATTAAGGTTTTTTAGTTAAGTTTTTTATTTCTTTTATCAGGCGTATTTTCAGCACGATAAATATGGCTCCGCCAAATACGCCTGCAAGTACGAATTCGTAATTCTTATGCTCAAATCCTAAATACACCCCCAGCAAGCATATAAATATGGCTATGTTACAAAGGAGGTTAAGCGCCGCTTTTTTCCACATCTTAATATACGCTGATGGTTGGGTCTATCTCGGCAGCCCAGGCCAGTATGCCGCCCTGCAGGTTATACAAGTTGGTAAACCCTTGCTGCTCTAACTGCATGATTGCTGCCGCGCTGCGCTTGCCGCTTCGGCACATAATAATAACCGGCTTATCTTTCGCTACTTTATCGGTCTCAATTAAAATGCCGCCCAATGGTATTAATAAACCACCAATGTTTGAGGTTTCATATTCAAAATCTTCCCTGACATCTACCAGTTGAAAATCTTCGCCATTATCCATTTTTTCTTTTAGCTCCTGTACGCTTACTTCTTTCATTTTTTTATAAAATTATTAGTCAAAGGTATGCTTTTTATAGATCAAAATATTACCCGCCTCACCCCAACCCCTCTCCAAAGGAGAGGGGCTCAAAGATGATTATTTTAATAGCCAAAACCCTCTCCTTTGGAGAGGGCAGGGTGAGGCCTTAATTCGTCCCTTCAAATGCCCATTTCGTCCCACATAACCCATCATACCTAAAAACTTTGTTCTATTTTGTAACATTAAGTACCCGTAAACGTTTATATACAGGTTTGTGAACGGTTTATTGAGTTTATTAAGTGAGTAGTTGAATGTTTAACAAACAATGACTTAATTAATCCTGTTAACCTAATTAACTACTTAACACCAGCTTTAAATGAGAAAAATTACACGCTTTTTTTGGTTTTGTTCCGGAGCGCATATTGATACCTTAAAAAAATACCCTATCGAGCATAATAAATATGTAGGTATAGGGGCCACCATATTCTTTACCGCGTTATTTGCCTCGCTTTCTGGCGGATATGCTATGTATTTTGTATTCAACGGCGATGCATTTGCTGTTGGGTTTGCTATACTGTTCGGGTTATTATGGGGCACGGCCATTTTTAATATGGACCGTTATATTGTATCCAGCATTAATAAGGAGGGCACTACCAACCAACAAATATTACAGGCTTCGCCGCGTATTTTGCTGGCTATAATGATAGGTATTGTAATATCCCGGCCGTTAGAGTTAAAGATATTTGATAAGGAGATCCGCCAGAAGTTAAAAACAGCTTATTTGAAGGGCCAGCACCATAAGATAGATACGCTGCAAAAAACCTATCAGCAAAAATATGCGATGGAAATGGGTAAAACTGTCGACCTGAAAAAGGAAAAAGATTCGCTTGAAAAAGATATTAACCGTTCGCGCTTCCAGTTAAACCAGGAAGTTTTTGGCGATAAGACCAACCAAACATCCGGCATTACGGGTTATGGAACCTATGCCAAACAAAAGCAATCTGTTTTAGAGGAAAAAGAAGCGCGCTTAAAAACCGTTACCGACAATGCCGATAAGATGGATCAATACCTTGCACAACGAAAGGGTTATGAAGGATTAAATACCATACGGTTATTCAGCGATCACCAACTGGACAGCCTGGCCAACATTGCCGGCTTTGCCGACCGTAACTGGGCGCTGGGCCAATTAACTTATAATGAGAATGGTACGCGAGATATTGACACCTATTTAGCCATATCATTTATTGGTTACCTGTTTATACTATTTGAATGTTTGCCGGTATTTGTAAAGCTAATGTCGCCCAAAGGGCCTTATGATGTGGCTATATCAAAATTGTCTGAAGCCAACCTGCATTATGCCGAGCGGGACAAGGAACGGGATATAAACGTGACCGATAATATTTTTGACCACCATTTTGAAACAGATGTAGAACGGCGAAAACGGATCATCTCCGAACAATCAGACTATGACCTGGGGCGGCAGCGTTACGATTAATTTTTTGTTAACTCCGTATAAAATATTGGTATTTTGTAGTAATTTGGCGTATTAAAAACGTCATTAATGAAAAGATTTTACTTCACCACTATTTTAGCCCTTTTAACCTGCGCTGCTTTGGCGCAGCAGGCACCAAAAGCAATTTATTACGCTATTTCATTCCCAAATGCCGCCCATCATGAGGCAGAGATCGTAATGACCATTCCTAACGCCCCGGCAGGTGCTATCAAAGTACGCATGAGCCGTTCATCAGCCGGGCGGTATGCTACACACGAGTTTGGCAAAAATGTGTACAATGTTAAAGCTACCAATGCCAATGGCAGCCCCATAACTATTAAACAAATAGAAGGCGATGTATGGGAAATTCCCGAACATGGCGAGGCTGTAAAGGTAAGCTATACCTTATTTGCCAACCATACCGACGGTACTTATGCAAGTGTTGACGAAAGCCATGCCCACCTGAATATGCCCGCCGCTTTTATGTGGGTAATTGGGCAGGACAGCCGCCCGCTAAAATTCCAGTTTAACGATATGGATAAATACGGCTGGAAAGTGGCATCGCAATTAAAGCACGAGGACGCCAACGTATACTCGGCGCCAAACCTGCAATATATGATGGACAGCCCTACCGAGCTTTCTAAATTTAACGAAACCAGTTGGTCTGTCACTAACCCTGACGGCAAAAAGCTGAAAATAAACCTGACCATACATTCAGACGATGATGCGGCAACTATCGAAAAGTTTGGTACGATGGTGCAAAAAGTTGTGAATGAAGAAAAAGCCGTATTTGGCGAATGGCCGGTTTATGATTATGGCGAGTATACTTTTATAGATGATGTTTATCCCGGCAACTCGGGCGATGGCATGGAACACCGCAACTCTACCTGTATTGTTGAAGCCAGCCCCAAGGTAGCAGGCAATGAGCAGCGGTTATTAGGCACTTTCGCGCATGAGTATTTTCATAGCTGGAACGTTAAACGCATCCGCCCAAAGGCTTTAGAGCCGTTCAATTTTGAACATGCCGATATGAGCGATGCCCTTTGGTTTGCCGAAGGCTTTACCCAATATTACGGGCAGATGTTGCTGATACGGGCCGGCTTTGGCACACCCGAAAGCTATGCACGTTCTGCCAGCGGTTTAATAGCTTCAACATTAGGCTCTGTAGGCGCTAAAAAATATTCGGCCGCGCAAATGAGCCGCGACGCGGTATTTACCGATGCCGGCGTATCTATCGATCCTACTAACAATACAAATACTGTTTTAAGCTATTATACTTATGGCGGCGCTATAGCTATTGGGCTCGACCTAACCTTGCGTACCCAATTTAACCTTACGCTGGACGATTATATGCGTACCGTTTGGCTTGATCTGGGTAAAACATCAGAACCCTATGTGACAAAAAAACCATACGTGCTTGCCGACCTACAGGCATCACTTGCAAAACTGACCAAGAACCCAAAATTCGCTGCTGATTTTTTTAGCAAATATATTACCGGGACCGAAAAAATAAATTATGCGCCGTTATTGGAAAAAGCGGGCTATACGCTAAAACAAACCGCGCCCGGTGTGGCGTGGATAGGCAATGTTGGCGGCGGAGGTGGTGGCGGAAGGCGTGGTGCTGCCCCAGCCCCTGCAACTACGGCAACTGCATTTACCATCCCGGCAGGTACGCAAGCCGGTACGCCAATTTATAAGGCAGGTATTGACGTTGGCGATATTATATTAACTGCCGATGGCAAAGAAATAAAAACAGCCGGAGACCTGGCCGAGATTGTAACCGCTAAAAAACCGGGCGATAAAATTGCCGTAACCTATAAAAACCGCAGCGGGCAGCACAATACAACCATAAACGTTGAGGAAAGCCCGGCCGTAAGTGTAGTTAGTTTTGAAAGCGCGGGTAAAACATTAACAAAAGAACAGCAAGATTTCCGTACAAACTGGTTATCTTCTAAAGCCAAATAAAACCAATATGAAAAGAATACTAACAGTAGTTGCTTTATTGGCAACCGCGACAGGCACTTATGCCCAGGATGCTGCTGCCAATGCAAAAGCGATGAAACAGGTTGATAAATTAGTTAAACAGGATGATGTTGACCGTATAATTAAAACATTATCGGCAGATGATATGCAGGGGCGCGCCACTTTTACACCCGGTATTGAAAAAGCCGCGCAGTTTATTGAGGGCGAATTTAAACAGGCCGGCCTTGTGCCTTTAAAGGGCAATAAGGATTTCCGTCAAGACTTTGCCATGGCTACTGTTACGCCGGGTACCGCATTAGTTACCGTTAATGGCAAGACCATTTCGCCGGATAGCATGAAGATCACGACAAGCGCGGCTTCCGTAAATTGGACAGATCTTAAAGATGTACAGGTTGTCAGGTTAACTGCCGATGAAGATTTCACTATAGAAACCGCCGGTTACGCAGCAAAAGGTAAAAAAATGCTAATAATTGCCGACCCCAAATTTACAACCCAAATAAAAGGCAGAGGTGGTAGGGGCGGTGCCAGGATAGAATCTAACGACGAACAGGTACTGGTGTATATAATAGGCAATTTTGATGATGTAAAATCTATCAATGTAAGCTATACTGCAAAAGTAACCCTATCATTGCCGTTATTTAATGTGGCAGGTATGATACCGGGTAAATCGAAACCTGATGAATATGTTATTTTTTCGAGCCATTATGACCACTTAGGTATTCAGAAAGGTGCTAAAATTATGGAAGGTGACAGTATTGCGAATGGCGCTGATGATGATGCTTCAGGCACTACAGCCGTTTTAACTTTAGCCAAATATTTCAAAAAAATAAATAACAACGAGCGTACTATCGTATTCGTTACTTTTTGTGCAGAAGAAATAGGTGAGTACGGTTCTGCGCATTTTGCAAAAACGGTTGACCCGGCAACCGTTACGGCGATGTTCAACATCGAGATGATTGGAAAGGCTTCGAAGTGGGGGCAAAACTCAGCCTTAATTACAGGCTTTGATAAATCAACTTTTGGCACCATCCTGCAAAAGAATTTGGCAGGAACCACGTTTACTTTTTATCCCGATCCTTACATTAAGGAGGGCTTATTTAGCCGTAGCGATAACTGGTCGCTGGCAAAAGTGGGGGTACCTGCGCATACCATATCAACCGACCAAATTGATATAGACAAAGTTTACCATACAGTAAAGGACGAATATGCCACCCTTGACGTAGCAAACATTACAGCAGCTATTAAAGCTATCGCATTAAGTTCGCGTACAATAGTTTCAGGAAAAGAGACTCCGACAAGGGTAACTAATGTAGAGGTTAAAAGACAATAGCCGACATTAAGAAGCTTACGAAGTTTAAGAATAAGTTTTATTAGTGAAATTAAAAGACAGCCTCATAATTTACTTATGAGCTGTTTCTTGATTGTTACCGAATAACACTTTTAGACTAAATACGAACTTCTGTTACCAAGGGCATGTAGACATGTCCCCATTTGATTCATCGCCGCAAATATAGCCGTCAAACTGTTCCTGGTGATAATAACTGTCATACATCTCTACACAGTCCTCTTAACTATAAGGACACCAATAGCTACTAGCTTCTCCATCGTCACACACTTGACAATACATACCAATTGGATCAGTCACACCACCTTTTACTTGTTTCATTTCATCTTTGGTCAATTTAGGCCAAATTTTAATTCAAAAATTTTCATTGTATTTTTATTTAAGGTTAAAGTATATAGATTGGGTTTTTCGGTGCCCCATACCGACCTGTATATATGAAAGCAGGATTTTTTGACCGAAAGCAACTATTGCAATGGTCATCTTTCTTAACATGATAGGATTTCTTATAAAATTGAACTTGAACGTTTAAGCCAAGCTAATTTAACCATGTAAATTGTAAAAAACAAATTATTTATTTGTCTTTCAGTAGATTAAAATTTCGCTATTTTAATATTTTTCCTAAATTGCAGTAAACTCAACAATAATTATCATGAATAAATCTTTACAATTTACTTTCCTTTTAACTATGCTAGTTTTGGGCAGTAATGCGCAAAAATTACCTGCTGTACAGAAAGCAAGTATACGCGCTCCTGAAAAAGTAATTGTAGATGGGAAATATACAGAGTGGGCTAACCGTTTGCAGGCACACAATAATGCAACAGAAATTTCTTATACCATAGCCAACGATGATAATAACTTATACTTAATTGCACAGGCGACAGATGAACATGTAATCAATAAAATCCTCCGTGGGGGGGTGACTTTAGCTATACAAAAAACAGGAGAAAAAGACAATAAAAATCCAGTATCTATTACTTATCCGGTATCAAACTATGCATTTTCATTGCACTTGCACGGCCTTAAATCGGGTAAGATTGATACATCTGTTGAGACAGTAAACACATTAGTGGAAAAAAACAATAAATTGATTGAACAGCAAATAAAATATATAGGTGTTAAAGGCATCGGCGGGGTTGATTCATTGATATCAATATACAACGAAAATAATATTAAAGCCGCGGGCTTTTTTGGCTATGACAAAACCTATACCTTCGAATTATCTTTACCACTTAAATACCTCGATATTTTGGCTGGTAATGAACCGAAGTTTGCCTATCATATCATATTAAATGGCTATAAAAGCGGTGCTGACTTTGGCACGCCAACAAAAATGGATGGCACTCCTGCGACAGGTCCGAAAGTAGAAAAGATGATGGCACTAATGGCACAAACAGATGCAGTATGGTCGGCCAAAACAGATTTTTGGGGTGAATATACTTTGGCAAAAAAGCCGCAGTAAAAACTGAGTTTAATTTCTCTTCGTCTGTAACTAAAGCATCTTCTAAGTATCTTAATTATAAACGGTTAAAAATTAAAGGCATGAAAACACAACCTCACACCATTCCGCGTATTGCCATACAAAGTATAGCCAGCGGCCTTTTAATGATGGCATTTTTTACCATGATGTGGGCTACCATGGCAAACCTTGGGTTAAATGGCAGGGACCATTATGCCGTGTTGGTGTTTTTTGGCATTTTGGCCATACTGTTTGTAAGCAACGCCATTCACTTATTGACCATCGCCAAACGTTTTCCAAAACTAAGCAGCGAAGAAGATAAAGCAGAAGGCAAAAGGTCGGGCAAATGGTTTGGGATAATTTTTGGTGCAGAGGGTTTGGGTATTGTTATAGCTATTAATATAGTGAAGTATCTTGGGCACGATGATCTGGTTATACCGGTAATCGCTTTGGTAGTCGGCCTGCATTTTTACCCGCTGGGCTGGGTATTTAAACGCACGCTGGACTATTATTTAGCCACCTGGGCCACGCTGATAGCTGTGTTAAGTATAATTTTCACACTAAATAAGACGCTTACGGCGAATGATGTTTTGGCCTTTGTAGGCGTGGGGATTGGAATAGCTACTTCCTGTTACGGCTTGTATATGATAAAGGATGGCATGCGGTTGACACGATTACAGGATTTTGCGGATGTCAAGGATTCCTCTATATCGATGTAATAGATATCGTCCTAATCTATAAAATCCTAAAAATCGTGTAATTCTTTCCGCATCACATAATCATTCATCCAATAAGGGCCTATGGCGATATCCTCTTCATAAACCACTTCAAAACCCATTTTTTCATAAAAACTCTTGGCCTTGTTATAGCGGTTCACGTTAAGGTCGAGGGTGTGTTTGCCGTCGGCCAGCGTTCTTTTGCAGACCTCATCTATCAGTACTTTCCCATAACCTTTGCCCTGCGTGGATGGCAGGCAGTATAGTTTATGCAGCTTGTATATTTCGGGGTCTTCTTCGCGCGGCGAGTAAGCGGCAAAAGCCACAGGTTGCTCGTCTTCTATCAGCAATAAATAGGTTTGGATGTTATTAGCAATTTGATCAGTTATTTTTTCTGCGGAATATATCTCGCCTAACATAAAAGCGATCTGCTCGTGCGCCAGTATCGGCCCATAGGCAGCCCACCAGGTTTCATCGGCGATCTGGCGAATGGTTTCTACATCGGTTGTTGTGGCCTGGCGGATATGGAACATGGTTACTACGCTACAGCGGGGTGTCATGCTGAGGCCCTCGAAGCAAGTGCGTAAAGGCCTTTGCCCGCGCCACTTCGACGGAGCTCAGTGTGACAACGCTTTTTTTCTTTGGTATTATTAATGATTCTCTTCCTCGTCAACAACAGGCGTAACAGGGGCTTCTTCTTGCTGGCCTATGGCAAAATATTCTTCCAGCTCGTTTAGCGTAGATGAATTTGTGGCTATATCCTTAATGATGCGGCCCTTTTCCATCAGCAATATACGGTCGCAAACATCGGTGATGTGGTTAAGGTCATGGCTGGAAACCAACGTAGTAACGCCTTTCTTATTCACATCCTTCAGCATATTCTTTAGCCTGAACTGCGTGGTGGGGTCAATATTTGCAAAAGGCTCATCCAGCATCAATAATTCTGACTGCTGTAATAAACAAGAGGCAACGCCAACCTTAGCCTGGTTACCTTTTGACAGGTCGCGGATGTATTTACCTTTTTTGAGGATCTCACCTGCAAAAAAATCGCTTAAGCCCTCTAAAAAGCTATCCACTTCCGGGCGGCTTTTGTTGTACAAGCCACCAATGAAATAAAAGTATTCCTCGGGGGTAAGATAGTCTATTAAAAATCCTTCATCCAGGTAGGACGCGGTATAGGTCTTCCAAAGTTCACCACCGGCTACATTCTCGCCGTTAGATATTACTTCGCCTTGCTCTGGGCGTATAAGATCAAGCATCATCCGGAACAGGGTTGTTTTACCCGCCCCGTTGTTGCCAACAAGCCCCACACTTTCGCCCTTGCGGATGCTCAATTGCGGTATATTTACCACCAATATATTGTTGTAAACTTTTTTAAGGTCTTTTATCTCAATCATAATTACTTATTTCTAAAGCCTTCGGCTATTTTGAATTTTCTTTTATAAAAATCGGCGGTTAATGTCTTTATCCAGTAACTGCGGGTAAATATGCCGGTTAACGAAATTAATGCCAATGCAGCAAGCGGCCAGTTATCGCCACCACCCAATAGCTTAACCGGGACATAAATGATATAAGGGAGTATTAACAGTGGGAATGTCAATAATAGTTGCGTTACACCAACACCTTCCCAATTAAACGCAGCTCCTTTTGAAAGATCAATACGTTTAGAATTACGGTTTGCAAAAAATAAAATAACGGTGCTGTTTACCCCCAGGTTCCATAAATACATTACAAAGTGAACCAATACGGTTCGCCAGCCATAATATACATAAGGTATAGTTAATATAAAGGCAATGGTAGATACCAGCGTAAACAGCAGGTATTTTGCCTTAAGGAAATCAGAAAAACTTATTTTACTTACCAGTATCCCATCAAAATGGGTGGCCTGCCATCCGTACATATATTGGCCATAACTGATAATGAATATACCTGTCATAAACATGCCGACGAATACTTTAAAGGGCTCGTGCAATTGTGGGTTTCTATAAAATATCACTCCATAAAACAGGAAAACCAATGACACCTTAAGCGCCGAGCTTGGGCGTTTGTTGCGGATAACAAGCTTAATTTCGTTAGCTACCAGGTCGCCTATATGGCCAAACCGGTCTAATAGCGGGAACTCTGTTGTGCTTCTTTTTAACGTTTTATGTTTGGTTAATTCTTCCAGGTAAAGATTCTCTTTCAGGAATAAAAAGTTAACATAATACATTGCCACGGCAAGCAATATGGGCACTAATATTAACGCGGGGTTGGTTGTTAAATGACCGAAAAAGCCATAAGAAAAATCACGGATGGAGTATAAATGCCATTTAAAATCACCCAGCCCAATTAAAGCAAGGCCCAATGTTGAAGCCAGCATTATCCATCCGTTTAAACTCGCCTTACGTTTAATATACAGCGCCAGGTAGTTATTGAATATGCTGAACCCGATAAGAGATAAGATGAATATAAAGGCGATCAACCCACCCTTTTGTACGGCGATAACTTTAACAATAAATGGTATAAAAAGTATAAGCGGCCATAAATTAAAAAAAGAAAGCATGGACGTAAACGCAAGGTATTTAACCAGTGTATTGCGTTTGATGGCTAACTGTAAATAAGGTTGCACGCGCAGCGTAGGTAACTCCTGCAATTGCATCCGGCTTAAAAGTTCGGCAGCGTAGTACAGTAAAATAACCCCGCAAAACGAAACCAAAAGATCATCCTTGGGAAATGCTTTTTTTAGAAAAGTATCGATATTAAAGCCTAAATACAAAGCTACTGTAAGGAAGTACAGTATTAAAAAGCCCATAAAAATATGGACAGCTATGCTTTTGCCAGTATTGCGGGCACGCCAGAAGGCTTTAAACTCGTGGCGAATGAAGGTAGATGTCATCTATAATTGGATCAGTTTAAATTTATCAGTGGTTCAAGATACTAATATTTGTATCGATCGCCCCAAAGTTTTTTTAACTTTTCTTTTGACGTTTGCTCATGCGGATTGTTACCGGGCTCATAAATTTTTGTTCCGCGGATGGCTTCGGGCAGAAAATCAAGGTCGACAAAATTACCTTCAAAACTATGGGCATATTTATAATCTTTTCCATAGCCAATGTTCTTCATCAGCTTGGTTGGCGCATTGCGCAGGTGCAGCGGTACAGGCAGGTCGCCGGTCTGTTTTACCAGGGCCATAGCCGCGCCAATAGCAGTAGTGGCCGAATTACTTTTGGCCGATGTCGCTAAATAAATAGCTGTTTGGGATAAGATCAACTGCGACTCGGGCATACCAATTTTATTCACCGCTTCAAAACATCCTTGCGCCAAGAGCAACGCATTGGGGTTGGCGTTGCCGATATCTTCGGATGCCAATATCAGCATACGCCGGGCAATGAATAATGGATCTTCGCCACCAACCAGCATCCGCGCCAGCCAGTAAACCGCGCCGTTGGGGTCGCTGCCGCGCATGGATTTAATAAAGGCGGAGATGATGTCGTAATGCTGCTCGCCGGCCTTATCATACAGCGCCATATTTTGCTGCACATGCTCCAGCACCATATCGTTGGTGATGACAATGCTTTTACTATCAAAGGCATTTACGATCAGTTCAAAAATATTGAGCAGTTTACGTGCATCGCCGCCGGATAAACGCAGTAAAGCCTCATGCTCTTTTATGGTGATCTTCTTTTTGTTCATCACCACGTCTTCCTTCATGGCCTTATTGAGCAGGCTTACCAGATCGTCCTCAATCAATGGTTGTAAAATATAAACCTGGCAGCGCGACAATAACGCCGAGATCACCTCGAACGATGGATTTTCGGTAGTGGCGCCTATCAGCGTTACAATACCGCGTTCAACTGCACCCAATAGCGAATCCTGCTGCGATTTGGAGAAACGGTGAATTTCATCAATGAATAATACGGGTAAGCTATCGCCATTATCTTTTAACAGTGTGGCTGTTTCAATAACCTCCCGTATATCTTTTACCCCCGAATTAATGGCACTTAACGAAAAGAAAGGCCTGTCCAGCGTTTGCGAAATAATATAGGCCAGCGTAGTTTTACCCACGCCCGGCGGCCCCCAAAACAGCATGGACGGCAATGCGCCCGACTCGATTGCCTTGCGTAAAACAGCGCCCGGCCCAACCAGGTGCTTCTGGCCTACGTAATCGTCCAGGTTTTTGGGGCGCATGCGCTCGGCTAATGGCGGCAGGTTATTCATATTGGTAAAATTGAGAAAAGAAATGGCTAAATCCTAAGAAATTTAGTAATTTTAAATAACAATTCAATGATCAATAAGTTTAGCCCATCCACTTTCCCGTCCATCTGCGATAAACTCGCACAAGATGACCCTGATTTAGCCGCTATTATCAAAGCACATGGCTACCCGCCTATGTGGTCGCGACCAAATTCGTTCGAAACATTGGTGCATATTATTTTAGAGCAGCAGGTTTCACTGGCGTCGGCATTGTCGGCTTTAAATAAACTGCGCGAACGGGTGCAGGAGATAACACCGGCGCGGGTATTGCTATTGACGGATGAGGAATTTCGCGCCTGTTATTGCAGTCGCCAAAAAACGAGCTACATTAAATACCTGGCAGAGGCTTTATTAAGCGGACAACTCGATTTGACACATTTTAATGAAATGCCGGATGACGAGATCCGAGCCCAACTGGTAGCACTGAAAGGCATTGGTAACTGGACAGCAGATGTATATTTGATGTTTGTATTACAACGGGCGGATATTTTCCCCATTGGCGACCTTGCTGCCGTAAACGCATTAAAACGAATAAAGCATTTGCCTGTTGATACCACTAAAGAAGAAATAACAAGCATTGCCGAACAATGGAAACCGTATAGAACCATTGCCACAATGTTACTATGGCATTTTTATTTATCTGCGCCGAAGGCCTCACCGCAACCCCTCTCCAAGGGAGAGGGGCTTTAAATATAAGTTAATTATGAATACGATTGCCGAACAATTAGAACAGGAATTAAACAAAGTGCTATCAGGCCAGCCATGGTATGGTTCGCCTATTTATGATATTTTAGGACAGGTTACTTTCGAGACCGCTTACGAAAAACCTGCAAAGGGCGGGCATACCATTGCCGAAATTATCCTGCACATGCTAAGCTGGACGGAAGAAGTAATGGACCGCCTGAATGAAAAACCGGCAGGATTGCCACTAAGCGGCAATTGGCCCGAGACCGGCGCGCCCGATGAGCAGAAATGGCCAATCTGGATTGACGACCTGAAATTGGTAAATGTAAATTTGGTAAAAACCATCCGGAATTTTCCCGAAGATAAATGGAACGAACCTATTATTGATGAGCGGGGCGATGAACCGGTTACTACCTATAAAGAACTGGTGGAGGGATTTATCCAGCACCAGGTTTATCATGCCGGGCAGATTGCTTTGCTGAACAGGATGATATTGGGGTAGTTAAATATATGGTTGATTGGGTTTATATATGTAAATTGCATTGTTTAAAGGGGTGGCTAAAACTACTTTGTTAGCTGATTGTTAACCTAATTCATACAACTTAACCAACCAATTAACTGACCAAAATGATAATTATAGAGAACGACCATTACAAAGTAGCCATCCGCACACAGGGTGCCGAGCTTACCTCTTTTTACAGCAAAGCTACCGGTGTTGAACATTTATGGCAGGTAGATGCCAATACCTGGCCGTGGCACGCGCCAAATTTGTTCCCGATAGTGGGTGCGCTTAATCATGGGCAGCTATTGGTTGATGGTAAAACCTACCCAATGGAAAGGCATGGCTTTAACCGTCAGCGCGAGCTGCTTTTACTGTCATCAGATGCACAATCGGCAAAATTCTCTTTGCCTTATTGCGAAAAAACATTGGCCGTTTATCCCTATAAATTTGATTTTCAAGTTCATTACGACCTGATAGATACGGCGTTGCGGGTAACTTATAAAGTGATCAATTTGGATAAAAAGGATATTTATTTTTCTGTTGGAGGGCACCCGGGATTTAATGTGCCTTTTAACAAGGGTGAGCAATACGAAGATTACTACCTGGAGTTTGAAACCGAGGAAAAGCTACATACCCATTTATTAAACCCCGATGGTGTTTTTACCGGCGAAACTAAACTGGTGCCCATGAAAGGCAATAAGCTATTCTTAACCCGCGACCTGTTTGTTAATGACGCGCTGGTTTTTAAAAACATGCAATCGCGCATGGTGACTATCAAAAGCACTAAGCATGACCAATCGTTATCAGTAGAGTTCCCTCACTTTAATTACGTAGGCATCTGGGCCAAAACCGGCGCCGATTTTGTGTGCATCGAACCCTGGCTGGGCTGTGCCGATACCGCCGGCAAAGAAGTTGATATCAGCAAAAAGGAGGATATTCAAAGGCTTAGGGTAGGGCATGTTTTTGAGGCGGCCTATTTTATAAGCCTTTGATAAAATACTTCTTTTAGTTTGAGTCATTGAAAGTTTCATGTAAATTAGGCCTACCTAAATCAACCTAATGAAAAGATTATTTGGCTCCCTTATACTGACTCTTATTGTTATTTGCGCGTATGGGCAAGAGATTAAATACGAAAAAAGCCTGGATGATGCGCTGGCCCTGTCGGCAAAAAACTATAAACCGGTATTTATTTGTTTAAATATACCGGCGCCATCATTGGCAAAACTTCCGGCTAACGTAACTGTAAGAACGCCTTTTCCAAATGGGCTTACCTCGCCGGAGGTGGTTGACCTGTATAATAAAAATTTCAACAGTTATCAAACCCTGTTTACCGACTCAGCAGGCGCACGCATAAGATCAAAGTATCATCTTACCAGGTTTCCCGCTTATATTTTTTTAGACCCGCGCGGGCAATTGCTGTACATAAACAACCAGGTTGCGCCCCCCACCCCCGATAATTTTATTGCGGCAGCAAACTTAGTGTTAGACCGTATTGGTAGTGGGAGGACTATAAGTAATTATGAATTATTATACCGTCAAAACCTAATTACAACCGATAAATTGAAAGACTACATAGCATTGCGTGAAGAATTAATGATAACCGACAATGCCGCGCTTATTGAAAAATACACCCAGCTTTTATCGCCCGAAGCGTTTAACGACTACAACGAGTTATTATTTATTTTTAAAGCAGGCCCTTATGCTTATGGCACGGCTTATAATTTGGCCTACACCAACCGTAAAATTGCCGATAGTATTTATAAACACGAACCGGCGGCAGAGCGCACGGCAATAAATAACGGTATTATTAGCAATACCCGGGCAGAAGCTGTTAAAACAAAAAACATATTGATGGCGCAAAATGCAGCCAGGTTTGCAATGGGCACATGGGGCCAAAATGTGCGTGATGGTAGAAAGGCGTACGCAAGTAATATGGTAAGTTATTATAGCGCAATAAAAGATACCGCCAGTTTTTTTCGTGAGGCTACACTGTTTTATGATACTTATTATATGACCATAAGTGCTGATTCAGCAGCTAAATTGCAGCAAAAGCAACTTCAAAATATGCGGAATACACTACCGGGAGGCGCCATACAAAGGCCTGCCGGGCAGGCCGGGCCACCCCCGGGTGCCATGAGTTTTACAACGGCGGTAGTAGTGCCGGGGTCATCATCACTACAAGTTGCAGGTACGTTAAACAGCGCAGCTTACTCTTTTTATACATTTAAGACACTAAATCTGGCGCACTTAAATAAAGCTGTTGTTTGGGTTAAAAGAGCGATAGAACTACAGTCAATGGCCGCCTATTATGATACCCTGGCACACCTGCTATACCGGTTAAATTTATATGATGACGCCATCCTTAATGAAAATAAGGCTATCGAAATGGCCGCTACCGAGCCGCAATCAAAACTGGCGCAAGACCGTTTAAAAACCGAGTTGGAAAAAATGAAGAATAAGCAGTTATAAAACTAACTGTTCACTATTTTCTTTACCTCTTCCCTTGCTTTTGTAAACCATATCCGGTTGCTTTTTCTTTCTATAGCGGTCAGGTGGGGTTCTTCGGTAAGCATTTCGTTAAAAATATTTGCCGCGTCATTAGTCCGGTTAGCCCGCATCAAAAATACGCCATATTCATAACGCGCACCAAAATACGAGTAACGGCCTTTCATAGCTTTAAACTCGTTTTCGGCCAAATCCACGTTACCTGTTTCTTCAAGAGCCCGGGCGTACAATATATGTGCCTTCGACCGCATAAACTGGGGTAGTTTGTAAATTTTTTTAGCAATGCGAATAGCATCATCATACCGCTGCACTTCAAAATAGGCTATAACCAATTGTGCTGTAACATGTTCGTTCTCGGCAAAAGCGCCGGTAAGGCTGGTTTCATATAGCTCAATGGCCCGGTCGGTTTGCCCGGCATCCAGGTAAGCATCTGCCAATTTTACGCGGTTAGTAAACGTATCGGTAAATTTTAATTCATCCTCCAGTTTTTTTATCTTACTTCCGGGATTAAATACAGCGCCAACATCTATATTGGGTTTACGGAAGCGGCTGTTAGCCAATATTTCGCTGTAAAGATATATGATGCTGCCTATAACAGGTAAAAACACAATGATGAAGATCCACCGGTTAAGCGTCCCGTTTCGGTAGCTATGTATGGCACAAATAGCCTGTAATATTACGATAAGATAATAATATTGACCTCCGTTATAAAACATGATGCTGGTTATGATTTCTGGTGTCGGTGATAATACCCAAAAATAGAAAAAGTAAGGAGAAACTATAGTGCTGCTTATTTTTAATTTGCCTTAACCATCTCATTTAAAACAGAATGATCCAGGCTGCTTATTGATAGGTGTCCGTCATTTAATTCGTCAAAAACGGTTATCTCGTTAAATCCTTTATTGAGCCATACGGCGGGTATATAAATGGTTTGCTGCGGGCCGATGTACCAGTATTTGCCCAGGTTGTGGCCGTTCAAAAACACGAAGCCTTTACCAAAGCCGTGCATATCCAGGTAGGTGTCGCCGGTTTTAGTGAGGTTGAAGGTGCCGTGATACAGTGCAGGTTGTTTATTGATATTTAACTTGCTGCTGGTATATTTAAGCCCCGCGATGTTGTTAAAAGGGAATTTATACATTTTCCAGCCGGTTAATTCATCGCCATTTATAGTAACCTTTTCCGTGATGCCCTGGCGGTTGTCGGTAAGGTATGGGCCGTAGTTGATGCGGCCATTATTCTCCACTAAAATATCCAGTGTTGCATTTGCTGAAGTACTGTTAATTTGCAGCGAATCCTGCTTTAACCTGCGGTCCAATATGCTGATGCGTGTACCATTTAAATACACGGTAGCATAGTCGTGCATTTCTTTAATTTTCAACAAACCGCTTGCAGCGTTTTTTAAGGTGGTGCGATAGAGCACAAAGCCATAACCCTGGTCCAGGTCCTCAAAGCTTAACGGGTGGTCTGCAATTACCGGCGTGCCCAAATTACCAAACAAGGGGGCCCATTTGGTGAGGTCGATCTTTGCTATGGCGATGGTTTGATGTTTTGCGGGGATAGCGGGCAAATGCGCACCCGCAGGTAAATGTTTTTCAATAACTTCCCGGAATTTATAGAATTTGGGAGATGGGTTACCTGCCTCGTCCAGCGGGGCGTCATAATCATAGCTCGAAGTTTGGGGCGAGTAAGGATCGCGCCTGCTCATATTGGCCCCGTTCATGAAACCGCGCGTAGTGCCGCCATGAAACATATACATATTGATAGATAGCCCGGCCGATAATACCTCGTCCAGCTTTTTGGCATCCGCATCGGCATTGCTGCCCGCGTGTTTGCCACCCCAGCTATCAAACCAGCCGGGATACCATTCAGAAATATAATACGGCCCTTTGCCATCGTGGTATTTGTTGATGAGCGCCTTAACTTTTGCAGGATTATCTTCGCCATTTACCGCAGGCAGGTAGCCGGGCAAATAACCCGCGGGCATTTGCGATGGGCCATCGCAGGTAAACAACACCCCGTCAAAACCCGCCTCGCGGAATATTTTGCGGTTGATATCTAAATACTCCTTATCGTTGCTGTACGAGCCGTATTCGTTTTCGATCTGCACCATTAAAATATTGCCGCCGTGCGTAACCAGCAAAGGCGATAATTGCTTTCCCAATGCCAGGATATATTCGCGGTAAGCTTTGATATAGTTGGGGTCCTTACTGCGCACTTTTAGGGTTTTGTCCTTTAGCAGCCACCAGGGGTAACCGCCAAATTCCCATTCGGCGCAAACATAGGGGCTGGGGCGCAGCACTACCCAAAGGCCCTCGTCTTTGGCGGCTTTTATAAATTCGGCAATGTCATTATTGCCGGTAAAATCAAACTTACCGGGGGTGGGTTCCTGCGCGTTCCAGAAAACATAAGTGCCAATGGTATTGAGGCCCATTGCTTTGGCCATCTTCATACGGCTTCGCCAGTATGCGCGCGGTACGCGGGTATTGTGCATCTCGCCCGAGATGATCTGCAATGGCTTGCCATCCAGCAGGAACGTAGAATCGCCTAAAACAAAAGTATGCGTTGGCTTTTGGGCAAAGCATATGGTGGTGAGAATGGTTAGGACGAGGAGGATTGCCGGCTTTTTCATGGGTTTAATTATTCGCGAATGATCAAACTTACGAAGTTTTGAAAACTTCGTAAGTTCTTCTTCACTTTAATTGGGCCACAACCTTTTTGGGAAGTTTAGCCTTTACCAGGTTATAGGATTGAACGACATAATGTTTCCATTCTTTATCGTTAAACCGGCTCATATCCTCGATCAATATCCATTTATAACGTGCAACATAGGGCGCGGGTATAATTCCCGGCGAGTTGGATAGTTCCGCAAATTCTTCATCGGTTACTTTAACCGACACTTTTAAAGGCGGATTAAAATTGGTAACACAAAACATTTTGTCGCCAATCATAAAGCAAAGGTCATCGCCCCACTTGACGTCTTCGGTTACGTGGGGGAGTTGGGTGCAGATGCTTCTGATTGATTCGATGTCCATGTTAAAACGATAATCAGACTTACAAAGTTTTTTGAACTTCGTAAGTCTTTCGGTAATAATTAAAACAACCCCAACTGCCCCTTGTCATCAATGTCAATATCATCTGGGTTGGTGATTTCAAAATCTATTTTTTTTGGTGGGATTGGTGATTCTACTGATTTTTCATTTGGTGGTTCCACCGGTTTTTTTTCTGGTGATTCCACTGATTTTTCGGGGGATTTCACTAATTCCGATTTTGAGGGTTCAATAACGTCCGTTTCGGGTACATTTTGCGGCGTTATTAGTACAGTATTAGTCGTTTTTAATACAGTATTTTCTTCTGAGTTATCAGGTTCGATGTCTGCTGCGGTCTTATCTTCCGGTGTAATTGTGATCTCCGTATCGGCAACTGATTCCGGTTCCGGGTCGGGTACATCTTCGGCATCATCATGCTCTGATAACAGGGTTACGGTTTGCACCACATGGGCAGACAGGCGGTTGCCCATCGCTTTCATGCCTTTAACATCTATCAGTTCGGCAAGGTTAAGTTCCACTGTTTCAGGTATTTTTGTTGCGCCTTTCAGTTGCTCTACCTTTATAATCGCTTGTGTTGCACCGGATATAAGGAGCATTTTTGATCCGGCTTCCTCGCTGATGATGCTGGTTTGCCGGCCTACTGCCGTATTCTCAAACGCGAAGCGCTTGACCATATAGTTCTTGCTCTTGCCATCATAATGCACTACCGAGTAAACCTTCTCGGGGTTATACTTCTCGATAATGGCCATTTTATCATCGAAGTGATTATTGAGGTCGAAACTGGTTAGCTCATAAATACCTGTACTAAAGATGGTTAGTATACGATCATCGCCGTCAAATTCGCCTAAGTACTTGCCGCGGCCATCGGCATTTAAGCGCTTAAGGATATCATCATACCATATCTTACGACCGGAAAGAGTGGATATGCCCTTGCTCTTGAGCTGTATCTTTTTAACCGGGTACTTAGTAACAATATTACCCATGGAACCCCGGCCTTTGATGGCTACTTCGGCAAAATTCTCGTCAAACTGCAGTTTCTTTAGCTTGGCATGTGGCTTCAATTGTATGTTAACAACTTCTGCTTCACCGTTAGGATTGGCTGTAAAATATAATACACGGGTGCCTTTCGTTCCTTTGGTAAGGTCGTATTCCTTATCGCGGGTTACACCTACTACAGAGAAACGCTTAATATAGCTAACCCCGCTTTGCCCGTCTTTATAGATCATGTTATAAACGGTGCGCTCGTCATTCTTTTTAAATACGGCAACATGTTCTATCTCCTTGCCTACAAATACCTTGTCCTGCACTTTGGTGATGATACATCTACCATCAGCACGGAACACAATGATCTCATCAATATCCGAGCAATCGCAAACAAACTCATCCTTCTTCAGTCCCGAGCCAATAAAGCCATCCTCCTTGTTAACATATAGTTTTACATTGGCAAGGGCTACTTGTGCCGCTTCTACCCTATCAAAAGTGCGCAGTTCTGTTTTACGTTCGCGGCCCTTGCCGTATTTATCCTTTAGTTTCTCAAACCAGTCAATGGTATATTGGGTAAGGTGCTTTAGATGGTTCTTTACCGTCTTTATTTCGTTTTCCAAATTTTTGATCTGCTCGTCCGTTTTCTTTACATCAAAACGGGTAATGCTGCTCATCGGCTTATCGATCAGCTTTTTATAATCATCAGCAACTATCGCCCTATAAAATTGCGGAAAGAAAGGCTCAAACAAACGGTTTAAAACCTCCAATACCATTTCAAAATTGGTAGAGCTTTCATAGTCAGGATGCTTATACATCCCTTCCTGGATAAATATCTTAAGCAACGAACTGAAGAATATCTTCTCCATCAACTCCATCAGCTTTATCTCCAGCTCCTGTTTCAACAGCTCACGGGTATAATGCGTGCTTTCGGTAAGCATATCATTCACGCTCATAAACCGTGGCTTATCATCCTGTATCACGCAGGTATTTGGCGATATAGAAACTTCGCAATCGGTAAAGGCATATAACGCGTCAATAGTTACATCAGGCGATATTCCCGGCGCCAGGTGAATCATGATCTCTACATTTTGCGCGGTGTTATCCTCTATCTTTTTGATCTTGATCTTGCCCTTTTCGTTGGCGGCTATTACACTGTCTATCAGGCTACCGGTTGTAGTTGTAAAAGGTATTTCTGTTATTGCTAATGTCTTTTTATCGCGCTCTACTATCTTGGCCCGTACCCGTATCCTGCCACCCCGCTGCCCGTCATTATAGGCCGAGGCATCGGCCATACCGCCGGTTGGAAAATCGGGCAATAGATTTGGTGTTTGGCCATTTAGCACCGCGATGGAAGCATCTAATAGCTCTATAAAATTATGGGGTAATATCTTGGTTGCTAAACCTACCGCAATACCTTCTGCACCTTGTGCCAATAACAGCGGGAACTTAACGGGAAGCGTTATAGGCTCTTTATTACGGCCGTCATAACTGGCCTGCCATTCGGTAGTATCGGGGTTAAAAACAACTTCGAGAGCGAATTTTGACAGGCGTGCTTCAATATAACGCGGTGCAGCTGCCGAGTCGCCGGTTACCGGGTCGCCCCAGTTGCCCTGGCAATCTATCAGCAGGTTTTTCTGGCCTATCTGCACCATGGCATCGCCAATGGAGGCATCACCATGTGGGTGGTACTTCATGGTGTTGCCAATAACGTTAGCCGCCTTATTAAAGCGCCCGTCATCCATCTCTTTAAGCGAGTGCAGTATACGGCGCTGTACGGGTTTTAATCCGTCATTAATATGCGGAACGGCACGGTCAAGAATTACATAAGATGCATAATCCAGGAACCAGTTTTCGTATAGCCCATCAAGTGAAATGATGTTATGTATTTTGTCGTCGCTATTTGCAGGGGTATCGTCCCGATAGCTATCGGGATTATTCAGATCTTCACTCATTAGCCGCTAAAAATTATGGATCGGTAAATATAATTATAGTTGAATAATTTAGCTTAACGAGTTTTACACATCTTATTTTATTAACTGTTATTTTAAAAATTTCATGCCGGGGAAATAATTATTATTATTTTTTGTAATTAATATATAATCTATTAAATTACAGGAAGTTAATTAACCATTAAACCCTAATAACATGAAAAAGATCCACTTGTTGTTTATTATCCCGTTGTTAATTACAGCGTGCCAGCCAAAGGCAAAAACTGATGCTGCCGTTGCACCAGCTCCCACTCCTGCTTATCCATACACCATTAAACACCCGGATTACTGGAGCATGGACACCAGTCATGCCAATACGATGGTGGCGTTAAATGCCATTAAAGCATACGAAACTATGGATACTGTATTGATGAAAAAATGTTTTGCAGACAGCGTTACTTTTGAGTATGATGGCGGTAAATTTAAAGGTACAATAAGCCAGTTAATTAAAATGGCTGCATCTATGAACACTCCTGCAACAAAAACGAAGATTGACATGAAGGATTGGGAATCTGTAGTAAGTACAGATAAAAAGGAAGAGTGGGTTACGCTTTGGTATACCCAGTCGGGAGTGGATAAAAAAGGAAAAGTTGATTCTATTGCCTATATTAATGATATGCAATTAAAGGGCGGTAAAATTGTGAAGTTTGACGAATATGCACGCCATTTTACAGCAGCAAAATAAAACATTAGCCCTGTCTTTATCTTTCAAAAGGTTTAGACAGGGTTTATTGCCTTTCTTTTTTCATTTCCCTCAGCATTACGTTAAAGCGCCAGTTTTTAACCATAGCGTTTACCGTATTGACAATACGTTTGGCGCGGGTTTCATTTGTTTTGGCCTCGTCTATCCATTTTATAAAATATTCCCGGTGCGATTTGGCCAGGCTATTAAAAAATTCAAGCGCTTCAGGCACTTCAAATTCAAAACATTCCTGCAGGTCGTCCGGTACTTCTATCTTATAATCAATATCCTCTTCTAAACTAACCTGTAACATAGCGCCGGCATTTTTATGGATGGCTTTCCGTACTTCTGCCTTTAATGCCATAATAAAATTACCCTCGCCCATTGGCATTAAAGCCATGCCACTCACTGTTAGGGCATCCAGCATCCCTCTAACCCTAAACGATTTCTTATTATTGGGTTTAAGCTGTTGGGCTATATCCGCCGGGATCTCGATATAACTCCAACCCGTTTTTTCGCCTTGTTCGGCAAATTGTAAAATCAGGGTGTTAAACTTAAGCATCGGTTAATATAGATATTTTACGGGGGCTTTTTAGTTTATATAAGGCGCCAAAGCCACCTGCCATTTATCATACCCTTTATTATTTAAGTGCAAATAATCCCCTTTAAACAGGGATGAATCGGGCAATGAGGTCTTTTTATCTATAATTGGCGTATTAAAATCAACATAATAGGTTTTGGATTTACTGCTGATAAAAGTTTTTACAAGTTGATTGCCCAGTATTACTTCCGAATAATATTTTGCCCTTACCGGGCTCTGTTTCATAGATAGCCAATAGATCTCCGCATCGGGTAATTGTTGTCGTATCATTCCCCAAAGTTTAGCAAAATCAGCAGCTACATTCTTTGCTGATTTGCCTGCAGCTATGTCATTGTCACCCGCATAAACATATATTTTAGCCGGTTTGTAGGGATAAATAAGATCGGGGGCATAATACGCCACCCACTGCGATAACTCGGACCCGCCCACACCACGTTTAATAATTGGCGCTGCACTAAATCGCTGTTCAAGGTCGGCCCATAAACGTATGGACGAGCTGCCAATAAATAAAAAGCCGCCGGGTTTGGGGAAGTTCAGGCTGTCCCGGTGCTTAAAATCCTTTACCTCATTGGCAAACGGGATATTTTGCTGCGCATACAGTTTTGAACAAAATGCAAATGCGGTTACAAGTAAAAGTAGTTTCAGTTTCATGGGGCCTATGCTAATCTGTCTTCAAAAAACAAAAATGGTAAAAAACTTTCAATACCGTTGGTTATCCAAACCGGGCCATCCATACAGTACAAAATGATCCTCATCGGTTTGCCCTGTCTTTTCTCATACTCGGCCATAACCTGTAAACACGACCCGCAAGGGGTAACGGGCTTCAACAATGAAAAATCATCGGTATAGGCGGTTATGGCAATACTTTCTATCGGGTCGTTAGGATAAGTAGCCCCCCAGTGAAACAGCGCCACCCGCTCGGCGCATAAGCCTGACGGATAAGCAACATTCTCCTGGTTACTACCATGAATTATCTTGCCGCTTTGCAAAAGCAAGGCAGCACCTACCCTGAATTTTGAATATGGAGAGTAGGAATTGCCCATAGCCTTAACAGCTTCGAGGCATAAATTTTGATCGGTAGGGTTTAATTCCTTTAATGAATTGTATTCTTCAAAGGCTATTTTTATTTCGTGGTTCGTCATTCGTTTCAACCTTCAAAAAAGAAGGGGAAACAAGATAAGAATTATTTTATATAGAATTGATGATAGCGTTAAAAAGATTTGGCAACTTCTAAAAAGTTGCCAAATCAATATAGTTAAACTACACCGCTATAGGCAATTCTTCGTCTTCTACAATGGTTGGATTGATGCTCTCATCATCCTTCTCTACGCGCAGGTTGCCAATAATATGTTGTTGCCTTGCCGGGGTGTTTTTGCCCATAAAGTATTCCAGCAGGCCTTTAATATTGGCGTCTTTTAAAATAACCGGGTCAAGGCGAATGTCTTTGCCAATGAATAATCCAAACTCATCCGGCGATATTTCGCCCAGGCCCTTAAAGCGGGTGATCTCGGGCTTTACACCGAGTTTGGCTATGGCGTTTCTCCGTTCCTCATCGCTGTAACAATAAATAGTTTCCTTTTTATTGCGGACACGGAACAACGGCGTTTGCAGGATAAATACATGCCCCGCTTTTACAAGATCAGGAAAAAACTGCAAAAAGAAAGTCATTAATAATAAACGGATGTGCATGCCATCCACATCGGCATCGGTAGCTATTACAATATTGTTATAGCGCAAAGCATCTAACCCATCCTCGATGTTTAAAGCATGCTGCAGCAGGTTAAATTCTTCGTTCTCATACACCACTTTTTTGGTTAGCCCGTAACAGTTTAGCGGTTTACCTTTCAAACTAAAAACAGCCTGTGTCATCACATCGCGCGATTTGGTGATAGACCCGCTGGCCGAGTCCCCTTCGGTAATAAACAGGGTGGTGTCCTGGCGGCGCTCATGGGTATCTTCAAAATGCAGCTTACAATCGCGCAGTTTACGATTATGCAGGGACGCCTTTTTGGCGCGGTCATTCGCCAGTTTTTTAATACCGGCAATATCCTTGCGTTCACGTTCCGACTGTAATATCCTTGCTTTCAAGGCATCTGCCGTCGCGGGGTTCCTATGCAGGTAATTGTCGAGTTCGCGCTTCACAAAATCGCCTATGAAAGTCCGCACAGATGGCCCATCAGGGCCTATATTTTGAGAACCCAGCTTCGTTTTGGTTTGCGACTCAAAAACGGGTTCCTGAACTTTAATTGCTATGGCAGATACGATTGATGCACGCACATCTGCCGCATCAAAATCTTTATCATAAAACTCGCGGATGGTTTTTACCACGGCTTCGCGAAATGCGGCCTGGTGCGTACCGCCTTGCGTGGTATTTTGGCCGTTAACAAACGAATAATATTCTTCGCCGTACGCCTGCCCATGTGTCATGGCAATTTCTATATCCTCGCCTTTAAGGTGGATAATAGGGTAACGCAGGGTGTCAGAATTATTTGTCTTTTTGGTAAGCAGGTCATAAAGCCCGCGTTCCGAAAAATATTTTTGATTGTTAAAATTTAAAATAAGACCAGAATTAAGATAAACATAATTCCAGATCATATTCTCTACAAACTCCGGGATAAACCGGTAATGCCTGAAAATGGTATCATCCGGGATGAAATTTATAGCTGTACCGTTACGTTGCGAGGTTTCCTTCTCGGGTTCGTTTTTAATGAGTTCCCCTTTTTCAAATTCGGCAATTTTGGTGCGGCCGTCGCGGTAAGATTGAACGATGAACGAATTGGACAGCGCGTTTACCGCCTTGGTTCCCACGCCATTTAACCCAACAGATTTTTGGAAGGCCTTGCTGTCATACTTACCACCGGTATTTATTTTTGATACGCAGTCTATTACTTTTCCCAATGGTATCCCCCTGCCATAATCACGCACAGATACCTTATGATCGCTCATGTTCACCTCAATGGTTCTGCCCGATCCCATCACAAACTCATCTATCGAGTTATCTATAATTTCTTTCAGCAAAACATATACGCCATCATCATAAGCCGAGCCGTCGCCCAGTTTACCGATATACATGCCCGGCCGTAGGCGGATATGCTCCTTCCAGTCTAACGACCGGATACTATCATCATCATAATTTATTGCTTCTGCCATATTAAAAAGAGGGTATATGCCTTATGGGCAAAAATAGAAGTTTGATGATGAATTTATAATTCAAACATCTTAACTTATCAACATTAGTATAAACTTACGGGTTAAACTTGATACAGCTTTGTGCTATACTCAGGTTTTTAAAGAAACCGGCGCCTAATTCGTTAGCAAAACAAACCGCTTCTAACGTACCCGCGTGGTTTTTTTGAAGCACCACTACCATCGCATATTTATAATGTTTGGTCGCGGCCGCATCAGGCAAATTTAACAGGTAGGTTTTACCGGCATCTGCATTATAGCTTGCAAGTGTTCTTGGCGGGATATTTCGGGCGAGGTAATTATTGTTGCCCATAAAAGTTTGTGCTTGCGCCCGGCCCATTTCCACATATAACGAGTCGGGGTTAACTTGTTTATCGTTTTTTAGTTTTATGGGCTTGTTCTCCTTAAGTGATTTAGTTTGAAACCATATCTCAAAATCTCCATCCTGAATTTCTATCGCGTAATCAAAGTCTTCACTATCAGCCGGCCTGATCTCTCTAAATCCATTAGGAAGTGTAAAATTCAAATTAGCGTCGGCCAGTTCCTTATTAAATCGTGATGAAGATGGTGGAGTTTTCACCTGCGCAAATGCCGGTGCTATACAAAGCATTAATCCCAGGCATAATGCGGCACCAGAAATTTGCCTCAAAATAAATTTCATACAGAAAAAGGGCTTCAGAATTTGCACTAAATTTTCAGTTAATTAAACAAATTTATAATTATAATTTAAAAAATAAACAAATAGGTTAATTATACGATTAAAAGCCATCCCATTTAGCACAATTCTTCCTAAATCATTGGCTTTGCTTACAAACTACAAATTGGAGTTTATAAACAGGCTATTAATATTTTGGTTTGCCCAAAGTTAGTTTAACGCTATGTGTAACAGTCTTATTTAATAACATTAAACGCAATTAAACTAATGTAAGTTACCCTTTTTTTCAGTTGGACGATAAAAGTAAAAAAACGTTTAACAACTTATGTGAATAAGTTGGCGGGGGATAATCAGTAACAAAAAAAGACCCCGAATGATCAGGGTCTTTTTAATAATAAGTTATGTCGCCCTATTGGTATTGGATATAAATTGGGTAAGGCCTTTTCTTCAACACTTCTTCGGGTGTTAGCATGTGATGCGGGGCCTTTTTAATATCATTTTTATAGAAAAGTTTAAAGCCTGTAAACTGAACAGGTTCCTCGCGGATAAAGTACCGGTAGGTGCCTTCTTTTAAATCAGGTTCACCCCAACCGTCCATATCCATAACCAGTTGGACTTCAGGATGCAGCTTTATTTCTTTGTAATTAGTTACCATCTTTTTTGTAAACCGGTGAACGATCAGAATTTTAGGCGGCAGGTTATATTTTTTTACAAGCTCTGTCAAATAACCGGATACATAGTTTATATCGGCCGCATCATAAGTGCCTATTTTTTTACCGGGATGCGAACCATCTTTCATAGAAAACTCGGGATCCATACCAAAATGCACCTGCGGCATTATTAAGTATTTCTCCAGCAATGGCAGTTCGGCGTGTATATTACTTAGGGCTACCTGCACATCTAAAAACACAATGGCATGTGCCTTTTGGGCCAATTTTAAAACAGAATCTATTTGTTTAAACGGCATACGGTTACGGAATTTACCATCCTTGCCCGCATCGCCACTGGCTACAACCGCTATATAATGTAAGGCAGGTTGCACGGGGGTTGAAGGGTCCGCTTTTTCCCAGTTCTTCACTTCGCCTTTTAATTTGGCCAGCATTTCATTTGGCGGCAATTCGCCAAGTATACCCATCTTTTTTGCATAAAGGTTGCCGTAAAAGGCTACTACCCTTTTATAAGGCAAAATAGCGCCCGGTAAAGGGTAAGGCGTATTTTTAACCGGCCATCTGCCGGTGGTATCGCCATGCGCCAAACGCTTCATTAACGAATCATATTGTGGTTTATCTATCGGCGCGTAAACAACCTTAGTGGCCGCTGTATCTACTGTTGTTGTGGTAGCCGCAGTGGTAGTTGTGGTAGTAGTAGCTTTTTTGGTGGTATCTGCAGCAGTACCTTTTTTGTCGCTATGGCAACTGGAAAAAAGAGATGAAGAAGACAGCAGGATAAGGCTGGAAAAAATAATAGCTTTTAATTTCATAAAGGAGGGTTACTTTGCCATAAAGATAGTGGCGATTGATTGACTATTAAAATAAAGTTTTGGTAAAGATACTATTGCTTATGGTTTATTTATTTCCATTTCCAATTTAATTCAGGAATTAGCCTGATTTTTAGCCGGTTTAAAATAGTTAGCAGTTCGTTTTTAAATAGGTTAACATCAATTTGATTTTTTGGAATAATTAATGTTGAACCAGTCTTAAATCTTAAAAAAAAATATTCCCCGGTTTCATAAGCATCTTTTAATTCTGCTAAATAAATTTTTGTTGAACCTGTGCTGCCTTCCGTTTCCATAAACTCATATGTAAACGTTGTAATGCAAGGCAGATTTCCGATGTGTGCCTGTTGCACATGCTTTATTAGCTTTTTCCTGTATTTCCATCTTAAATAAGAATAAAAAAAGCAGGCGAATATTATCCCGAGTATCAAGAAGTAATAACCTAATACCCGGTTGTGTGTAATGAAAAACAATAGGCAAAGAATAAACATCAACAAAGAATTAACCACCCAACTTCTTTTTAATGTTTTTTTTACCACTTCGCTTTTTGAAGCTGTGAATAAGAGATTTTGCAGCCGATCGTCCTCGGTTAATTCGTAATTAAGGGTCATAAAATAAGGTTAGTGTTTAATGTTAAATTTTATTTTTATAAAACTTTCCAAACACACCTAAAGGCAGTTTTGGGCCCGATGTGGCCTGCAGGTAAAGTTCGCCAATTTCCAGGTTTTCCACTTTTGGGAAAGCGCTTTTGATCAAATTTTCAATAATTACGGCCGAGAAACCAAGCGAGTAAGTGTTCAGCACAAAAAAATGTTCTTCAGGATCCAGCAGTTGAATTACATCCTGCATCATTTCGTTAATATGATCTTCCAGCTTCCACTTTTCGCCATTGGGCCCGTGGCCATAAGCCGGGGGATCTAATATAATCCCATTATATTTTTTGCCCCGCTTTACCTCGCGCTTTACAAATTTAAGGGCATCCTCAACTACCCAGCGTATATTGGTTAAGCCGGAAAGCTCCTGATTCTCATTACCCCAGGTTACCACTTGTTTAATAGAATCAACATGCGTTGTATCGGCCCCGGCAGCCTGTGATATTAACGAAGCACCACCCGTATAAGCAAACAGGTTTAATACTTTAGGCTCGGGTGTTTTAAAGTTTTTGATGTTGTTAGAGATATAATCCCAGTTAACCGCCTGCTCGGGAAAAATGCCTAAATGTTTAAATGAGGTTAAAGCCAAACGAAATTTGATAGCCGCATCATCATTTTTATATTCAATATGCCACCTATCAGGCGTAGCCGGATTTTTCTTTACCCATTCGCCTGATGTGGCGGAGCGCCCCTTAAATTTAATATGGTGCAACCGCTGCCAGTCGGCTGCAGGCAAGGCCTTACTCCAAACCGCCTGTGGCTCGGGGCGTATCAATATTACATTTCCAAACCGCTCCAGTTTTTCAAAATCGCCGCAATCTATCAGCTCGTAATCTTTCCAGTGGGTGGGGGTAAGAAGTTGGATCATTCAGTTTGCAGTTTTCAGTAAGCAGTTTGCAGTAGATAAGGGACAAATATAATAAATACGTTAACAATGGGCTTTAAACAATAACTGCCTACTGCAAACTTAAAACTGCAAACTATAATTTCGCTTTCGCCGCCCGCATAAATTTACTGGCAAACACAAAATCGTTCAGTTCTTTATTATCGGTATGGGCAATTTCTTTATTGCTGCCTTCCCACCACTTTTCGCCATTATGCAGGAATATAACATGCTCGCCAATACCCATTACCGAGTTCATATCGTGGGTTACAATAACGGTGGTCATGTTATACTCTTCTGTCAGCTCGCTTATCAGGTCATCAATAAGGATAGATGTCAAAGGATCGAGCCCCGAGTTGGGCTCATCAACGAATAGATATTTCGGCTGCATAGATATGGCGCGTGCTATACCCACCCGCTTTTTCATCCCGCCCGAAAGCTCGGACGGAAATAATTTATTTTGCCCTTCCAGGTTAACACGCTTAAGGCAGAAGTTGGCACGGTCCAACTTTTCTGAGTTAGACATTTTTGTAAACAGGTTAAGCGGGAACATGATATTCTCTTCAACTGACATGGAATCAAACAACGCCGAATTTTGAAACAGCATACCAATATGTGTACGGATAGGCACCCGCTGCTCAAAATTCATATCAGTAAAATTCTGGCCGGCAAAAAGGACATCTCCTTTAGTGGGTTCGTGCAGGCCTACAATACATTTTAACAAAGTTGTTTTACCGGAGCCGGAGCCGCCGATGATCAAATTATTTTTTCCTTCCTGAAATTTTGCGGATATTCCCTTCAATACTTCATTTTCGCCGAACGTTTTATAAATGTCCTTTATCTCTATCATAACATTAAACGGGTTATGACAAGGTCGGCAAATAAGATCATTACGCAGCTATATACTACACCGCGTGTAGATGCCTGCCCAACCTCCAACGCGCCGCCCGATGTATAAAAACCCTGGTACGAACAAATAGAGGCGATAATAAAACCAAAAACAAACGCTTTAACCAGCGCCACCCTAACGGTTAACCCGTCAAAACCATCACGTACGCCCATCAAATAATCGGCGGGCGTTACGTCACCCGATACTAAACAAGCGATATAACCACCTGTTAAGCCTAAGGCTATCGATGCAATAACCAGCAAAGGCACCATGCTCATGCCGGCAATTATTTTTGGCGATATTAAATAGCCGGGGGCGTTTACACCCATAATTTCCAGCGCGTCAATTTGCTCGGTAACCCGCATAGTACCTATTTGTGAGGCCATGCTCGAGCCGATACGACCCGCCAAAACCAATGCGGATATGGTGGGGCTAAACTCTAATATCGTTGAATCGCGGGCAATACTTCCGGCGGTACTAAGGGGCACCAGCGGACTATTTAACTGGAAAGCTACCTGTATAGTAGTTGCCGCGCCGATAAATAAAGATATAATAGCGATAATGCCCAATGAGCCTATGCCAACCGAAACCATCTCGCGCATAACCTCTTTCCAGTAAACGTTGAAATTCTCGGGTTTACGGAAGCTTAAACGTAATAAGAGGATGTATCTGCCTAAACTATGAAACATTAAATATTTATTAACCGGTTAAAAATACGTTTTTCCTTTGAACCTGATTACCGGTAAACAAGACAAAGTTATAGATGTAACGCATTAATTAACCAAACGGGGAATGATTTGTTTAAAATCCGGAAATATTCAATAGGAAAATCAGTTCAATGGGATTTCAACCAATTGCTTTAAATCATTCAATTAAACCTATATTAGCTTTATAATTTCCTATAAACCGCTTTTTATGAAACGCTTATCATTCGCCCTTTTTGGGTTTTGCACTTGTTTTTGTTTACCGGTACTTGCACAGCGCGCCCCGGTTGAAAATTACCCGGTTGATTCCGCGTCTGTAGTGCATCCTAATGTGCCAAAAGGCGAAGTGCTGAAATTCACACTGGAAAATTCAAAAATATTCCCCGGGCAAATGCACGAGTATTCGGTTTATATCCCAAAAGAGTATGATCCGGCAAAACCGGCCTGCGTATATATTAACCAGGATGGCGAGCAGTCAAACGCGCACGTGGTTTTCGATAACTTAATCTATAGCAAAGAGATGCCGGTTACCATCGGTGTTTTTGTATCGCCGGGCCGCATGGTGTCTGCCGACCCAAAAACAGCGCTCGACCGTTACGACCGCAGCTTTGAATATGACGGGCTGGGCAATGCCTACGCCCGTTTTTTATTAGAAGAGCTTCTACCTGCTGTTGAAAAACAAAAAGCTACGAATGGCCGCGCAATCCATCTTTCCAAAAATGGCAACGACCGCGCCATAGGCGGGCAAAGCAGCGGCGCCATTGCCGCGTTTACCGCCGCGTGGGAAATGCCTAATGAATTTTCTAAAGTATTATCAGGTATTGGCACTTATGTAGGTTTACGCGGTGGCGACCGGTATTCATCCTTAATAAGAAAGTATGAAACCAAACCCATCAAGGTGTTTTTACAGGATGGTAGCAATGACCAAAACGCCTATGGCGGCGATTGGTGGTTTGCCAACCAAATGATGGAACGGTCGCTAATTTTCGCTGGTAACCCGGTGCTGCATGCCTGGGGCGAGGGCGCGCATAATGGCAAGCAATCGGCAGCGGTCTTCCCGGAGGCAATGCGCTGGTTATGGAAGGATTACCCTGCACGCGTAACTTTAACAAAAACTAAAAATCCTTATTTAAGCGATCTTTTAATACCCGGCGAAAACTGGGAACTGGTTGGCGAAGGTTATGGTTTTTCGGAAGGCCCTGCTGTAAATGCCAAAGGCGAAGTTTTTTACCAGGATATCCCGAATGCCAAAACCTATAAAGTTGGGCTTGATGGTAAACTGGTGCAATTAAAGCTTGATTCAAAAAAAGCAGGTGGTACCGCTTTTGGCTCGGATGGATTGCGTTACACAGCCGCTACCGGCACCAACCAGGTTTTAAGCTACGATGCCAATGATAAAGTAAAAGTGGTGGCAGAGGGCATACCGGGCAATGATATTGTAGTTGCCAAAAATGGGAATATTTATGTAACCGCACCTGACGGGGCGGATAAGCCGGGCAAACTTTATTTGATACGCCCAAATGGTGAAAAGGTAGTGGTGGATGAGGGTTTAAAATATCCAAACGGCATCGCATTAACACCAGATCAGACCCAGTTATATGTGCCTACATCCGCATCGCACTGGGTTTGGCTGTTCCAAATAAAAAGCGATGGCACGTTGGCCAACAAGCAACAATACGACTGGCTTTATACCCCCGATACCGAAGACAACGCCTGGGCCGATGGCATGAAGTGCGATACCGCCGGGCGTGTATATGTAGCAACCCGCATGGGCATCCAAATTGCCGACCAGGCCGGGCGCGTAAATGCCATTATCCCGATGCCAACGGGTATGCCCTCAAATATCTGCTTTGGCGGGCCAAATTTCGATGTGCTATATGTAACCAGCAAGGATAAGGTATATCGCCGTAAGCTAAAAACACGCGGGGCAAATGCTTTTGAAGCGCCTTATAAACCTAAGAGGCCGGCCTTATAGTGCTGAGAAGACTTACGAAGTTTCGAAAACTTCGTAAGTCTGTTCTAAATTATAATTCAAACTTCTTATAATCGTCCCTTGCCCTATTGGGGTCGTAATGAATGCCCGGGGTTAACCAGTATAACAATATCACCCTTGAATACCTAAAGTTAAATGGTGACAGGATAACACTTACGCCTAATAATATGGCGCAATATATCCAGGGGTTATGGCTGCCCGATAAGATGTAGGTGGCTACGGCCAGCGTTACCATTTCGGCCACGTTAAAGGCATAGCTTACAAACATGGCTACATAAAAATAGCCGGGCTCAATCTCAAACCTAAACCCGCAGTGTGAACAGGTTTCATTCATTTTTTGCGAGGAGAAACCATACATACTGTTGGCAAACATATTGCCCCTGCGGCATTTTGGGCATTTGGCGTGTAATGCGGCATAGGCTTGTGATACTTCCATTGTTTCGGTGTTTTTAATGAGTGTGTACATGGCTGTTTGATTTTTTTCTAAATTCTTCTGGTGTCATACTTACCTGCTTTTTAAAAAATTTGGCAAAGTAAGAGTTATCTGCAAAGTTGAGGTGATCGGCTATTTCCTGCACGGTCATATCCCGGTTAACCAGCATCCGTTTGGCTTCCAGTATTACCCGATTACGGATCACCTCTCCCGCCGGTATACCCAATACATCATTACAAAGCGCGTTTAAATGGTTTGGGGTGATGTATAATAACTCGGCATATTCTTTTGGCAGTTTAATGCGCGTATAGTTTTTCTCTATTAATTTTTGGAAATTCCTTAACAAAGTGTAGTTATAAGATGGCGCAATGCTTTGTTGAATGTTTGTATTTAACCGGGCTATAGAGATAAACAATTGCAGCATTAGGGTTTTAACCAGGTCGGCCCCCATTGGTTTTACGGTTTCATTTTCGCCGATCAGCTGCTCAAACAAATCAATTACTTTATCCCGGAGTGATAAGGGTATATCTATTACTGCATCCTGCACATTGCCCGAGAAGAATGGCATATCTTCCAAATAATTCGCCTTTAACAAAAACGACTGGAAGAACGCTGCCGAAAAATTAATGATATAACCATCTACCTCTCCTTCAAAATCCCAGCTATGCACCTGGCCGGGTATCATAAAATATATTTGGTTGGGTTTTACCGGGAAGTTTTGAAAATCGATAGTTTGTTTGCCTGCTCCTTTGGTATAAAACACCAAATGATAAAAGGAATGCTTATGCGCATCATGCAGGTTTTTGTGGTGGCTATCTATATATGCACCAAACCGGCTTATCTGTATATCCTGCTCCTGCTGTTGGGACAGGGCATTAATATCGTATATGGGTAGGCTTTTCATTACAACTCAAAGGTAAGTTGTAATTACAGCTTTTAGTGGTGGTATTAATTGTATTTATGGTACTTTTTACTGATTGCCCGTTTTTAAACTTGCGAAGTTTAGAAACTTCGCAAGTTCTATCAGGTTAGAATATGATCTTTCCTGCCGCTGTAACCAACGAGCCAATGCGGACAGCATCAAATATGCGCTCTTCGGTAGTACCTAATTTTATTAATGAATCCTCGTGCGCGTTAACACACATTTCGCAACCGTTTACTGCGGATATAACCAGGCTCATCAGTTCAAAAAACTCTTTTGAGGTAACCGGCCTCATCATGATCTGCATACGGATACGCGCGGGTATCTGTGAATATTTTTCCTTTTTCGTAAAATGCCTGAAACGGTAAAAAATATTATTTGATGCCAGCAAGGACGCGCACCCCACTGCTTCCGCTATTTCGGCAGCGTTTGCGCCCTGCTCTTCGGCATATTGGGTGTAATATTTTGCTAAAGGGCCATTATTGTTGTTGATAGCTGTACTTAATCCAAGCAGCGCACATTCTTTCGCGCTTAAATATTCAGAGGTAAGTGTGCTGGTAAAATTCAACTTCAGATCGCGCAGGTAGCGCGACTCGCCTTTTTCCAATAACGACAGGCTGTCTGTTCGGTATGCAGCATCCAGGCCAATGCTTTGTAATAACTCCTGTATAACTTCGGTGCTTTCGTTCATATGATATAATATTATAAAAAAGACTTGCGAAAACTTCGCAAGTCTAATATTTTAAAGCCCTCCCTTCCGGGGAGGGTTGGGTGGGGCTTAAACGCTTAAAGTTTCTTCGCCTTTAACCCAGTTGCAAGGGCAAAGCTCGTCTGTTTGCAAAGCGTCCAGTACACGGATAACTTCTTTAACATTACGGCCAACGCTAAGATCATTAACACATACCCAACGGATAACGCCGGTAGGATCAACTATAAAAGTAGCGCGGTAAGCTATTTTTTCGTTTGGTTCTAAAATGCCTAATTCTTCGGCTAATGATTTTGAAGTGTCAGCCAGCATTGGGAACTTAAGGTCGCGCAGGTCATCGTGATGTGTTCTCCATGCAGCGTGCACAAATTCAGAATCGGTAGAAGCGCCGATCAAACGAGTGTCGCGGTCACGAAACTCGCCATAGCTGTTATTGAATTCAGCAATTTCTGTTGGGCAAACAAAGGTAAAATCCTTTGGCCACCAAAACATAACGGTCCATACATTATCATCATTAACCAAATAGTCTGAGGTTAATGTTTCAAATTCTTTCCCTTTTTCTAAGCTAACAACGGCAGTTTTTGAAAACGCCGGAAATTTTTGTCCTATAGTAATCATATATCTTTTTCTTTGCTGCGAAGATACGATTTTAAGGGCATCCTATTTATTGAAACTATTGATATGCTATAGTTTTTGTCTATACATATTATCGCACAAATCGGTGTTCTCTATATGATAATAAACGGGTTTAATCGTCTGTATCTAAAGTAAACGAAGGCTCAGAAGCGTCTGATGCCTGTTGCAAACGGTCAGCATCGGTCGAACCATCGTCTTCTACCGGTTCATTTTCTTCGTCAAGTCCGTTGGAGTGAATATCCTGCTGGCTTCTTTGGTCGTCCTTATCTGCATTTTCAGCATCATCAAGCGGGATCTTATTGTCGGGAGTTATCATAGCTTTATAATTTATGTAAATACAACATTGTATTTACGCGGTTGTTTGTAGAAGTGAAATTAAACAATATAGGTAAGAGTACGCAATCGTTCCCGTAAATATTTCTTATGAAATGGATAGAACTTTATGCTAAAGTTCTTAATATCGTATAACCAATTACCGCTGCTGCAAATCAACTAAAATGAACACACGCCGTACCTTTTTAAAACAGGCTGGTTTGGGGCTTATTGCCGCTGCACCTGTTACTGCTTTGGCTAAAACACTAAATACAGTTAAGCCAAACAAACCTGTTTTGGGCGCGCGGCTGCCAATTGCCGGTAATAATATTACCCTTAATGTGCGCGACTTTGGCGCCACCGGCGATGGGCAAACCAAAGACACGGCAGCTATCCAGCAAGCTATTGACCGTTGCAGCATATTAAGCGGCGGCAAGGTGCTTGTCCCTGCAGGGAATTATTTAACCGGTGCAATAGCTTTACGGTCAAATACTACTTTGCATTTAGAACAGGGCGCTGTAATTACCGGTTCGGCGGATCTGAAAGATTATGTGATAACCCAGGTACGGTGGGAAGGTAAATGGATACAGGGATATTCCGCTTTAATATATGCCATAGGCGCACAGCACATTGGCATAAAAGGGCCGGGCAAAATTGTTGGCAACAGCGCCCTGGGCGGACGGCCAACTGCCGATAGCCCTTTACGCCGCCCCGCATTGATAGAGCCCATTGATTGTACCGACATTACCTTTGATGGTTTTTCTACAGAGTATCATTTAATGTGGTCAATACATTTAACGTATTGCGAACATATCACCATTAAAAAGTTAAACATCCGCAGTACAGGCGGCAATGGCGATGGCATTGATGTGGACTCCTGCAAGCATGTGCTGATAGATGGCTGCGATATTGCTACCGGCGATGACTGCATTTCGCTAAAATCGGGTCGTGGCATGGAAGGGTATAAATTGTTGTGGACTACCGAGGATGTACACATTACCAACTGCACCTTTGTCGATTCTATTTTTGCCTGTATCGGTATCGGCAGCGAAACATCGGGCGGGATAAGGAATGTATTGATAGATAACTGCAAATTCACTCAAGCTAAAACGTTTGCCATTTATATAAAAAGCAGAGTTGGTCGCGGCGCGTTTATTGAAGATATTACGGCCAATAATTTGGAAGTTTCAGGCATGGGCGGCGGTTTTATGCGCTTTAATTTGAGTGGCAGCGGCTTGCAGGACCAGGTGCCTGTTCCGGGTGATGAGGGCATACCTACAACTAAAAACTTTAAGTTCACCAATATTAAAGTAACCGATGTGCCTGAATTGATAGACGGTACAGGCGTACACCCTAACAAACCTTTGGATGGTTTTATATTAAGCGGCATTACAGGTACTTGCGCCAAAGGCATATCATTGGTTAATATTAAGAATGCGAATATCAGCAACATACAGGTAACCGGCTATAAAGACGCGTTGCTAAACACCTATAACGTAACGGGTAAGGGCCTTGATGGGGCGGCAACGTTACCTGCACCAAAATCTCCTGATCCAATTATTGCCGGTACACCTTATAAATTACAGTAACTTGATACCGCTGATTAATTCTGTGAAAATTAAAAACTTATACGATACGACCCAAAATACTATATAAAGATTGCCATGAGAAAAAATTTAGCTTTTCAAATCAAAACGGCGATGCTGTTTCCTGTTTGTTTCCTTATGCCGAATTACTTGTTTAAGATATCACATGAAACACCTAAAAATGTTAAAAAAACGAGCTTTTCAATCCAAAAAGCCAAAGTTAATGTCAATTGTATTGTATATCCTAAAAATCCCCAATTTATGGAAATACTTAAGAATACAAAATGTGCGGAATTTCCTTTAAAAGTAGCAATTGACGAAAAGGTGAAGAATGATTTTTCATTTAATTTTAAAGACAGTGTTTATTTTGCGAATTGCCTGATTAAAGCTAAGCTTCACGCAATAAATATAAAATTAAACGGGCCTGCGGGGTGTCTTGATGATCTGTTTAAGTTTGATATAAACGGAGGTAGATTGCCTAAATTCGTTCCTGTATCGTTCATTTATGATAGTCCTCAATTTACAGTAATTAGTATTGCTAATTACTACTCTAGTTACCTAAACTACAGCATCGTGTGTTCTTTTACTAAAGACGGTAAATATATAGACGGTTTTTTGGCCTATTTTTCAAGTGGTCATGACGGGCTAAATCAATCCAGGCATACTACTATTAACAAAAATTTAACCATCCTTATAAAAGAAGAAAGTGATTATCCAACATCTGCAAGTGATTACTCAATTCTTGAAACGAATTGGAAATTCTTGAAAGATGGTAAATTGAAGAAGATAACGGAGAAAATAAAATACGGGGAAGATTTTGATTTTCATCGTGATAACTGAATTGTGAATCTATCTAACATATAAGTCATGTCAACATCCCGATATCAACAAACACCCTCATCGCTGATCACAGTAAATGATTTACCTAAAGCTTATATTCAATAACGAATAAAATTAAATTCCCTGATTATATGAAGAATATTATTGTAAAGAGGATAATTTATACGATCATAATTGTTGCAATTTGCAGCCAGGCGTATAGCCAGAACGCCCCTGCCGTAAAACCACCTGCGGCGGTTGTGGCGGGTATACCTGTAAATTATGACGAGGCTAAAGTGGGCACCTATACCCTGCCGGATGTTTTGACATTAAAGAACGGCAAAAAAGTAACCGACAAACAAACCTGGCTAAACCAGCGGCGCCCCGAAATTGTGAAACTGTTTGAAGAATACCAGTTTGGTAAAATGCCGCCCAAACCTACGGCATTAAGTTTTAACGTTTTTGACAAAGGCACATCCGTATTTAACGGCGAGGTTACCCGCAAACAGGTTACCGTTTATTTTACGCCGGATACATCCAATCATAAAATGGATATACTGTTATATCTCCCGGCAAAGGCAACCAAACCTGTACCACTGGTTTTGCTGTTGTCTTTCTCGCCAAACTCAAGCATGGCGATTGATGACCCGGGCGTAAAGCAGGGAATAAGCTGGGATAAGAACGGTAAAAAAAGCCCGGCACCAAAAACGGGGTTAGGCAAACTTGGCAAGGACGATATTGAAAAATTTACCTCCAATGGTTTTGCTGTCGCGACCATTTATTACGGCGATATCGAACCAGATTTTAAGCTGGGCTATCAATATGGCATTAGAGGGTTTTATTTAAAACCCGGCCAGCAGGTACCGGCCGACGATGAATGGGGAGCTATATCTGCCTGGGCCTGGGGATTGAGCCGCGCTATGGATTATTTGGAAACCGATAAACAAATTGATACCAAACGTGTGGCATTGCAAGGTGTATCCCGCCTTGCTAAAACTGTATTGTGGGCGGGTGCGCATGATACCCGCTTTAAAATGGTGATAGAAAGTTGCGCCGGCGAAGGCGGCGGCGCATTGAGCAGGCGTAACTATGGCGAAAACATTGCCCACATGACGGATACCAGCCGCTATTATTACCAGTTTGCGCCCAACTGGCATAAATATGCCAAAGATTTTAATGCCTCGCCTGTTGACGCGCATATGCTGGTTGCACTGATGGCCCCGCGTTACCTGTTAATGCAGACGGGGACTACCGACCTATGGTCTGACCCGCATGGCGAGTTTTTGGCGGCCATTGCCGCCCAACCTGTCTATAACCTGTTTGGTCTGAATGGGCCTGGCACAGCTAAATGGCCGGATGGCGGTGATGCGTCATTGGCCTATAATCCGTTAGGCTATTATATGCACGTAGGTGGCCACGGCACTATACCATCCGATTGGGATATTTATTTGAATTATGTGAAGAAGTACTTGTAGGGAAACTAACTCCGCAAATACGATGCGCCATTAATATCAACAATCCCGGCGGTGGTAAATTCCATACCCTCGCTGGCATATATGGCCACTAAACGTGCTACTTCTTCGGGCTTGGCAATACGCCCGAAAGGGCTTTGGTTTTTAATACCCTCGCCTGCCGGGCCGTTTAGAATTTCGGCCGCCATTTCGGTTTCTACAAAACCCGGCGCAATGATATGTACGCTGATATTGTGTGGCGCCAACACTAAAGCTAACGACTGGCTCATGGAGTTTATCCCCGCCTTACTTGCCCCATAGGCGGGATTGGCTGGCTCGCCCCTGAAAGCGCCGCGCGATGAAATATTAATGATCTTACCGGCGTTTTGCTTAACCATTATTTTTGATGCGAAATAACACATGTTGGCCGGGCCCATTAAATTAGCCTTAAGCGTACTTTCCCAGCTTTGCAGCCAGTGTTCGTAACCATCCTCCAGTACTTTATGTTCAAGATGTACAGCAGCATTATTTACCAATATGTCCAGCCTTTCATATCGCTCAGAAAACCGGGTGAAAAAGTTTTCTATAGCGGCCGGGTCAGCCACATCCAATTGGTAAACGCTATGGTTACCTAATCCAAGTTCGGCAAGCGTATGTTCGGCAGCAACCCGGTTAGAATGATAGGTAATAACCACATTAGCGCCCGCCGCGGCAAACAGTTTAGCCGTTACGCAGCCTATACCGCGCGAACCTCCGGTTATCAGTACCGTCTTATTTGTAAAATCAAACGTCATATTTTCTTTATAAAGTAAAAGTATATATCCTTTCGGGTTATAAAGCCAATATCCTCATAAACTTTAATAGCCCGGTAATTATCATGCCGCACATGCAAAAAAGGAATTTCACCTATCGCTTTTATCCGGTTGATGTGATGCCAAAGCAACTGCCTTGCGTAACCCTTGCCGGTATGGTCAGGATGGGTGCAAACCGCGCTAACTTCTGCATAAGGCAACGCGTGCAAACGCTGCCCTGCCATAGCCACCAGCTTATCGCCCTCAAAAATACCTTTATAATGCCCCAAATCTATCGTCCGCGAAGCAAATGGGCCCGGATTTGTTAATTTGGTAAGGGCAAGCATTTGGGGTATATGTTCGTCTGTTAGATCAACTAATTCCGATTCCTTTTCTACCGGTTTTGCATCGCCGTTATAAACCATTTGCCTGCCTTTTAAACATAAAAGCAAGTTCCATTCCGCGGGGATTTCTATTTCAGCATTATCACCAATAAATAAACGACCGCCATCATTGGGTACCAGGTCATAAAGCGCCTTAAAATTTTCTGTTGAATTTTCCTTTAAGCTCACAAACGGAGATACATCGGCCGGGAAAAATTTAGCCACCTCATTGCCTATACAAAAGACTGCATTACCCGATGTTAGGGCGCTCCAGGCGGGGTTATCCAATACATGATCCATGCGGCAAACCTATAAAAAAACCATCTCTCATTCAAGTGCCTAAATTTAATATGCAGACGATCATAATAATTAGGCAATGCGCAATTAAGAAAATTAATTTTATTGATTATCAGCAGTTTGAAAAAATATATTTTAAAACAAAATACCATCGCACAACCACTTTTCGTATTTTCGCGTAACGTCTGATCAATACAAACCACTTAAAAATCATTTTTATGAAAAAATTCGTTATTGAAAGAGAAATACCGGGAGCCGGTAATTTATCTGCAGAACAGTTACAAGCTATTTCCCAAACTTCGTGCGATGTTGTAAACACTATGGGCAAGCCTTATCATTGGATAGAATCGTACGTTACCGGTGATAAGATCTATTGCATCCATATAGCCGAAAGCGAAGAAGTAGTACGCGAGCATGCGAGCAAGGGCGGGTTCCCGATAACCAGCATTGCCGAAGTAAAAGCGATCATTGACCCGACGACAAGTAGTGTATTAGCATAATAGCTTATTATTTAGAAAGTAGTATTATTGCCGTACACAAACCTGGTTGCACCAGTTTTATAAGCCATTAAAAATGAAGCGCATTTTACCTGCAATTGTGATATCGCAATTCTTTTGTACATCACTATGGTTTGCAGGAAATGCAATTATGGCCGACATAATTAAGCAGTTTCATCTCGACCCCTCTTTTTTGGCTTATTTAACCAGCGCGGTGCAATCAGGGTTTATTGTTGGCACTTTGATCTTTGCCATATTTGGCATATCCGACAGGTTATCGCCGGTATTGGTGTTTTTTATCAGCGCGATAATAGCCGCCGCTTTTAACCTGGCAGTAAGCCTGGATGGGATAAATATATCCGCATTAATATTTTTCCGGTTCATGACCGGTTTTTTCCTGGCGGGGATATATCCTGTGGGGATGAAGATAGCGTCTGACCATTACCAGCAGGGGCTTGGCAAATCGTTGGGTTTTTTAGTTGGCGCATTGGTTATCGGCACCTCGTTTCCGCATTTATTAAAAAGCATGATGGCTGCCCTGCCCTGGCACTATGTTATTTATGCAACATCATCACTTTCCGTATTGGGCGGATTAGCTATGTTCTTATTGGTGCCCGACGGGCCACACCGCAAACCCGCACCCCAGTTAAACTTAGGGGCATTTGTGCAAAACTTCCGCGATAAAAAATTCAGGGCTGCCGCATTCGGCTATTTTGGGCACATGTGGGAGCTTTATGCCTTTTGGGTATTTGTACCTGTAATATTAAGCGCCTACAACAGCCGCTACCCTCTTGCCGGGCTTAATGTGCCCTTGCTATCTTTTTTAATAATTGTATCGGGTTCCATCTCGTGTGTTTTTAGCGGTTATATTTCTCAATATTTCGGGGCGAAAAAAACGGCTGTATCTGCATTGGGCTTATCCTGTATCTGTTGCATTGCTTCGCCGTTGTTGTTGCTAAATCAATCAGGAACAGCACTTATTATATTTCTATTTATTTGGAGCATGGCTGTTATTGCTGATTCGCCGATGTTCTCAACCTTAGTTGCCCAAAATGCCGCTGTTGAATCAAAAGGAACGGCGCTAACCATCGTAAATTGCATAGGATTTTTTATAACCATTTTAAGCATCCAGTTAATCAATGCGCTGCGCAATGATAGCAATGCCCGCTACATTTATACACTGCTTGCCATAGGGCCGGTATTAGGATTGATCGCCCTAATTAGAAATAAAAGCAACAGCGATGTTGCTGCAATTAAATAAACCCTATTTCTTTAACCAAACCGTCTGCGTAAAAGCGCCGTTTACGGCAGCATCCCAGGCTTCTAACCGCACCCAGGTCCTGCTTTTCAAATCAACGGGAATGGTAAATACTTTCTTCCCAAATGCTTCGGTATTTTGCTGATCTATCCGTTTGTGGTAAACATTTTTGCCGTCGCCGGATATAATATCAATAAAGTTTAGCGGGTAGGTCCAGTCTACGGTAACCTTAACTGTGGTTTTTCCATTGGCTGTTAATGTTGCCGTTTCGCCTGCCCCTTTTCCGTTTACCGAGAATGATGGGAATAATATCTCGCCGGTAGTGGTAAAGAATTTGCCTGCTGCCATTTTATCCAATACGGGTTGCCACCCGTCTTTATAAGCGGGCAGCTTATCCAGCTGCATATAGTTAACATTAACGTGGGCGTAAGTTTCATTTTCGGGCTCCATCGAAAATATATCGCACTCGCCGATATAATGTTTTTTAAGTCCCCAGTTATTGGTTTCATCCATCAGGTTTAGCACGCGCCTGCTTAAGGTAGGTAGTGACAGGTCGGCCGGGATGTTTTTCCACGCACCGCCCATAAAATGGTCCGATTTATAAAATGCTTCGTCTTTATAAGTATCCGGAAAACCCACCGATGCCTTGGTACGTGCATGCGCCGTCCATGACAGCCCGTTCTCAAGTTGTAATATTTTAAACATATCATCCTTATCGCCAACATGGTAAACTTTACCCAATGCAGGGTCCTCCGTTTCAAAAGGAACGCCCGCCTTTCTGGACATCACCCAATAAACAGGTTTGGGGAATATCGCCAGCCAATGCCCGCCGTAAAAATTGTTTACTTCCTCGCCGGGTAAAAGTAAAAAGTCATCTTTTGATAGTCGGCTGCATTGCGCGAATAAGGTTTTCAATTCATTTAGCCGCGTAGCATCCGGTCCTTTTGGGTGGCCGGGGCCGTGAAACTCGGCCAGGTGAACTATATTTACGCCCATGCCTTTAAATACCTTAACAAAGTTTGGCTCTTCTACCACCGGCTTGCCCGCAAGCACTACGCTCATGGTATATTCATTATGAAAATGGCTTTGCATGGTTTTATAGCCGGGGATGGCCGGGTACACATCATTATGCGTAAATTTCTTTACTGCCGCCAGTGTTGAACCCGCGTTATCCGTACTGATCAAACAAAAGAAATTCAGACGGTTTTGCGCTTTTGGACGGGCGTTGAACCACGGCACATACCGATGATCGCCCTGCAATTCCTGGCGGATGCCTAAACCATAATTGGGTATTATACCCCGGTAGTTGTTTCCGTACCAGGTAAACTTCAGGTTAAAGGCTTCATCAAGCGGATAAAAATATTGATGCGGAGCCGGGAAAACTGCCAAACTACCACCTTTTGTTCCGCCAATTATGGTGCGGTATTTCACTTCCACATTTTTAGCGGTATCCGATTGAACTGTAGCCGTGCTTTGCATCTGGCCTTCGGTATCAGACCATGAAATTTTATCCCATGCTTTTGCTTTGCTTACTAATCCCGCATCATAAACCATCGCTGTCGAATCAACCTGCGTAGCCATAACAGCGGCTATATTAAATAACGGGCTGCCGTTATAAACTGTGATTTCGAGCGCACCTGTAAATGATGCCGCATGGACTTCCCCTATCCGTATTACTGTGCGCGACCCAACGCTTGATACACTGGCATCACGCTTGTTAAACTCAACCGGGTAAGCCTTGAACGGCCTGGTGGGCACCTTGTCAAAAAACACATCCCACCCACCCGAGCTGGGGTCTAACGTACGTTTACCAACGGTAAGTACAAAAGCAGGGTCGAGGTTGGCGGCAACTTCTTTATCGGCGCCGTTTCTACTTAGCTTAATACTTTTAAATAAAGGCCTGCTGTTATCCAGGTCTAACAATAGCTGTGCCCCAGTGCCGTTACCTGCGGGCCATTTAACAGTTATCAAATTGCCGTTTACGCTAACTTTTGCGGTGCCAGCGCTATGGTACTTAGAAATATTTATAGGCGTTTGCGCCACTGCACTTATACCAAGTGTAAGGCATATTAACAGGCAAAGTTTTTTCATCTCTTATTTACGTTTAATTGGCTATGGCTGACATGGGGAGATCAGCATTTAAATAGCTAATATATTGCATTAATTGGAGATTATGGGCAATTATCTGAAAGCATACCCGCCAGTACTTATTTTGCATTTTATGGCCTTTGCAATATTGCCGACACGTGGGTTAATCGCTGTAGTAATGAGGTACTCCATTGTAGCTTAACAACAGGATTACAAATAATAAACGTATTTTTATTTGTGGTTTGTTGATAAAACAATCACTTGTATCTCAAGAAAGAAAAACTTAGCTTTATTAAAATCATACATACCCCTTAAGATTAATCTACCTTAACAAGTAAAATCATTTATATAGCCGTAATATAAAATATCATGTTAAATAAATTCAGTGCTTCGGCAAAGCTATATCTGTTGATATTTATTACGGCTGCCAGTTTAATAGGATTGGGGCTTTACGGTATTAACGACCTGAAGCAAATGAACGAAAACACCCGGACGCTTTATGCGGACCGTGTGTTATGTATGCAACAATTGGCGAATATACGCTTTGAATACATCACGGAAATCTTTCCTACTGCCCAAAAGGTAAAAAACCATTTACTTACGTTTAGTGAGGCAAAAAAGCGGGTACAAAAAGCCGAAGATGTTATTAATACTAATTGGCATAATTACAAACAGAGTTATTTTACACCTGAAGAGTTGCTTTTGGTAAAACAGACAGATGTAATAAAAAACCAGGCCGATGAAGCTACCGAAGACCTAAAATCTGTACTTTCTAAAGAAGACCCCCGAGCGCTTGATGAGTTAATTAAAAAAGATTTCTCTGCTGAACCGGGCCCATTTGTTATGCAGATCACTCATTTGATGCAATTACAAGTGCGGGTTGGAAAGGACATATTGAATAAGAACAAAGAAATATACCAGGTTGCTTCAAAAAAATTCATTCTTCTTATCTTACTTTCTTTGGTTATTGCTCTTTCTCTTTCATTCTACATTATAAAGAATGTAAAAGGTCTGATTAAGGATATTTTGAAAAGGAACAACACTATTAAGGAAGGTGAAGAGAAATACCAATCATTATTTGAGCAAGCGTCTGATGCAATATATGTACTAAATGCAAAAGGTAACTTTACTAATGTAAATAACAGTATGTGCGAACTGGTTGGTTATACCAGCGATGAATTGTTAAAAATGAACATTGCCGACCTTTTAAATACAGAGCTATTAAAGGCCAACGCGCTTCTTTATTTGACAGCAAAACCCGGCCAGGTGGTAATTGGGGAAAGGAAGGTTGTTCATAAAGACGGAAGCATTATAGACGTTGAAATTAACGGTAAAAAGTTTGATGATGACAGAGTGCTTGTAATTGCCCGCGATATTAGTAAACGAAAAGAAATGGAGGCGGAATTAAGACAAGCTGAACTTAAATTCCGTACGCTGGCCGATAAATCGATGGTTGGGATCTATATCGTTCAAAAGGGAATATTTGTGTACGTAAATCCAAGATTTGCCGAGGTTTTTGGGTATGAGCCTAATGAACTAATAGGCAAGCCCCCGGTTGAAGCAGTTATACATCCGGATTACCATGCTATATCAGACGAGAATGTACGCCTGCGTGTTGATGGCGAGGTAGAAGGCGTTCATTACGAAGCAATGGGGAGAAGAAAAGACGGCAGCGCAAACTGGGTTGAGTTTTATGGAAACAGGGCCGTTTTTGAAGACGAGCCAACCATTATCGGTTCAATGATCGATATTACAGAACGCAAAAAGGCTGAAGATGAATTACGTGTATCCGAACAAAAATACAAAACGCTGTTTGACAGTAGCCCGATGGCTTTGCTGATGGCAGCTAAAAGTGATCTTTCAATAATTGCTGCAAATCAGGAAGCAACTACCCTTTATGGTTATACTAATGAAGAACTTTTAAAAATGACCATTAAAGATCTGAGGCATGAAGAAGACAGGGACCAGGTATGGGATAATTTCAAAGTTGATCTTGATGTTTCAAGTGACAGGGGCATATTCAGGCATGTGAAAAAAGACGGCACAATAATATTTGTGCAGGTAATAGCGCACGATATTATATTTGAAGGAAAGCAGGTAAGATTAGGCCTTTATAATGATTTGACAGAGAAAATTAAGGCTGAGCAAGAGCATCAAAAAACTGAAGCCAACTTACAAACCATTTTAAATACTACCGATACGGCGTATGCGCTATTAGATCCTAACCTGGATGTATTGGAATATAATGATAAAGCATTAGCCTTTGCAAAAAATGAATTCAATTTTCACCCTGAAAACGGTGGTAAATTATTTGATCATCTGCCTGAAAACAGGCGTTCGCAATTTTTTGAAAATATTGACAATGTATTAAAAGGTAACACCATTAGTTATGAAGTTAATTATCCTCAACATGAGGAAATGGATATCTGGTATCATGTAAGGATGTTCCCGATAGCAAACAAGGACAATGAGATACTTGGTTTGGTTTTAGCCATAACCGATATTACTGACAGAAAGGATGCCGAACAGAGTTTGCAACTGGCCTATGAGCGCATAAAAACACATATCCAATTTATAAGGGAAATGGTTTGGAAACAGTCGCATATATTAAGGAGCCCCTTAGCTAATTTAAAAGGCTTAATGACCATTCTCCGCAACAATCCCGCTGATAAAGAAGTATTGGGTTATATTGAGATCGAACTTGATCGTATAGATTCCGTTTTTATGGAGATGGCCAAAGATTCATCCAAAGAAGAGATGAATTATTAGCTATACTAACCGGATCGTACACAACCTGTTATCTTACTTTTAGTTATGCGTAATTTTATGCAAATTCGTTTAAGAAAAATGCAACGAATGTATTTGTTTAAGCTAAAATCAATTTGAAAAATTTACTTCGCCTGCTAACGTGTAGTTTATGCCTGGTTATAACCACCGCATTTGCCCAGCAAAAAGAACAATTTGTAAAAATTGAAACGGAACAAGGGGAGTGCATTATTAAATTATATAATGAAACACCGGTACACCGCGATAACTTTATTAAACTGGTTAAAAGCCATTATTTTGATGCCACCACCTTTAACCGGATATTGAAAGGCTTTGTTATACAGGGCGGCGACCCGGATTCGTTATACGACAAAGGGAAAAAATTAAAGCCTCAACAAAAATGGATAAGCCCGGAGTTTAATGCGGCGCTATTTCATAAAAGAGGGGCCCTGGCCATGGGACGGGACGACAACAAAGCAAAAGAATCGTTCACTACCCAGATCTATATTGTGGATGGCCGCCCCTATACCGATACACAACTGGATGCTATTGAAAAGCGAAACGGTGTACATTTTACAGAAGCACAGCGCGAAGTGTACCGCACCACAGGCGGCACACCGTCTTTAGATCAAAACTATACCGTATTTGGCGAGATTATAAAAGGGATGGACGTGATAGATAAATTGACGGCGGTAAAAGTTAATAAAGATGGCAACCCCGATAGGCCTGTTTGGATGAAGCTGACGGTATTAACAGCAAAGGAGGCGGGGTATGATAGCGCTGCGCGGCAATGAAAGCGGCCTCGTGTCGGGGTAGATTGCCGTTTTTAATGCGTATAATACTTGAGCCCAAGCATTCCTGCCATGATCATTAAAATAAAGAAAATTTCAGCGAGCGCTATAGGCTGTTTAAAAAAGGCTACTTCTGCTGCCTTTATAAACACCAGGCTGGCCGCCGTCCATACGGCAAAGGCGATGGCCATAGGTATTTGCTTAATTGCCATCGAAAAGAAATAAATATTAACAAGGCCAAATATAACGTAGCCCGCAAAAGGCAAAATAATAGGCAGACTTATACCCGGACTAATTAAGGTATGCCAGTTTAATGTTTTCAGGCTGCTGAATTTCATCAGCTTTAATGAAAACGTCCATGCGGCTTCGCAGGCAGCTGCTATAATTAAAAATATCCAGGCCAATTTTTTATGGAGATTTAATTGAATTATTGTCTTGTTGCCCATAGTTGTTCAAACTATCACATACGCTGATAAATCTATCTTTTTGATTTTTCAGGCTTTTAACCAACCGTGGCCGCAATGTATAGTATTGCTTAAACCAGCTATATTTTAACAAATTACGCTCATCAAACCTCTTTACCGAGAAAGCATGCTGCAAAAAATAATCGCGCGGATAGTCATAAAACAAGCCCCAGTTTTCCGGCTTATCTCCGGGTGCGTAGCCCGGGTCATAAACAGTTCCAAATAGGTAATCCCATACCGAAAATTTTGTAGAGAAGTTAGCATGAAACACCTCCTGGTAATTGGCATGGTGCCATAAGTGTAGGTTGGGCGTGTTAAAAAAATATTTGAATTTCCCCAGGTTTACTTTGATGTTGGCGTGGATAAAAATTCCAAACATTGAATCGAGCAATGCTTTTATCGGCACGACTACCGGGTCGGCCCCTAAAAGAATAATAGGAGCAAATTCAATGGTTTGGTTGATGATGATCTCTAAAACATGCGAGCGTGCGCCGGCCAAAAAATCAACCTCTTTTACCGAATGATGCGCTTCATGTATCCGCCATAAAATTTTACTACTATGCTGAAAGCGATGGAAAAGATAGATATAAAGATCATGCGTAAACAGGAAAAACAGCACCTGCACCCAAACGGGCCAATTATGGACCAACTGAAAATGTGACCAATCGAAATGGTGTTGCAACGGCGCTACCAGGTAATCAAAAATAATGATCTTCAAAAAGTAACTCTGAATTAGGGTGTACCAAACCAGGTCCACCCAAAAACCTTCGCGAAAGAAAGGCAACCCCTTACGATAAGGAGACAGCCGTTCCCAGGTTATAATAAATATCACCCAACAAACAAGGATGATTGTAGTTATGGTAACAACGTTTAATTGCCGCATTAAGCCACCGGTTTTGTTTTATATTCTTCCCCTATGTTCACCCGCAACCTTTTCATTGGCGCCAATTCCGACTCATATACTTTTTTTATTCCATCGCCTGCTGCGGTTTCTATATCGCGTATATCCCGTACCAAACGCTGAAAACCCTGCGGCTCGACAGATGCGGCATGGTCTGACCCCCACATCGCACGGTCAAGCGTGAAATGCCTTTCTACAAAAGTGGCACCCATAGCTACCGCGGCAACGGTAGTAGCCAGCCCTGTTTCGTGGCCGGAATAGCCAATAGGCACTCCCTGGAATTTCTCAGCCAGCGTATGGATCATGTTCAGGTTAAGTTCTTCGGGTTTGCATGGATATGCTGAAGTTGAGTGGGCCAAAAAAACAGGATAATTAGCATCGTACTCATTCACAAAGATCAAAGCGTTTTCGATCTCTTTCATGGTCGACATGCCGCTTGATAACATGAGCGGGCGCCCGGTTTCGAGGATACGGGAAATCAATTCAAAGTCGGTTAATGAAGCCGATGCCAGTTTATATAATATGGTGTCAAACCGTTCCATAAAATCAACCGATGGCACATCCCATGCCGATACAAACCAATCTATCCCTACCTTTTTGCAATACTGATCTATAGTAGCATATTCTGCAATGCCAAACTCTGTTTTTCGTTTATAGTCAATATAACTCATGCGGCCCCATGGGGTATCGCGCATAACTTCCCATTGATTTTTAGGCACACAAATCTCGGGCGTGCGTTTTTGAAATTTAACCGCATCGGCTTTGGCGGCAACTGCCTCGTCTATCAGCTTTTTGGCGATGTCAAGAGACCCGTTATGATTAATACCAATTTCGGCAATGATATATGACGGGTACTCTTTACCAATTTTACGGCCATTGCTTAAGGTGACCACGCCATTTTTTACCGGCGATATAGTTATATAATTATCCCTTGCATCAATGATCATCTCGGCAAATTCCCTAAAACAACCTTCACCCCCATTAGCCTGGCAAACATAATCAGCCTGGTTTTTTATCTTTGGTAATGCATCCGCGGGCGCGGCGGTTAAACCAACCATTTGCATTATTTCCAGGTCATTATAGTCATCGCCTATGTAAGCAACTTCATCGGCGCTTAAGTGCAGGCGGCTTATAATTTCCCTTAGCACCTGCGGTTTATCCTTAACAAATAAGTGCAATTCTTCTATCTGTAATTTTTGCGCACGGGCAATAACAGAGGGTGATCTTTCGCCGGTAACTATAGCTGTTTCTATTCCGGCAATTTTACGCAGCCGCTCAACGCCCATGCCATCGCGCATGTTGAATTTTTTCAGGCCCTCGCCATTGTCACCATAATAAACACCGCCATCGGTTAAAACGCCGTCACAGTCGGTTATTAATAATTTAATTTTCAATGCTTTTTGTTGTAGTATCTCTTTCATAGTGTTTGGTTTAAATTGCTGTCCATCCTCCGTCTACCACCAAATTAGCCCCTGTCATATAGGCTGAAGCCTCGCTTGCTAAAAACAAGAGTGCTCCCTGGTAGTCGGATGATTTGGCCATACGGCCCAATAATGTTTTTGCTGAATAGTTTTGTATAAAAAAGTCGTCCTGGCTGTTTTCAACCCCACCAGGCGAAAGTGTATTAACCCTTACCCCTTTATTACCCCAATAGGCTGCTAAAAAGCGAGTAAAATTGATAATGGCCCCCTTAGTAACCGGATAAGCGGGCGATTTATAAAAGATCTGTTCACCCTGCTGGTTACGATAGATGGATTGGTCGGGCCCAACCATGCCATAAGTAGATGCGATATTGATAATGCTGCCGCTCTCTTGCGCTGCCATTTTAGCGCCAAATACCTGTGAACATAAAAACACTCCGGTCACATTAACGTCCAACGATTTTTGAAACGCGCCCAGCGGATAATTCTCAAAAGCCGAAAGTTCGGCCGCCATTGCCGGGTTCTCGAACATATCATTAATGGCCGCATTGTTCACTAATACATCCACGCTATCATAATTCGCCAACACCTCATCTAAAGCAGTTTCTAACGAAGCCTTGCTCGTTACATCAATGCCAACTCCATAATGCCCTGTTCCCAATTCCTGTGCGAATTGTTTTGCACTAAACGAGTCAATATCGGCAACTATCACGTTTGCTCCAGCCATAGCCAGCGCTTCGCAATGCTTTTTACCGATAAGCCCAAGTGCGCCGGTAACAATGGCCGTTTTGCCGTGTAATGAGAATAGCTCCATCAGGCAGTGGCAACAGTTTTTGGTTTGATATTATAATTGTTCACTTTTCTGAAGACAGCTTCCAGGACTTCGCCTTTTAAATAACTTTTTACATCGCCGCTTTCAATAGCTATTTTAATTAGCGGCAGCACATCGCGGTAAGCGGCAAGGGTATAGTTAATATCTTCATCGGTATGGCTAAAGCACATATTATGGAACCCGGCCCATAATATGCCGCGTTTGATCATTTCCTGCTGCATTAGCGCCTTCACTTCCAGCCCGTTCCCGGCTTCCGGGGTAAAGGTTACCATGGTGCGGCAGTTAAAGCCTATACAGCGCGTATATTTATCCATGCCTGTTTCAATGGCTATTTTATTATAGCCATCTTTTAGCAATGCGCCTTTTTCAGCAAGATATTTTGGTACTTCTTTATCAATCAATTCATTAATTGTGGCTATACAGGCGGCCAATGATAAAGCCTCGCCGCCAAAAGTGGTATAACTAAATACCTGCGAATTAAAAAGCTCCATTACGTCAGCCCGGCCTGTCAACAGTGCTATTGGCATACCATTGGCACAAGCTTTTGAAAATACGGCCAGGTCGGCTTTTACGTTAAAATATTCCTGTGCGCCGCCGGTTGCAATGCGGAAACCTGTCCACATTTCATCAAATATCAATAACGTACCGTTTTCGCGGCACACTTCTGCCAGTTCTTGCAGGAACCCCGGTTTAGGCGCTTCGAAAATAAAAGGCTCCAGTATAAGCGCGGCCACGGTTTCGTCTAACGCTGCCTTTATCGATTCAATATCATTATACTCAAAGGTATAGGTCATGTCCTGTATGGCAGCCGGTATACCCGCGTTGCGGCTGGTAATGCCGATATACCAGTCATGCCAGCCATGATAGCCGCAGCAAAACACCTTATCGCGCCCGGTGAAGGCGCGTGCCACCCTTATTGCTGCCGAACAAACATCAGCCCCGGTTTTTGAAATTTTTACAGCCTCTGCATTGGGGATAACTTCCTGTATCAATTCGGCCAGTTCAACTTCCAAAGGGTGCATCAAGGAAAAGGTGATACCATCTTCCAATTGTTGTTTAATGGCATTATCAACGGCAGGATAGGCGTATCCTAATGATACAGGCCCTATTGCCGAATTAAAATCGATATACTCATTGCCATCCACATCCCATACGTGCGAGCCTTTGCCTTTTACCAAATATTTTGGCGCGACACCTTGTGTAAACTGGCCCGGCCCTTTTGCTAAAGTTTGAGTAACCGGTTTTTGCACCTTTAGCGCGCGGTTATATAATTTGTCCGATTGGGTGATGTCGGGATAGTTTTCGTTAAATGCTATTTTGTTGGGCATATAATTGTTTTTTATTCTGCAAACTGTGGTTTTAAAATATCGGGCTGGATATGTCTGGTTTGGTAACCCAGTATCTGTTCGGCTATTTGTTTCCCGGTAAAGCCTTCGTATTGTAAAACATCGGGTAGTAACGCGGGCCTGAACCACCTGTCCTTTAATGCAAACGGAAGCACATTAGCCATTTGCCGGTGTTTTAAAAGCGTTTCGGCAACTATGGTATACAACCCGCCGGTTAAAAAATGATCCTCCAGCGTAACTACCAGGTTTGATGCGGTTGCATCAAGTATGGCTTGTTCATCAACCGGTTTCAAACTGCGCATATTAATGAGCCCTACTGATAAACCTTCGGCTTTTAACATATCAACAGCTACCAGCGCCTGTTCAAAAAGTAAGCCGTAGGTTAAAATAGTTATATCTGTACCGGTTGAAATTACTTCGGCTTTTCCGGGGATATAATCATCATGATTATATCCTGTTTTCCGGGTATTAATGCGCGTATAGGCCGGTTCTTCAGACCGCCAGATAAATGGCAGCATTTTAACCAGGTCGTCTTCATCGGCCGGGGCAAATACCGTCATGTTAGGGATGCCGCGCATTAACGAAATATCCTCAATGGCCTGATGCGTGGGACCGTTTGCGTCTGATAATAAGCCGGGTATAAAACCGCTTAATTTAACCGGCAGGTTGGCAATACCAACATCTGTGCGCACAAATTCAAATGCGCGCATAGTTAAAAAGGCTGCTAACGCATGTACTACCGGTTTGCGGCCACGTAAAGCCAGCCCGGCAGCGGCGCCAATCATTGTTTGTTCGGTTATACCGGTGTCTATAAAACGGTTGCCTAAAATGGCGGGCAGATTGCGTACCAACGCCCTGTTTTCGGCAGTCATTACTATAATTTGTTCGTCGCCTAATGCTATTTCGGTCAATAATTCTTCATAACTCATATTAGCGTACAATTAGCGTTTCAGATGTCAATTCGGTAGTAGCCTGTCCGTGCAGTTCAAGTAACAGCTGGTCTACTTCCTCTGCCGAAAAATTACAGAACCAGCGGTCGGCGCGCTCCTGTATACTTGGCAGGCCCTTGCCTCTTATGGTATCGGCAATAACTACGTTAACTTTATCTTTTTGAAAAGGGTAAGCATCAAAGGCCTGCTTCAAGGCTGCAAAATCATGTCCGTCAATTCGTTTAACCGCAGCGCCAAATGCTTCAAATTTATCCTGCAAGGGTTCAAGCGGTATTAATTCTTCAGTGCGTACGTTAGCCTGGAATTGGTTACGGTCTACTACAAAAATTAGATTGTCCAGTTTATAGGCGTTGGCCACCAGCATTGCTTCCCAGCAGGTGCCCTCGTTCAATTCGCCATCGCCTAATATGCAAACCACCTTATTGTTGCCGCCACGTATTTTTATATCCATAGCAACCCCCACTGCGACAGAAGGCAAATGGCCTAACGAGCCCGAATGAAATTCGACACCGAGGATATGTGTATTTGGGTGCCAATAGATATGATCGGTAAGTGATAAATGATGAGTTAACCTTTCTTTTTCCAATAAACCAAGTTCCACAAACGTGCCATACAGGGCCGGTACGTCATGTCCTTTGGATAGGAATAAATAATCCCTGTCGGGATCATCTAAATTATCAGCGTTAACGTTAAGAAAATCGGTATATAAATAAACTATCAAATCGACAGCCGACAGGGAGGCGCCAATAAAGCAGCCGCCATCAGTAGCCATCCTGATGATATGTTCGCGAACATTTAAAGCAGTTTTTTGCATATGCAGATTAGAATACTGAGTAGGTTTGCATTTCGGCCAGTTTGGTTTGCCCGGCATTAATTGTTTTTAATTCGTCCAGGTGATGGCGATACCAGTTTACCCCCACATGAGCCGCGTTGATCTCCATAATATCGGGCCGCACAGTTAACAGGTTTATAATATCATCGCACGAAAAGTTATTTTTTGCGGGATAAAGCTGTTCAAAAACAGCTTTTATAAATTGATAATCTTCCAGGTAATCGATAGTGAAACGGTGCGACATGGAATAATCTTTTCCTGTTTCCCATGCAACGTTCCCAATCCTAAACTTGTCGGGATTTTCCCATATATAAGGCGTGGTATGTTCCCGCTCAAAGTCGCGGGTAGCATTTTTATAGGTTTCAGTCAGGCAATCCATGGTCATTATTTCCACATCGTTACCGTCTGGCCAGGTTGCCGGGTGTAAATTGCTTACATAATCAAATTCGTTTGCTGATCTGAAAAAGTAATCCAAAACACGATCAATAGCACGCGGATCTATCAGCGGGCAGTCCGAAGGGATTTTAACCACAAAAGCAGCGTCAAGAAGTTTTGCCGCGTGATAATGCCGCTTCAATAAATTGTGTTCGCTGCCGCGAAACCATTCCACATCCAGCGATTCTGCCTCCTGCACAATAAGGTCATCTTCTTCATTTTCGGAAGTAGCGATGATAAGTGATACGGGGTAGCTTATCATTTGTAAACGTTCAACCATCCTTGCCAGCAGGCTTTTCCCCAATAATGGCAGCATAACCTTACCCGGCAAACGCGTTGATGCCATGCGGGCCTGGATCACAATTACTATTCTATCTTCCATATATCAATCAATTAATAGTTCTTCCAATAATTCGGGTTCTGTTTGTTGTTGCCGCAAAGCCGCGACAGGATCAAATTTTCCAGCGGTTTCGTCATTCGCAATGTAATGCCTGCATAATGCAGCAATATTTTGTGCAGAAATACCATTGTTTTGTATCGGGGTTAACTTAATTAGTTCGTCAACATTAAACCACGAGTGCACTTTTTTACCTAAAGCAATGCCTGTAAAAACAACTGTTGAATACTGTGTGATCAGCTCTGTACAATTAGCGATCATGTGATTTGTATTACCCGACTTGAAGATCATTGACTCTTTGGGTGCATATTTTCGGATCTCCTTTTCAGCGCGGTCAAATTTTTCGTTTGGATGAAGCTTAAACAGTAAGGGGCGGCCCGCCGCAATTTTTACAGCTTGCTTAATAAAAGCCGGGCGGTTTTCAAACCGGAAGGTCTCGCGCATATCCGTAGTAGCAACCATTACATAATCATGAAACGGAAAATCATTTTTCAAAAACTGTTTTACATTATCATAATTAGGTATGCCGGTAACAATAAGCTTACCGGCATTTGTGCCCATTTTTTCAAAATGCTGTTTATAGCCTTCAGATGCTACGCAATAGAGATCACAAATATCGGTAGAGCCATTTAACGAGGTATTAGCGCACAACGCAGGCGGTAATTTTAAAGCCTTTACCAGCTTACTTACCAATGTCATCCGGTCTACCATTCCCTCTTGTACCCAGATAGTTTTTTCGAGGCGCATACGTGGGGGGATAAGCAAATCCGAACAATACACTACCAGGTCGTATTTATTTATCCTGGCGCCGTAGTCCATTTGCAGGTTATGCTTTTTGATATATTTTTCAGCGTTAGCCCTAAACTGTCCCGCCAGCACGGTACCGTTAGCCAGCGTAGTATATTTTATGATAAAATTGATGATACGGCTATCGGTAAAAACCTGGCTAAACCAGCAGTCCAGTTCGGGTAGTTCTTGTGCTATCTGGTGCATTTGCGAAGCTTGATGAACAGACCCGGTAATAAATAAAACTTTCTTCATTCGCAAATAGTTAAACAACCCTTAATTGAATGTTAAATTTAGGGGTGTTACTTTTAGCTAATCAAAAGTTTACGTTATGAAATTGTTAACCGTTAAATAATGACATAGACGTGAACTTCACGCACAGATTGGGCAATTTCGGCATAGAGAGATGCGCCTGATTGGCAGATTATTTCAGGAAGATTAAATATAAATTCAGTTAGTGGGCTATTTTTATAAAGCGGTCAGCTCAACTTTTTGCCCGAAATCATCCCTGCTTAATTTCCCTTTTCGTAACTGGCTGATATATTTTAGGGCACTTAGCCTGTCCAGTTCCTCCTGGTAGAGCCTGCGTTCTTCGTCTGTTTGCGGGCTATTATGCAGCCTGAGGCGGATGGATGCCCGCGATATTTCTTCCTCCAGTATATCCGGCAGGCAGGTTTGGAAATGATTGAACGTATTTATAGGGAAACGAATAAGGGCCATCAGCTTTACAGCGTAAGTATAGCGCTTTCATGATAAAATGATTTTAAGCCTATATTACTATTTTGTTAGCCGTATTGTACCGGTTTAGGAAGTTTTTAGTTTGTCTAAGCGTTAACCAGCGGTATTACCCGCTCACCAATCAGTTCAATAGATTTTAGGAGTTGTGTATGGGTAAGGCCGGCATTATCCATCTGGAAAGTGAACCGGTCCACACCACCCAATGATTCGCTATGGCGCAATAATTTTTCGGCCACCTGTTCCGGTCCGCCAACAACCAATACGCCTTTGGGCGCGATCAGGCTATCAAACTGCGGCCTGGTTACGGGCGGCCAACCGCGTTCTTTACCCAATTTTGTCCAGAGTTCGGCATAACCGGGGTAATAATCTGCTACCGCTTGTTCATTGGTCGCTGCCACATAACCAGGCGAATGCAAACCGACTTTCAACTGTTCGGGGGTAAAACCTGCTCGTTTTCCGGCTTCGCGGTACAGGTCTATCAATGGCCTGAAACGATAGGTTTCCCCGCCAATAACGGCAACCATCAGGGGCAAGCCTAAAGCGCCCGCTCTTACGAAAGATTCGGGCGTACCGCCCACTCCTAACCAAATGGGTAATTTTTCCTGTAGTGGCCTTGGGTAAACCGCAAGGCCGTTTAAAGGCGCACGGAATTTGCCCGACCAGGTAATGAATTCATTGTCTCGGATCTTTAATAACAGGTCCAGCTTTTCTTTAAAAAGGGCGTCATAATCGTTCAGGTTAAAGCCGAACAACGGGTAAGCTTCGATAGACGAGCCACGCCCAACAACCATTTCGGCCCTGCCTTTGGAAATAAGGTCGAGTGTGGCAAAACTTTGATAAATCCTTACCGGGTCGGCGGCGCTTAGAACGGTAACTGCGCTGGTTAAACGGATACGTTTGGTGCGCGCGGCAGCAGCAGCCAGGATAACGGCTGTCGCAGAATCCAGGAACTCTTTTTTATGGTGTTCACCGATGCCGAAAACATCAAGGCCGGCCTGGTCGGCAGCTTCAATTCTATCCAGCAATTGCTCCATTGCATCTACACCGGTCAGGGTATTGCTGCCATACATGGCCGATGCAAAACTGTCTATTCCTATTTCCATTACAGCAAAACTCGCATTTTGAATACTTTGCTTTGTGTTTTTTTTGTCATTCTTTAAAACAAACGACAAGCTCCATTATGTTTTCGTGAAGTATTTCCATGTTGGGCGTTAAAATCCGTTAAGGTGGTACTATTAAGGTATCACTAATTCATTTGCTTTATGAATTGACTAAGTCAAACAGTTTAAGGCTGACCGCTATGATGAAAACGATCAGCCAAAATATCAGTGTAAAGCCCATCTCTCTTTTAACAAAAAAAGAGAGGTCTGCCCATGCTTTATGATTTAACCATTTGCCTGTTTTCATTTGCAAAAAGCCGTTAGATCATCGATTCATTTGGATCGGTCTGCCAGGTAAGGGAACGGCTAAGGAAAAACGGGAAAAGCTGCAACGATAAGTTCTTACAATTAAAGTTAAGAATTATAGGTTTTAGTTTTTAATTTAATTAAAAAAACCCATGCTGATGACGTTTTCAGATCGGTTCAAACATTGTCAGGCGATGGTTCATCGTGATCTTTGTTTTCTTCGGGTTTAAGTTCAGACTGGATCAGTTCCTTTTCAAAGGCTTTTTCGTCCTTACGGTTACGCCGGGCCAGCCAGATCACCAGTGCAATCGTCAATGCCACAATAAGGCTGGTCCACCAATAATTGATTTGCATAGCTTTAAGGGTTAAGCCGGTTCTTGGGTCGCGCGCTTTTTTTTACGTTTGGGCACATATTTTTTGATGGCGCTATACAGCACATCCAAATCGAATGGCTTTTTCAGGTAACCGTCAAACCCGAGCTGATGATATTCCCGGTCAATCTGGTTGTCGCAACTGAAAGCGATTACCGGCAGTCTTGGGAAATGTGCTTTTATCCAGTGGCTTATCTGTCTGCCGGAATGATGGCCCAGCCAGCAATCCAGTAAAACGAGTTTAGGGCGATGCCGCCTGATCATATCCAAAACATTAGAATGATGATCACTCAGGCTGCAAACACGGTAGCCCTTCATTTGTAAAGCAACGGTGAGCACCTCTAAGGTGTCTTTATCCGTTTCCTGCACCAGGATCGTTTCCATAAGCCGGTAATTTTAATGTTCAATAAAAAAACAGCAACCTGTAGGTATTGATTAGGGAAAAGGTTTGAAAGAGGTATATAATTGTTAACGCCGCGTTTATCGGCTTCGTATGCCTTTTTAAAGCTTAAGCTGTAAATTTAACATTTTTAACATATTTTTCAACGGCTGCGGTATAGCTCTCGCCCGCCTTAACCGCTGCCGCTAACTCATCTTTGCTAATGCCAAACTCGTTCGACCAATAATCCTGTTCCTGTTCTATCGTAATATATGGCCTAATATGATCTGATACCCGGGTTTGTGCAATATTTTCCATTCCTGATAAATTTGGTATTTACAATGTTACGCACCGCACATCTACTTGTCGTTAACATGGTGTTACTAAAAGTGCCGATATGACCAGGGACAATTAAAATATATATAATCCGGAAGTCTCTTATTAAATTAGGCGAAAGAATTTTTATGAGATCACTTAAAGACCAGGTTATATGGATCACGGGCGCATCTTCGGGTATTGGCGAAGCGCTGGCCTGCGAGCTATCGCGCCTGGGCGCTAAACTTATCTTGTCAAGCCGGCGAATAGCTGAATTAGAACGGGTAAAGAATAATTGCGCCCATCCCGAAAAGGTAGATGTCCTCCCGCTCGACCTTACCGACAGCACCAATCTGGAAGCGAAAGTACCCACCGCCATAGCGCTATTCGGGCATATCGACATCATGGTGCATAATGGTGGTATTTCACAACGCGCGCTTGTTACAGAGACCGCCATTGCCGTTCATCGCGAAGTGATGGATCTTAACTATTTTAGTTATATCCTATTAACCAAAGCGCTTTTGCCGCATTTTATCAGGCGGGGTTCGGGTTATTTTGTGGTGACCAGCAGCGTAATGGGCAAAATAGGGACGCCGATGCGCGCGGCTTACGCGGCCTCCAAACATGCATTGCACGGCTATTTCGATTGCCTGCGTGCCGAGGTGGAGCAGTACGGCACGCAGGC